>Ga0126362_10000191_pt1 | contig 50157 bp, 47 predicted proteins | sample ANMtaG_FD_126269 | JGI IMG/M metagenome (GOLD analysis project Ga0126362, IMG submission 126269) | Continental margin sediment microbial communities from North Pacific Ocean - ANME2c_DSS_Sorted | ecosystem: Environmental > Aquatic > Marine > Continental margin > Sediment | place: Pacific Ocean... | reverse complement strand
GGGGGAACTCGCAGTCGACCGCCGACGGCAAGCTGACCCTGACCATCACCTTCGCCCTGGGCACCGACCTGGACAACGCGCAGGTGCAGGTGCAAAACCGTGTGACGCGGACTCAGCCAAAATTGCCTGAGGAAGTGACGCGCATCGGTATTACCGTGGACAAGGCCTCCCCCGACCTGACCATGGTGGTGCACTTGACCTCGCCAGATCAGCGTTACGACATGCTGTACCTGTCCAACTACGCGATCCTCAATATCAAGGATGAGTTGGCCCGCTTGGGTGGCGTGGGCGACGTGCAGTTGTTCGGCATGGGCGACTACTCCCTGCGTGTGTGGCTGGATCCGAACAAGACCGCCTCGCGCAACCTGACCGCGACCGATGTGGTCACCGCGATCCGCGAGCAGAACCGCCAGGTAGCAGCCGGTGCCCTGGGCGCCCAGCCTGCTCCAACGGATACCAGCTTCCAGTTGTCGGTGAATACCCAGGGTCGCCTGGTCACCGAGGAAGAGTTCGAGAACATTGTGATCCGCGCCGGCGCCAACGGTGAAATCACGCGCCTCAAGGACATCGCCCGCGTCGAGCTGGGGTCCAGCCAATACGCGCTGCGCTCGCTGATCGATAACCAGCCAGCCGTCGCGATTCCGATTTTCCAGCGCCCCGGCTCGAACGCCATCGACATCTCCAACGATGTGCGCGCCAAGATGGCCGAGTTGAAAAAGAGCTTTCCGGCGGGCATGGATTACCGCATCGCCTATGACCCGACGATCTTTGTGCGCGGTTCCATCGAAGCGGTCGTGCATACCCTGTTCGAAGCACTGATCCTCGTGGTGCTGGTGGTGATCCTGTTTCTGCAGACCTGGCGCGCCTCGATCATTCCGTTGGTGGCAGTACCGGTATCGTTGATCGGTACGTTTGCGGTGATGCACCTGTTCGGGTTCTCGCTCAACGCGCTGTCATTGTTCGGCCTGGTACTGGCCATCGGCATCGTGGTGGACGACGCCATCGTGGTGGTGGAGAACGTCGAACGTAATATCGAGCTGGGCCTGGCGCCGTTCCCGGCGACTGAAAAAGCCATGAGTGAAGTGACCGGCCCGATCATCGCCACGGCGCTGGTGCTGTGTGCGGTGTTCATTCCAGCCGCCTTTATCAGTGGCTTGACCGGCCAGTTCTACAAACAGTTCGCCTTGACCATTGCGATCTCGACGGTGATCTCGGCGTTCAACTCGCTGACCCTGTCCCCTGCCCTGGCCGCCGTGTTGCTGCGCGGTCACGATGCGCCGAAGGATCGCTTCTCGAAGTTCCTCGACAAGCTCTTTGGCGGCTGGCTGTTCCGTCCCTTCAACCGCTTTTTCGAGAAAGCCAGCCATGGCTACGTGGGTACCGTACGCCGGGTGATTCGCGGCACGGGCATTGCCCTGTTCGTGTACGCCGGCCTGATGGTGCTGACCTTCTTCGGGTTTGCCCACACCCCGACCGGTTTCGTACCGGCCCAGGACAAGCAATACCTGGTGGCCTTCGCCCAACTGCCCGACGCTGCGAGCCTGGACCGCACCGAAAACGTGATGAAGCGCATGTCGGACATCGCGTTGAAGCAACCCGGTGTGGAAGCCGCGATTGCCTTCCCCGGCCTGTCGATCAACGGATTCACCAACAGCCCGAACAGCGGCATCGTGTTCGTGACCTTGAAACCGTTCGATGAGCGCAAAGACCCGAGCATGTCCGCCGGGGCAATTGCCGGTGCATTGAACGGCAAGTACAGCGGCATCGAAGAAGCCTACATGGCGATCTTCCCACCGCCGCCGGTACAGGGGCTGGGCACCATCGGCGGGTTCCGCCTGCAGATCGAAGACCGTGGCAACCTCGGCTATGACGAGCTGTACAAAGAAGTGCAGAACGTCATCACCAAGAGCCGTGGCGTGCCGGAGTTGTTCGGCCTGTTCACCAGCTACACGGTCAACGTGCCACAGGTCGACGCGGCCATCGACCGTGAAAAGGCCAAGACCCACGGCGTGGCAATCAGCGACATCTTCGACACCCTGCAGGTGTACCTGGGTTCGTTGTATGCCAACGACTTCAACCGCTTCGGGCGTACCTATCAGGTCAACGTGCAGGCTGAACAACAGTTCCGCCAGGACTCCGACCAGATCGGCCAGCTGAAAGTGCGTAACAACAAAGGCGAGATGATCCCACTGGCCACCTTCATCAAGGTCAGCGACACCTCAGGGCCAGACCGTGTGATGCACTACAACGGCTTTATCACCGCTGAAATCAACGGCAACGCGGCACCGGGCTACAGCTCCGGCCAGGCCCAGGCGGCGATTGAAAAACTGTTGAAGGATGAACTGCCCAACGGCATGACGTACGAGTGGACCGACCTGACCTATCAGCAGATCCTCTCGGGCAACACCGCGCTGTTCGTATTCCCGCTCTGCGTACTGCTGGCGTTCCTGGTACTGGCCGCCCAATACGAAAGCTGGAGCCTGCCACTGGCGGTGATCCTGATCGTACCGATGACGCTGCTGTCGGCCATCACCGGGGTGATCATCTCGGGCGGCGACAACAACATCTTCACCCAGATCGGCCTGATTGTACTGGTGGGCCTGGCCTGTAAGAACGCGATTCTGATCGTCGAGTTTGCCAAGGACAAACAGCAGGAAGGCCTCGACCCGCTCGCTGCGGTGCTGGAAGCCTGCCGTCTGCGTCTGCGGCCGATCCTGATGACCTCGTTCGCCTTCATCATGGGCGTGGTGCCCTTGGTGCTGTCCACCGGTGCCGGTGCCGAGATGCGGCATGCCATGGGTGTGGCGGTGTTCTCCGGGATGATCGGTGTGACCTTCTTCGGTCTGTTGCTGACGCCAGTGTTCTACGTACTGATCCGTCGCTATGTGGAGCGCAGCGAAGCGCGCAAAGCGGCCAAGGCCTTGAAGCTGGAGACACAGCAATGAGTGTGAAAGTCTTTCTGCCGAGCTTGCTGGTCCTGGCGCTGAGCGCCTGTGCCGTGGGCCCGGACTACAAAACCCAGACCCCGGAGGCGGCGAATATCACCGCCGCCGCGGATGCCAAACAGTATGACCACGCCAAGTTCGAAGGCATCTGGTGGCAGCAGTTCGACGATCCGACCCTCAACCAGTTGGTCACGCAATCGCTGCAAGGCAACCGTGACCTGCGCGTCGCCTTTGCCCGCCTGCGCGCTGCACGGGCGATCCGCGACGACGCCAGCAACGACGCCATGCCGACGATTACCAGCCGCGCCAGCAGTGACCTGGCCAAGGGGCAAATCCCTGGCCAGACCACCCGGCGGGTGAACAGCGAGCGGTATGACCTGGGCCTGGACATGGCCTGGGAACTGGACCTGTTCGGGCGCATCCAGCGTAACCTGGAAGCCACCGACGCCGACCAGCAGGCCGCCGAAGCCGACCTCTACCAACTGCAAGTCACGATGATTGCCGAACTGGTGGACGCCTACGGTCAACTGCGTGGCGCGCAGTTGCGTGAACGCATCGCCTTGGACAACCTGAAGAACCAACAGGAGTCACGCACCATCACCGTCAGCCTGCGCGACGCCGGTGTGGGCGATCAACTCGACGTGGAGCGTGCCGACGCACGCCTGGCGGCGGTGGAAGCCAGCGTGCCGCAACTGCAAGCCGAGCAAGTGCGCGAGCGTAACCGCATCGCCACCCTCCTCGGCCAGCGCCCCGACAAGCTGACCGTGGACCTGAGCCCGAAAGACTTGCCGGCGATTGCCAAGGCGCTGCCGATCGGCGATCCAGGGCAACTGCTGCAACGACGCCCGGACATCCTCAGTGCCGAACGCAAACTCGCCGCCGCCACCGCGCGCATCGGCGTGGCCAAGGCCGACCTGTTCCCACGGGTCAGCCTCAGCGGCTTCCTCGGCTTTACCGCCGGGCGGGGTTCGCAGATCGGCTCATCGGCCGCGAATGCCTGGGCCCTCGGCCCAAGCATTACCTGGGCCGCCTTTGACCTGGGCAGCGTGCGTGCCCGCCTGCGCGGCGCAGACGCCGAAGCCGATGGCGCCCTGGCGACCTACGAACAGCAAGTGTTACTGGCCTTGGAAGAGTCCGAGAATGCTTTCAGTGATTACGGCAAGCGCCAGCAACGCCTGGTCTCGCTGATCCGTCAAAGCGAATCCAGCCGCGCCGCCGCCGACCTCGCCGCGATCCGCTACCGCGAAGGCACCGTGGACTTCCTGGTCCTGCTCGACGCCCAACGCGAACGCCTGGCCGCCGAAGACTCCCAGGCCCAGGCCGAAGTCGACCTGTATCGCGGGATTGTGGCGATCTACAAGGCGCTAGGGGGTGGCTGGAAACCAGACACCGTCGTGGCGACTGCCCAGTAACGTAAAGAGCTCCTTTGGTTGGTCGCATCCAGCCAATTTTTTGCCCCGCGGTCCATTCGGTCGCGGGGCTTTTTTTTAAAGTGACATTTAGGATGGCCGATAAATTAAGTGTAGTTTTCAACTAATGGAGGATTTCACGATGGCCGTTTTGTTGACTGCGGAACAAATGAGGCACACGAAAGCGTCGAACCCGTTTCAAATACAACATCCGGAACAGGTGACGAACAAATTCACAATAACGGAAGAATCAAAAGCCGCGGAAACGCTGAAACTTGGCAAGCAGCAATCGATTGATGAGTTGAAAGTATTCTTGAAAGACTATGACATGACGTCGATCACCACCAACGAACTAAAAAAAGTCGGCAGCCGACTCTATAACAGTGGCGTCATTGATGGCGAAGCTTTTCATATGTTCATCTCTGGCCTGGGTGCTTTTGATGCCAACGGCCAGCAAGCCGAAACCGACGTAAAATACAATGCAATCGCGTTATTCAATGAAAAGCTAGAAGACTACCTGTCGTTTGTTGAAAGTCATCCAAACGTCAAGCGCTCCCAAGGTATCCCCGAATATATCCAGGGCATGGTCGCTGCCAATCACGCAATCAATGCACTGACATTTTTCGTCAATTCATCCAAAAACGAACTTTCGATAGAAGAGCATGCTTGAAATGAGCCCCATGCAGGGCGCCAACGACATCCTCGGCGCCCTGCTGCTTCAGGACATTACCGACCGAACCTGACCGCTCCCCAATAGGACTTGGAGACCGTTTCGCGGTTCTCTAGCATTACCCGATAAGTACCCAGCGGACCGAGCCATGAGGCATAGGCTGACAAGGGGTTACCGGCCACTGTTTTCCAGGAACCGCCCACCTGTTGTTGAATGTAAATCTGTGGCGCTCTGCCCCCGCCTGCGGCTGACACCATTGCGTCAATATTTGCGTTAGAGCAACCGTTGGCCCCAGTAATGGTGAATGGACCAAGCGCGACAGCCTCTGATTCGGGTTGAATTATTCCGCTATAGCTGTCAGTAATAGTCAAGCACAAAGCAGACACTTGGGCCGACAGCAACATCAAAGCCAGACATGGCAATGCAAAAAGACCTTTCATGATTTTCACCTTCAGTATCAAGCCAATAATATTTATTGCCACTACTCAAGACTGATACCCGCTATGCCTTTTAACTCCCCATAGGCGGCCCTCGACTTAGCGGCGCGCAATCGCTGTAGCCAAGGCACGCCGAACATGATTCGAACCATTAAAGAAAAGTAATAACTATCGTGCCAAGGACTATGCATGATTAAGCACTGGCAGTAAGCCGGCCACTTCCTAAAATCTCGAAAGACCCTTCTGTCGTCCGCAAGAAGAACTAAGTCAGTTATTTCCTAATCCCGCACACCCCTGCGGTTACAGCCTATTTGTCTCATTCAAAATCAAACTCCGATAATGCCCCGGATTCGACCCCGCCCATTTACGAAACGCCTTATAAAACGAACTGGTGTCGGCAAACCCCAGTCGCGCCGCGATCTCGGCAAAGCTGATGTGGGGTTCCGCCAGCCAGACGATCGCCAGCTCTTTGCGCACGCTGTCCTTGAGGCCCTGATAGGTCTGCCCTTCTTCCGCCAGGCGGCGGCGCAAGGTTGAGGCGGAAATGCACAGGATGGCGGCCAGGCCGTCGGTTTCCGGCCAGATGTCGGGTGGCATCTGGCGCAGGTCGTGCTTGATGCGGGTGGCCAGGCTGTCGGGGTCACGGTACTTGACCAGGATGTTCGCCGGCGCATGGGCGAGGAAGCGCTTGAGCTCCTCGGGGCTGCGCTTGATGGGCAGGTCGAGGCAGTCGGCGGAGAAGATCATGCGGGTGCGAGGTCGATCAAAGCGCAGGTTGTCAGAGAACATCACCTGGTAGTCATCGCAGAAATCCGGCTGGGGGCAGCGCAGCTCGATGGCGAGGATCGGTATACGCCGCCCCGCCAACCAGCAGGCAACACCGTGGACGATCATCCAGTACGTGAAATAGGTAAACGCCCGGCGTGGCTCTGCCTCGGTTTCCAACAGCACGATTTCCGCCAGGCTTTGCTGGCGCACCAGTTGCGCGGGCAGATGGTCGAGCATCAATGACAGGAACCCCAGCCCGGTTTCCAACCCATCGACCACGGTGGGTTGGGCCAGGGCGGCCCGGCACAGAAACGCCAGGCTGCCGGATTTGAGCTTGCGCGGGTCCATGCCAAAGAACTCATCGTCCAGGCGCCGCGCCAGCAGGCGCCACAACCGCGCGTAGGCGGTGGCCGACACACGTGCGCCGGGCTGCAGCAACAGCTCGGGGTCGATGCCCACCTTGTTCAACGCTTCAACGGTGGCGGCCCCCGGCGCACAGCTCTGCGCCAGCGCTTCGCGCACAAGATGGATGGAAATGGTGTCTTTTTCCGACATGGGGGCGGGGCAATCCAACGGCTCAAAAGGTGGTGTGCATCATAAGGGCGGTTGCGCTTCCCCACCACCGTTCAGCCGGCGTTCAGTAAAGGTCAATATTTCTTGTTTAGCAATGAGTATCATTATGTTACAAATTAGCTTCCTATCTAGTTACCCTGCGGTGCCGAATGCTTGTCCCCTTTCTCATCATGTTGCGCGAAGGAATTGAAGCAGCCCTGATCGTTGGTATCATCGCCAGTTACCTGCAGCAGACCGGCCGCGGCCAGTGGATGCCAGCGGTATGGATCGGTGTGTTTCTCGCTGCCGCGCTGGCCTTGCTGGTGGGCGGCGGTCTGGAATTGGTCAGCGCCGAGTTCCCACAAAAGCAACAGGAGTTGTTTGAAGGCGTGGTTGGCCTGGTGGCTGTGGGCATCCTCAGTTCCATGGTGTTCTGGATGCGCAAGGTGGCGCGCTCCATCAAGCATTCCCTGCACGCCTCCCTCGATCATGCACTGGCCGGCTCCAGACATCAGGTCATCGCGTTGATCCTCATGGTGTTTTTCGCCGTGGCGCGCGAAGGCCTGGAAACCGTATTTTTCCTGCTGGCGGTGTTCCAGCAAAGTGAAGGCCCCGGTGCACCGTTGGGCGCCCTGCTCGGCCTGGTCCTGGCGGTCATCGTCGGTTTCCTGATCTACACCGGCAGCATGCGCCTGAACCTCGGGGCGTTCTTCCGCTGGACCGGTCTGTTCATCCTGGTGGTGGCCGCGGGCATTCTCGCCAACTCAGTGCAGGCCTTGCATGAAGCCGGCCTGTGGAACCACCTGCAAACCGTGCTGTTCGATTTCAGCGCCGTGCTGCCGATGGACAGCCCGTTGGGCTCGGTACTGGCCGGGATGTTCGGGTATCAAGAAGCGCCAACCGTCAGCACCCTGGGCGCCTACCTGATTTACCTGGTCGTGGCCCTGGTGATGTTCTTCCTGCCCGCAGCACCGGCCAAGCCGGCCGTCACCTCTTCTTCCGTTTCCAGCCAGTAAGGACCGTCCCTTGTCCAACCCAACGCCTCAACCCGCCTCCCCGCACCGCGCCTTGCGCTGGGCGGTAGCCGGCTCGGTGGTCGTGATGATCGCCGCCGCAGGCCTGTTCTATTACGCCTCGCAAATGGCCGCCGCCAAGCGCCAGACCAACCACAATGAAATTGCCGTGACCATTCATGGCCACGCCTGCGAGCCGAACGCGCTGACCGTACCGGCTGGCCGCGCAAGCTTTCGCATCATCAACCGCTCGGATCGCGCGGTGGAGTGGGAAATCCTCGATGGCGTGCTGGTGGTCGAAGAACGTGAAAATATCGCCCCCGGCCTGAGCCAGGTGATCAATGCCAACCTGCTGCCCGGCGACTATGCGATCACCTGCGGCCTGCTGAGCAACCCGCGCGGCACCCTGCATGTGACCGCGACGGCGGAGTCCGACGCCCAGGCCAAGGCCAAACCGTCGATGGTGGCGTTTATCGGCCCGCTGTCGGAGTTCCGCGTGTACCTGAGCAGCCAGGGCAGTGCACTGGTCAAGGCCGTGAGCGCCTTGCAGCAAGCGATCGACGCCGGTGACCTGGCCCAGGCCCAGGCGTTGTACGTGCCGGCCCGTGAGGCTTACCAGCGATTGGCCCCGGCGTCGCAACGCCTGGCGGAGCTGGACAATGCCATCAACGCCCGCGCGGATTACTTTGAAAAACGCGAACAAGACCCGGCCTTCAGCGGCTTCCACCGCCTCGAATACAGCCTGTTCCAACAGCGCAGCCTCGATGGCCTGGCGCCGATTGCCCAGCGGCTGGTTGCCGACGTGACCACCCTCAAGCAACAACTGCTGGCGCAGTCGCTGCCACCGGAGCAGTTGGTGAGCATCGTGGTGCGCAACCTCAACAGCCTGGCCGATGTACGCGCCGTCAGCGGTGAAGAAGAACGCTACAGCCATATCGACCTCAACGGTTTTGCCGCCAACCTGGATGCCGCCCACAAGGTGGTGGACCTGATGCGCCCGTTGCTGAGCAAATCCGCCGCTGACTTGCTGCCCAAGATCGACAGCGCGCTCGATGCGTTCGATGCCCAGCTCAGTGGCTTGAAGGTCGACGGCCAGTACCGCCGCTATGACAGTGTTACCGCCGATCAGCGCAAGCAGATCGCCGACAAGGCCAAGGCTCTGGCCAATGTACTCGATGGAATCGACCCCGCCCTTGGCCTTTCCGGCCTGCAGTGAAGACGACCGCACACATGAGTGACTCACAATTGTTTGACCTTCAGCGCCGCCGTGTCCTGCTGGGCATGGCCGCCACCGGCGCCGCGATTGCCGGCAGCACCTTGAGCTGCCCGGCCATGGCGGCCGCCGCGCAAGCCCAAGTCACCACCGCCCCCAGCAGTGACAAGACCCAGGACCACCACGACTTTATCGGCCAACACCAGAGCGGCATCGTCACGCCGCGTCCGGCCTGCGGCATGCTGGTGGCGTTCGACGTACTGGCCAACGACCGCCAGGACCTGGAGCGCTTGTTCCGTACCCTCAACGAGCGCATCCGCTTCCTGATGAGCGGCGGTACCGTGCCGCAAGTCGACCCGAAGCTGCCGCCCACCGATTCCGGGATTCTCGGCCCGGTGGTGACGCCGGACAACCTGACCATCACCGTGTCCGTGGGTGAATCCCTGTTCGACGAACGCTTCGGCCTTGGCAGCGTCAAGCCTAAGCGCCTGAGCCGCATGGTCGGCTTTCCCAACGATGCCCTGGAGCCGGCGCAGTGCCACGGCGACCTGAGCCTGCAGTTTTGCTCCAACACCCCGGACACCAATATCCACGCCCTGCGCGACATCGTGAAAAACCTGCCCGACCTGCTGCTGGTGCGCTGGAAACAAGAAGGCAGCGTCCCGCCCCAGGCCCCTGCCCGCCCTGGCGAGCCGGCGCAGAGCGCGCGCAACTTCCTCGGTTTTCGTGACGGTTCGGCCAACCCGAACTCCAACGACAACCAGGCGATGGACCAGATCGTCTGGGTCCAGCCCGGCAGCGATGAGCCCGCCTGGGCCGCCCATGGCAGCTACCAGGCCGTGCGGATTATCCGCAACTTTGTTGAACGTTGGGACCGTACCCCCCTGCAAGAGCAGGAAAGCATCATCGGCCGTGTCAAGACCACGGGCGCGCCCATGGGTGGCCAGCAGGAAACCCAGGTTCCCGACTACAGCAAGGACCCGGAAGGCAAGTTGACCAAGCTCGATGCCCACATCCGCCTGGCCAACCCGCGCACCCCGCAGACCCAGGCCAACCTGATCCTGCGCCGGCCGTTCAACTACTCCAACGGCGTCAATAAAAACGGTCAGCTGGACATGGGGCTGTTGTTCATCTGCTACCAGGCTGACCTGGAGAAAGGCTTCATCAGCGTGCAAACCCGGCTCAACGGCGAGCCTCTGGAGGAATACCTCAAGCCGGTCGGCGGTGGGTATTTCTTCACCTTGCCGGGGGTCACGGGCCCTAAGGATTTCATCGGGCGCACGCTCCTCGCGGCAACGCACCCGCACACCCCTGCCAACACCTAAAACACACACCAGAGCGGAAATCGTCCCATGAAGAAGTCGTCTATCGCATTGTCGTTGTTAATCACCCTTTCGCCGCTGGCAGCGTTCGCCGCTACCGCGCCGCTGGACCTGGTAGGCCCGGTGTCGGACTACAAGATCTACGTCACTGAGGAAATCGGTGAGCTGGTGACCCAGACCCAGGCGTTCACCGATGCGATCAACAAAGGCGACCTGGCCACGGCCAAGAAGCTCTACGCACCAACCCGCGTGCACTACGAGTCGATCGAGCCGATCGCCGAACTGTTCAGCGACCTGGATGCGTCGATCGATTCGCGCGTGGATGACCATGAAAAAGGCGTGACCGCCGAAGACTTCACCGGCTTCCACCGTATCGAATACGCGCTGTTCTCGCAGAACTCGACCAAAGGCCTGGAAGCGCTGACCACCAAGCTCAACGCCGATGTCAACGACCTCAAGACCCGTGTCGACGGCCTGACCTTCCCGCCTGAGAAAGTCGTCGGCGGTGCCGCGGCGCTGCTCGAAGAAGTCGCAGCCACCAAGATCTCCGGTGAAGAAGACCGCTACAGCCACACCGACCTGTATGACTTCAAGGGCAACATCGACGGCGCGAAGAAAATCGTCGACCTGTTCCGTGGCCAGATCGAGAAGCAGGACAAAGCCTTCCTGGCCAAGGTCGACAAAAACTTCGCCACCGTAGACAAGATCCTCGCCAAGTACAAAACCAAGGATGGCGGTTTCGAGACCTATGACAAGGTCAAGGAAAACGACCGCAAGGCCCTGGTGGGTCCGGTCAACACCCTGGCGGAAGACCTGTCCACCTTACGCGGCAAACTGGGTTTGAACTGACACAACGCGCCAATGGCCGCTCACCCTCCCGCGCCCGGCGCGGGAGGTCGTCGGCTCAGCGTGCCTGCTGGAACCCGCTCAATGGCGTGCCGAACGGCCGGCCGCTGCGCGGATCAATCGCATACCAACGTCCGTTGTTGCCCGTGGCGTGCACGTCAATGCCCTGGCTCGTTCCCGCAACGCCCGCCGCTGGAGGCCGCGAGGGTGCTGCTTGACCGGCCGCCGCCATCAGATAGCACCTCATCTTCTCCTCGGCCGTTATCAAATGCGGCACAGACTTACCCAGCCGGGTCGCGCCGCCTGCAACCAACGCAGGTAACTTGACCAGCCCCTTCGTGGCCGCGCTGACCATTTGCGGGTAGCCATCGAACGGGTTGAGTGCGGCGCTGGTGAACAACACCCCTTCCCTGACGAAATCGAAGGCCTTGTCGCTGAAGGACGCTACCGGTTTTACCCAGGCCGTTTTCGGTACAAGGGGACTGAGCGTCGGCGCCAGCCGCCGGATAACCCCGGCCACGGGGGCCTGCGCCAGTGCCCTTCCCGCACGTATCAACGAGCGTGCCCGGCCAGCGGCCGACAGTGCCACCCCGCCCACATCCAATGCCAGGCTGAACAAGCCGCTGCCAATATTGCCTGCCGCAAACTCTTGATAAGCCCCCACGAAAGGCACCAACCCGAGCAGGATCCCATGATCGCGCGCAACGGCCTCGCGGTGTTGTTCAAGGGGCAACACCCCCTTCGCCCTGGCGAGCATAGTCTCTTGCGATTCATAAAAATTGCCTTGGGTGATTCGCGTCACGATGTCGGCTGTCTTCGACGATGAGTAGCTGTCAGGGACGAAATCATCGGGTGCGAAACCCTCCGGGCGGGGAACGCCGGGCAGCGTTGCGCCAAGCTTTTCAACAATGACCTTGGAAGGCTCCCGCGTTGACCGAGGATCCGATCCCTTGGCGTAGGCGTCGACGTCGATGGCCAGGGCAGTGCCGCGGACAATCGGCACGGAGGTAACGCCCCACGGCGCGGGGACGCGCTTTCTCTCCACCACGCCCCCCAACACCAACTGCGACGGCAGGTCTGTGCGCTTGACGATTGGCCCTTTGGCGAACACCTCGTAATAACTCACGGTGGTGCCGTGCTCCGCACGTATCAGGGTGCCTTGCCGGTACTTGGCCGCGTCACGATGCGCATCAGTCTCCTTGGCCTGAATCTCCCCGGTTTCGCCGCGCAGGGTAAAGAGCTCGACATTGCCCAGTTCCAGCAGCTTGCGATCCGCCAATGGCAACTCGGCGATTCTGAGTTTGAGCTGGGTCGCATAAGCGCTCTTGAGGGCGCTGCGATGCTCATCGACAGCCTTTTTCAGCAGGCCGTCCAACGCCGGTAGACGGCGAATGCGGGCATCCAGTTCGTTGCGTTTCTCGACGGGCGCTATCACCTCACTGCGTGGCTGGTAGGGCGAACTCGCCGCGCGCGCTGGTGCTTGTGGCAGGTCACTGGTGAGCACCCACTTGCCGGGGGTCAGATCACCGGTCATATAGGTCTCCACCAGCGAACGCGTACGGGGTTCGGAGACCCGCATGTTACGACGCGCCCCGGCATCGGCGAGCTGTACCGTCATGCCTTCCAGGCGGCTCGCGGCGACGCCTGGGAAAACCTTGAGCAACTCGGCAATGGCGACCGACCTGCGCGTCGGCAACCCGGACGCGCACTGCGTGAATGCGCGGCTGACATCTTCGCGCTGGCCCTGAAATGCCGCAGACGCGGCCTGAATCATGTGCGCGGAGTACTCGCCGTCGGGTGCGCGAGGAATCACCCCGTTGAGCACGGCCCAATCGGTGATGATACGCAGGCCGAGCAAGCGCATCAGGGTCGCCTGCGCCTCACTGGTGGGGCCCAGGACAGTGATGGCGCTGATCTGCTCTTCGTCCATCGCCCGCGAAGTACCCGGGGCCAAGTTGTCGACCATGCCGCATCCCAGGCGCAGTTCCATCCATGCCGGGGTTCCCATGTGGATCGCATCAGGCACATCGCGTACAAGGAACTCCGGCGCAGCCTGTGCCAGGCCGATATGCGCGGCCAGTATCGCCAGTTTTGAGTCCAGGCCTTTTTGGTGGATCAGATGGTTTTCCAGGTCGCGGCGTATGGCGGTAAACGTGCGCCCCATGTTGGCGGGCTGGTAGAGGTCATAACCGGCCACCTGCCCCGGTTTTCCCGGTGCCTGTGGATCGGCGTGCAGTTTGATTGCCGCAATGACCATCTGTTGGCATACCGCCTTTGGCACTGTCGTGCCGATATCGAACGTACCGTACCAATTCACACTGCGGGCCCAGCGCTCGCCCAGATCCAATGCCTCGGGACTGTCGAGCAGGCGGTGCAGATGCCCGGCCGGATCCGCTTGCAGCGCCTCTAGGCCATGGCCCTTCAGGTAGTCGAAGCCCTCGGCGCTCGCACCGCCCAACTGTGCGTTGGCCAATGCCGCCAGCGTGGCTTTGTCTGACGCCGATAACTGGCCCGGAGCCCACGTCCAATCCATGAAACCGGCGTAATTGCCCAAGGGTGGCGCCGGAGGCAAGGTGGTGCGCAGCCATTGGATGACGTTACGCACTTCTCCCACGGTGTGTGGGGTACCCAGGCCCTTTTGCTCAACGATCTGGCGCAGCGTAGGGGAACCGTCTGCTGGCTGCACCCCGTCCCAGGGCGTGGTGTCCGGCAAATCCGTGATGAGTCGCTCAAGCTGGTCCGCCAAGCGGGGACGTTCTTCAAGTTCGCCAAGGGTCAGCTGCACCTGGGCCAGATCGGCGGCCATTGATCGGGCCCGCGCAGGCGGCATCGACAGGCCCTGGGTGCGCAATTGCCGCTCCAATTGATTGGCCTGCTCGATGCCCATCGGAAGCTCAATGCCAAACGCCTGTAGAACCAGGTGCCGAGGCACCCACTGCTCACCGTCTGCCAGGTGGGTGAGACCTCGGTCCCGTGGGTCCAGAACCTCGCGAAGAGCACGCAACGGCGCTGAAACTTGCCACCATCCCGACGCATCGCTGGTGGAGAACCTCACAGGCGTGCGCACGCCATCGCGAACGACGTAGCCTTGGATGAAATCTTTATGCAGTCTCAAGGTGCCCGTCTCCAGGCCCTTGCTGGTCAGCCAGGCCTGCAGGGGCGGCTGGCTCCAAAGCTGGCGGTAGAGCGCCAGCGCTGGCGCCAGGCTGCTGTTGGCGGGCACCTCGACCATGGCGTAACCGCTCTCCATTGCCGCACCCAACCGTTGCCCCAGCCTCACATCGGCAGCGGGGCGTTGATCACCCTGCCCCTCTGCGGCGCGGCGCCCCCGCGATGCCGGCCGTGAGTGCTCAACCGGCACGCGTGGGTGCTCGGGGGTAAGCACAGTGAGCCCGACGGGGATCGGGTTATCCGGGATAAATCGCTGGCGGTTTTGCAAGGAAATGGACATGGGCACGTTCTCTTGAGGTTATTCCGTCAGAGAAGTGGTCCCAGGCCCGTCATCGGTTCACGGTTAATCATGAGAAATGTCGTGGCGAGGCCACATTCAGAGAATCCGATACAACAACCGCTCGATCCGCACCCGGCTGACGCGGCGCAAGAATTTGCCGACCGCTTGCGGGTAGTCCACCAGGCTCTGCAAATCCTGATAGCGTTCGATGCGTGTGGTGTGCTGGAAGATCTGCGCCAGTTCGGCCCCCCTCGGCTCCAGCCACTCATGCTTGGGATCATCGATCAGCAAGGCGTTTTCGAGGTCGAGGCGGAATGCCCGCGGGTTGAGGTTGTTACCGGTCAGCAACGTGTAGCGCTGGTCGATCCACATGCCCTTGAGGTGGTAAGTGTTATCGCCGTCGCGCCACAGGTGCAGGTTCAGTTGGCCGCTGTCGATCATCGGCTGATGACGCTTGGCAAAGCGGCGCAGGCTGATTTCGTATAGATACGGCAGCGCTGCGATGACCTTGAACGGTTCGCTGGGCGGGATGTAGAAATCGTTGGCGGTCTTGTCGCCGACGATGATGTCGATGTTCACCCCGCGCGCCAGGGCGCGGTTGATCTCGCGGGTCACCGGCAGCGGCAGGTTGAAATACGGCGTGCAGATGGTCAACTGATGCTGGGCGCTGGCGATCAGCTCCAAGATGACCCGGCTCAGTGGGTTGTTCTTGCCCACACCAAGCAACGGGCTGACCGAGAGGTTGCCAGTGGGCAACTGGCCCGCCGTGGTGTCGTAGGCCGCATGCTTGAGGCGGCTGCGCAGGTCACCAATGTCATTGCGCAGGCTGCGCGTGGTCGGCGGGTTGGGCAAGTCGAGTCGATGCACCGCCTTGGAGGCCACCAACCCGTGCTCCACCAGATGCTGCATCGAATCGGCCAGCGCTTGGCTGTGGATCAGGTGGTAACGGTCGAAGCGGTATTTGTCGAACTTGTGCAGGTACACGTTGTTCAGGCTGGCACCGCTGTAGAGCACAGTGTCGTCGATCACAAACCCCTTGAGGTGCAACACGCCGAACAGTTCGCGGGTTTGCACAGGCACGCCATACACTGGCACTTCACTGGAATGGCTCTGGGTCATGGCCTGGTACCAGGCGCTGTTGCCCGGCTGCTTGCCGGCGCCGATCAACCCGCGCTGGGCGCGCAGCCAGTCGACCACCACGACGATGTCCAATTCCGGTCGCGCGGCCTTGGCCGCGTGCAAGGCGTCGTAGATCTCCTGCCCCGCTTCGTCCTGCTGCAAGTACAGCGCGACGATGTAGATGCGTCGCGTGGCCTTGTGGATTTGTTCCAGCAGGCAGCGACGAAACGCATCGGCGCCGGACAACACGTCGATGGCATCGGTAGTCAGAGGAAAACCGCGCAGTTTGGGCAACAGGGAGCGTTTGAAGAACGACGGCATAAGGCTCGCAATGGGTCGAATCCGAAGAGGCCCCGAGCTTACACCATGGGGTTGCTCAGGTCTCGCTGCCCGGCATGGAAAAAGCCTATTGACCAAGAAGAACGATCGTTCTACTTTATGCAGCATGAACGACATGACCCACAATGAAACTCGCGACATCATCCTCGACGTCACCGAAAAGTTGATCTATCGCCATGGCATCGCCGCCACCGGCATGGACTTCCTGGTGAAAACCGCCGGGGTCTCGCGCAAAAGCATTTACCGTTACTTCGCCAACAAGGACGAGTTGGTGGTCGCCGCCCTGCAACGCCGTGATGAGCGTTGGATGCAGTGGCTGCGCGACGAAGTGGAGCGCGTCGACGATAGCGGCGAACGCTTGCTTGCGCTGTTCAGCGCACTCAAGGCCTGGTTCGGCTCGGCGGACTTTCGCGGTTGCGCCTTCATCAACACCAGCGGTGAAACCGGCAACCCTCAAGACCCCGTGCGCCTGCTGGCCAAGGCGCACAAACAGAAACTGTTCGAATACACACGCCAACTGTGTCAAGCACATGGCACCCCCGACCCCGAACGGCAGGCCGCGCAACTGCTGATCCTGATCGATGGCGCCATTACCGTTGCCCTGGTGATGGGCGATTCAACCGCTGCTGATAATGCGCAATGCATGGCGCGAACGTTATTGGGGCTTTGAACGCATCACCCGCGCAACTTTCTTTAGCCCAGGAGCCATGACATGTCATCCACCTCGCAAATCCGTCCACCGCTGCCGCCCTTCACCCGTGAATCGGCGATCGAAAAAGTCCGCCTGGCCGAAGACGGCTGGAACTCCCGCGACCCGCAACGGGTGTCCCTGGCCTACACCTTGGATACCAAGTGGCGTAACCGCGCCGAATTCGCCTACAACCGCGAAGAAGCCAAGGGCTTCCTGACCCGTAAATGGGCCAAGGAGCTGGACTATCGGCTGATCAAGGAGCTGTGGGCGTTCACCGATAACCGTATTGCCGTGCGCTATGCCTATGAGTGGCACGACGACTCCGGTAACTGGTTTCGTTCCTACGGCAACGAGAACTGGGAGTTTGACGAGAATGGCCTGATGGCCAACCGCTTTGCCTGCATCAACGATTTGCCGATCAATGAAAGTGAACGCAAGTTCCACTGGCCCCTGGGCCGGCGCCCGGATGATCACCCGGGGCTGTCCGAACTCGGCCTTTAGGGCTTGCACGCTTCCAGAAGGCGGGAGCCCCCCGGCACCTATAAGATAATTTATTGATTATCCAAGATTAAATGCCGGCTTAAACGACTGCACTTTGTGGTGAGGGCGCTTGCTCCCTCACCACAGGGGTTCCAGTTTGCTGTGCGGCAGCGCTAAGTTGCAGAGTCAGCGGGCTATCCCACCGTTTGGAAACCCGTAAGTGTCAGTCCTGATTCAGACCGACGCGATACAACACCCCATCGTCTTCATCCGTCAGCACGTACAGAAACCCATCCGGCCCCTGGCGCACGTCACGAATCCGCGCTTTCAAGCCCCCCAGCAAGCGTTCCTCATGGATCACCTTGTCGCCATCGAACTGCAGGCGAATCAACTCCTGACTGGACAGCGCCCCAATGAACAGGTTGTGCTGCCAGGCCTTGAAGCGGTCGGCGTCGTAGAACGCCATGCCGCTGATAGCTGGAGACTTCTCCCACACATGGTGCGGCGCGACTGTGCCTTCCACCGTCTTGCCCTGGGCTTCGGGAATCGGCGTCAGGGAGTAGTTGATGCCATGGGTCGCCAGCGGCCAGCCATAGTTCTTGCCACGCTCGATGATGTTGACTTCATCGCCGCCACGCGGCCCATGCTCGTTTTCCCAGATCGTGCCGCTCCAGGGGTTCAGTGCCAGGCCCTGGGGGTTGCGCTGGCCATAGGACCAGATTTCCGGACGTACGCCTGGCTGCCCCACGAATGGGTTGTCATCGGGGATGCGGCCATCGGGGTAAATCCGCACCACCTTGCCTTGCAACTTGTCCAGGTCCTGGACCGTGGACCGGTCGTTGTTTTCGCCCAACGTCACGAACAGGTAGCCATCACGGTCGAAGGCCAGGCGTGAGCCAAAGTGATTACCGGTGGACAGCTTGGGTTCCTGGCGCAGGATCACCTTGAAGTCCTTCAAGCCACTCAAGTCGTCCGACAAACGCCCGCGCCCTACCACCGTACCGGCCGTACCGCCCTGGCCACCGCCCTCAGCGTACGACAGGTACACCATGCGGTCCTGCTTGAAGTCGGGTGAGAGCACCACGTCAAGCAAGCCGCCCTGCCCCTTGGCCCAGACCTCAGGCACACCGCTCAGCGGCGCCGACAGCTTGCCGTCCGGGCTGACAAAGCGCAGGTGCCCAGGCCGCTCGGTCACCAGGAAGCCCTGCCTGTCGGGCAAAAAAGCCAGCGCCCATGGGTGGTCCAGGCCCTTGGCGATCGGGGTGACGGTGATGCTGCCCTGCTCACTTGGGAATTGCTGCACATCGGCTGCGTAAACCGCCGTCAGCGGCAGCAAGGTCGTGGCACAAAAGGCGGCAAGAAACGTTTTGCGTAGAAACATAAGGCGGGGTCCTTACCGGCGCTCAAGGCCGGCGATTGCCGTTGGCATCAACAGTGGGGGCTTTGGTTTCGGTCGCGGGGCGGCTGGGTGCTGCGTCGCGCTGCGGATAACGATTGCCGATGCCGCCGTTTTCCAGGGTGGGTGTACGCGGGGTCGGAGCGGTCTGGATGCCGCGTATCAGCGACGGATTGGGCTGGGTGCCCTGCATGCTGTTGGGGTTGGCCCGGTGGATCGGGCCATTGTCCGAGTTGTTGCTGCCAGGCAGGTTTTGCGCCTGGGCAGCGGTGGCCAGCGCCAAGCCCAATGCCAGCGCTGCAAGATGACGCACACAGATGTTCATGACAAAGCCTCTCTAGGCGAGGAGTACGTGCTTTCGATAACACGCTACGCGCTGGGTTCGAATTTCGACACTAAATAGTTTCTCATCAGGTGTAACACGATCTGTCCGCGCATCCGCTGATCGAAACTTTTGCCAACGCCCACGAGTCAGCCGCACATAGCCTCTTCTCAAGGAACTGCACGCATGCCTAGGGCAATCTGGAAAGGTGCCATCAGTTTTGGCTTGGTCCATATCCCGGTGTCGCTGGTTTCGGCCACGGCTTCCCAGGGGGTCGACTTCGACTGGTTGGATAAACGCAGCATGGACCCGGTGGGCTACAAGCGCATCAACAAGACCAGCGGCAAGGAAGTCACCAAGGACAACATCGTCAAGGGCGTGGCGTTCAAGAAAGGCCGCTACGTGGTGCTCAGCGAAGAGGAAATCCGCTCGGCCCACCCCAAGTCGACCCAGACCATCGAGATTATCGCCTTCGTGGCCAGCGACCAGATCCCCCTGCAAAACATCGATACGCCCTACTTCCTGGCCCCGGACAAACGCGGCGGCAAGGTGTATGCATTACTGCGCGAAACCCTGAAGAAAACCAACAAGGTCGCCCTGGCCAATGTGGTGTTGCACACCAAGCAGCACCTGGCTGCGCTGATGCCGCTGGAGTCGGCCCTGGTGCTGGTGATGCTGCGTTGGCCCGCTGAGGTGCGCAGCCTCGATGAACTGGAACTGGGCAGCGATGTGACCCGGCCCAGCCTGGCCAAGGGCGAGCTGGACATGGCCAGGCGCCTGGTGGAAGACATGAGCGCCGACTGGCAGCCCGATGCCTACCGTGACAGTTTTCAGGAGAAGATCATGGCGTTGGTGGCGAAGAAGGCCAAGGCCGGCAAGATCGAGGACGTGGAAAGCCAGGCCGGCAGCGAAGAACGCAAGTCGGCTGACGTGATCGACCTCACCGAACTGCTCAAGCGCAGTCTGGCCGGCAAATCCGCCGCCAAGCGCCCGGCGAAAAAACCAGCCGCGAAAAAAACCAGCAAAAAGGCCTCTTGAGTCCGCCATAGAAGGGAGAAAACGACATGGCAAAACCCTTGAGCGAATACCACCGAAAGCGCGATTTCGAGATCACTGGCGAACCTGCGGGTGACTCGAAACCCAACAAGCGCCAGGCATCGGCGTTGGCGTTCGTGATTCAAAAGCACGATGCGCGCAGCCTGCATTACGACTTTCGCCTGGAACTCGACGGGGTACTCAAGAGCTGGGCAATACCCAAGGGCCCCAGCCTGGACCCCAGCCAGAAACGCCTGGCCGTGCATGTCGAGGATCACCCCTTGAGCTACGGCAGTTTCGAGGGCAGCATCCCGGCGGGCCAATATGGCGCCGGCGATGTGATCGTATGGGATCGCGGCGTCTGGCAACCCCATGGCGATCCGCAAAAAGCCTACGCCGCCGGCAAGCTGAAATTCACCCTGGTCGGGGAGAAACTCGCCGGCGACTGGACCCTGGTGCGTACCCGCCTCAAAGGCAGCGGCGATAAGCAACAATGGCTGCTGATCAAGGAACAGGATCAGCAGGCACGCCCGAGCAGCGACTACGATATCGTCCAGGCACAGCCCCGGAGCGTGCTCAGTGAGGCATCGGTGGGCACGCCGACGACCGCCGCCAAACCCTCCGCGAAAAAAGCCTCACGCAAGAAAACGCTCGCCCTGCCCGATCAATTCGCGCCTCAACTGGCCACCTTGGTCGACCGCGCACCGGAGGGTAACTGGCTCTACGAAATCAAGTTCGACGGCTACCGCATGTTGGCGCGTATTCGTGACGGCGAAGTGCGCCTGTTCACGCGCAACGGCCATGATTGGACTGACCGCTTGCCGCGCCAGGCCAAGGCCCTGCAAGCCCTGAAACTCAAGGACAGCTGGCTCGACGGCGAAGTGGTCAGCCTCAATGGCGATGGCTTGCCGGATTTCCAGGCCCTGCAAAACGCCTTCGATATCGGACGCAGCCTGGACATTGTCTATTACCTGTTCGACGCGCCGTTTCTAGAAGGCCGCGATCAACGGCAAGACCCGCTGGAAAAACGCCGCGCTGCGCTCAAGGCGGCCTTGGCCCGTAGCAAGAGCAAACTGTTACGTTTCTCCGAGGCGTTTGCCGCCAACCAACACGATATCTTCGAAAGCGCCCGCGACCTGGCATTGGAAGGCGTGATCGGCAAGCGTGCGGGTAGCCCCTATGTATCCAGTCGCAACACCGACTGGATCAAGCTCAAATGCCGTCTGCGCCAGGAGTTCGTGATTGTCGGGTACACCCGCCCCCAGGGTTCGCGCAGCGGGTTTGGCGCGCTGTTACTGGCGGTCAACGGCGATGCCGGGCTGGTCTATGCCGGGCGTGTCGGCACCGGGTTTGATCGGGCCGCTCTGCAGGACATCTACGCCCGGCTTACGCCGCTGCAGCGCAAGACTTCACCCCTGGACAAGCCACTGACCCGCGCCCAGGCCCGCGGCGTGCATTGGGTGGAGCCGCAATTGGTCGGCGAGGTGCGATTTGCCGAGTGGACCCGTGAAGGCGTGGTACGCCAGGCCGCGTTTGTCGCGCTGCGTTCTGATAAACCGGTGGAACAGATCATTCATGAGCAGCCACGCGCGGCCAAATCGCTGCAAGCACCAACGGCCCGGAAGTCCGGCGCGCCCAGCACCGTCGCCGGGGTGAAGATTACCCACCCGGAGCGGATCATCGATCAGCACAGCGGCACGCAAAAACTGCAACTGGCGCAGTTCTACGACAGCATCAGCCGTTGGATCCTGCCCTTCCTGCACCATCGCCCTGTGGCATTGCTCCGTGCCCTGGAAGGTGTGGGGGGCGAGCAGTTCTTCCAGAAGCACACAGAGCGCCTGGCGATCCCGCATCTCCAGCAACTGGACCCGGCGTTGGACCCCGGTCATGCCCGCCTGATGGAAATCGACAGCACCGCCGCCCTGGTGGGCGCGGTGCAGATGGGCACCGTGGAGCTGCACACCTGGGGCGCCACCTCGGACAAGATCGAGACCCCAGACCTGTTTGTGCTCGATCTCGACCCGGACCCCGCACTGCCGTGGAAAACCATGCTGGAAGCGGCGCAACTGACCTTATCGGTGCTGGATGAATTGGGTCTGCAGGCCTTTATCAAGACCAGTGGCGGCAAGGGTTTGCACCTGGTTGTACCATTGGCACGCCGCGACGATTGGGACACCGTAAAAGCCTTCGCCAAGGCCATCGCCCAGTTCATGACCCAGCAACTGCCGGAGCGCTTTACCGCCACGTCAGGGCCGAAAAACCGCGTCGGCAAGATTTTCATCGATTACCTGCGTAATGCCCGTGGCGCCAGCACGGTCGCGGCCTACTCGGTTCGGGCACGACCCGGCCTGCCGGTATCGGTGCCGGTCAGCCGTGACGAATTGAAAGGGTTGCGCGGTGCCCAGCAGTGGACGGTGGCCAACCTGCACGAACGCTTGCAGGGTTTGAAGGACAACCCGTGGGCGGGTTATGCCAATCGACAGAAGATCAGCAAGAGGATGTGGGACAAGCTGGGCGCGACTCCACCTGAGTGAGTCGCGCCGGCCCAGGCTCAGATCAGGATGAAGATCAACGCCAGCACTGCGAAAATCGCCCACTTCTCCAGGTAGTAGCGCGTGCGATTGCGCTTTTTCAGCTCTTTGCCACGCAGGCGAATCTTGTACAGGCGGTTAAAGGCACGGTTCAGGCCACCGGTTTTGTCGCCGTCATCATTGGGCGAGCCGGCTGCCGCCATGACCGTGCGGCTGAACCAGCGGTTGAACGCCGCCGCCCAGCGGTATTTCATCGGTCGCTCGATGTCACAGAACAAGATAAGACGGTTCTGCGCGGTGGTGTTTTCCGCGTAGTGAATATAGGTCTCGTCGAACATCACCGGCTCGCCATCACGCCAGGAATAGCTTTCGCCATCCACATTGATGTAGCAGCCCGGATCGTTAGGGGTGTCCAGACCCAAGTGATAGCGGTAGGAACCGGCATAGGGGTCGCGGTGCCGCACCAACCGGGAACCTGGTGGCAGCTCGGCAAACATGGCCGCCTTGATCGAACCGATGCTCTGCACCAGCTCAGTGGTACGCGGGCACAGCTTCATCGCCGAAGGATGACTGTCGCCGTACCATTTCAAATAGAAGCGCTTCCAACCTGACTTGAAGAACGAGTTGAAACCCACATCGTTGTACTGATCCGAGCGCTTGATCGCCCCTTCCCGCATCAGGTTCTCGCCTTCCTCGCGGATTTCCTGCCAATGCTCCTGTAACGGGCTCAGGTCCGGAAAGTCGCTGGGCGACAGGAAGGGCCGGCTGGGCAGCTTGGAGAACAGGTAGAGAAAGCAGTTGACCGGCGCCAGGAAGGTCGAGTGATCGCTGAGCTGGCGGCCCAACTTATGCCGCACCCGGCCACGCAGGTGGACATACGCAATAGAGGCAACGTAGAGAGCAACAATGATGAGTTTCAAGAGATTTCGTCACAAGTCAGAAGAAGACAGGCTGCTCCTGCGTGCCCACGACGGCCGAGGATTGGATAGCAGCACCTGAAATCACAATTCACATAGACGCAGCATGACCGGCCGGGTGACAGACCGGTCATGCGCATTGGCCGTTATTTAGCCACATCTTGTAACCAAAAGTTAACTAAGATTTGTGAAAAGCTGTCTAGTGAGTGTGCTTTTGAGGGTGTGGAAGATGACGGTCGGGCATGGGAAAAGGACCGTTCTCCCGACGAGCCTGGACAAAATGCCCTATCAGTGCAATCAACGCCCCCAACATCAGCCCGGCCACCAGGCTAAGCCCGATGATGATCGCTTTGAAAGGTTTGATCGGGCTCAGCGGGGTCTGAGCCATACGGTCGATAGTCACCAGTTTCAGTCCGCTCATATCGATATCGAGCCCCCGCAGCCGTGCCTCTTCTGCCCACAAGGGCTCGACGTCCCGCAGGAAAATATCTTCTTTCGAGCGGCTTTTCAGCACCTCGACCTCACGATTCACGTCGAGCATGCGCAACTCCTTGCGAATTTCCGCGACGCGACCATCGGTAAAGTCATCGTTGGTACGTTGCTCCAAGGCTGTACGTTCCGCCTCAAGCACGTCGGTGCCCATGAAGTACAAAGGGATTTTCTGGTTATTGACTTCCGTACGCATCACCTGGCTTGAGCCGCGCGACGCCGCCGCCCCCAACGCCGAAGGTGTGGTGGGGCTCTTGATTCCAATGGATTTGGCGATGGAGATGGCTTCGGCCAATTCCACCAGGCGGTTGCTCCGCTCAACCTTCATCTGCAGGCGCACAGCGCTCAGCTCATCTTCCAACTGCGCACGCTTGAGTTTATCCGCCTCCAGCAGCCTGGCAATTTTCGACTGCTTGTCAGTCTCGTAATTGGCCCGCGCAGCGTCGATCTTGCCCTTGATTTCATTGAGCCGGTTATTGACGATCACCTTGAGGTCCGCGCTCACCTGCTCGCGCTCCAGTTTGATCGCATAATCGACGAAGCCGTTGAGAATCGCCACGCCGTCGACACCCTTGGGGTACTGCATTTCCAGACGAATTGCACCGTTGAGGGCGTCGACGTTCTTCGGATCCGGGAATGTAAGGTTAATGGCGTTCTTATTGAATGCTTCGAAGCTCTGCTCGAGGCTCTGCCCCGGACGCTGGAACGCCTCGAACAGCGCAGGATTGGCTCTGAAAAAGCTCAAACGGGCCTCGTAGGACTCCAGTCGTGCGCCCACTTTGGCCAGCGCATCGACCGGCGGTAATTTGTAGACTTCAGAGCGATTCAGTGCATCCAGCTCATTGATCGCCGCGGGCCTGAGGACACTACTGACCTGGTAAACCTGTGGCGCAAGATATGCGTAGCCTACTCCCAGAAGGCCCGCAAAAAGCGTGCAACCAATGAGCCATTTTTTTCGCTTCCAGATGGCGTGGAACAACTCAAAAAGATCGATTTCATCCGAAGACAAGTGGTGGTGGGGCTGGGGAGCGTTGTTCAAAGTTCATACACCCTGGAGAGGTTATATCCAGCGCCCAACAACATAGACCTGAATAAAAGCTGGATAACAGGGGGGCGACGTCCCGGACACTCAAGGAGCTCTCTAGCGATTCGGACCACTTGGCTGAAAAAGCCTACATAAGCCAAAGAAGATTTCATTCCGGTTACGTAGAAGCCGTGACAGGTTAAAAAGCCCGGTCGGTCCTTTACGAGATGTTGCCCGCTGCCAGATAAAATAACGCTAATTGCTTGGCTATATAATGAAAAACATAAAAAAAGCATAAAAACAGATCCATCCTACATCTGATAGCGTCTCAGGTGAGTTAACGCCGTCCCCAAGACCGCCTGCAATTAGCCCTTCAACAAAAAGGAATTTGTATGTCATCCATTTCAGACCCGGACTACCAAGCCCTTCAAGGTGCCTGGGAGCAAACTTCGCTCGAAGACAGTGGCGTGCTTAACCCGGTGGATGCCCATAGCGCGCCTGGTGCTATGACCACCATTACAGGCGACCAGTTCACCGTGACTACCACCACTGGAGCAATATTACTGGCTGGCCGATTCTTCCTGGACAGCAGCGCAGTGCCCAAGCGCATTACCTGGGTGGACGCCATGGGCGAAGATGCGGGTAAGCAACTGCCTGCGAGCTACCGCCTCGAAGGGGATGATTTTGTGTTCATTGCCGCAGATGAAGGCATGCCCAGGCCAACCGTCTTCAGTACTGGCCCAGGTCAGACAATGAGGACCTTTGTACGCCGGCGGTAAGCGTATACACCGTGCAAACTTGCGACCGCATTTTCACGAAGCGTTCACTTCGCGGTCTATAGAGTGAAACCTACCTACTCCAGTGAATCCCTTAGCCCGCCTCTACGTGCGGGCTTTTTTTGCGTGCCGAAAAGGTCGTTATACGCAGCGCTTGGTCGCTGTCAGGGTAAAGCACAAGGGCAATTGCGCCGGCTGATCCTCATACTGATCGTAGAGTTCCTCGCGATTGCAATGCGGGTATTCCTGCAAGTGGCCGATCTGCAGACCCGCCGCAATCGCTCCGTTGACCAGGCTGCCCAGGGTATGCACGAACCAATAGGAGGTTGGACCGGTAGTTTCAGCCAGCCCTTCGTACACGATGGATTCCTGCAGCACAAAGGGCTCACGCTGAAAATAGGCGCTGGCGGGCCGCAGCGGGTCGCTCGCCCGCGGGTCGAACACCTCGAGGAACGGATGGGTTTCATACATCACCAGGGTGCCACCCGGTTTCAAGGTACTGGCAACGTGCCGCATGAACAACGCCACATCGGGCATCCAGCCCAGTACACCGATCGTCACTAAGGCGACATCGAAGCGTTCGTGCAAGCGCTCGGGTAGTTGATGGATATCGGTTTCGATGAATTCGGGGCAATGGGGCGACACGGCGGCCAGCTCTTCGGCCTGTTGCAGGAAGGCCCGGGATTGATCGACCCCGACGACCGAGCGCGCGCCCAGGCCGAACAGCGACAGGCTTTCGCGGCCGTTGTTACAACACAGCTGCACCACATCCTTGCCCTCTACGCCGACCGCTTGCAGCAGCGCGGTGATGGTCGGGTCCAGGCACGAAAACCTCGGGTTGACCACTGCGCCCAACAGCGCTTTCCAAGTCGGCGTGTCTTTGTGCAGCCTGGCGGATGCATCCCAGGCGTCCTTATTGCTGGCAATTGCTTGTTGAGCCGAGGGCATGTCCATTGCATCTCCTAAGAATCAGTGCGGCAAGCTTGGGAAAATAAGCCAATTGCCTGTCAGATAAAACCCTATGCGCAGGGGAAACTTCCCGGCAAGCCCGAAGGTCATTAAGCCAACGGGTGTCCAGTCCTTGAACACCGCTCCTCGAAGATCGCACCGTGGCCCATCACAACGACCTGCGCACCACCTTGTCCCTGGACAGCCTGAATTTCTTCCTGGCCGATGTGCGTGACGGCCTGGGACCGTACCTGGCGATTTACTTGTTGGCCGTGCACCAATGGGACCCGGCCAGCATTGGCGTGGTCATGACCCTGGCCGGGATCGCCGCCTTGATCACCCAAGGCCCGGCAGGCGCGCTGATCGATCGCACTCGCAGCAAACGCGCGGTGATCGCGGTTGCGGCGCTATTGGTCACCGCCAGTTGCCTGATGCTGCCCTTTGTCAGTTCGTTCAGCCTGGTGGCGCTGACCCAGGCCGCCAGCGCCGTTGCAGCCTCGGTGTTTGCCCCGGCGATCTCCGCGATTTCCCTCGGCATCACCGGGCCACGGGCCTTTACCCGCCGCACCGGACGTAATGAAACCTTCAACCACGCCGGCAATGCCGTGGCTGCGCTGCTGGCCGGTGGCCTCGCCTATCTGTTCGGGCCGGTGGTGGTGTTCTACCTGATGGCGTTTATGGCGGTCGCCAGTATCGTCGCGGTCAGTTGCGTGTCGGCCAAGACGATCGACCATGAGGTCGCCCGGGGCTTCGATCCTGCCCATCACACCGCGCATGAGCAGCCTTCCGGCGTGGCCGTTTTGCTGGCCAACCGGCCGTTGCTGCTGTTCGCGATCTGCTGCGCGCTGTTTCACTTGGCCAATGCGGCCATGCTGCCACTGGTCAGCCAGAAGCTGTCGCAGATCAACTTGCACATGGCCACGCCACTGACCTCGGCCTGCATCGTCGCCGCACAACTGGTAATGGTGCCGATGGCCTGGCTGGTGGGCGCCAAGGCCGACCTGTGGGGGCGCAAACCGCTGCTGCTGATCGGTTTCATGATTCTGCCGTTGCGGGGCGTGCTGTATACCTTGTCCAACGATCCCTATTGGCTGGTCGCGGTGCAGATGCTCGACGGCATCGGCGCGGGCATTTTCGGCGCGCTGTTCCCGGTCATCGTCAAGGACCTGACCCAGGGCACCGGGCGTTTCAACGTCAGCCTGGGCGCGCTGTCCACTGTGTTTGGCCTGGGGGCGGCATTGAGCAACAGCCTGGCCGGTTTCGTGGTGCAACAAGCCGGCTATAACGCCGCGTTCCTGACCCTGGCCGGTGTTGCCGCCGCGGCCTTGGCGCTGTTGTGGCTGGCCATGCCGGAGACGCTGGAAAAACCATCTTTCGCGTGCCATACAACTGTCGCCTGACATATGCGACAATGCGCGCCAAATTCCAACACACATCCCCCATTTTTTGCTCAGCGACCGGGTTTCGCGCCTTGATGTCGCTGTTGACGCATGCCTGGAGGCTCACGCCGCCACGCTCGCAACCCATTGATAGGTAAAGTAATTGATCTCCACAGCTAACATCACCATGCGGTATGAAACGCATTCTGATGATTACTGTTGATCAGTGTTTACTGAGCCAAGTCGTCATAGGTAATCAGCAATAAAGCACCGAAATGCACCCGTTGGTCCCAAGACTGGTCCCAACGGGCAAATTTCAGCTCATGCCGAAACTGCATAACCCCTCTCGCGGCGTCCTGCCGACCTAAATCAAATCCAAGATTACGACCCCTGCTAAGCTGTTCACTCCAAGGAGGAAACAGACATGCCGAATACAGACCTACTCCCTTCCCTACTCTCCAAGCTCTATGAAAATCAGCTTGCTCTGGAAGCATCCATCATGGAGTTATCGAACTGGGTTGAGCAGCGCGGCTCCGCAGATGTAGCCGAGAATATCCGGGGCGCTCTGCACACCATCGACGAGAATGAAGAGTTTATAAAACTGACCCTGGCAGTGCTCATGGCGCCGGAGTAAATCCTACAGCTCGTCGCTTCAAATCGCGTCACGTCAAAAGCTCGATAACTGTATGCACATGCAGTTATCGGAAATCAAACCATGCCCATCGATGAAGGCTCGGACGAGCATGACGGCTTCGTGATCATCACCGCCGACAGTGCTGCACCAAGTCGCCCCCTCCGAGTGGTTCAAGGTTGATTGTGCCGCGGGTAATGCGAGAGACACCATAACTTAATAATTAGAGCGGGGCTCAATTCAGCGCTTATAATTAAAGGCTTTTGACCAAATAACAAAATATTTTAACCCTTCAGTACTATAGGCGCCTTGTATCTGTACAACAATCATCTACGATCAAAAGGCACCAGACTTTCTGGCGATGAAAGGAATTTTTAAGTCTTGAAAAAGGAGATTCATCATGAGCGTAATCGCAAAACTCGACAGAGACATGATTGCAAGCGACTTTCATGAGGCAATGAAAAATGCTTACACAGACAAAAAACTTTTAGATGAGGCTGTAGAGGGAATAAAATCCACCACAGCAAAGTACCCAGCCCAAGGAACAATTGCCTCTTTCCTTTTTTATCAAATGATAACTGTAGACATTACAAACGGAAAAAAATTTAACGGAAAGTCCGGCGGAATAGCTTTTCCAGGAGGGGGCGGCTCGTGGGGCGACGTATATACAAATGACATAGATCGTCTATACCGTAACACTCACTCCTTCCAGTTCATAACCACTCCAGTTTACTTCACTGTAAATTTCTTTGATGGGAGCAGTAATTTCCTCGGAACCTTCCAAGCCGGCGCCCTTAGTACATCGACTGGCACAGGGGGCGGAACTGGTAGCTGGGAATAATTAGCCTAAGTAAAAATAGTAGAAGAAGCCCTTTCGAAAACTGACTAATTGAGAGGGCTTTTTAATCATTTCCAGATCAGGCTATATCAACTAACAACAAACCATAACCGCCGACTGAAATTCTCTTTCACTATCCCCTATAGGAACTCAGCGCAGACGCGCCTCATCTGGAGGTCGATCGATATGCTCCTCTGACATCCTTCCGACTAAATAAAATCCCTATCAATTCACTTCCCTCACATAGGCCTGGCACGCCCGCAGCGCGATCACGGCGTTATCCCCGTCGTCGGTGATTGCGATAATTCGTTGAGCATGCGCTGGGTCAAGTTGGGCTCGACGGGCTGCATGAACCACGCCGACGGCGCCGGGGGTGGCAGGCACGTTGCAGCCACTGGCTGAGTCCGTGGCGTCGAGAAGGACTGACAGCCGCACATCAGCAGTGGCAAGGCGATCGCGCAGAGCAGCCTGGTTACGTTGGGCATCGGAGAGTTCTCGAGTATGTTGTTGATCAGCTTCAGCCACGGTTTTCTCCATGGCCAAGCGCTTGCCCTGCTCGGCGCGCACCTGGGCGGCGGCGGCATTGCTGATGGCGGCCAGGTCATCCTTATGCAGGCCGGCCTGCTCCGCGAGCTTCTTGCCCATGCGCCAGTCCTGCACCTGCCAGGTGACGCCGGCGGCGGTGGCCATCAGCACCAGGATCAGCACCACCAGACCGACCAGCTTCTGCACCGGCGTCATGCCAGCACCTTCAGCGCCTGGTCGTACAGCGCCTGGCGATCATCCTGACCGGTGAGCCCACCATTGATGCGCCGGGTGATCTTCACGAACTCGCCCCGATCCGCCAGGGTGTTCAACCCACGGGTAGACCAGAACCAGGCCGCCGACATCGCGGCGTACTGCGGCTGCTCGAGCAGCTCGGGCCGATTGATCAGGTCAAGGCCCAGGGCCTCGCCGCACGCCGCGTAGTTCGCCCGGCCGGTGATCTGGATAAGACCCCGGCCACGGTACTTGGAGCCGTCGCCCTTCACCGTGTTGCCCAGATCGGCACGGCCTTCGTACGTAAGCTGCTGCGCAGTGGGGCCCCAGATCTCGCGCACGTAGCGCAACTGGCCGGACTCGTGCCCGATCTGGGCGATGAAAGCGGCAACCCGGAGTGAGCCGACAATGCCGTAACGGTTCATGGCTGTGTTCAGGGCAGGAACAAAAATGCCGGCTTGGCGGCCGGCGTTCGGGAGGATCTGCAGTAACTGCTGCTCAGTGATAGGCATGCTTTTCTCCAGGCAAAAAAATACCCGCTCATGGCGGGCCTCGGTGCTGATTTGGCTTCAGGCATCTAAGGCTTCGGCGCTCACCGGCAGCGGGAATCGGGCCTTGATCGCCGCAACCGATGCAAGCCATGCACTGTAGTCAGGCTCAAGCCCCTGGCTCAGGGCGTCGTAGTCTGCCTCCAGGCGCAACGGATCAGACTCTGAAAGGTAGGCTGTCCGGCGATTGCTCAGCACAGCATCAAGATCGATCTGGGCTTTATCGGCCAGCAATTGATCTACGGTCTTCATCTTGCTGAAATCAATATTCATTTGGGCAGACTCACGTTGCCATCAGGCGGGCTGACTATGTCGAGGGGGAAGTTGGCAGAGTCAGTGGCCTCTGGGCCGCACGGCAGCAGAAGCGTGATGATGAGTTCGCCGTTGAGTCGGGTGACATCACCTACAACGAAGTCGCAATCTACTGCCGAGCCCGGCAGCACCGCCCCTTCTGGAAGTGCACGAAAGTCGAAGCGCTCTCCGTTAATTGTTAAAACATCGCTGCGCTTGCTCAAAACAAGAACGTCATCACGTCGCTGCGGACATAGCTTTATGATCATTGGAACCACCTGCCGATTGATACATATGAGAGCATGTAGCTTTGAGTTACATCAGCCTTTAACTGCGTGTAACCACCGCTGCCCGAAGTTGCCACTGAGCTTACCCTTGTAATGTTCACGTTATCGTTGCTTAAAGGGAATTCCATGGTTGTGGTCATGCTCGGTTTTGACGAGAAAACCGCAGGAAAATTGTAAGGAGCAACGGCAGTAACATTGGCCGTTGCAGCTAAGGATATTGCGGTCCGCCAACAGATCATAGTTCCATCAGCAAACTTAGTATATTCGCCGTTTGAGTTCGAGCCACGTTCGATTATCGATCCGGTCGGCGCGCCCCCGGACTGTGATACCGTCCCGACCATTACGGAGGAGGACAGCTTGACCGCAGTGCCAGTTGCATTGCCATTTCCTCCTTTTTCTATCGGTAAGATCTCATAGTTGCCTGTTGTACCAAGTGCAGCGAGCTTGATGCCAAACTGGTTTACCAAGCTATTGAAGGCATCTGACAGAAGCTTGTCATAGCCCTGCACCGGCATGATTGAGTAAGCGGCGCCGGTAACTGTAGGCCCTTTATATGCTGGCAGGATCGAAATCACCGTGGTGCTGGCAACGTTGGCAACCTCATAGGTTGCGCCATCAGGCCCGACGAATGAATCACCATTTCTGCAACTCGCTGCAAAATCCAGGTTCGCCCCTATAACGGTGTTACTCCCGTTTTGAACTGATACCGTTCCAGCCCTCTGCCAAACCATATTTTTCTCCAGATTTTAAAAAAAGAACAATGCGGCTATGGAAAACAGCCTCCAATTAGATCCTATGAAATAGGTTTAGCGAAGGCTACAGGCGTATATAGCGCTGTTAGAATATCAACCCCAACAACTTGCATGACTAACCTATTATTTGCGTAATCCCACACAGCATACATATTTCCTTGTCGAGATGTCCCTCCCGCCACATCCATTGCGACATTATTCAGAAGCATATAGTCGCCAGTATCAAGCGGGGTGTAAGCTGTCCAACTTAGCCTAGATGTTCCTTGCCCGGTAGGGGACGACCCAAGATAAGACCATCCAGTAATTGTTCTGGTAAATTGAGCGCAAGGAGTCCCATTATCAAACAAAAGCTTCGCTGCACCATCCCACACCCTAAAACCGTATGTTGCGGTTGGAGAAGATTGAAAAGCCGCGCAAAACCACTTACCTGACGAAGATTCACCCACAATACCTCTAAATGAAAAACCGGTCCAAGCACCGGCCGACCCATTAACAAGACAAAAGCACATTGTGCAAGACTGGGAAGGGCGCACAAATACTAGTGGCGGCTCAGATGAATTTATAACAGAAGGAAATGAAACGCTAACCCCACTTCCTCCATTAACCCAACTGCCTTTGTACAAAACGACAAGCCTTGAAAATTCAGAGTCAAGTACGACAACGTCGCTATTATTTGAAAACTGAATACCAAAAGACATTACCTGATCCTCATAACAAGAAGCCTCTGAGCACTTAGTCCAAGGGGGCCGGTATTCCTACCAGGATAACCGTAATACACCGTAACTCCATCAACAGATACAATCGGCGTGTACTGAATCGAGTAATTGCTTTGGGCGGATGTGTCATACGCGGCAATAGGAATGCAAATAGCAGAGTGCGTTGCGGGGTTAACACCTGGGATAGATATATATCGAGCTCTACCTGGTGCAGGTACGCCCGCCTGAACTATCTCGGAATGAACAACCCGAACCGTAAAGGAATTTTCATCGAGCTCAAGGAGGCCGGTCGGCCCCCAAACTCTCGCTCCGTAGCTCATGCGGACAAATCTCCCCACTGATAACGCTTAACGCCGTTCTCGTCGAAAACTTTGCCGCCTGCATTGTTGATAACCTGGCGTGCCTGACCAGCACCCAAAGCGCTATTGATCTCGAACGTTCCGTTGAAAAACAGCTTCCAACCACTGACGCCAGCCACATAGTTGTTGGACTGGATGTAGTTGCCGATCTTGGCGTTGGTGATTGACCCGTCCTCCAGGAAAGCCGAGCGGATAAAGGTCTGTCCACCAGATACCGAGAACGGCGACACCGGCACACCGTTCGCCAGGTTCAGCAGCATGAACGTGTCAGCCCTGACCACGAACTGCGACGACACTCCAGACGGATCTACCTGCAGGCCCAGGCCAAACGCTGCGGCGTACTTCTGGCCCCCGGCGGTGGTCTCCATCTTCACCGACCATAGGGTTTGCAACTGCCCGTTGGTGTTGGCCAGCGCGCTTGAGGTTTCCTGAATGGCAGACGTATTCTGGCCCACCGTTGCCTGCAAATGCGTAGTCTTGGTCGCCTCGGCCTCGATATCCGAAGCTCTAACCTTGGCTTCTTCGACGATCGCGGCCGTGTTGGCCCATCCCTTCAATGCGTCTGCCTTCGCCCCACTACCACTGTCATCGCGCGTAGAAGCACGAAGAGCGTTGGTGGTGCTGGCCTGGGCTGAAACCACGCCGTCAAGTTCAGTGATGTCTGCGGTATTCGTTGCGACCTGCTGCGCCAGGCCATTGGCCGTCTCCACCGATTGCCCTACATCCAACCAGTACGTGGCGTTGGGCGGCGGGTTGCTGACCGGCACCTCCTGCTTCGCCTGGTAGATGCGATCGCCAGCCACCACCATCTGACCTTGCAGGTACACCTGCGTAGGCACGTACGCCCCAAGACTATCGAGGCCGTCGATCTGATCCTGCAAACCATCCAGTTCGCTGATCAGGTCCTGGCCCAACTCGGTCTTGCTGATCTTTCCAGCGAGCATTTCCAGGATCGGGCCAGCGTCTGCACTGGCTTGCCCCATCACGCCGTTGTCTACGGGATAGAACGGGCCGATGTTGCCGGTCCGGTCCACCAGACGCGCCCAGAAGAAGAACTGCGCGCCAGCCTGAAGCGCCTGCATGCTGTAATCCGCCTGGGGGTGCGCCAGGTCAGCTAACTTGGTTGCCACCGACAAGTCATTGGCCTGGCCATACCACAACTCAGTGCGCTGGGTGTCCTCCGACCCTGGTGGGAAGCCCCATTTGATGCCGATGCCGAAAAGTTCGCTGGTAGTGGTCAGGAACGCCACCGCCGGCGGCAATCCGACCTTTCCTTCCAGGTTGGTCAGGTTGGAGCTTTTCCAGACCGAAGAGATCTCGAAGGCGCTCACCGAACGCACCCGGGCTAGGTAGGCGCCCGAGTAAATGCCGGTGACGTCAACGCTTGTCGCGCCCGTGCGCTGCAGCTTGATCCAGTTGCCGCTGTCCTTGCGCCATTCCACGTCATACGCGACAGCGCCAGCCACAGCAGGCCAGGAGATGTTCATGGTGCTGATAGCCAGGCCCTGATCCACGGAGTAGTTCGACGTGATATCGACGCTCGCCGGGGCAGGAACGACGGTGATCGGCACAACGCTGATTGGGCGCGCCTCCAGTCGCGCCCCGGTGTCGATGTGATCGAACTTGCTCGGGTCGTACTGCACGGCCGATATTTCAAACACGCCAGGCTCCGGCCGCGCGACGCTGACCACGCGATAAAGCGGGATAGCCAGGTCGTCAGCATCCAGCGCCCACACCAGTTCGCGCTCAGGCGCAACGGAGTATTCAACGGTTACAGTGACTTGCCGGCCACTGACCTGCTGTACGGTACGGCCCTCACACTTGCCGTCGGGCAGGTTGAGGATAAGCCGGTCGCCGGGCTTGGCTTGGGTGTCGCGGTCCAGGGTGATGACCTTCCCGTTCACCGCAGCAATGCGCCCGCCCACCGGCCGACCGGCCAGGAGTTCGTCGGCGATCGGGATCACGTAGCCAGGCAGCGGGATGCGCCCGTCGAGGCCGACCTTGAAATTGACGGCACGGTCTTTGGAGTTGGTGAGCAGCGCCCACTTGCCTCGGCGCTGGGCCTCGGATTCTCGGGTGCAGCCGATGGCGCTGATTTCCAGCGGGTTGTCGCCGTAGCGGCGCTGAAGCTTGGCATCCGTAACGGCAGTGACGTCGGTGTCGTAATTGTTCAGCGGGTTGTCGTAGCTGATCAACGCGCGAGTGTACCGGGTGCGCTCCGACGCGCTCGAGTAGGTGAACTTGCCGTCGATCACGTTCGCCCGGGTGTAGGCGAAGTCGAAGTCGGTAGCCCGCGGCATATCCGCCAGCGTGAATACCTGGCCCTGGGCCCAGTAGGTCATGCCCCGGTAAATCGCCGAGATATCGCGCAGCAGCGACCAGGCGTCAGCCTTGCTCTGCAGGTTCAAGTTGCAGAGGAAGCGCGGTTCAATGCCGCCCTTCCCGTCCGGAACCAGCTGGTCGCAATACTGCGAGATGCGGTAGAGCTCCCACTTGTCCACCATCCACGGCTTGATGCGGCGGCCCAAGCCGAAACGGTCGTTCGTGGTGATGCCGTAAGTATGCCAAACGGGGTTGTCGGTCCAGGCCTCTTTGAATGTTCCGTCCCAGACGCCTGCATAAGTGCGTGACCTGGTGTCGTAGTTGCTCGGCACCTGCCACTTGCGGCCATCGCAATCAATCGTCACCGCAGGAATGCTACGGAACTGCTCGGCAGAAAACTCGATGTAAAGCAGCGCGGTGTTCGGGTATCGAATCTTCGCGTCGATCACCTCGGTGAAGCCGGCAATCTGCATGGTGTCGGAGATTTTGTTGTTGTTCTGGTTGGCCGTCAGTCGAGTGATGCGCAGCAGCCACCCGGTTGTCGCGCGCGCCAGATTGATGCGTCGGGTTCGCTCGTACAGGCTGGTGGTCTTGCCGGACACGGCCTCGTTCAAAACCTCCTGGTACGTGCCCCCATCCGTCGCTAGTTCGACTTTATACCCGATCGCGTAACCGTTGATGTTGCCGCCGGAGTCCACCGATTGGAGCGCAGGCCAGGCAAAGCGCACACGTACAGCCGATAGCTGGGTATTGGTGATCGCTCGAACCCAGGGCGTGCCGCTGCGCAGCTCGGTGCTGATGGTTGTTTCATTCTCAACCGATGGGATGCCCTGGATATAGGACTGGTCGACAGCCCCGCTGCGCCACTCCCATTTCACGTTCGGGAAGTTCATGTTCCCCTGCGGGTCTTGCAGCGGCGTATTGTCGAGGAAGATGTCCTTGGCGGTAGGTGCACCATCAAACTCGCCCTCACCTACGGCAATAAGCATTTTCGCAATGGCGACGGAACGCAGGCTGTCTGGTGCCTCGGTTGGAGTTTTAGGCTTCTCGGAACCGCCCTTGGCGCCATAAACATCGATCTTGCGTGCTGCGCCCATGCTTTTCTCCAGGCATAAAAAACCGCCTCTTGGGCGGCTTCAGTTTTTCGGGTATTGGCTACATCTGATCTTCGGCGTAAATGGCGGCACTGATGATCGCGCCACCCCAGCGCCGGCGGCCTGCACATAGCGAGACAGGATTGCCGGAGGCCGTTGTGTTCTTGGCGCTACCGAAGGCGTAGCCGGGGGTGTTCTCTGGTGCTGCGCTGGTCTTTAGGCCGCCGGCCTGGGGGCTGAGCATTTGGATTACACCGCCGGCAGCGAGTGCAATGCCCGGAGCAGCAAGAGCTTGAAAACCTGGGATGAAAGAAACGGCGATCAAGATCACGCCGACGATCGTTTGAAGAAGGCCCGCTCTCTTGCTGCCAGTAATGATTGGGGCGATGCGAATCGTTTCCGTCCCTGCGTAATCCAGCTCTTTAGCGCCAAGGTTCTTCGATCCGCGAAACACAGCAAACTCGATGCCCCGCGACTTGGCGTTTGAGATGAACCTTTCCAAACCTGGAATCTGTACACAGAGAGCCTTAATCGCTTCTGCTGGTGAGCGCACAGACAGCCGGAATGACCTTCCAAACCGCCGTAGCTGGCCGTAGAGGACGACGGTGGTAAGCGGTTGGTATTCAATTTTCAGCGCGGCCATATTTACTCCAGGCGTAAAAAAACCGCCCGGAGGCGGCTTGTTTTTAATTTTACTCAGAGGCAGTTCCGGACTGCCTTCTCCATGTCACTTCTGCCCCATCCAGGACCCCATGCCAGTCGTTGAAACAGCTTCACCGAGCTGCCGCTTGAAACCTTGCGGATACTCAGCAGCTCATCTGTCATGTTGTTGCTTGCAGCAACAAGGCGGTATCCGTACTCAGTCTCTGACATCGTCACGTCGCTGCGCGCGTCCTGCCATTTGGGAAATACGCAGAGCGCGTACTTTTTTGGGTCTTTGGCAGAACTGGCGGCAATGCTCGGATCCTTCGACTCAAGATCCCCTGGCGATACACATCCCGCTAGCATCGCCACCGCTACCGCCGCTATCAAAATCCGCATGTCGTTCCCTCTTTGGTTTGGCGGGACTGTAGCACTGAGGGAGCGGATGCAAATAGCCCAGCACGGATAGCAATCGCAGCGAATACCACAGAGGGACAGCAACCTCATCGCTTAAACTTTGAATCGGCTGATCAGCACGCCAAACGACGTCGCCAGTCGCGACAGTTCGGAGCTCGAAGCATTGGTTTGATGTGCCCCGGCCGCTGTTTGCGTGGAGAGATCCTGAATATTGACCAGATTACGATCAACCTCACGTGCAACCTGAGCCTGTTCTTCAGCGGCACTTGCGATCACGAGGTTCTTTTCATTGATGATTGAAACACCCTCAGTGATGCGGTCAAGGGCCTGGCCAGCCTCAATTGACTGCGCCCGCGTATCGGCTGCCAGCTCTTTACTTTTATTCATCGCGAGGACCGCTTCTTCTGCCCCCGAACGAACCTGTTGCATCATCGACTCGATGTCCGCCGTCGACGCCTGGGTCCGATGGGCAAGTGCTCGGACTTCATCGGCTACAACCGCGAACCCGCGACCTTGCTCACCCGCCCTTGCTGCTTCGATGGCCGCGTTCAGGGCCAGTAGATTTGTCTGCTCCGCAATGGCCCTGATCACCTCAAGTACTTTTGTGATCTCGTTGACACGGGTTGCAAGCACTTCAACCTTGCCGGTTGAGTTTGAAATCTCATCAGCCATTGCCCCCACAGAGCTAACGGCTCTGCGCACTTGATCACGCCCTTGCACAGCACTATGACTGGTTTGCTCAGAGGCTTCAGAAGCGCCTGTCGCATTTCGGGCTACCTCTTCCACCGCCGCAGTCATTTCGTTCACTGCCGTCGCCGCTTGCTGAATCTCATCATTCTGTCGCGTTAGGCCGCGTGAGCTTTCCTCCGTGACGGCGTTAAGCTCTTCAGATGCAGAGGCCAGTTGGTCAGCAGCACTGCCAATCTCTTTGACCGTGGTCCGGAGGTTTTGCTGCATTTTGTCCAGCGCACTCAGCAGTACACTGACCTCATCTCGCCCACTAACTTCAATATGTTTAGAAAGGTCACCCTCCGCCACTTCCTCAGCGCTGCGTAGAGCCATGGAAAGCGGCCGCGTGATCGAGCGCGTGATGATCATCCCCAAAGTGATGGCGGCCAGGAAGGCTATCATTACCCCTATGCCCAATATCCAGTAAGCGCTCGTAGTAACGGCCTCTGCCGTATCTGCGATCTCACCGCTTTGGCGATAGTTGGATGCAACAATGACTTTAAGCTCTTCATTAATGGCTTTGAAGGCCGGCGAAACTTCCTGCTGGAATAGCTGCGTAGCGCCATCAAGGTCGCCCGCCGTCGCCAGTGCGATCACTTTATTCGCCCCCTGCACATAGGCAGGCCAGTCTTTTTCGAACTGATCACCTGCCACACGCTCGTCATCGGCGAGAGGTGTCTGGCGGTATTCCTTGAAAAGCCGATCAACTTCCTTTTGACCGTCGGACATGGATTGCACTGCGGCGTCAAATTTGCTCGACTCTGCTTTAGAGTATTTATACAGCAGGGCAGCATGTAGATCCCTGGAATACGAAAAAGCAAGCGCGCGTGCATTAGCCGTATTGTTAACAGATACAAGGTTATTGCTAACGATTTCGTTTATTGTTGCCTTTAGTGATTTTATGCCCGAGGCCCCTAATCCCCCTACTCCCAAGGTGATAATCGCACACACTACAAATGCAGAAATTAATCGCGTGGAAAGCTTGATGCTACGTAATGCGTCCATAGGTCCTCCGACGAACTCTCAACTGGCCGCCCCAAAAAAGCTTGAGGTCGTAACTGTATCTGACGAGACATTCATTACTTTAATTTTCATTAAACTCTCTCTCTTTATGAGCTTATGAATTATTGCCTTGCGAGTCTGAACCATAACTCCGCTATACAAAAATCAAGCTAATCAAGACACCTCAAATGAATACATTCGGCTCGATAGCGCACACATAAAGAAATATGACTTTGATATGAGTGTAAAAATAGGCGGCTGTTTCAAACAGAGACCTACCAGCAGAATGCCGGATTCAACGTCCAGTCGTTGCGACTGCTTGCTATTTTTCCAGCGCGCACCGCGGTCATGGGGGCGTAATGGTCTGGCTGTAGGTGACCTCTATACCTGAGGATCAGGCGTGTCCGGTCGTGCCATGGTCCGCCGTAGACGATGATCTCGGACGGCCTCCCGTACAGGTGGTGCAGCAGGAATGGGCCCTGGCCGAAAACACCTGACTCCTCACCAGGCAGCGACGGGTCTGTGCCAAGGTAAATTCCAGCGTGGTTAGGGTGAACAGTACGACCAACCTGCATAACGATCATATCCCCTCGCTGCGGTCGGTCGACGCGTACAAAACCAGCGGCCTCGTAGTTCTCCTCGTACAGGCTGGCGTTCTCCGCGCTTTCCCACCAGCCATCGGTGCGCGGGAAGGCTTCGAACTCCAGCCCCCACTCCCGCTGATACCAGTCAGCGCAGACCTGCCAACAGTCCCAGGCGCCGTGCACGAACGGGCGCTTGAGCAGCGGCGTGCTACCCGTGGGCGTGATCGTGCGCATGTCGCCCTCGGGCCACGACAAAATGTGCCAGGGCAAGGCAGTGGCCTCGCACATAGCCAGATCATGCGGTGACGGCCTGCTGGTGGCGTCCGGGTGCGAGTGAACGATGCCGATAACTTCGCCCACGTCTTCCGCCGAGGCGTAGTCCTCTGGATCCAGCCGGAACTCTTCGTTCGGTTCGGTGGCGATGTTTCGGCACGGGAAATACTTCTGCTTTCGACCGATGGCCAGCAGCAGGCCGCAACATTCTTTCGGATACTGGGCCGCCGCGTGCGCCTGGATGGCCGCGATGATGTGCTTGCGCATGGTCAGCTCCGGGCAATCAGGGATACGGCGGGGAATCCGCCGAAAGACAGTTCGTTGTTCTCGCCGAAGCGCAGCTTGCAGGACGACAGACAGCCCTTGCACTGGTCCAGGGCCGGGTCATCCGTGGGGTTGTCCTCATCGTCGAACATGGCGGCACCGGTGTAGCCGCAGTCAGGCCCGCGGTAGCCGTTGGTCATGGCCCAGTGACAGAACGTCGTCATCTGCCGGCCAGGCAGCCCGTGGTTATCGATCTCACCCGGGGAAGACAGCTCCCACACCACCGCCTCACCGTCTTCGCTGGTTTTCTGGTCGATGTACCAGATCTCCAGCGCTTCTTGAGTCGGGTCAGCAGTCGGGTTGCCCTCCGGAAAATTCGCCACATCCAGGTACTGGGCCAGCGTCTCACGGACCGTCAGCTTGAACTTGAGCATGTCCTCGAAGGCCAAGCACAGCGCGGTGACTCGGCCGTTGACGTTGCCGGCGGCGAATGTTGGCCGTGAGGCTGTGCCGTCGCTACTCGAGGAAATCCCCTCAATCTGTACCGGCCAGGCCGCGTACTCCTGGCCCTGCCAAATAATCGACTTGGCGGGCAGATCCTCTTCCGAGCCCTCATAGGCCAGCAATTCCTCTGGAGTGTGCGGGATGGCATGACCGTGGAAGCGCAGGTAATCGGCGCCGTATTCGGTACCGTCAATTTCGAACAGGCGAATCTCGCCGCCGGGCTCCAGTTTCTGGATGTCCGTGATCAGTGCCATGGTCGGTTATCTCAGGGATGAAAGGTTTGCTGGAATGTCGCGGTGATGGCGTAGACCTGGCCGCCACGGTGCACAGGCTTGTAGCCGTTGCACTTGTAGAGGCCAAGCTCACCCAGGGGCGGCTCCCAGAGGAAGCCCTTCGCCCCTTTGTGCCGGTCGAGGAACGCCATGATGTCCTTAATGCGCCCCTTCAAGCCCGTGAAGGTCACGGGCCAGGATTGCGACCGATTGTTGAGGCCATCCTCGACCGACTGCTCGTAGCCATCGCCAAATTGCTTGGAGCGGACGCGCTGGGTAATATCGCCCTCCGCGCCCTTCTCCGTCGCCCAGGTGAATCGTTCGATAGCCATCATCGCCCCTTAATTGCGTTGTTGATGACGCCGCCCTGGCGCATGTCCCTGCTCCGCAGTTCCTGGTACTTCTGCTCTACGAACGTCGCCAGCTCCTTGCCGAAGAGGTCATAGCCTGGCGCATCAGCCGTTGACGATGCGTTTCCGTCGCCGTCGATATGTACCTCGACATTGATCTGCGTTCCGCCAGCCCCGCCGCCGCCCATCGCCATGACGCCGAGCTTGCCGCTGGATGTCCTGGTCAATGGCATGATCGCCTCTTCACCAGCCTCACCCATGACGCCGGTTTTGCCATTGGCCATCCCGAAAGCCGTGGGCTTGCTGACGACGGAGTTGGTGAACGCGCCGCCGTCGGCGAACATCTGCACGCCGCCCGACCAGGCACCGCCCTTGGCTTGCGGGAAGTAGCTGCCCGAGTAGCCTCCGGCCGACGCGCCCAGATTTGACGATGCGGCCCCGGCAGACCCTGCCGCCAACCCGTTACCACCACCGCCCCCGAAGTAACTTAGGCCCGCTCCAAACAAGCTGCTCAACAGCGTCGAACTAGCCTGACGGGTTGCGATACGAGCCATGTCCGCGAGAACCGACTTGGCGAAGTCAGCAAAGGACAGCTTCCCAGTCATCGCAAAGTTGACCACTGCGTCTTCCATGGAGCTGAACGCGTTGCCGAACAGGGTTTTGGTCTGACCGGCGATATTACGTGCCGAATCCAGATAGTTTGCCCACGCTGATGTAGCACCATTTGTCCAGTCGCCCTGTGCCGCTTCGACATCCGCGTAGTTCTGCCGAATCTGGTCCGTTGCTGCCTTGTTCGCGTCTGCGAGCGCCTGGGATTTGCGCTTGAATTCCTCCTCCGACATATTCCGCGACGGGTCGGACTTCTGGTTGGCCAACTCCAGGGACTGCTGAGCAAACCGGTCTTGCTGGCTGTTCAGTTCACCGCTGAGCGCGTTCTGGCGGTCACCCTGGACCACGCCGAGTACGGCACGTTGCCCAGCGAGCTCTAGGGCTCGCTGCTGCTGCCCCAACGCCTGCACGTACGTGCTGATCGCCCGCTCCTGCTTTGCCAGGCGCCCGGTTTCGTTCGTAGCCAGCACTTCAAGCTGGCTGTCGGCATCCTTCTGCGCCTTGACCATGCCAGCACGCGCGTCGGCGACTTTTTGGTCCAGCTGGATGCTTTGCGCGGCCGAAGTGCTCTTCTTCCCCTTGGCGGCTTCAAGGGCGGCGATCTCGGCCTCGTAGGCAGCCGTTGTCTGGTCGAGCTGATTGCCGATCAGCGCCTGGCGCCTCAGCAGATAGTCTTCCTCTGACAGCAGCCCGGCCTTTTGAGCCGCTTCCAGCTCCTTCTGGTAGTTCTTGTAGGTGTCGGTGATCGCCGCCAGGTCGTTCTTGGCGTTGTTGAAACTGGTCAAATCGACCTGGGACCCGGCCGCTTTCGGGTCCTTGTTTTTATCCTGAAGGCCTTTCAACAGAATGTCGTACGCGCCACCGGAAAACTTTTTGCCGTCGTAGCTCACGCCATCAAGCAGTGGCGACTTCTGCCCTGCCTTTTCTGCATTCTCGTAAAGCGCTTTGAACTGGTTGTTAAGCTTTTCCAGCCCCGCTTTGCGCTTGTTCAGAGGGTTGACGTTGTCGAGTTGCGCATCCAGCGCTTTCTGAGCCTCGATTGCCTTCTGGTTTGCGTCGGCGTTTTCACCGGTGACGATTGCAAGGTTAGCGCTGGCAGTCTGCCTGGCCTTCAGGTCGGCAAGTTTCTTCTCAAGCGCCTCAGTTGAGTCGTCATGCTCACCGGTGCCTAGCCCAAGAGCCGAGTTCAAAGAACTCAGCCCGTTAGAGATAGCGCCCGCAACTCCGCCGCCCTTGCGGGTATCTAGAACGCGCTGGGTGATCTCGACCTGCTTGGCCAGGTCAGGGAATATCTCCGACCGGACTTCTGCGTACGCGCCTTTGATGGCGTTCTTGATCTTGTCCCAGTCGCGCTCTACATCAGATAACGACTCACGGTAGGTCTTCAGGCGCGTCAAGGCGGCCTGATTCAAATCTTCGCTGAGCGTATCCAGGGCACGCTGGCTCTCGCCCTGGTCATCCAGTCCCTTGATCACCTGGTACTGCTCGAGGGTGATCAATCCGTACTGACTGCTGATCTTGCTGGCGGCTTCAGTTGCTGTATCACCAGCGTTCGCAAAGGATTTGGCGAGTTCACCCGCCCCCTGACCGGTAACTTCACTAACTGCGGCTGCAGCTTCAGCCAGATTGCGCATCTGTGTACCGCTGGTGGCCGCGCCAGACGCAAGCGAAACAACGGCCTCTCGCGCACCAGACAGGTTCCCGGTGACACGCCCAGCGCCGTCGGCCATGTCCTTCAGGCTGGCGATGGTCTGCCCGGCACCATTCGTACCGCCATTGATAGCGGCATTGAACTCGCGCGCCTGCTTCATTGCATCGAAGTAGGCGTAGCCCAGCGAGCCGATTACAGCGACCAGTAGGCTGGCCGGAATCAGCATCCCTGCGAGGCTTTTCGCCGATTCACCGGCGCCAGCACCCAACTGAACGATCGCGCGTGCCCCACTGCCCAAATCGCCTGCCTGGATGGCGTTAGCCAGCTGCATGACGTTTTCTTGAGCTTGGCGGGTGCCGAGCTTCAGCTTGTCGAAGGCGCTAGCGGCTTCAGTCAGCCCCGCCCGGTCCTTCCCGATCTTAGCCAGAACCTCGTTGTAGCGCTCAGCGTCGATCTGACCAGCTTTATGCAAGTCGTTGAGCGCCTTCTCCTGAGCCTCAAGCTTCGCTAACTTGGCGGTCACCGGGTCAATCCCGTTGACGGTACGCTTCATCGCCTCAATCTGACGATTTTCCGCTTCGATCAGCTTCTGCTTCTGCGCCAGCTCTTTGGCTTCTGCCTTTTCAATCTTGTCGTAGGCCTTTCCCAGTTGGTCCTGGTACTTCGCCTGCTCTTCGATGGTGACCAAGCCGCCCTTTCGGGCCCGCTCCAGCAAGCCCTCTGCCTGAACCAACGACTCCATGCTCGAGATGTTGCCCGTCATCGCCTTGTCTAGTTGGCTGATGACACTGATTTCCGCTACTGCGCTGTCAGTTGCCTTGCGACTTGCTCCAGCTTGCCGATCCCTGGCTACGGTGGATTTATCGATGCTTTGCGCAACGTCCGCTTCTGCCTGGGAAACCTTTTTGCCGGTGTTGGCCAGGCCCTCACCTGTTTTGCCCAGCTCATCAATGGCCTTCTGGGCGCCTTCAGCTGAATCGACCAGCTTATCCAGATCGTCAGCAGCCTTTGCGGCCTGCGACGACTCGACCGCAATACCCAGGGAAGCGAAGTTGGTGCTCATTTGTTTTCTCTCTGTTCCGCCATCACCTGCAGGGCTTCAGCCTCCATACGGCGGAAGTCGCTGAATATGGCTTGTCGCTGGCTGATCGGTACGCCACACATCCGAATCACCCCGGAGAGAACGCTGTAGTCCATGCCTGTTGCGCCGCACGCGCCTGTGCGCCACTGGGTGCTCATGGCCTCGAAGACTTTGAAGGCGTCCCAGTTGTCGGGCCAGATGCCTACTTCCTTGTCAGGAATGTCTTGACGAGACAAACCGAAGGCCATCAGTTCTGCATCTGATGGCCCTGGCTCATACAGCGCGCGCGAGGCGCTTAGGAGTTTCCCAGGCGAGCTTCACTGAAGGCTTCTGCATAGGCATTCAGCACAGCCTTTGGGGCTGAGTTGATCGAGTTGACGAGGATGCGCACGTTTTCGGATGTAAATTTCTCTTCAATATCCCACCCGACCACCACCGCCAGGAGCTGATCAACCTGCAGGTCAATTTGAGCGGCAGTGAAAGCGTTGAGGTCCATGTCCCCAACCTGCTTGCTCAACTCGTCATGCCGCTCGTTCCAGGCGGTGTAAAGCTCTGCCAGTGCGGTACGGTCCAGATACTTGAACTCGAACTCCACCTTTTCGGCGCTGTAGCCCGCCCGCTGGATCATCACCGGCGCTTTGAAGGTCGGTTTCTGAATCAACTTGAACTTAGCCATGGGTTACACCGCAGCCGCGTAACGGGTTGGGCGGCCGGTCAGCGCCAGGCTGATAACACGGGTCATCAGGTTGTTACGGGACATGGTCGGGGTCGATGTGATGGACACGTAGCCGTTGTAGATAATGCTGCTACCGCCCGGCAGGTTCAGGCGAAGCAAGCGAGCCTGCTTGTCGTCGTCAGCAGCTTCACACACCGCCACGTAAGGCTTGGACGGATCATCAGCGACCGTGAAGGTCAGCGTGATCGGGTTTTTTGTGGTCGGCATCTGGCGATCATCATCGTCGGCCAGGAAGCCGAAGGTCAGGAACTGCTGATCACCACCACTGGAATTCATATCGGTGATCTGAGAGATCTCGGTGAAGGCTGTTACCTCGCGGACAGAGCCGATGCCCGAGCCGGCCGGGTATTGCTGAACGCTGGTGGTATTCACGCCCTCCAGGGCAAACGTGCCACTGGCGATTTCTCCAACTCGAACTCCGCGGCCATCGAGGCGCGTCCAGCCAGAATTGACGGCAATAATGTCACCCTCGGCCAGGCCGTGCGCCGCAGCAGTCGCGACGGCTGGATTGGCGTTGGTCAGAGCGGTGAATGGGATCGCCGTGCCGTAGATGGACGCGATCTCAAGAGTGGCGCCGTTGGGCATTTGCATGGGTGTTTCCTCTTTTCAGAAATGACAAAACCCGCACAGAGGCGGGTTCATTGGTAAACCGTAGGAGCGGTGGATGCCGATACAGCTGACTAGCTATTCTTCGTAAGGCAACATCCCGGAAGCTGAATGTTCTATGTTGGAGTAGCACTCATTGAGTGAAGGACGCAGGTGTCTCAATTTGTCCATCAATCTGGTTTGTCGAGTTTGGAAGCTAACTCGACGTTTATCTCAAACTGCTCACCGACATCGATCAGCGTGCGGCTGCTTTCGTTGATTGAGCCTTCCTTAGTCCAGAGAAACGGAAAGAATGAAAAGCACTGATCTGCTTTCAATCCCTGCAGGTCATGACGCCAGCCATCCCAGCGCAGGCCGTCATAAAAAGTAGCGAGCCGATCACTTAAGGCCCAACCCAAAAAGTCGGTATAACCAATATCCAACTGCTCCCACCGCAATGTATCGGGTGCCCAGTAATACATCGCTCCTACATCATCGCCCAGACCGCCGCCGTTGATGGAAAAGAACCCTCCAGCAGCATCGTCGGCGACCAGTAAATAACCATCGGCACGGCCCTTGTTCCAATCAACAAGATTTCGGGGCAATTGCGGATGGCCGGAGCCGATCAAGCGTAACCAGCCGTGATCAATGAGCAGACCACCAGTCTCGTAGGCTACCGCCCCCAGCGGAGATCTAGTTGTAATCTGCAGGCCGGAAAGAACACGAGCTCTATCAGTGGACGGAGGGAGCAACTGATAACTCAAGGCGGCTTCTCCCAACATTTTTTCAATGAGGGGTAGCGCGGGGTCTCGGCTGTCTATCAGGTCTTCCAAACTTGTCATCTGCCGGTCCTTGGGAAAAAGGAACCGATTATAGCCGCATAGGCAATATCGCGGATTGAGGCTCAGTGGGTACTAACAAACCAGCTATGATCCGGTATCTGCTCGATACTCGAAAGAGACCGGAACCATGTATGTCGCTGCGTCTGTGATCCCTGGCCCCTGCTCTACCGGCGACATGGTGACCACTGTGACGCCGCTCTTCATGTCTCGGGCATACAGCCGGAACAGACCAGTCAACTCGACCACAAGTGGGTTTGTCTTGGCCTTGCCGGTGCCGGCCGGGGCCACAATGCTGACCTGGTACACGCCGATGAACGCCCGATGGTCGCCAGCAAGAGTACTACTGGCGGTATCGCCTGGTAGCGCGAATGCTCGAATGTAGGTCTCGCCGTCCGCAGGGTCATACTGGATATTCTCAAACACGACCTTGATGGGCTCTGCCCGCGCCTTGCTCCAGGCAAGCAACTTGGCCTCGTAGATCGACGCGATAATGGCGTGGCTCATACCTGGTTGTTCCTTGTGGCTTCGTCGACGATCTGCTGGAAGCGGGCCAGAGTGATTCGGATCATCCCCCCGGGCGCTTGCTTGGAGTGCCCATATTCCAATGGAACGCCATAGGGTAGGTTGTTGACGATGTAGGCAGTTTGGCCGGCAGTGAGTGATTCCACCTGCAACTTCAGCTTGGCCAGCGTTACGCCGCCCGCCGGGTCGACCTGGTCAAGGGTGCCTTCTGCCGGCACGCCGATGGAAAACTGCCAGTTCCCGCGAAACCGCCCGCCCACGTAATCCTTGCCGGCCACCAGGCCGTTCACGTTGAAGTTCTGGTCGCGCTCAGTCTTGGTCAGGGGCTTGGCGTACTTCACCCCGCGCCGCAGTTTCCCAGCTTTGGTGAAGTTTGATTCGTTGAGGTTGATGATCGTGTTGCGCACCGCGACCTTGAAGTCGTAGTCATCGGCGGCCCGCTTGTTCGCCTGACGGAGAACGACGTTAGCAGCCCAGATCTCTGGATTGCCCACCGGTGACATGCGGATAACGCTGCTGCCGATCTCGATGACGATCTCGCGGATGGTTGCGTCAATACCAGCATGGGCGCGCTCGGCGAAATCGCGGATGTTCTCGGCAAAGCTGCCGTTCATGCTCGCGTATTTGTTCGCCACGTCACTTCCTCAGTTGCACCGTCCACGTAGCATCAGCAGGGTCCGCAGACACGTTCATCACCCGCAGACCGTTGACGATATCGCCGATGGCCGGGGCAGCCGGTACCGCCGTCGGCACACCGGCCTCCGACACGAAGAGTTCGTTTTGCAGCACCAGCAGCTTCTTGTCGGTGGTCTGGATGAGGGATCCGTCGATTTCCTTGGAAAGGTAACTGCCCTGAACACCGCGCCCCATGTAAGTGACGGTGGTGTCTGGAGTTTCACCTCCCAGGTCAGGGTCATACTCGCCCGCAACCTTGCGCAAGCCCGTCAACGGCTTGACCGCGTCGGCCAGGCCATCGGGGTCGTCGAACGCTTCAGCCAGTTCGGCCTGGATCTCTTCGCGCATGCCCATGATCAGATCCTTTTCAGCATCATCACGCCGGAGCGCGTGATCCACGGAGCCAACAGGGCCAGGGCGAAGTTCACGCCCGCCGACTGATCGGTAGAGCCTGCCACGTAGGTCTTGCTCACGGACGTACCGGACTGAGCCGATACTGTCTTGCTCTGCACTTCCTTCTGCGTGGTCGTGTACAGCTTGCCCGCCGCCGCCTCTTTGGCGACCTGGGCGCCGGCTGTTTTGATCTCGGCCGGAACCGGATCGGGAACAGCCCGCTTAATCTTGGCCGTGAGCCAGGCATTGGCCATGGTCACAGCAAGGACCGGATCACCGGTGCCGGCCCAGTCAGGACCGAGCTGGGCGTCAACATCGGCAACGGTGATGTAATCGGTCATGTGCTTGTCCTTATTCCGCCGGCACCAGGGCCTGCAGGTCTTCTTTCTTGGCGGACGGGTCGAAGGCAATGCCCTTCTCGGTCAGCCATTCTTTCAGCTCGGGGACCTTCATTTTCAGAGGGTCGGTTTCTTTGCTCTCTGGCTCCTTGCCGTCGGACACCTTGATGCCGGCCGCTTGGTAGGCGCCGTAGATGTCCGGGGCATCGCCATCGACCACCACCTCGGTAGCGGAGCCGATGACACCGAAGAATTCGCTGAGCAGGCGGTAGCACACGCCGCGTTCTTTGCCCGGCTTGTTCGTGTAGATCACTTTCATGGGTCACCTCAAAAGCATCCCGGCGCCATACGGCGCCAGGCTGTGTGGGCCGAATTACGGCGTGGTGGTACCGCTGATCACAGCGGCGAACGGAACCTGCTTGCGGCTGAACACGCGCTGCCAGTTCGCGGCAGCGGCGTACTGAGTCGCGGTTGGGCTGAGGTTCTGAGCCTCGGAACCCTTCCAGCTGAAGCCGGCAGGCTGGAGGATGTAGGTCTTCCGCTCCCACAGCACTTCGGCACCACCACCGTTACCGCCGCCAGGCTTACGCTCCAGCTCTACCGGCACCTTCGGCGTGCCTTCGCCGTAACCGAAAGCGCCCTGGCCGAAGAACACGGACAGGTACTTACCCGCGCCATACACCAGGGCATCGTCCATGAACACTGGCTTGCCGAGGTAGGTGGCCAGGATGATCTTGCCGTCGGAGTCACGCAGGTACTCGATGAGGTCCTGCTTGACCATCTGGTTCATCACCACCGAGTGCACGCCGATCGCGCCAAACTGGTCGGCAGCATCGCCGGCGGTGAAAGCAGCGTCCTGGAACGCGTTCGCACTGATGGTCGCCCCTGCGTCGATGACCATGTCACCGCCGTTGTTCGCGATGTTCGAGGCGATGATGCCGCGAGCCGCGCCCAGGGTGTAACGCTGCCACTGGCGAGTCCAGTAGGTGCCGAAGCGGTTGCGGATCTCCTCCCCCTTC
>Ga0126362_10000188_pt1 | contig 51006 bp, 26 predicted proteins | sample ANMtaG_FD_126269 | JGI IMG/M metagenome (GOLD analysis project Ga0126362, IMG submission 126269) | Continental margin sediment microbial communities from North Pacific Ocean - ANME2c_DSS_Sorted | ecosystem: Environmental > Aquatic > Marine > Continental margin > Sediment | place: Pacific Ocean... | reverse complement strand
CGACGTGCCGGAACTCGTCCAGGCCGGCCGGGTCGACGGTGGCGAGCGCTGCCGTGGTGACGAACGCGTGAGTGACGTGTTCGCGGCGGATGAGACTTGCCAGTTCGGCGCCGCCGTAGATGTCGGTCGGGACGATCACCATGGTGGCTCCGACACCGAATGCCTGCAGGTACTCGAAGACGGCTCCGTCGAAGCTGGGGGTGGCGAAGTGCAGGGTTCGAGAGTGGTGATCTGCGTGGAATCGACGCTGCTGGTCGAGTGCGAAGCTGTCGAGTCCGGTGTGGGTGACGACAACTCCCTTGGGTCGGCCGGTGGATCCCGAGGTGTAGACCACGTAGGCGGCGTTGTCCATGACCACCGGTGCACGCCGTTCGTCCTGGGTGATCGGCAGCGTGCAACTGGTGGCGACGTCGTCGTCGAATGCCTCTTCTCCGAGCACCAACCAGGACACGATGGGTGGAAGTGTGTCGATGGCGTCGACGACGGTCAACCCGAACAACACCTCGGAGTCGCTGAGCATGTGTTCGATTCGGTCAGCCGGATAGGTGGGGTCGACGGGGACGAACGCTGCGCCGGTCTTGGCCACCGCCCACACCGCGAGTACGGATTCGACGGACCTTTCGATGCCGATGGCAACCGACGTCTCGGGCCCGGCGCCGCGGCGAATCATGGCTCTGGCCAGCTGGTTCGAGCGCCGGTCCAGTTCGGCGTAGGTCATGGAACGGCTGCCGGCCGAGAGCGCGATGCGGTCGGGATAGGTGGCAGAGACGTCGGCGAGAATCTCTGGGAGCGTTCGCGCGGAGCGCCCCGGGGAGCCGAAGACCGGCGCAAGATCACGGCTCTCGAACTCCGTGAGAACCTGCAGACGGGCCAGCGGCTGATCCGGTGCCGAGGCGAGTTGCCCGAGGACGATGCCCACGCGCGCGGTGATCTTGGCGACTTCGCGGGCGGAGAAGTGCGTCGGCAAGTACTCCATCTTCAGATTCAGCGTGTCACTTTCGGACGCCACCACGGCAATCGGATAGTGCGCCGAGTCGCGTCCGTCGATGCCGAGAACGTGCATTCCCGCGATGTCGGTTTCGGCGGTCAGGGCTGCCTCGTCGACGGGATACGACTCGAATACCGTCAGGGTGTCGAAGGAACCGGCGGCGCCGACTGCTCCGGCGATGTCCGACAGTCCGATGTGGTGGTGGTCGAGCAATGACGCTTGCTCGGATTGGACGCGAATGGCCATTTCGGCGAGGGTTTCTCGGGCGTCGAGGCGGACTCGGACAGGCACCGTGTTGATGAACAGGCCGACTATCGATTCCACGCCGGGCACCTGTGGTGGGCGTCCTGAGACCGTTCCGCCGAAGACGACGTCGTCGCGTCCGAGAAGTTCGGCGAGCACGATTCCCCATGCCACCTGTACCAGGGTCGCCATGGTCAGACCGCGGCTTCGCGCGAACGCCCGAAGAGTCTCGGCTCGTTCGGTCGGCAGCGAGTACGAGTGGATTTCACTTGCCACGGTTTCGGCGGCGGTGTCTGCCCTCGAGAGGTGGGTGGACGTGTCGACGCCCCGTAGCGCTTCTTGCCACGCCCGTAGCGAAGTCTCGGGTTCTTGCTTCGAGATCCAGGAGAGATAGTCGCGATACGACTGAACTCGGGGCAGAATCTCGGGGTCACCGTCGGTTGCGTAGAGAGTGAGCAGGTCTCGAAGCAACAGCGGGGTGGACCAGCCGTCGAGCAGGATGTGGTGGTTCGTCACGACGAGGCGTGCTGTGTCCGGTCCGATTCGCACGAGCATGAAGCGGATCAGCGGGGCTGTTTCCATGTCGAAACGATGAGCGCGATCGCGTTCGAGCAGTTGACCGAACGCGACTTCACTGTCTTCGGCCCCGGACAGGTCGATCTCGGCCCAGCCGATGTCGGCACCGGAACGGATCACCTGCAGTGCCCGCCCTCCCGGTGCGGAGACAAATCCCGCGCGCAGGCTCGGATGACGATCAACCAAGGCCTGCGCGGCGCGGCGCAGGCGCGGCGCCTCCACCCGACCCCCGAGCTCGAGGGTCAGTTGCACCATGTACGGGTCGATTTCGGTTTCGTCGAACTGGGCGTGGAAGAGCATGCCCGACTGCAGAGGTGACAGTGACCAGATGTCGGTCAGGTCGGGGAATCTGCGCTCGAGCTGTTCGATGCTCTGTTGATCCGCGGTGACGAGATCGAGATCGGTGGGCGTGAGCTCGCGCTCGGAGTGTTCCTCCACGTATTCACTCAGTGCGCCCAGTGCTCGGGTCCAGAGCTCCGCCAGTTCGGTGACTTCGGCCTCGCTGAGAATGCCGCGGGGGAAGGACCACGTAGCGCGCAGAATCGGACCGTTTGCGGTATCGGTCGTGACGGCGTTGATGTCGAGCACCGACGCGGCGGCCAATTCGCCGCTGTGCGCTTCGTCGAGGGTCACTTCCGAGATCGGCAGCCACGGCACTTCGCCGTGCTCGGGATCCGAGCCGGCAAATCGTCCGAGGTAGTTGAACGAGATCTGCGGCGTGGGCAGCTCACGAAGTTCCTCGTTTCGATCGAGGTACTTCAGGATGCCGAACCCGATTCCGTTGTCGGGCAGGCCGAGCAGCGTTTCCTTGACGAGTTTCACGGCGGAGGCGGCGGTTGATCCACCGGACAGCGCGTCGACGACGTCGAGCCCCGTCAGGTCGATTCGCACCGGGAACAGGGTGGTGAACCAGCCGACCGTGCGCGAGAGGTCGGCGCCCGGTGCAGCGTTCTCCTCACGTCCGTGTCCTTCGAGATTGACGAGCACTTCCCCGCTGCGCTGTCCGCGCGATCGACGCCAGGCGGTGACGGCAATCGCGAGAGCTGCGAGCAGTCCGTCGTTCACCGAGCCACCGAAATGCTGCGGCACGGTCGAGATGATGTTTTCGGTCACCGAGGTCGGTACGTCGACGCTGATGCGGTCGACTGTCGCTCCGACGTCGACGGCGGGGTCGAGCCCGCGCGTCCCGAGCAGGGGTTCGTCGGTCCGCATCTTCGACCACAGGTCGACCTCGTCGCGTCGATCCGCGGCGGTCTCGGCGAGCGCTGTCGCCCAGCGACGAATCGAGGTTCCGCCAGGCGGAAGTATCGGAGTGTCGCCCTCGAACGCCGAAGCATATGCGGTGACCAGGCCGGGGACGATCATTCGCCAGGACACACCGTCGACCGCGAGGTGGTGGAGGACCAGGAGCAACCGTCCCGCCTCGGGCCCGTTGCCGTTCGCGCTGACGGGATCCAACCAGACTGCGCTGATCATCGTGCCGTGCTCGGGATCGAGTCGGCTGGACGCGTCCTGCATCGCGGCTTCTGCTGCGCGGACGAATTCGTTCCCGCTGGTGGACACGACAGGGGTTCGGCGCAGGACGTCCGAGGCTGCGACGGTGCCGGGTTCGCGGATCTCGAGTTGGTGAGTGGCGGCGTCCAGGCGAGCCCGCAGCACGTCGTGGCGATCGAGGATCGTCTGCAGTGCTCGCTCCAGCGCGGGGCCGGACACGTCTGACGGCAGTGCGATCAGTGCGCTCTGGCTGTAACTGCGGATCGTGCTCAGGTCACCGCGACCGCGTTCGACGAGCCACTCCATGATCGGAGTGAGCGGTAGCATACCGACTCCCCCGCCCGGCAGTTCCGTGAGAACCGGTGTGGTTTCCGATGATTCGACAAGGAGCACCTTGGTGAGTCCGGCAACTGTCTTCGCTTCGAAGACGTCCCGCGGAGTGAAGACGAGACCTGCGGACTTCGCCCGTGAGACGAGTTGAATCGACATGATCGAATCGCCGCCGAGACCGAAGAACGAATCGTCCACTCCGATATTGCCCCGCCCCAGTACTTCCGCGAAGAGGTCGGCAAGGACAGCTTCGGTAGCGGTGGCTGGTGCTCGCGTCGCCTCCGCTGTTCCGGTCACTGTGAAGTCCGGAGCCGGGAGGCTTCGTCGGTCGAGCTTTCCGTTGACTGTCAGCGGAAGCGACTCGAGGACGACGATCGCGGTGGGCACCATGTACTCCGCAAGTTCGGCGGCGACGAAGTCGGTCACCGTCGCTGAATCGACGGTACTGCCTGTTTCGGCGACCACGTACCCGACGATCCGCGGTGACGCTCCCTCCGTGCGAACAAGTGCCACCGAGGCCGCGACGCCGGGGCAGCGGAGCATTGCGGCTTCGATCTCTCCGAGTTCGATGCGGAAACCGCGCACCTTCACCTGGAAATCACTACGGCCCACGTACTCCAACTGCCCCGCGTCGTTCCACCTCGCCAGGTCCCCGCTCCGATACATTCGATCCCCCGAACTACCGAATGGATCGGGAAGGAACCGCACCGAAGTCAATGCGGGTTTCCCGAGGTATCCCCGAGTCACCTGATCGCCGGCGACGTACATTTCACCGACGACGCCTGGTGGTACCAAGTTCAGTCGCCGGTCGAGTACGTAGATGGACAATCCTGGTACGGCTCGCCCGATGATGCTCGCCGATGCATGCTCACTGTCGTTGCGGTCGAGCGCGATTCGACTGACATGCACTGTCGTCTCGGTGATCCCGTACATGTTGACCAGCGTCGGCGCTGTGTCCGCGCGACGGTCGTACCACTTGCGCAATTGCCCGAGATCGAGCGCTTCTCCACCGAAGACGACGTAACGCAGTGCAAGGTCGGGGTCCGTACCGTTCGGTGAGTATGCGCGATCGGCTTCGGCGAGTTGGTAGAAGGCGGTGGGTGTTTGGTTCAGCACCGTCACTCGCTCACGGCGGAGCAGTTCGTGGAACATGTCCGGCGATCTGGTCGTGTAGTAGTCGACGACGACCAACCGACCACCGTGCAGTAGCGGACCCCACAGCTCCCAGACGGAGAAGTCGAATGCGTACGAGTGGAACATCGTCCACACGTCCGTGTTGTCGAATCCGAACGTCGGGGATGTGTTGTCCATCAGGGTCAGCACGTTCCGGTGGCTGACCTGGACGCCTTTGGGGCGCCCGGTGGATCCGGAGGTGTAGATGATGTACGCGATCGAGTCGGGCAGAAGTGGTGTGGTCCGGTCCGCGTCGGTGATGCGATGGGGCGCGGAGTGATCGAGGCGTACCGCGATCTCCGGCGATCCGAGTTCGACGACGTCGATGCCGGATTCGACGATCTCCGAAGGAAGGTCGCTTCGGAAGTCTCCGGTCGTGACCAGGCATACCGGCCGCGCGTCGTCGAAGAGGAAGCGCATGCGCTCGGCCGGGTAGGTGATGTCGACCGGCAGGTATGCCGCACCGGTCTTGATGACGGCGACGAGCGCGAGCACGAGATCGGTGGTTCTGGGCATCGCGACGGCAACCACGGATTCCGGACCGATACCGCGGCCGATCAGTAGCCGCGCCAGGCGGTTCGCGCGCCCGTCCAGTTCGGCGTACGTCATCGCAGCGTCGCTGTCGTTGACGGCGGTCGACGACGGATGTGCTGCAACAGCTTCGAAGAATCGGTCCGCGATGTTGTCGGCCGGAGCCGGTTCGGCGTGAGTGTTCCACTCGGTCAGCATCTGTCGACGCTCGGCGGCGCCCACGACGTCGATGTCACCGGTAGGAGTCGACGGCTCTCGGGAGACCACCTCGAGGAGGGTGAGCAGTCTGCGTGAGAACGATTCGATCAATTCACCGTCGAACAGGTCTGTGGCGTAGATGAATTCGGCGTCGATTCCAGCGGTTCCGCCATCCGCGTCGTAACGCTCGGTGACCGAGAGTTGCAGATCGAACTTGGCGACGGGTAGGTCGAACTCGACTCCCGAGACCGACAGCCCTGGCAGTTCGAGTTTCGGTAGCGCGTTGTTGCGGAACTCGATGAGGATCTGGAACAACGGAGTGTGTGACGTCGAGCGTTCCGGGTCGAGCGCGTCGACCAACCGTTCGAAGGGCAAGTCTGCGTGCTGGAACGCACCGAGATCGCCCTCGCGAACCTGGGCGAGTACGTCCTCGAACGTCGCGGCGGGCTCGATCTGTGTCCGCAGCACGAGAGTGTTGACGAACATTCCGACCAGGTGATCGAGTTCGGCCTCTCCGCGTCCGGCGACGGGTGTACCGATGGCGATGTCCTCGGTATCAGCCAGGCGCGCTGCGAGTACTGCCAGGGCCGCGTGCATGACCATGAACATGGTGCTGCCGTGCTCGCGGGCCAGATCGGTCAGCGCTCGATGGATCTGCGGCGATACAGCGAACCGGTGGACCGAGCCCACCATCGTCGGCTTCGCCGGACGTGCGGACGAGGTCGGCAGCGCGATCGGCTCGCCCAGTCCCGCGAGGCGGTCCTTCCAGTAGTCGAGCTGACGGGTCAGGGCGGAGTCCGGATCGTCCTCGGAGCCGAGCACTTCGTGCTGCCACACAGCGAAGTCGCCGTACTGCACGGCCAGTTCCGACCAGTTCGGCGCACTGCCGGCGCTACGGGCCGCATAGGCCGCTGCCACGTCCGCTGCCAGGGGGTTCATCGAGAACCCGTCGGCGACGATGTGGTGGACGACGATAACGAGTACGTGCCTGCGTGGGTCCCCCTCGACGCGCAGGACCGCGCAGCGGATCGGAACTTCGGCCGAGGCGTCGAAGCCTGCCGAGGCCAGTTCGAGGATTCGATCGGACACTCGTGCAGCAGTGACGATTTCCGGCTGCAGGATCGGCACGACCTCCTCGCTGGACATCACCTGCTGCACCGGCTGTCCGTCGATCGAGGGGAACTTCGTCCGCAAGCTTTCGTGGCGACCCAGTACGTCCGCTACCGCGTCCTGCAATGCGGCGAAGTCCAGGTCGCCGTCGAGGCGTACAGCCAGGGGAACGTTGTAGGCAGGGGACGTCACGTCGAACTGGTTGAGGAACCACATCCGCTTCTGTGCCAACGACACGGGCAGTGGGTCCGGGCGAGATCGCCGAGTCAACGGTGGTCTGGGATGCTCGCCGCGGCCGACGCTCTCCGCCAGACGCGACAGCTGCCGAACTGTCGGGGATTCGAACAATCCTCGAACGCCGATGTCGGTGCCGAGGAGTGCGTTGACGCGGGCGATGACGCGGGTCGCGGTCAGGGAGTTTCCACCGACGTCGAAGAAGTGGGTGTCGACGCCGATCGGGGACACGCCGAGCACGTCCTCGAAAACGCCCACCACCAGCCGTTCGAGCTCGGTGGCAGGTGCGGTGAGTGTTTCGGCATCGGTGTCGAAACGAGGCGCGGGAAGTGCAGCCCGATCGACCTTGCCGACGCCGGTCAGTGGTAGTTCGTCGAGCACGACGACGCTCGCGGGCACCATGTGTGCCGGCAGTACTTCCCGTGCCGCTGCTCGGATGTCCTCGGCGCTCACCGGGCGTTCGTCGTCACAGACGACGTATGCCGCCAGAGCCTGCTCGTCGGAGGGTCCGCGCACCGCCAACGTGACCGCGTACTCGACGCCCGGCAGCTGACCCAACGCCGTGTCGACCTCACCGAGTTCGATACGGAATCCGCGGATCTTGACCTGGAAGTCGCTGCGTCCGAGGTATTCGATGGTGCGGTCACTGCGCCAGCGCACCACGTCGCCGGTGCGGTACATCCGCTCCCCCGGCTCGCCGTACGGGTTCGCGACGAATCGTTCGCTCGTCAGCGGTGAGCGCCCGTGATAGCCGCGCGCGAGTCCGACTCCGGCGACATACAGTTCGCCGGGAACTCCGACGGACACCGGTTGAAGTCTGCGATCGAGGACGACCTCACTGAATCCGCGGTTCGGCGGCCCGAGATACACATTCTCGCCGGCCGGAATCGGGTCGCTGAGGTTGCAGGAGATGGTCGTTTCGGTGGGTCCGTAGACGTTGACGAACGATCTTCCCGGCGCCCAGGTGCGCACCAGGTCTGCCGAGGGCGCCTCGCCGCCCACCGTGATGGTGGTCAGTTCGTCGATTCCCTGGGGATCCACCGACGTCAGCGCTGCGGGCGTGACGAACGCGTGGGTGACATGTCCCTCACGGAGAACGTCGGCCAGTTCGGTTCCTCCGTAGACGGTGGTGGGAGCCACGACCAGTTCGCCGCCGACGGCGAAGGCGAGCAGATACTCGAGGACGGAGGCGTCGAAGCTCGGCGAGGCGAAGTGCAGTGCGCGCGAATGCTCCGTGAGGCCGTAGCGATGACGCTGTTCGTCGGCGAAGTTCTCGAGTCCGGTATGGGTGACGACGACGCCCTTGGGTCGTCCGGTCGAGCCCGAGGTGTAGATGAGGTAGGCGGTGTTCTCCAGCCGTGGGGTTCCTCGGCGCTCGTCCGCACGTAGCGGCGCCGTGGAGATGCCGGCGAAGCGAGTGACATTGTTCGGGTCGTCGAGTGCAATCCACCTCGTCGCACCGCCGTTGCCAGGTATGTGGGCTGCAGTGGTCAATCCGAGCGCGGATGCCGAATCCTCGAGCATGAACGAGATCCGGTCACTCGGGTAGCGAGGATCGATCGGCACGAAGGCGGCGCCGGTCTTGGTGATAGCCCAGACCGCCGCGACGGATTCGAAGGACCGCTCCACACAGATCGCTATCCGTGAATCCGGGCCGGCGCCTTCCGCGATCAGCACGCGCGCCCACTGATTCGACGCCTCGTCCAGTTCTCGGTACGTCATCTTTCTCTCACCACAGGACAGTGCGACCCGTTCGGGGAATCTGCCGGCGGTGTCGGTGAAGATGCGATCGAGGGTCCTGATCGAGCGGCCTTGCTGTCCTCGCGCGGGAACCAATTGCTGCACTTGCGAATCCGGCATCAGGCGCAGTTTCGCCAGCGGGAGATCCGGTTGTGCGGTGATCAACTCGAGAGTGCGCAGCAACCGGTCCGCGATCGCGTCGATGTCGTGATCGCCCAGGACCCCCGGGAAGTACTCGAACTTGAGTCGCAAGCGCCCGTCTGCCGCGGAGGCAACGATCGCGAGTGGATAGTGCGCGGCGTCCTCGGCGTCGTGGACGTCGAGAACGTGCATTCCGGCGATGTCGGTGCCGGAGGAGAGTCCACCGCGGTCGACGGGATACGACTCGAAGACAGTCAGGGTGTCGAACGATGCAGCGGCCCCCACTGCCGAAGTGATGTGCGAAAGCCCCACATGATGGTGATCGGACAACCGCGCCTGTTCCGCTTGGACGCGAATGCACAGCGCTGCCAGTGACTCTCGCGGGTCGAGACGAACTCGGACGGGGACGGTGTTGATGAACAAACCCACCATCGACTCGACGCCCGACACCTGGGGTGGCCTTCCGGAGACGGTTCCACCGAAGACTACGTCGTCGCGGCCGAGGAGTTCGGCGAGCACGATTCCCCAGGCCACCTGGATCAGGGAGGCTGTCGTCAGGCCACGGGAGCGGACGAATCCCCGCAGAAGTTCCGTCTCACGTTCTCCGAGGGCTGTGGTGGTCGAGCGTGAGGTAGCGCCGTCCTCGTCGACGGCGTGAGTTCCGGTGAGCAGTGTCGGGTCGTCGAGTCCGCGGAGTGCTTCGCCCCAGGCTTCGATCGACACGCTGTCGTCGCGAGTGCTGATCCAGCTCAGGTAGTCCCGGTAGGGGTGTACGCGTGGGATGGCACTGTGATCACTGTCGGTGGCGTAGAGGGTCAGCAGGTCACGGACCAGCAATGGCATCGACCATCCGTCGAGGAGGATGTGGTGGTTGGTCAGGATCAACCGGTACGCGTCGTCGCCGGTGCGCAGAAGCAGGAACCGCAGCAAGGGCGGCGTAGCCATGTCGAAGCCTCGCACCCGATCCGCATGGAGGAGTTCGCGTATCTCGGTTGCCTGTTCGGTGGGAGCGAGCGGAGAGATGTCGATCTCGGTCCACGGCACGTCCACGTCGGCGCTGATCACCTGCACCGATCGCCCACCGATATCGGTCGTGAAGGCCGCGCGCAAGTTCTCGTGTCTGTCGAGCAACGCCTGTGCGGCGCGGTGCAACCGGGACGCGTCGACGCCGTCGAGTTCGAGCGCCAGTTGGACGGTGTACGCGTCGACTGTGTGTTCTGCGTAGCGCGCATGGAACAGCAGTCCGGATTGCAGAGGTGAGAGGGACCAGACGTCGGTCAGCGTCGGGAACTCGCGTTCGAGGCGGTCGATGGACTCCTGGTCCAGGTCGATCAGGTCGATGTCCGACGGTGTGAGGCCGCCGCGTTCGCTCTGCTCGGCGAACGTGGCCAGAGCGCGCAACGCCTGCACCCAGAGTTCGGCGATGGCGCGAGCATCGCGCTCTGCCAGCACGCCAGTGGGATAGGCGATAGTGGCACCGATGTGTGGTGCACCCGAGATTTCGGTGGTAACGACATTGACGTCCAGTACCGAGCCCACGGGCATGTCGGACTGTGCTGCCCCTTCCAGGTCGACGTCACGGGCCAGTGCCCAGTCCCCCAGCGACTCTCCTGGTTCGGTGCCGGAAAAACGACCGAGATAGTTGAACGAGATCTGCGGTTGGCGGAGGTGTTCGAGATCCGCTCGACCCACCTCGTCGAGGTAACGCAGTACTCCGTACCCGATGCCGCTGTCCGGAACTCCCAACAGTTCTTCCTTGACACGCTTGAGCACCACCGCTGCCTCGGGGCCGCTGCGCATCACGTTCGAGATGTCGATGTCGGCGAGGTCGATCCGCATCGGGAAGACACTCGTGAACCAGCCGACCGTGTGCAGGACGTCCGCACCGGGCACCACGTGAGCTTCGCGTCCGTGACCCTCCATCGAGACGAGTACGTTGTCGGTTCGTGTGCCCCTTGCCTGTCGCCACTGCGTCAGTGCCAGTGCGAGCGCAGCAACGAGACCGTCGTTGACCGATCCACCGAAGAGCGCTGGGAGGGTTGTCAGGACCGTGTCGGACAGTTCGGTGGGCACCTCGGCGACGACTCTGCCGACCGAGTGGAAGGTGTCGAGCCGCGGGTCGAGTGGGCGGGTTCCGATCAGTGGATCGTCACCTTCGAGGATCGAACGCCACCGGGGCAATTCGACTCTTCGGGCTGGCGCGATGTCACGGAGCGCATACGACCAACGACGGACCGACGTACCCGGGTACGACGGCTCAGGCTCCTCACCGGCATCGATGCGGTGGAATGCCGACGCAAGTTCCGGTACGAGCACGCGCCAGGACACGCCGTCCACCGCGAGGTGGTGGATCACCAGGAGCAACCGGCCGGTGTTGCGTACGCCGGACAACCAGACGACCCGCACCATCTCGCCCCGGACGGGGTCGAGTTCTCGACGTGCATCACCCAGGACAGCGACGATCGCCGCGTCGAACACTGCGGTGCCCGGCTCGGCCTCGACCTCGACTACCCGGCAGATGTCTTCGGCTGCAACCGATCCCGGATCGCCGACAACGAGCCCGCGCTCGCCGTCGAATTCGAGGCGCGCGCGAAGGATGTCGTGACGATCGAGAACGACTTGAAGCGCTGCGATCAACTGCTCCACGCTGTGCAGCCCGTGCGGCGCATTGAGAAGAGTCGCTTGGGAGAACGAATCGAGACCCTGGAGATCGGAGCCGAGCCGGTCGAGCCACCACTGAGCCACCGGCAACAACGGCACGTGGCCAACCCCGCCTCCGGGAAGTTCCTCGAGCACCTCGGGTTCGTCGTCCTTGGTCGATGCCAGCAAAACCGCAAGACCGGCGACCGATTTCACCTCGAAGACGTCACGCGGGGTGAACACGAGCCCGGCGTCGCGGGCACGGGCGACGAGCTGAATCGACATGATCGAATCGCCGCCCATCGAGAAGAACGAGTCGTCGACGCCGATCGATTCGACACCGAGGACATCGACGAACAAGGCGGCCAGCGTGCGCTCGGTATCGGATTCGGCAGCCCGCGAGCGTGCCTGGGTTGCTCGCAGGTCGGGAACCGGCAGGGCTCGGCGGTCGAGCTTTCCGTTGGCAGTCATCGGCAGTTCGTCGAGCACGACCACCGCCGCAGGAACCATGTACGGGGCCAGAGCCGAGCCCGCGAACGCGATGACGGCCTCGGGATCCACAGTCTGAGCATCGTTGGCGGGTACGACGTATCCGACGATTCGCGCGGCGCCTCCGTCACGTTCGAGCGTGGTCACCACGGAATGCGCGACCCCGGGGTAACGAGCCAGAACTGCTTCGATCTCGCCGAGTTCGATGCGGAATCCACGAATCTTGACCTGGAAATCGCCTCTGCCCTGGTACTCGAGTTCGCCGTTCTTGTTCCACCTGGCGAGGTCGCCGGTGCGGTACATCCGCGAGCCGGCACTGCCCGCGGGATTGGGCACGAATCGTTCGGCGGTGGTGCCGGCGCGGTTGCGGTAACCGCGGGCGAGTCCGTCGCCGCTGACGTACAGCTCCCCCGTGACTCCGACCGGGACGCGGTGTAGGCGATTGTCGAGGACCCACGCCGTGATGCCTGTCGACGGGCGACCGATCGTCACTCGATCGGCCGGGGACATCGGCTCGGTGATGCTGGCGACGACCGTCGATTCGGTCGGTCCGTAGGCATTGATCATGATCCGGTGATCACCGACCCAGGCGGCGACGAGATCGGGCGGGCAGACGTCGCCACCGGTTCCGATGCAGACCAGCTCGTTCAGTTCGCTCGGATCGACTGTGGCGAGAGCAGCGGGGGTGATGAAGGCGTGCGTGATGTGCTGGTCGGCGATCAGGCTCGTCAGTTCGGTTCCGCCGATGATGCTCGGTGGAGCGATGACCATCGTGGCCCCGGCACCAACGGCCATCAGGAGTTCGAGAATCGAGGCGTCGAAGCTCGGTGAGCTGAAATGCAGCGTGCGCGAGGTCGATTCCACCCCGAATCGAGTACGTTCCTGTTCGGCGAGTGCCGAAAGCCCACGGTGAGTGACCATGACGCCTTTGGGGACGCCGGTGGAACCGGAGGTGTAGATGACATAGGCAGGATTGTCGAGAGAGACCGTTCCCGACAGTTCCGAGGTCTCCAGCCGCTGATCTCCGAACTGTTCGAGGGTTGCCAGTGTCTCGGCCTGATCGAGCAGAACTGCGTCTGCCTCGTCGGGGACGACACCCACATGCTCGGCGGTGGTGAGGACGACGCCCGCTCCCGAGTCGTTGATCATGTGATGTACGCGGTCGACGGGGTACGCCGGGTCGACGGGTACGAATGCGGCGCCGGTCCGAGCAACCGCCCAGATCGCGACCACGGAGTCCAGTGAGCGTGGCAATGCCAGGGCGACAACGGATTCCGGACCTGCCCCGCGGCCGATCAACAGTCGTGCAAGCCGATTGGCGCGGCGGTCCAGATCGGAGTACGTCAGATGTCGGTCGCCGAAAATCAGTGCAGTTCTCTGCGGTTCGTCGACGTACTTCCGCTCGAGCAACGTCGAGAAGTGAACCTGGTCGGGAAGTTCCGGTGCAGACACGACGCTGATCGTGTCGGTGTCGACCACGAGATCGATGTCGCCGACCGGCGTGTGCGGCGATTCGGTCACCGCACCGAGGATCCGAATCAGATATCGAGCGAAACCTTCGACGGTCGACTCGTCGAACAGGGCGCTCGCATAGGTGAACCCGGCCTCGATTCCCGCGGGCCTGCCTGCCTCGTCGAACTTCTCGGCAAGCGTGAGTTGCAGATCGAAATTCGAGACGGCGGATTCGAGTTCGAGGACCTCGACGTCGAGGTCCGTCAGACGAACCGCTGGTCGACTGGTGTTCTTGAACTCCAGCATCACCTGGAACAACGGTGAATGCGAAGTCGACCGCTCCGGAGCCAGCGCATCGACGACGCGCTCGAAGGGGACGTCTGCATGAGCGAAGGCGTCGAGGTCGGTGCTGCGAACTCTGGCCAACAGATCGGTGAACGAGGCTGCGGGGTCGACGTCGGCGCGAAGCACCAATGTGCCGACGAACATACCGACCATCGGATCGAGGAGGGCATTTCCGCGCCCGGCGATCGGTGAGCCGATCGTGATGTCTTCCATGCCGGACAACCTCGCCACGAGCACTGCGTATGCGGCGTGTATCGCCATGAACATACTGCTTCGGTGTTCGATCGCGGTTTCGCTCAGACGACGGTGGATGCCGGCATCGATGTCGAATCGAACGACGCCGCCCGAGAGATCCTGTACACGCGGCCGCGGTCGATCTACGGGGAGCGCAAGAAGTTCGGGAACACTCGCCAGTTGACGTGTCCAGTACTCGAGCTGACCGGCAAGAGTGCTGTCCGCTTCGTCGATCCGACCGAGAGCCCTCTCCTGCCAGATAGCGAAGTCCGCGTACTGGACTGGAAGGGGAGACCAGTCGGGCGCCTCACCTCGATGCCGTGCCGAGTACGCGGTCATCACGTCGAACGCCAACGGTGCCATCGAGAATCCGTCGGCGCAGATGTGATGGACGACCACAGTCAGGACGTGATCTTCTGGGTCGACCTCGATCAGTTCCGCCCTGATCGGCGGGGCCTGCGTCACGTCGAAGCCCCTCGAGGCGACACGTTCGATCTCCCCGAGCACCGCTTCGGTGTTCGCGGCCACCACCGGCAGCGCACCCAACGCTTCACCGGGTTCCACGATCACCTGCGCCGGCACTCCCTCGATCATGGGAAACAGCGTGCGCAGCGATTCGTGGCGAGTAAGCACGTCGGTGATCGCGCCCTCCAACGCGGCAACGTCCAACCGGCCTCTCAGCCTGATCGCAATGGCGACGTTGTACGCCGCGGACGTGACGTCGAATTGATTGACGAACCACATGCGCTTTTGTGCCAGCGACAGCGGGATCGTCTGTGGCCGCGGCAAGGCCTCGAGCGGAAGGACTACCGGTCCCCCTCGCGCCGTGGCGCACTCGACCGCCAACTGTGCAACGGTCGGCGCGTCGAACAACTCTCTGATCGACAGGTTCAACGACAGCGAATCGTTCACGCGCGCCACCGCGCGGGCAGCGACGAGACTGTTTCCGCCGATCTCGAAGAAGTTGTCGTGAACACCGACTGCCCCGGATTCCAGAAGCTCTTCGAAGATCGCCGCCAATTGCGCTTCGAGCGGTGTTCGCGGCGCCAGATACGTCTGCGAGCTGTCGAAGCTGGGCGCGGGCAGAGCTTTCCGATCGAGCTTGCCGGTCGAGCCGAGCGGGAACACGTCGAGGGCGATGACCACTGCAGGGACCATGTAGGCCGGAAGGAGACCTCTCAACTCGGTGCGTAGGCCGTCCGTGTCGATCGAAGTGCCGGTCGCGGCGATGACGTAGCCGACCAAGCTGTCACCGACGACGTCGTCGTGATGGACGAGAGCAGCAGCTTGCGCGACGCCGGGCAGCCTGAGCAACGCTGCTTCGACCTCGGCGAGTTCGATGCGCTGGCCGCGGATCTTGACCTGGAAATCGCGTCGACCGACGTAGTCGAGCAGCCCGTCGGCGCGCCACCGGCCGACATCACCGGTGCGGTACATCCGGGTGCCCGACGGGCCGTACGGATCGGCCACGAATCTGTCTGCGGTCAGATCGCTGCGCCCGAGGTATCCGCGCGCGAGTTGTACTCCCGCCAGGTACAGCTCGCCGTGAACGCCGACCGGAACGGGATGCAGCCGCCCGTCGAGGACATAGAGCTGGGTGTTCCACACGGGCGCACCGATGGGAATGGTGACGGTCATGTCTGGGGTGAATTCGGCGGCGCTGACGTCGACGGCAGCCTCCGTGGGGCCGTACAGGTTGAACAATCCTGCAGAACTCAGACGGGTGAACGCCTCCGCAGTGGTCGGCGCAAGAGCTTCACCGCTGCAGAACACCTGACGCAGGGTCGCGCACTGCCCGGCAGTCGCGACAGCGACGAATTCCGCGAGCATCGACGGAACGAAGTGCGCCGTCGTGACGCCCTTTTTCGCGATCAACGCCGACAGGTATCCGGGATCTCGGTGCCCCTCCGGTTCCGCGATCACCAACTGCGCGCCGGTCTGCAGGGGCCAGAACAGTTCCCACACCGAGACGTCGAAGGTCACCGGAGTCTTGTGCAGCACCACGTCCGACGTGTGAAGTGGGTAGGTGTCCTGCATCCACAGCAGGCGATTGACGATCGAACGGTGCGATACTGCAACACCTTTCGGCCGACCCGTCGATCCGGACGTGAAGATCACGTAAGCAGCATTGTCCGGGTGGAGGGGTCCGACCCGATCAGCGTGGGTGATCGGCGCCGTCGTGGACACCTGACGATCGAGATCGACGTCGACGATCGGGACTCGCGAGGGAAGAGCTCCGTGGTCCTGGGGCCTGCTCAGCACGCAGACGGGTTCCGCGATGTCGAAGACGTACGCGATGCGTTCGGCGGGATGATCGGGGTCCACCGGGACGTATGCCGCACCGGCACGGATCACGGCGTGGACCGCGACGAGTAGTTCCGGAGACCGGCGAATCGACACCGCGACGCGCATGTCCGGGCCGACGCCTCGGCCGATGAGGGTTCTGGCGAGATCGCTCACCCTCGCGTCGAACTCCGCATACGTCAGCGTTCGCTCACCGAAGATCAGCGCGGCCTTCTCGGGTGTCCGGGCTGCCTGCTCTGCCGACAGGTCGGCCAGGGTAGTGATCGGTACCGCGTGCTCGGTGGCATTCCACCGCTCGAGGACCAGTTCTGCCTCGCCCGGAGCTGTGAGGTCGACGTCGCCGACGACGGAGTCCGGATGGGCCGCTACCGCGTCGAGCAGCATCGTGAAACGATCGGCCAGGCCCGACATGGTGTCCGAGTCGAAAAGTTGACTGGCGTAGTTCATCTGGCCGTCGAGATGGTCGCCGCGATCGGTGAGGATGACCTGAAGATCGAACTTTGCCGCGCCCGTGGACAGTTCGTCGACCGTGACCTCGAGCTCGGGCAAAGTGACCTCGGTGGGAGCGGCGCCCTGCATCACCAGCATCACCTGGAACAGCGGCGTCTGGCGCTCTGCGAGGGATTCGACGAGTACGTCGTACGGGACTTCGGTGTGCTGCAAGGCCGCCACGTCGACGTCGCGGACACGGGTGAGAACTTCACCGAAGGTGAGCCCGCCGTCGAGAACGGTCCTGAGCACCACGGTGTTGACGAACATCCCGACGACGTCGTCGAGGGCGCGCTCACTCCGCCCGGCCACCGGAGTGCCGATCGTGATGTCGTTCGCTCCGCATTCTCGGCTGAGCAGGACGGCCAGTGCGGCGTGGATCACCATGAACGTGCTGACATCGCTGCGCGCCGCGATCTGGGCGACGCGGCGGTACGTCGCGGAGTCGATCCGGAAATCGAGATTGCCCCCGCGCAGTGAGACGCCCGCCGGCCGCGGATGATCCATCGGAAGTTCCGCGAGTTCCCCGCGGTCGGTGAGGGCGTGCGACCAGAACCGCAACTGCTCGGCCAGAATCGAATCCGGGTCGGACGCTTCGCTGAGCGCTCCGCGTTGCCACTCGCTGAAATCGCCGTACTGCACTTCGAGTGGCAGCCACGCCGGAACGCGTCCGCTCGCCCTCGAGGCGTACGCGACCATGACGTCACGAGCCAGCGGCGCCATCGACAGGCCGTCCGCTGCAATGTGGTGCACGACGAGGACCAGGGTGTGCTCACGTTCGTTCACTTCGAGCAGAGTGGCGCGGATCGGCACCGATTCACTGACGTCGAATCCCTCTCGCGCAAGTTCACTCGCCCGCGCTGCGGCCGCTGCGGCCGGCACCGTTTCGACCTCGAGATGATCGAACATCTCGTCCACACCGAGAACGTGCTGTACCGGTCCACGAGCGCTCTCGGGGAAAACGGTCCGCAAGACTTCGTGCCGAACGATCACGTCCCGCAGTGCGGTGAACAGTGCGTCGACGTCGAGGTCGCCGGTCATCGAAACCGCGATCGGAATGTTGTACGCCGGCGAACTCGGATCGAGTTGATTGGTCAGCCACATTCGTTGCTGCGCCAGAGATACCGGTATCCGGTCAGGGCGATCGATACGCGTCAATGCGGGGGCACGTGTGTTCCGCGAGTCCGCGAGGTCGGCACGTGCAGCGAGAGCGGAGACGGTCGGCGCCTCGAAGAGGTCGAGAACGCTCAGCGTCGTTCCGAGCGCTCCGTTCACCCGCGACACGACGCGGGTCGCGATCAACGAGTCACCGCCGAGGTCGAAGAAACTGTCGTCTGCTCCTGCGCGGGTGATGCCGAGCAGATCGCAGAACACCGCCGAAATGCGCTTCTCGGTCGAGGTTTCGGGGGCACGGTATTCGGCCGAGCCGCCCGCCGAGTCGATGTCCGGTAACGCTTTCCTGTCGATCTTTCCTGCCGGAGTCAGCGGAATGGAATCGAGGACGACGATCCTCGACGGAACCATGTGGGGAGCCAACGAGGATCTCGCGTGGGCGATCAACTCGGAGTTGTCGATGTGTGTGCCCGCAACCGCTGTGACGTACGCGGCCAACAGTGTTTCCCCACTCGGGCCCGCAACTCCGGCGGTGACGGCCTGCGCGACGCTCGGGTGGCGGCGCAGTACGTCGTCGATCTCGCCGAGCTCGACGCGGAAACCGCGGATCTTGATCTGGAAGTCGCTCCGGCCGAGGTACTCCAGCTCACCGTCGCCGTTCCACCGCGCGAGGTCACCCGTGCGGTACATGCGCTCTCCTGCAGCGCCGTTGGGGTCGGCCACGAATCGTTCGGCCGTGATCGTGGCACGCGCGTGGTATCCGCGCGCCAAGCCGACACCGCTCACGTAGAGCTCTCCGGCGACACCGATCGGCACCGGCTGAAGCCGCGAGTCCAGGAGGACGGCTGCGGCGCCGCGCATCGGCTTTCCGATGGTGACGGGAACATCGCTGCTCAATGGTCCGGTCAGGGTGGCGACGACGGTGGTTTCGGTCGGTCCGTACGCGTTGAACATCGAGCGTCCGTGTGACCATTGATCTACCAGCGCGGGTGAGCAGGCGTCGCCGCCGGTCACGACCACTCGTAGATCCGGTAGGCCGGCGGGATCGACTGTAGCCAGCGCGGCCGGGGTGACGAAGGCGTGGGTGACCCGGCCGACGCGCATCACCTGGGCCAGTTCGTCGCCGCCGTACACGGTGGGCGGCGCTATCACCATCGTCGCCGCGCCGCCGAAGGCAAGGAGAAGTTCGAGTACCGAGGCGTCGAAACTCGGCGAAGAGAAATGCAGGGTGCGGTCCCCTGGTTCGACTCCGAACCTGACTCGTTCTTCGTCGGCGAAGCTGCTCAGCCCACGGTGACTGACCACGACGCCTTTGGGGACGCCGGTAGATCCCGAGGTGTAGATCAGGTACGCCGGGTCGTCGTAGCGCACGCGGGAGCGACGTTCGGAGTCGTCGACCGGTGCATCCGAGCGGTATGTGTTCGGTTCGTCGGTGTTGAATTCGTCCAGAAGCAGCCAGTCCACCGAATCGGCGAGCCCTGCATGGTGCTCCCCCACGCTGATTCCGACAACAGCTCCCGAATCGGTGAGCATGTGCCGAATACGATCTTCGGGGTAGTGCGGATCTATCGGAAGGAAGGCACCGCCGGTCTTCGCCACCGCCCACGTCGCGGTCACGGATTCGATCGACCTCGACAGCGCAAGGGCGACATAGGTGCCGGGGCCGACTCCCCTGTCGATCAGTTCGCGGGCGAGTTTGTTCGACTCGGCGTCGAGTTCCCGGTAGCTCATCTCACGATCACCGAAAACGAGCGCTGGGGTATCGGGGTTCACAGCCGCGGCCCGGCGGAGGATGTCGGGAAGGGTCAACGGGGCGGACGCGGTCGCTCCCCGTGCCGGTACCAAGGACTCACGCTCGAACTCGTCGAGAAGATCGAGGTCTCCGACCGGCGTTCGCGGGGCTGCTGCTGCGCCGGCAAGGATGCGCACCAGTCGCGAGAGGAAGGCTCGGACCGTGGATTCGGCGTAGTGCTGCGTGGAGTATGCAACCTCGAGGGCGCCGGTATCCGCGTGGACCCCGATCGCCACATCGATGCCGGTAATCGCTGTCTCCTGCGAGCCGTCGTCGAGATGGACGTGCAACTCGGGCAGCTCGGGGACACCTGCTGCCGATCGAAGAACCAACGTTTCGCGTTCTCGAGCGAGAGAACTCACGAACTCGTCGAAAAACGCTTCCGGATCGACCTCGCAGCGCAGAGGCAAAGTCCCCCACTCGGTCCTCGTTCCGATCAACACGTCACGGCGCTCGGTCGATCTCGACAACAATGCCGCAAATGCCGCGTGGACAACGGCAAAGAGTGAAACACCTTCCGTACGCGCGAATGTGGCGACCGCGGGATCGAGCGGGACGCTCAGCCGAGTCGCGCCGGTGGGCTCCGATTCTGCGTCGATTCGCTCGAGCCCCAGGATGGAGCCCTCGTCGGCGTCCCCCAGATATCCAGCCCAGAACCTTTCGTTTTCCCTCCGCCGCGCGCTGCGTGCCCCGGCCTCGGCGCTTGCCGGATGAATTCGGCTCATCGGCGTGCCGGCCGGTGCTGCTGACAGTTCTGCGACCAACTCGGTGAACGCCCGGTGATGTTCGGCCAGTTCGTCGTGACCGTAGCGATTGGGGTTTCCGCGAAAGTCGATCAACGTCTGCGCCGGATCGCCGCTCTGGTACACGTTGACCAGCAGATCCTCGACCGGACCCGACGTGACGATGTGATATTCACCGGTCAGCGGCCCCAGGGTTATCTCTTGCCGGAAGAGCATCACATTCATCATCGGACCGGACAGACGCGCGTCGCCGACGGTCAGACCGGCATCACGTCGAATGTCCTCGAGGCTGCATCGCTGATGACGAAGCGCACCGAGAAGTTCGAGTTGGACCCGCCCGACCAGATCGTCGACGCTTTCGTCGGGGTCGACGTGGATGTGAAGTGGCGCGACGTTGACCAGCATGCCGCCGGACCGTTGCAGCGGGGCCGTCGTCCTCGCGGAAACCGGCAAGTTGATCAGAACGTCGCCGTAGCCGGTGTTGCGAGACAGGTAGCACGCCAGTGCCGAAATCAGTACCGCCGCCGGAGTCGCCCCGGAACGCGAGTTCCATTCGTCCAACGCGGCAAGGCTTTCCGTCGACATCGAGGCGCTGACGAGCTCACTCCGAGCGGTCGGGGGTCCCTCGCGGGTCGCCAACGTCGAACCGTGTTCGACGCCCGCCACTCGCTGGGCCCAGTACTCGCGGTCGGCTTCGAACCGACTCGATTCTCGGTACTTCTGATCGAGTTCGGACAGCGTCATGACGTCGAGTGCCTTGTTCACCGCAGGCTCTCGACCTTCGACGGCTGCGGTGTAGATCGCCGCAATCCGATTGACGATCGTCATTCCGCTGTATCCGTCGAGAGCGACGTGATGAATTCTGGTGTACCACAGGTAATCCCGATCACCAGTTTGGAGAATTGTCATCTCGACGAGACGATCGCGAGTCAGATCGAGCGTCGTCGCGTAATCGTTGTCCATCCACTCCGACGCAGCCTGCCGAGGGTTCTCACGCTCGCGGAAGTCGAAGTAGTCGATGCCCGGGTCGATCGTGAAGTCCACGATCTGGCACGGCTCCCCGTCCGGGTACATCAACCGCAGAAACGGCGATTCGAACTCGTGGGCAGCCTCCACTGCGGCGCGACTGAGCAGTTGCATGTCCAGATCGCCGTGGAACTCGATGTACTGCGCGATGAAGTACGGGACAGTCGGGTGAAGTTGCTGCGCGAACCACATACTGCGCTGCACCGCTGACAGTGGGAACGCTCCCGCCGGCAGGCTTCGCGATCCGGTCAGCGGATCGATCCTCTTGTCGGTATCCATCACGACCACCCCCACACAGCGTTGTGACGGTCAGCGCCGGGAACTGTGGCTCGGGGATTGAAGAGAAACATCGCACCGCCTCGATATCGAGTGGAAACCATGTGGCGATCCTGCGAGAGCGCAGCCGAAGGTCATCGACCTCGACGAAGGGTCGCTTCGAAGTCCGAACCTCCCCGAAGGTCCGAACTCAGGATCAAAATTTGTCGTCGTCAGGCGTCAGGAGCACCGCAGTGCTGCAGTGCTCGACGCAAGGCTAGAAACCGGTTGCCCACACCTGCTTCACCGGAAACGTTCGGCTTCACGGGCAAGTTCGGTCAACCGTTCACATAACTGCGTGAGCTCGGAACTCTGGGCGCCCTCGGCGACAGCTGTCGCTACATCTTCGGCGGCGCAGCGAACCTCGAACATTCGATCCACCAGTTCGACAGCCTCGATTGCGGTCAAGATGACGGCATCAGCCGGGATGGACGTGCCCTTGACGGCGTTGCGCTGCTCGTATGCGCGCTGGCGACAGGACTGGCTGCAGTACCGGCGTCGTCGACCCACTCCCGTGACCGCAACCTCGCGGCCACACCACGCACACGGATTTCCGGAACGCGCAGTCTGCGGTGATCCGACGCGTGTGCTTTCAGCCATGAGTCGACACTGTACTCGAGATTCGGACGCCTTCGATGAACGCGCACGGCACCCGGTAAGATGGAGAGGTTGCGTCTTCTCGCCACACGGGAACCAATCGGGTGCTCGTGGCGTTGTAGATGAGTGTGAGCGTCTACTCCCCAAGTCAGGGCGCCCACCAGCGGTGACGAACGAAGAGAGGACACCACCATGGCAGATCGCGTACTTCGAGGTAGCCGTCTCGGAGCTGTGAGCTACGAGACCGACCGTGACCATGACCTCGCGCCCCGTCGTATGGCCAAGTACAAGTGCGAGAACGGCGAGATCTTCGACATCCCGTTCGCGGACGAAGCCGAGATCCCCGGCACCTGGTTGTGCCGTAACGGACTCGAAGGCACCCTCATGGAGGGAACTGCTCCCGAAGCCAAGAAGGTCAAGCCTCCCCGCACCCACTGGGACATGCTGCTCGAGCGTCGCTCGGTCGAGGAACTCGAAGAGCTCCTCAAAGAGCGTCTCGATTTGCTGAAGGCCAAGCGTCGCGGCGCATGAACTAGCACTTCGATCAAGACCGTCCGGTTCTACACCGGGCGGTCTTTCTCGTTCTTCGGGGAGTGATCGTTCACAAGTCGACGTCATACTTCGGCCCTTCTTCGACGTGGCAACTCCAGGATGCCTCGCCGTAGTGAAAAATGTTTCAGCACAGCGTCATTCAGCATCCAGGCGCACTCACGGGCCGACAGTGCGCAAATCCCGGATTCGCGCTGGAGAACCATCGGCACTGCTTCGTGCACCAGTGTGAGCTGTATCCCCCACCCTGCGACACACCAAACTTCCAGCTGTCGAGCGGCGTCCGAATTCGACTGCCCCGAATGTTCGCGGACTAGTCGACGGTGAACCTTCGCATCGCCAGATGCCCGAATACGCCGACCAGAATCAACGTGACGCCCGCGGTCACGGAAACCGAGTCGGTCACCAGCCCCGCAATACCGGTCACGGCTACGAACACCGGCAGAAAGTCGAACAGCCTGAAAATCGACTGCGGGGGGTCGGTTTCGCGACCCTGCGCCTGAGCAGCCTTGTTCGGCGCGTACTCGGGATACCACTCGGTGAACGAGATCGCGAAGAACGTTCCGAGCAACTGCAGAATCCATCCGGTCCAGAAGTTGTCACCGTCGTGCAGCCTTGCATCTCCGAACAGGCCCACCGCAGCCGACCAGGTGAAGGCGAGAGCCCACACTGCCGTGATGACGTAGTTGATGCGCAAGAACAGTGGCGTCGTCCAATACTCTTCGGGCGTCGACTCTTTCGCGTACTGCAACGTAAACGGATTACGAAGCAGGATCGACCCGAACGCAAAGACCACCAGTGCGATGTTGGTCAGTTCCCCGCCCCAGAGTTCGAACCACCGAATCGTGTTCGCCGACGCGAGGAGCCCGATGGATGCCAGAACGCCGAAGAACACGACGTCGAAGACCTCCAACAGCTTCACGGTACCGCCGCGCCGGTGACTGGCCGCCAAGATCAGCAGCGACAACCCGAGCGCAGCGGCCGCGGATTCCTCGAACCTTCCCGGCCCGGAGAGCAAAGACAGCAGGATCCACGGTGACAGACCGGCGAGAGGTGACTGCAGAACCGCGTCGACGACACTGGTCTTGCGAACTGCAGTCTGGGGCTCGGTCTTCTCAGGCTCGGTCTTGTCTGGCTCGGTCACGGGAGGCCGCCTTTACGCAGGAACGGGTGGCACAGCGAGTACCCGCGTAGGTGCCCCTCGGAACATCGAGTGCCCGATATCCGTTGCTCGGCTCAGACTGCCGCAGTCTCCTCGGGTGATTGCTCAGCCTGATCTCGGCGCCGGGCTACCACGGCCATGGCAATCGCGCCGACCGCGATGATGCCGAGCACGATCTCCGGCGCCGGGCCTACTCGAGTGGCGAGAGTGGAGCTGGTCGAGAGTGGCACCTTCGCCACCAGTGCCGCCGGCACGAACAGGTCGGTCTGCGAAGTCACTACACCATCGGGACCGATGATGGCACTGACACCACTGGTTGCGGCGACAACGACGGCGCGGCCGTGCTCGACTGCCCGCACACGAGACATTGCCAGCTGTTGATACGTCATCTCGGTGTCCCCGAAGGTGGCGTTGTTGGTCGGTACCGCCAGCAGTTGCGCACCGTTGCGCACCGATTCCTGGAACGCTCGGTCGAACGCCACCTCGTAGCAGGTCGCGACGCCGATCGGCACACCCGCTGCGTGGACGACACCGTTGCCCTCGCCGGGTACGAAATTACCCGCACGATCGGCGTACGAGGAGAAGTTCCGGAAGAAGCTTCGGTAGGGCAGGTATTCGCCGAACGGCTGAATGATCTTCTTGTCGTGCTGTTCCTGAGGACCGTTGGCGCCGTCCCACACGATCACCGAATTGGTGGTCGTACGATCGGCATTCACGAGTACGGTGCCGACAAGAATCGGCGCTCCGATGGCTTCGGAGGCTCGGGTGATGTCGGCCGCGGCATCGGCGTTCCGCAGGGGGTCGATGTCCGAGGCGTTCTCCGGCCAGATCACGACGTCAGGCTGATCGACGCGGCCTGCGTCGACCTCGGCAGCAAGTTTCACGGTTTCGGTGACGTGGTTGTCGAGGACCTGCTTGCGTTGCGAATTGAAGTCCAAGCCCAACCGCGGAACGCTTCCCTGAATGGCGGCGACGGTGATCGTTCGGTCTCCGGAATCCATGGTGGACAGGAACGGCGACATCACAAGAGCAACGATCACGGGCACGAGTACGGCGGCAACAGCTCCGAAGAATCCGCGGTCCCATCGTTTGGCCGCGACAGCAACGGCTACTGCTGCCAAGCCGGTACCGGTCAGGGCCACCGCGAAGCTGAGCAGCGGCGCACCGCCGACACTCGCGAGTGGGAGGAGCCACCCTTCGGATTGGCCGAATGCGAGCCTGCCCCAGGGAAATCCACCGAAAGGAACGCTGGAACGAAGCCACTCGGTCAGCGTCCAGGTCGCGGCAATCCACAACGGCGCCCACGGCAATCTCGCCACCAGGACCGCAAGCAACCCGAACAGTCCGATGAACAACGACTCCACGGCAGCCAACGCGATCCACGGGACCGCGCCCACGAACACACCGATCCACGGAAGCAACGGCACCAGGAAACCGAGACCGGCCAGATACCCGTAACCGAATCCGACACGAAGGCGCAGTCCGCCACGACCGAAGTTCGTCAACACGCATGTCAGAAGAGCGATCCCGACGGGCGCCAGAAACCACAGGGGGCGGGGTGGGAATCCGGCGAAGATCAGGAATCCACCTGCGGCTGCGTACAGCGAACGTAGCCAGGCGGAACCGGTGAGCACCGCATTCACGCGTGAGCGGTCACCGACGGGCGCCTGGGCGCCGGCCTCACTCACTCGTCGCGCCGCGCTGATAGACAACGCGTCCACGATGAACCGACTTGATGCAGACCGGAATCGGCGCATCTTCCGCCAACCTCGGCAGAGCGGGTACTCGCGAGCGCGGATCGGTAGACCATCGCTGAACCGAATCGGCCGGTGCGCTCACTTCGAGTTCGCCTGCCTCCCACAACACGTAGGAGGCCGGTGCGCCCGGATTGAGGGTTCCCGCTGCGCCGTCCCGCACTCCGCCCGCGCGCCAGGCTCCGCGTGTTGCCGCGGAGAAGGCCGCACGCGGCGAGATTCCACTTCCGTCGGTGCGGTGCTGGACAGCGGCGCGCAGCATCGCCCACGGCTCGATGGGGGTGACCGGGGCATCAGAGCTGAATGCGAGCGAGACACCCTTACCGGCAGCGGGTGCAAACGGATTCAACGCTGCTGCGCGGTCGACTCCCAGGCGTGTGGCGTACAGACCGTCGGTGCCACCCCACAGTGCGTCGAACACCGGTTGGACGCTCGCAATGACGCCCAACGCCGCGAAGGTCTCCGCGTCGGCCATCGACATCATTTCCGCGTGCTCGAGACGGTGACCCAGCGCAGCGACCTTGGGGCCACCCAGTTCGTCGGCGACCTTGCGGAACGCGGCAGCTGCCGACGAGACGGCGCCGTCACCGATGGCGTGGAACCCGGCCTGGACTCCTGCAAGCGTGCAGGCCCGGATGTGTGCGGCGATCGCGTCGACGTCGAGATAAGCATTACCCGTCGAATCTGGTTGGTCTGCATAGGGTTCGAGCAACCATGCGGTATGCGAACCGAGCGAGCCGTCGATGAAGAGATCCCCGCCGAGTCCGTGCGCTCCGGTTTTGTCGAGGAGTGCCCGAGCATCCGACTCGCTGTCTACGCGCTCACCCCAATAGCCCCGAACCTCCACGCCGTGGTCGTGGGCCAGCAGTTCCTGGAAGTCGGTCAATCCCGAGATGTCCGGTCCTCCGCACTCGTGCACGGCAACGATCCCGCGGGAGGCGCACAGATCGAGCGCCGCGGTGCGGGCAGACGCGCGCTGATCTTCGGTCAGCAGGTTCCGAGCGGCATTGCGCGCGAGGTGGTGTGCGTCGAAGGTCAACGGGCCGTCGGCCGAGTATCCGGCAGTCTCGGCGAGGCCGGAGATCCCGTCGCGCAATGCGCTCGAGCAAGCGGCCGAGTGAACATCGATCCGCGAGAGATACACCTTGCGGCCAGGGGCGGCCGCGTCGAGATCTTCGGTCGACGGCGGCGTCTGATCGGCCCACTCGGTGTCGTCCCAACCGTGTCCCCAGATGACTGCGTCGGGATGGGCGGTTTCGGGGTTTGCCGCTGCGAATGTTCGTACTCGCGAGAGGCATTCGTCCAGTGAGTTCGCGCCCACGAGATCCAGACCGACGAGATTGAGGCCCAGTGCAGTGATGTGGACGTGGGTGTCGACGAATCCCGGAGTGACAAACGCACCGCCCAGGTCTTCGACCTCCGCGGCGGGATGCAACGCCCGTCCGGCGCGCTCGTCGCCGACCCACACGACGGTGCCGTCGGTGATGGCGATCGAGGTCGCATCAGGTGCAAATGAACTGTAGATCCGGCCGTTGACCAGCAGACGAGTAGTCACGAGCACCCAGTCTGCCTGTTAGTACTGCGGCCCCCGCGAACGGGTGGGTGTATCCGTGTCCAGAATCTCACCCTCGAGGACCAGTTCCTTGCCGTTGCTGGCGACGTACTCGGTGGTTTCGGGTGTCTCGACGATGATCTCTCCGTCGATCACCTCGCCGTTTCCGCGCATGCGTGACGCATAGCCGACGGTTCCGGCGAAGGCGTCACCGCCGGCGGCAAATGCTGCTGCACGCTTGCCTGCCAAGAGGACCGCCAGTGGGCGGAGCGCCCAGCGGGTCGGTGGAATCAGAAGGAGAAGTCCCAGAACGGAAGTCACGAGTCCGGGCACGAACATCAAGGCGGAACCCGCAGCCACCAAGGCGCCGTCGGCGACCGCAAGCGACGGCGACCCCTCACCTCGCGTGGCCTTGCGGAAGCCGTCCATGACTCGTCGCCACTGCGAACGCATGAGGATCAATCCGACAAGCGAACCGGCGAGAAACAGCAGCACTGTCCAGGCGACACCGATGGCGTTGCCCACGATGACCAAGGCTGCGATCTCGACGATCACGTAGAGGAGGAATACGGCGGCGATCATGACGTCCCCTTTCAGACGGTCTATTCGTTCAACGCTCGGGGGGCCGGTTTTTCTCCCGACAACGACGCAGAGGGGCAAAAACAGTGGGGTGCCGTGAGTCACACGGGCCTCCCGTCGCTCACGTGCGACTTGCCTGGCGTTAACTAACGCTCCGCTAACGATTCTAAACCTCAAGTTGACGTTGAGACTATGCGCATGGTCAAGTCACTTCGGGCCGCATTTCCCGGCCTCATGAAATGAAGGAGCCCGACATGAGCCGACTCCCCGGCAAGACACTCGCCCGACGCATTCCCGCTGCCATCGCCGGCACTGCCGCCGTCGTGGCACTCACCGCCGGCAGCGCGATGATCAGCGCGGGAACCGCGGCCGCAGAACCGGTAGTACCCGAAGGGATTGCCGCACTGATCGCGCAGGCCGCAGCCATCTCGCCCGAAGCCTCTGCTGCTGTTCAGCAGTTGATCGGCACGGCAGGCGCTGATCAGATCACGGCCGCCCTCGATCTGCCGGACATCGGCGTCACGAAGCCGCAGTCGTTCATGTACCCCGCGCCGACGGTCGGGTGTGGCGTGGCCGGTGAACCCGTCACCGTCACCCTCAGCTCCGCACAGGCCGGTCCGAACTTCCCGTTGCCGCCGTGGGTCGAGGCCGACCACCTTCGGTTCCAGGCAATCCCGGGTTACGTGGGCATTCCCAAGACCTCAGGGTTGAGTGTCGCCTGGATCAACATCGGCACGTTCAAGGGTGGCATCGTTCCGTTGGACGAGAAGTTGCCGGTACTCGATACGCCGTTGCTCTCGAAGGTTGTCGACACCGGTGACGGCAAGGTGTTTGCCGCCCTGTTCGGCAACGTCGACTACGCGGACGGTAAGACCTGCATCGTGCTGCCCACAGTGGGCGCATTCGATGCCTGAGCAGAGCCAAGCGCTCGCGGCCTGACCGGCGGCCGGCCTACGCGCCCGGAGTCACCAGTCCGGTCTCGTAGGCCAGCACCACCGCCTGCACACGATCACGCAGGTCGAGTTTGGTGAGAATCCGTCCGACGTGCGATTTGATCGTCGATTCGGACAGGTACAGCTGCTGTGCGATCTCGATGTTGGACAGTCCCGTGGCGACGTGTCCGAGGACTTCGCGTTCGCGTTCGGTGAGGACGTCGAGGACCACCGGATCGCGTCGCGGTGCCGGCCCGTCGACGATGAATCTCGACAGCAGCCGACGAGTCACCTTCGGGGAAACAACCGCGTCACCGGCCGCCACGCTGCGGATGGCCGACACCAGATCCTCGGGCGGGGTGTCCTTGAGAAGAAACCCGCTGGCTCCGGCGCGCAGGGCGCCGAGCGCGTGTTCGTCCAGGTCGAACGTCGTCATCACCAGGACCCTGGATTCGATCCCGGACGCGAGAATCTGCTCCGTCGCTTTCACTCCGTCGACAATCGGCATCCGCACGTCCATCAACACGACGTCAGGCTTCAACGCCACCGCCGCGGCGACCGCCGCGGCTCCGTCACCGGCCTCGCCGATGACCGAAATGTCCTTATGCGCTTCGAGCACCATGTTCAGGCCCATCCGCATGAGTTCCTGGTCGTCGACTAGCAGCACGGTGATGGGCACGGCGTAAACCTATCGGGCCTGAGACGTCGGTGCCAACGCGATTGATCCCGGCCGGTATCAATCGTGGATCTCGAGCGGCAGCTCTGCGTACACACGCCAACTGCCGTCGGGGCGTCGTCCGGTCTCGAGCGTTCCGTGCAGTACCGCCACCCGCTCACGCATGCCCACCAGTCCGTTGCCCGAGCCGTGCGCGAAGGTCGAACTCGACGTTCCGTTGTCTACGACCTCGAGCAGTACCGCGGTCTCGGTGCGGCGCACAGTGACTCGGGCCTTCGGGTTTGCGCCGGCGTGCCGGAGAACATTGGTCAGCGATTCCTGGACGAGGCGGTGAATGCCCAGGCTGACCGATGGACTGACGTCGTCGAGTTCACCGGTCAGCTCGAGGCGCACGCCGAGCCCCGCGGCACGCATCATCTCGACGACCTTGGCGATACCGGCTGTTCCGTGTTGCGGCATCGCGTCGCTGCTGACCTCGGTGCGCAGAAGGGAGACGGTACGGCGAAGCTCGGCAAGGGCGTCGCGTCCGGTGCTGGAGATGTTGCCGAGCGCCTTCTTGGTCAACGCCGGATTGGAATCGACCGCGTACGAGGCGCCATCTGCTTGCACGATCATCACACTGACCGCGTGGGCGACGACGTCGTGGAGTTCGCGGGCGATTCGGGTTCTTTCCGTGGCCACCGCGTCCTCGGCGCGTCGATCCCGTTCGTACTCGGCCACTTCGAGTCTGGCGGCCACTTCCTCGTCGTAGGCGCGGCGCGCGCTCAAGAACTCGGCGGTGATCCAGGCGAGTGCATACAGCAGTGTCGCGATGATGATCGTGAGGATCACGTCTTCGCGGATCACGAGCAACGAGAGAGTCATGTCCAGGGCCAGGAAACAGGCGAAGATCGCCCCGGTACGTCGATCGACATAGGCAACGAGGGTGTAGAGCGAGACCCCGAGAGCCAGCAGGCCTGGATGTTCCGCAGCCGGATCCCCCGTCGCCCACATCACCAGGGTTGCGAAGTACGACATGGACAAGATGGACGCTGCCGAGGTACGCGGAAATTTGCGGCGCCACACGACCGGCAGACAGATCAGAAACCCGACGACGAGCTGAGGCCATCTCTCCTCGCGGGGCGAGCTGACGAACGTGACAACTTCGAGCGCGAAGAACACGAGCGCCAGAGCGCTGTCCGCGATCATCGGCTTTCCTCGCAGCCACAGGCTGAACCTCCGCATGTGCTCAAGAGTGTCACAGCTGTGAAAGAGTCACCGCCGTGGATATTGCTGATTGGGGACTGCTGATGACGGCAGCGACGGCGGCGGGTTGGGTGGACGCCGTCGTCGGCGGAGGCGGATTGATTCTGTTGCCCGCACTCTTTCTGGTCGCCCCGCAATTGACCCCGCAAGCGGCGCTGGCCACCAACAAACTCACGGCGTTCACCGGGACAAGTGCCGCGGTGTACACGTTCTCGCGTCGAATCCCGATGGAGTGGCGGCAGATGGCGCCGGCAGCCGCGTTGGCTGCGGTGACGGCCGCGTGCGGAGCGGCTGCCGTTTCACTGATCGACAAGAAGTACTTCATTCCGATCGTGATGGTGGTCCTCGTCGCTGTCGCCGTCTTCGTGACACTGCGTCCGACGCTGGGGACCACGATCGCCACTCATCGTCCGACGCAGCGCAAGACCGTCCTCGTCCTGCTGCTCTCCGCCGGGCTCATCGGCCTCTACGACGGTCTGCTCGGACCCGGTACGGGCACGTTCCTCATCATCAGCTTCGCCACCTTCCTCGGAACCGAATTCGTTCGGAGCGCAGCGATGGCGAAGGTGATCAATCTCGGCTCCAATTTCGGCGCGCTCGCGTACTTCGCCGTCACCGGACATGTCTGGTGGAGTTTGGGTTTGGCGATGGCAGTCTGCAACGTTCTCGGCGCGGTCATCGGTTCGCGGATGGCGTTGAGCAAGGGATCCGGGTTCGTCCGGATCACGCTGTTGGTTGTCGTGATCGCCATGGTGATTCGCCTCGGATGGCGGCAGTTCGGCTGAGATCGGCGGTCGTCGACTAGCGTCGTGTGCGTGACCGTCACCCGAGATGTCGATGCAGATTTCCTCGCCCTCCCGTTGCGAGCTGTCGCTGATGCGGCGCTGTCGGCGGCGAAAACAGCCGGTGCCCAGCACGCCGATGTTCGTGTCCACCGCGTGCTCACACAGTCGATCCGGTTGCGCGACGGCGTAGTTCAGGCCGTGTCGGACGGAGACGAGATCGGGGTCGCCGTCCGCGTGATCGTCGACGGCACGTGGGGATTCGCCTCGCACGCCGGGGTGTCCCCTGCCGTCGCGGCTGCGCTGGCACGCCAAGCGGTCGAGGTCGCGAAGGCATTGCGCTCGCTCAATCGGGATCCGGTCACCCTCGCCGACGAGCCCGTCTACGCCGACGCGACGTGGGTGTCCCCGTATCTCGAAGATCCCTTCGCGGTGCCGACGGCCGACAAGGTAGCCCTGCTGGTCGACTACTCCGGACGGCTTCAAGCCGCTGACGGCGTGGACCACGTCACGGCGAGTGTCCTCCAGGTCAAGGAGCAGACTTACTACGCGGATCTGGCCGGTTCGTCGATCACCCAGCAACGGGTGCGTCTGCACCCCGAACTCGAGGCGACTGCCGTCGACAAGTCTGCCGGCAGCTTCGAATCGATGCGTACCTTGGCGCCGCCGGTAGGGCGCGGATGGGAGTACCTCGGAGCGGAAAGCACGTGGAACTGGGGTGACGAGCTCGCGCAGATCCCGGAGTGGCTGGCCGAGAAGACCAAGGCGCCCACTGTCGATGCAGGTCCGACCGATCTCGTGATCGATCCGACCAATCTGTGGCTCACGATCCACGAATCCGTCGGGCACGCCACCGAATACGACCGCGCAATCGGCTACGAAGCGGCTTACGCGGGTACGTCGTTCGCGACGCCGGACAAGCTGGGAACGCTGAAATACGGAACGCCACTCATGCACGTGACCGCCGATCGTAACGAAGCGCACGGCCTGGCCAGCGTCGGATTCGACGACGACGGAGTCGCCTCACAACGGTGGGATCTGGTCGCCGACGGAACACTGGTCGGATATCAACTCGATCGTGTGTTCGCGCCGAGACTGGGACTGACGCGTTCCAACGGCTGCTCGTATGCCGACTCCGCACATCACGTTCCCATCCAGCGTATGGCCAACGTCTCGCTCTCCCCCGATCCCCATACGGACACCTCGACCGCAGACCTGATCTCGCGCGTCGAGAACGGCATCTACGTCGTCGGAGACAAGTCCTGGTCGATCGACATGCAGCGCTACAACTTCCAGTGCACCGGTCAGCGGTTCTTCAAGATCCGCGACGGAAAGCTCGACGGCCAGGTGCGTGACGTGGCATATCAGGCGACGACGACGGACTTCTGGGGCTCGATGGAAGCCGTCGGCGGTGAGTCGACCTGGCGCCTGCAAGGCGCATTCAACTGCGGCAAGGCGCAACCCGGCCAGGTTGCGGCGGTCAGCCACGGCTGCCCGTCCGCTCTGTTCCGCGGAGTCAACATCCTCAACACTCGTTCGGAGGCTCAGCAGTGATCGATCCGCAGCAAGTCGTCGAGCGTGCATTGGCCGCGAGGACGGTAGACGAATCGTTGGTGATCGTGACCGATGCGAGTGAGGCGTCGCTGCGGTGGGCCAACAATTCGATGACCACCAACGGAGTGTCGCTGTCCCGGACGTGGACGGTGATCTCGATCGTGCGCGAGGGAGACATCGCGAAGGTGGGCACTGTCAGTTCCAGCAGTGTCGATCCGGAGCAGATTTCTGCACTCGTGAAAGCAAGCGAACAAGCTGCGCGCACAGCAACTCCCGCCGACGACGCGTCCGACCTGATCACCCAGTCGGCGGCCGAGACCGACTGGGACCTGCCGCCCGCCCTGACCGACATCGGTGTCTTCGCGCAGTTGGCTGCCGACCTGTCCACGGCCTTCGACGGCGGTGACCAGCTGTTCGGGTTCGCCCACCACCAGATGCACACCACTTGGCTCGGATCTTCGACTGGCGTGCGACGCAGAACGGCTCAAGCGACCGGCTCCGTGGAGATCAACGGTAAGCGCGGCGACGCCAGCGCTTGGGTCGGATCGGGGACCGTCGATTTCAGCGATATCTCGATACCGAACCTGTTGTCGCAATTGACCACTCGACTCGACTGGGCGGGCAATACCGTCAGCCTGCCTGCCGGCCGCTACGAGACGATTCTTCCGCCGTCGGCTGTGGCGGACCTGATGATCTATCTGATGTGGACCATGGAGGGCCGCGGCGCCGAAGAGGGGCACACCGCACTTTCCTCCACCGGCGCCACGCGGATCGGTGAGAAACTGGGTGCCTTGCCACTCACGCTGACCTCCGACCCCGGCGCCGAGGGCTTGCAGTCCGCGCCGTTCGTGATCACGACGTCGTCGAGCGAATCCGTCTCACTGTTCGACAACGGCATGGAGATCGAACCCGTCGACTGGGTCCGAGACGGGGTCGTCAATGCGCTGGCGTACCCACGCCACGCTGCACGAGAATTCGGTCGACCTGTCGCAGTTCCCGGCGACAATCTCATCCTGACCGGTGGTGACGACACCTCGATCGAGGACATGATCGCAGGTACCGAGAAGGGTCTACTGCTCACAACCCTCTGGTACATCCGTGAGGTGGATCCGACGACGCTGCTGTTGACCGGACTTACCCGTGACGGGGTGTATTTGATCGAGGACGGCAAGATCGTCGGCGCCGTCAACAACTTCCGTTTCAACGAGAGCCCGCTCGATCTGCTGCGGCGGGTCACCGAGGCTGGACGCACCGAGATCACACTCCCGCGCGAGTGGAAAGACTGGTTCACTCGGACAGCGATGCCGCCGATGCGCATTCCCGATTTCCACATGTCCTCGGTCAGTCAGGCGCAGTGATGGCGAAGGTCGTGATCGCCGGTGGCACCGGTGCTCTCGGCCGCCGGATCAGCGACGATCTCGCCGACCGTGGGTATGACGTCGTGGTCCTGACTCGATCACCGAAACCCGGTCGGCACAGGCAGGTTCAGTGGGACGGTGTCACGGTCGGCGACTGGGCAGGAGAACTCGACGGCGCCGCGGTGATCAACCTTGCCGGCGAGTTGGTCGATCGCCGACCCACCCCGGCAAACATCGCACTGCTCACCAGCTCCCGAGTCGATCCGACGCGCGCGCTGGTCGAAGCGTCGAAACTACTGGCGAACCCGGTTCCGGTGTGGATCCAGGCGAGCACGCTCGCGATCTACGGCGATGCGGGTGAGACCCGATTGGACGAGGCTTCTCCTCTCGCTGACGGGCCGCCTCAGATGACCGACGTCGCAAAGGACTGGGAGGCAGCGGTCGAGGGCGCAAACACGTCACGAGTAGTGATCCTGCGAACCAGCGTCGTGTTGGAGAAGGGCACACCGGCGCTCGAGCGACTCCTGTTGCTCGTGCGTCTCGGGCTGGGTGGACGCGTGGCCTCGGGTAGTCAATGGACCAGTTGGATTCACATCGACGACTGGCTGTCGATCGTGCGGTGGGCCCTGGAACCCGATTCAGCTGCCTCGGGCGTGGTCATCGCGACTGCTCCGGATCCCGTCCGAAACTCAGAACTGATGGCCGGGCTGCGCAAGCACCTTCATCGCCCACCTGCGCCGCCGACGCCCGCATTCATGGTCAGAATCGGCGCGTTCCTTTTGCGCAGTGACGCTGCCCTGGGCCTGACGGGTCGTCATGCCGTGTCGAAAGTGTTGGCGGACAACGGCTTCTCGTTCACCTATCCGCGGTTCGATTCAGCGTTGGACGATCTGCTCGGCAACTGATGCGCGGTCAGGCTGCAGTGATGGCAAGTCCGATCGTTCCGGTCTTGCCGCGGCGCAGGAGACTGCCTTTCATGGTGATCCAGCCCAGGATTCCGTAGCGACGCGCGATCGCGTCGCGAGCATGATCGGTGCCCGGTCCGTCGAGGATCTCGGCGACGGCGGCAACCGGTTCACCCTTCGGATTTCCCCGAGCGTCACACGCAGCCACGGTGACTGACGGGTTTCGCCTGATGCGCTTGACCTTGTAGGAATCTGTGACGGTCCACATCAGGAGCTTGTCGCCGTCCGGTGCGGCCCAGAGCGGAGTCGCCACCGGCGTTCCGTCCTTGCGGAAGGTCGTGAGTAGGACGTATTTGGCCTCGGAGACACGCTTGAAGTCGGGGTTCACTCCTCGAGGATAGGTGTGAGCGCCTCCCGCTGAACACAGACCGACTTCCGCGACTATCTGGCGACCGCTCAACCTCGGCTGAAACATGCCACTTATGCACGTTTTATCCGGTTCCCTGAGGCATTGAAGACGTCGTTTCGTCCACAAACTCCACCTCGAGTTATTCTGAGGCAAATCGTCGAACTGGGGAGTCGAACAAACACATGCAGCGTCGTGACTTTTTCAAAGCGGCCGGGATGGGCGCAGCCGTTGCAGCCGCGACACCGCTCATGTCGACCTCGATCAGCCACGCCGCCCCCGCGCCTCTGCGTGAGCTACCGATGGGTGCCGATCACTACCGCGCACTCGTCCCCGAGTTGTTCGCACCCTCGCCTACTCCCCCGGAGCATTCCGAGGCCATAGTCGTCGGTTCAGGTTTCGGCGCCAGCGCCACCGCTCTCCGGTTGGCGCAGAGCGGCACGCAGGTCACGATCCTCGAGCGCGGGCTTCGCTGGCCGCATGATCCGCAGCGGGAGATTCACACCTCCGACATGCTGGCCGACGGCCGCGGAGTGTTCCGGCGAACATCGTTCACCAACCTCACTGGGCTTCCTGTGGTGTGCGACTACTTCAGCGGCGTCCTCGATGCCACCGACTACGAACACATCTCGGTCTGGCGCGGCGCTGCCGTCGGCGGTGGTTCCATCATCTTCACCGGCGTGATGATTGCGCCCGAGCGCCGATTCTTCGAAGCAGTCTTCGGCAATTCCCTCGACTACGACGAGATGGCGTCCACCTGGTACCCCAAGGTGCGCCAGATGTTGCGTCTGAGCCCGTTGCCCGAAGACATCTACCAAACCCCGAACTTCGGCCACTCCCGTCGTTGGGATCAGGACGCTCGTCGTGCCGGCTTCGATCCGCAACGCATCGACGGGATCTGGAACTGGGACGTGGTGCGCTCAGAACTCGACGGCCGAACCCGAGCCTCGGCCACCGTCGGGGACAGCAACATGGGTAACTCCAACGGCGCGAAGTTCGACCTCACGCAGAACTACATTCCCGCCGCCGAAGCCACCGGACGAGCCACCGTCTGTTACGGGCATCAGGTGCTCGCGATCAGTCGCGAACGTGATGGACGTTACGTCGTCGATGTCGAATCGACGGATCCGACGGGTGCCGTTCTGGCCCGGAAGACACTCACCTGTGACCGTCTGTTCCTCGGAGCAGGCTCGATCGGCACGTCCGAGCTGCTGGTACGCGCCCAGGCGACGGGCGCGCTGCCGAACCTCAACGAACACATCGGTAAGGGCTGGGGAACGAACGGCGACGCCGGGATGGTGCGCTCGTTCGGCTTCAGTGACGGCACTGCGCAAGCCGCACCGTCGGCATCACGCATCGTCGACGAGTCGGGAATGCCACTCTCCCTGGAAAACTGGTACGTCCCCGGCCTACCCGTCAACATCGGCATGCTCGGAACCCTGGGTATGACTCTCGACTCGCAACGCGCCGACTTCGCATATGACGGCGGCTCCGATCGGGTTGTGCTGAACTGGCCGAAGAACGGCAACGACGCCACCGTCGAGGCCCTGCGCGCCGTCCAGAACAAGATGGCCTTCGCCGGCACCACGCTGCCGTCCGCCCTGCCGTTCGCGAAAGACGTCAATTCCTCGTTCACCGCGCATCCCCTCGGCGGTGCGGTTCTGGGCAAGGCCACTGACGGCTACGGGCGAGTCAAGGGCTACGACGGCCTGTACGTGATGGACGGCGCTGCCATTCCGGGCAGCACCGGCACCGTCAATCCGTCACTGACCATCACTGCTCTGGCGGAGCGGAACATCGCTCAGATCATCAAGTCCGGACGCTGAAACACTTCAGCGCCCGGACCTGCCGGTAATGCTCGAGGTTTACTCCCCCTCGAGTTCGCCTTCGGTTTCGAGGTACACCTGACGCAAGCCGTCGAGTGTCTTCTGCTCGGGGTGCTCCCACATGTTGCGCTCGGCGGCTTCGAGGAGCCGCTCGGCGATTCCGTGCAAGGCCCACGGATTGGATTGCGTCATGAACTTCTGGTTCTGCTCGTCCAGAACGTAGGTCTCGGCGAGCTTTTCGTACATCCAGTCCGCGACCACGTTGGTGGTGGCGTCGTACCCGAAGAGGTAGTCGACCGTGGCTGCCATCTCGAAGGCACCCTTGTACCCATGACGGCGCATCGCGTCGAGCCAGCGGGGATTGACCACGCGCGCCCGGAAGACACGTGCGGTCTCTTCCGAAAGTGTGCGTGTGCGAACCGATTCCGGCCGAGTGCTGTCGCCGATATATGCCTCGGGCGACTTTCCGGTCAGCGCGCGCACGGTGGCAACCATGCCGCCGTGGTACTGGAAGTAGTCGTCCGAATCGGCGATGTCGTGCTCACGCGTGTCGGTGTTCTTGGCCGCCACGTTGATTCGACGGTATGCACTGCGCATGTCGTCGGCTGCCGGGATTCCGTCGAGCCCACGTCCGTACGCGAAGCCGCCCCAATTGGTGTACACCTCGGCGAGGTCGTCGTCACCGCGCCAGGTCTTGGAGTCGATGAGTTGCAGCAGGCCGGCGCCGTAGGTTCCAGGTTTCGAACCGAAGATACGGGTGGTCGCACGCCTGGCGTCGCCGTGCTCGGCCAGGTCGGCCTGTGCGTGGGCGCGCACGTAGTTCTGCTCGTCCGTCTCGTCCAGTGCCGCGACCAGCTGAACGGCGTCGTCGAGCAGTGCGAGCACATGCGGGAATGCGTCACGGAAGAATCCGGAGATGCGGACGGTGACGTCGATGCGCGGGCGGCCGAGTTCTTCGAGATCGATCACTTCGAGGTTGACGACGCGTCGGCTTGCCTCGTCCCAGACGGGGCGAACACCGAGGAGCGCGAACACTTCGGCGATGTCGTCGCCGGAGGTACGCATGGCGGCGGTTCCCCACACCGACAGACCCACCGAGCGCGGGTACTCGCCGTGATCGGCGAGATAGCGAGCGGCGAGCGACTCGGCCATCGCCTGACCGGTCTCCCACGCAAGGCGTGAAGGAACTGCCTTGGGGTCGACGGAGTAGAAGTTACGACCGGTGGGAAGAACGTTGATGAGGCCGCGCAGCGGTGACCCGCTCGGGCCGGCGGCGATGAATCCGCCGTCGAGCGCGTGCAGGACCTGCTTGATCTCGTTGTCCGTCTGCCGCAGACGCGGAACCACTTCGGTTGCGGCGAACTGCAGGATCTTCACGACGGTCTCGTCGTCGCTGAGGTCTTCGGCGGCAGCGGGGTTCCAGTCGGCGTCGTACATGCCGCGAACCAGTGCGTGCGCCTTTTCCTCGACGTCGTCGACACGGGTGCGCGACTCGTCGCCGTCTTCGCTGAGCCCGAGTGCTTCACGCAAACCGGGAACGCTCTGTTCACCGCCCCACATCTGACGGGCACGCAGCATGGCGAGGACCAGTTCGATTTCGGCGTCGCCCTGGGGTGCGCGGCCGAGAATGTGCAGACCGTCGCGGATCTGGACGTCCTTGATCTCGCACAGCCAACCGTCGACGTGCAGGAGCATGTCGTCGAACACGTCTTCTTCGGGCCGCTCGGCGAGGCCGAGGTCGTGGTCCATCTTGGCGGCACGCATCAGTGTCCAGATCTGCTGGCGAATGGCCGGGAGCTTGGACGGGTCGAGTGCGGAGATGTTGGAGTGTTCGTCGAGCAGCTGCTCGAGGCGGGAGATGTCGCCGTAACTTTCGGCGCGGGCCATCGGCGGGATCAGGTGATCGACGAGCGTCGCGTGAGCACGCCGCTTTGCCTGTGTTCCCTCGCCCGGGTCGTTGACCAGGAACGGGTAAATCAGAGGCAGGTCACCGAGCGCTGCGTCGGTGCCGCAGTTGCTGGACATGCCGAGCGTCTTGCCCGGCAACCATTCGAGGTTGCCGTGCTTGCCGAGGTGAACGACGGCGTCGGCGCCGAATCCGCCGTTGTCCGGTGTCGCGGCGATCCAGCGGTATGCCGCGAGGTAATGATGGCTCGGCGGCAGATCCGGGTCGTGGTAGATCGCGACGGGCTTCTCACCGAATCCGCGGGGCGGCTGGACCATGAGGACGATGTTGTTGAATCGCAGTGCCGCGATGACGATTTCGCCGTCCGGATCCTGCGATCGGTCGACGTACAGCTCGCCGGGCGCTGCGCCCCAGTGTTCCTCGACCCCACTGCGCAGTTCTTCGGGCAACGTGGCGAACCATTCGCGGTATTTTGCTGCGGAGATTCGGATCGGATTGCCCTCGAGCTGCTCGGCGGTGAGCCAGTCGGGATCCTGGCCACCGGCCGCGATCAGGGCGTGGATCAGCGCGTCGCCGTCCTTCGCCGCCAGGCCGGGTACTGCGTCAGGGCCGTCGACGGGTCCGAGGTCGTAACCGGCAGAACGCATTTCAGTGAGAAGGTCGATTGCGCTCGCCGGAGTATCGAGGCCGACGGCGTTGCCGATACGAGCGTGCTTGGTCGGGTAGGCCGAGAGCATGAGTGCAACGCGACGCTCGGTGGTGGGAATGTGGCGCAGCTTGCCATGGCGGACTGCGATACCGGCGACACGGGCAGCGCGCTCGACGTCGGGGACGTACGTGGACAATCCGTCGGAGTCGATTTCCTTGAAGGAGAACGGGACGGTGATGATGCGACCGTCGAACTCCGGCACCGCCACCTGCGTCGCGACGTCGAGAGGCGACAGTCCGTCGTCGTTCTCGTCCCAGGTGGCGCGGCTACTGGTCAGGCACAGGCCCTGCAGGATCGGGACGTCGAGTGCAGCGAGTGCAGCGACGTCCCAGGCTTCGTCGTCGCCACCGGCGGAGGCGGTCGCGGGCTTGGTGCCGCCGGCAGCAAGAACTGTGACGACCATGGCGTCGGCGCGGCGGAGTGTGCTCAGAAGTTCGGCTTCTGCGGTTCGCAGAGATGCGCAGTAGATCGGGAGCGCGGTGCCACCGGCCTCGGCGACGGCGTCACACAACGCCTGGATGTACCGGGTGTTTCCGGCCAGATGCTGGGCGCGGTAGTACAGAACTGCGATGACGGGACCGGTCGCCGAGTCGAGGTCGGGCGCGAAATCAGCGATTCCCCAGGAAGGCAGGTGAGCCGGCGGCTCGAAACCGTGGCCGGTGAGCAGAACGGTGTCGGAAAGGAAGTGGTGCAGTTGTGCCAGATTCTGCGCGCCACCCTCGGCCAGGTAATTGTGGGCCTCGGCAGCAACGCCGGCGGAGACCGTCGAGCACTCCATGAGGTCGGCGTCCGGCGCATGCTCACCACCGAGGACGACTACGGGGAGTCCGGAGGCGAGGACCATGTCCAAGCCGTCTTCCCAGCTGCGACGGCTGCCGAGGATGCGAACGATCACGAGGTCGACGCCGTCGAGCAAAGGCGGCAAGTCTTCCGAGACCAGCAAGCGTGAGGGGTTGGCCCAGCGGTAGGAAACTCCGTCGCCGGCTTCCCGGCTGGCGCGGGCGCTCAGCAGATCGGTGTCGGACGTGGAGAGCAGAAGAATCACGGGTGAAGCCTTCCTGGGGTTTCGCGCCCCGTGGCACAGATCTGTCATCGACGGCGGTTGAGGGTCTGACTCGTGTTTCCGAGCGGAAACGCGTCCCGCTCGAGCAACACTCACAGTGGCGCGACCGCACCGGACTTTCACCGGTTTCCTCAACTGCCGTCACTGGTGGTGGTGATGCTACCGGTCCGCAGAAGGCACTCATGACAGGTCGTACCCTGGAGCCATGCCCACGGACCGTTCACAGCCAGACGCGTGCCCGGGTGCACTGCAAGTTCACCACGCCGCCGACGGCGCACTGGCACGCGTGCGCCTACCCGGCGGACTCCTCACCCCCGCCCAATTGCAGACGCTCGCCGACGCAGCGCGCGATCTGGGCAACGGCCAGATGGAACTCACCTCGAGGGGCAACGTCCAACTGCGTTCGGTCTCGGACCCCGAAGCCTTCGCAGCGCGAATCGCGTCGGCCGGTCTGCTGCCGTCCGCGACGCACGAGCGAGTGCGCAACATCCTCGCGTCCCCACTGTCCGGCCGTATCGGGGGCGTCGCCGATATTCGTGAACTGGTCCACCGGCTCGATTCCGCCATCCAAGCGGATCAGGCATTGGCGGGCCTGCCCGGGCGAACCCTGTTCACCCTTGACGACGGGCGCGGAGACATCACCGGGCTACGGGGCGATTTCGGACTCCACGCGCGCAGTGCCACCGAACATTCACTGGTGCTCGCGGGTCACCACACCACTCACCTCGTACAGGCGGACGACGCCGTCGAATTGCTCCTCGAGGCGGCTCGATCGTTCCTCGACGTCCGCGACAAGCATTGGCGCCTGGCTGAAGTTCCGGACGGAATCGAGCGCACCCTCGAGCAGTTGGGTCTGAGCGCCGAGTCCACCGGTGCGGCAGATCTCACGGCGGATGCACGGCCCACCATCGGTTGGCTCGAGCAGCGAGACGGAACGGTCGCCCTGGGCGGCGGCCTGCGATTCGGGCTGCTCGACGCTCGGCTGACCGAGTTCCTCGCCGCCGTCGACAAACCCGTTGTCGTGACGCCGTGGCGATCGGTGCATATCTTCGACCTCGACGAATGGGCTGCCGAGCAGGTAGTCCGGGTGTTGGCGCCGATGGGGTTGATCTTCGACGAGAACTCACCGTGGCTCGACGTCACCGCCTGCACCGGAAGCCCGGGATGCGAGAAGTCGCTCGCCGATGTGCGCACCGACGCGATCACCGCCGTCGAGCAGGCAGAACTGCCCGTCGTCGGGCGCCAGCACTGGGCCGGGTGCCACCGCAGCTGCGGACGTCCCCGCGGGGACGTAGCGGATGTGATTGCGACGGGTGACGGTTACCGGGTGAATCCGGCCGATCGGTGATGCCTCTATCGTGTGGCACATGATCGAGTACATCCGTGACGGCGCGGAAATCTATCGCCAGTCCTTTGCCACCATTCGGGCCGAAGCCGACCTGAGCCGTTTCCCGGCGGATGTCTCGCAAGCTGTAGTGCGCATGATTCATGCAAGTGGCCAGGTCGATCTCGTCGACGACGTCGCCTTCACTCCCGGTGTCGTCTCGGCTGCGCGTGCCGCTCTGCGCGACGGCGCGCCGATTTTCTGCGACGCCCAGATGGTGGCTGCCGGGATCACGCGCAAGCGTCTGCCCGCCGGTAACGACGTCATCTGCACCCTCGGCGATCCGCGGGTTCCCGTGCTGGCGTCGACCATCGACAACACTCGTTCGGCGGCTGCTCTCGAACTGTGGGGAGCCAAGCTCGAGGGCGCTGTTGTCGCGATCGGAAACGCACCCACCGCACTGTTCCATCTCCTGAACCTCATCGAAGCCGGCGCGCCCCGTCCGGCCGCCATCGTCGGAGGCCCGGTCGGCTTCATCGGCGCTGCCGAGTCGAAGGAAGCCCTCATCGAACACGCCAGCGGGATCGATCATCTCGTGCTCCGCGGCCGACGCGGTGGCAGCGCGATCACTGCGGCCGTCGTCAACGCGATTGCGAGCGAAGTCGAATGAGCGCAGGCAAGCTCTGGGGTGTCGGCATCGGCCCCGGCGATCCCGAATTGGTGACCGTCAAGGCAGCCCGCGTCATCGGCGAGGCCGATGTGATCGCATTCCACTCCGCGAGGCACGGCAAGAGCATCTCCCGAGCAGTTGCAGCGCCGTACATGCGCGAAGGACAGATCGAAGAACACCTCGTCTACCCCGTGACCACCGAGACCGTTGATCATCCCGGCGGATATCAGGGCGCGATGGACGAATTCTACGAAGCGGCTGCCGAACGGCTGGCAGTTCACCTCGCGGCCGGTCGAACCGTCGCGTTGCTCGCCGCCGGCGATCCGCTCTTCTACAGCTCCTACATGCACATGCACAAGAGGCTGGCCGATCGCTTCGACGCCGAAGTGATTCCCGGTGTCACCTCCGTCAGCGCGGCCTCTGCTGCCCTTGGAAAACCGCTGGTCGAGGGTGAAGAAATCCTCACGATCCTGCCCGGAACATTGCCGCAGGCTGAGCTGACCAGGCGGCTCAAGGAAACCGACGCCGCAGCCATTCTCAAGCTCGGACGCACGTTCCCGCCGGTCCTGCAATCGCTCGAGGATTCCGGCCGCCTGGGCGAAGCGCACTACGTCGAACGCGCGAGCACCACACGTCAACGCGTCGAATCCGCTGCCGAGGTCGACCCCGACGGAGTTCCGTACTTCTCGATCGCCATCGTTCCGAGCCCGTCGAACAACCCTCGACCTGCAACCGAGTCGCGCGGCGAAGTGGTCGTGGTCGGACTCGGACCGGGCGACACCGCGTGGACCACACCCGAAGTGGCGCATGAGCTTTCGTTGGCCACCGACCTCGTCGGCTACGGCCCCTACGTCGATCGAGTGCCGACGCGTCCAGGCCAGCGGCGCCATTCCAGCGACAACCGCGTCGAAGCCGAACGCGCCGCAATGGCGTTGGACCTGGCGAAGAACGGCGCCCGTGTAGCTGTGGTCTCGTCGGGAGATCCCGGCGTATTCGCCATGGCTGCAGCAGTTCTCGAAGTTGCCGCCGAAGACCAGTGGCGCGGCGTGCCGGTCCGCATCCTTCCCGGCATGACGGCGGCAAACGCTGTCGCCAGTCGCGTCGGCGCTCCCCTCGGGCACGACTACGCGGTGCTCTCCCTCTCCGATCGCCTCAAGCCGTGGGATGTCGTCGCGCGCCGTATCTCGGCAGTTGCAGCCGCAGACATGGCGTTTGCGGTCTACAACCCGGCATCGAAGTCCCGGACGTGGCAGGTCCAGGCCATGAAGGACCTCGTGCTCGAGCACCGCTCCCCCGAGACTCCTGTTGTCATCGGGCGCGATGTTGCCGGCGCCGAGGAATCTGTTCGCGTCGTGCCCCTCGGTGAGCTCGAGCCTTCCGAGATCGACATGCGGACTCTGCTGATCGTCGGCTCCTCGATGACGACGGTCGTCGAAACCGGTTCGGGCCGTCAGGTGTTCACCCCGCGGCGCTACCCGGAGTGACGTCCACGCAGCGATAGCATGGCGTCATGCCCGTCAACCGGACCCGGAAAGCCAGATACGCGCGCAAGCGCAAACGCCGAATGGATCTGGTGGAGCACGACCTGTCCGCCGAGCAATGGTCCGCGCTCAAAGCCGCCTGGGGTGGATGCGCGTACTGCGGTGAGCCGGACGAGTCGCCGCAACGTGACTGCGTGCTGGCGATCTCCCGCGGTGGGCGCTACACCCTCGACAACATCGCACCGGCATGCCGCTCGTGCAATGCGAGCAAATGCAACAGCGAGGTCACTCTCTGGTTGCGGCGCAAGGGGTATGACGAGAAGGCCTTCCTCCTGCGCCACGCGGAGATCGGCATCGAGATGAGGGCTCAGTTCTCGGAGCAGTCGTGACGACCCCGCACGAGTTGCGCCCGATCCTCGACGAGTTGATGGAGTTCGAACCTCTGTTTCACCGAACTCAAGTAGCGATGTCACGAGACGAGTTCGATGCGGTCGTCGACCCGGAGTTCCGGGAGATCGGAGCCTCCGGCGCTCGATACACCCGCGACTACGTGCAGTCGGTAGTTGAGCGCCGACGCCTCCGCGGCGAGGTGAACGACGCCGCCGAACTCGGGTGGAGGGTTGACCGGCCAGCACTGAGCAGGATCGCGCCTGACACGTATCTGGTGACGTACCGGCTGGCGCAGGCGCATCGTGTCACCGAGCGATCATCCATCTGGCGGTTCGCCGAGAATCGATGGAGCGTGTTGTTTCATCAAGGCACAGTCGTAGAAAGTGGTCTGGAAGCGTGAACAGCTCCCGACTCCGCCTCGGGAGAGAGAATTGCACGGTGTGGGCACTTACACCTTGCGCCCTCCGCTGACCCACAGTGATACTAGATGCAGTATCAATATTGCATGGGGAAGAGAGACAAGCTGCTCGCGCAAATGCGGACCGCGCCGCAGAACGTCACCTACGACGAACTGTTCGCACTCTGCATCGATGTCTTCGGTCAGGCCAGGCAGAACGCCGGGTCTCTCGCCAAGTTCCAGACGCCGTGGCCGGGACCACGCATCAACATTCAAAAGGGTTCGGGCGGTAAGGCCAAGCAGTACCAGGTAGGGCAAGTTCTGGCAGCAATCGAACGCATGGAAGGAGAATCGCCGTGATCCCCGCAGTGGAGCACTACACATACCGAGTCGAGTGGTACGAACCCGACGGAGAGTTCCTGGGAACCTGCACGGAGTTCCGTGGCCTGTCGTGGCTCGCGGATACTCAAGCAGCCGCCCTCGACGGCATCCGTACAGCGGTGGCCGAGACGCTCGCGGACATGGCAGAGACAGGTGAGCGGATCCCCGAACCGCTGAGCGAGCGCGGATATTCGGGCAAGTTCCAGGTCCGAATCACCCCGACTTTGCACCGCAAGCTGGCACGAGCAGCCGCCGAGGAAGGGGTTTCCCTCAACGCGTTGGTCTCCGAACGTCTCGCGTCCGCGTAATCAACGGGGCACCGAGGGAACGTCGATCTCGCAGTAAGCCCAAGCGCTGGAGCGCGTTGTTCCAATCAAGTCACAGCGGTTGAAAGGGATTTGTAAGCGTGAACGAATCGATCCACAACCCCACCATTCCACTTTGGGTGGACATCACCTTCACCGTCTTCGTTCTTGCCTGGATCTTCATCACGATTAGCGCGCTCGTGGCGATCGTGCGCACCGACTTCGACCGCTCGGGCGGCAAATTCTGGTGGTCGGCACTGGTGATCGCGGTGCCTGTACTCGGTGCGCTCGTCTGGTTACTGTTCGGTCGACCCCCGCGTGACTCCAGGTCCCGAACCTGATCTACACCGACGGCCCGGCATTAGTCTGAGTACGGTCCGGTGCTGTCACTCTGCGCGTATCAGGGGAGAACAACGAGATGAGACCACTTCGATACTCGATCAACGTCACCCTCGACGGCTGCTGCCATCACGAGGCGGGGCTTCCACCCGACGAGGAGTCGATGCGCTACTGGACCGCTCAGATGGAACGAGCCGATGCTTTGCTGTTCGGCCGGGTGACCTACGAGATGATGGAGTCGGCGTGGCGGCGGCCCGCAACGGGGGCGTGGCCTGACTGGATGGACGAGTGGGAGATCCCGTTCGCCGAGGCAATGGACCGGGCTAAGAAGTACGTCGTGTCGAGCACGCTGAGCGGGGTCGATTGGAATGCCGAACTCGTGCAAGGCGACTTGGGGTCAGCGATTCAACGGCTCAAGGAGCAGCCCGGCGAAGGTCTGTGGGTTGGCGGCGTGACACTCCCCCTGGCATTGGCAGACCTGGGGCTGATCGACGAGTACGAGTTCGTTGTGCAACCGGTCCTTGCCGGACACGGACCGACGTTGCTCGCCGGTCTGCACGAGCGCATCCAGCTTGAGCTCGTCGACCGCCACGAGTTCCAGTCGGGTGCAGTCGCCGTGCGATATCGGCCCACTCAAATACCGACTTGATGTGACCGACTAATGCGAACATTCTGCTCCCACCACCGGAATCAAGTGGTGAGGCATCGCGGCGTCGACCTTGGTCGTGTTGGGAGGTTTGTGGTGGAGAAAGACCAACGCAGTCACCGCGACTGCGTTGGTGCAGGGTCCAGCATCGAACCGGTCCGCGCACCTGACTGCTCGACGAGCCAAGATCTAATCAGCAACGTGACGTCCCCGATGGCGTATCCCTGCCTTCCGAACGCCTCGCACGGGACCTCGGTGGTTATGCCTCCGGACACGTCATCGCCTCAGTTCGATCGCGAGAAGAGTTACTAGCGGGCTTGTTCGGTGTTCGGTATTGACCGAACACTCGGCAACGCAAGAACATTAGCCACCGAGTTCTCCGGAAAAGGCTCGACGACAGGTCACCACGTTGCACCGTGTCCTACGCTCGGCTGCCTTTCCTGCCGAACCTAAAGACCAGGGCTTAATTCGCTCATCTGAACTAGACAAATGCTACGTCCCTCAACAGTCCTGACAACCGATCCCCCAAGATCGCCGACAGGGCTGTCCCAACATCACCGAGACACACAACGCCAGAGCAGGCTCACCGAATGCCACCCGATCACTGGTTCATACCCCACCTTTCGCGCACTCCTGAACAGGTCGCGAGCCACAACAAACCCAAGGGCCGAGCATCTTCCGCGCCAAGGCTGCAGACCGTCCTGACATGCTGTATTTGTCGCTAGCCGGTGAATGAGTAACTCCGTCGGCTTCTGGCTCGAGCTTCTGTTGATCGACTCGCGAAAGAACCTGCCTCTCGCGGTGTCGTAGGTCGACCTCATACTGTGCTCATGCGGCCTGAGCTCACCGACCTTCTGTCGATGTCCCATCCTGTTGTAGTGGTCACCGGTGACTCCGGAACTGGAAAGTCATCGCTCCTCGTCGACCATCAGATCGAACTCTCGCGTGGCGCGACCATCGCGCCACCACCGGTCACATGCGCGTTCGACAGCGGAGCGTTGCAGGTCGCCATCCTGGATGGCCTCGTCTCAGCTCTGGTCATCTCGATGGCGGATCGAACAGCGTGGCGCTCAATCCAGAACCGGCTCGACACAGCCGGCAAAGAAATGGTCGCCAAGGTCGGTAAGAGTCTGGCCACAGCTGTAACCCAGGAAGTCATGGCCCAGGTAAAGGCCCGACTCGGCGAACATGCTGGGGAAGGGATCGCGGCGTTCTTCAAAGGCCTACGCCAAGATACGACTGCTGATCTACGCCGGGATCTCCAGTCACGAAGCGACACCAATGTCGTCAAACTCCTTGTACGCCTGTGCGACGAAGTCGCTGCTGTCCTCAAACGCGACGTGATTCTGGCCATCGACGAGTGCCAACGGCTAACCGAGGACGACCAACGAGCGTTGGCCAGCCTTTCTCTAGCGCCGCCGAAACGCGCACGATTCGTGATCGCCTGGTCGTCTGCAGCACACGAGACTCGTACCGGGCTCACCAGACTTCGCGACACCGGGTGCGGGGAACTTGTCGTCGGCGGACTCAGCCGAGCCGATGTCGAAACCATGCTCAGCCGAGCCGGCATCACAAACGCTCACACGGACCGGGTCCACTTCCTGAGTAACGGATTCCCGATCATCGTCGAAGGTTTGATCGGTCAGCTCCGCAGCGGCGGCACATTGGATGAATACACACCCCCCACCGCCTTCATCCGGTCCCTCGAAGACGCGCTGACCCGACTCCCCACCGAGACGAACATCGCCGCACGCCAACTGTCGGTCTTCGAACTGCCGCCATCGGAATCGACGATCATTTCCTACCTTGATCTCACTTCGACCCAGTGGGGCGTGTTGAGGCAGTCACTCGAGCGAGAGAACATCCTCAGCATAAATCGCAACGGACAACTCTGGTTTCACGAAAGCCGCAGATCACATCTGTGGACCCGCATGCTCAGCGAGGGCGAGCGGTTCGAAATTGGCCAACCGGCCTACTCGGCCCTTCTGGCTCAGTACCGCGACGAAATGACCTCCTCGACCGGTTTGATGGTGCCGCTCGCTCACACTGCTCGGTTTGCCCGCGACAGCCAGTCCTCCAACCCACAACTCGCGCGGATCCTCGAGCTGACATCGGCGCAGTTGGCTGTCCTGGCGTCGATAATCGAGCTCGAGATCACTCATCCGACAGACGATGATCGTCGGTGGACACCACCGGAGACAGCACTCATATACGCGCACAACACCTTCGGCGCGGATCGCGGGGAAGCACTCGAAGCACTTCCGGTCCTACTCGAACGAGAATTCGTTCAAACCGTGAACCAAGCGGAACAGGGTAGCGCCGACCCCGAAGTCGCTGCCACGGTCAGCGCCGACCCGACCGACGAATGCCACATCGTGCTGCACGGACAGTTCCAGGACGTTCTCGGGAAAACCATCATCCCACAGATCACCGGGCGCATCGTGTACGAGCACTTCGAGGCACTCCGATTGGAATCGACGCTCGTGCTCACCGATCCCGACCGATCAGATGCAATCGAGGTCATTCGTAGGACAGAAAATTACCCTCTCCACCGGTTCGATCCGCTACGCAGAACCGTTTGTCCGATGATGGCTGTGTGGGTCGACTACGGCGGCCAGCCCATCAGCATGGGTGCGATCTTCAATCGAGACTCCAACCGGAAAATCGCGAAAAGGGCCGCGCTCGCCGTGGACGAAGTGTCCTACGGCCGCCGCGTGAAAACTGTTCGCACCTTCGAGGACCAGATGACGACCATTCCGTCGATGCGACTGTTCAAAGCCGTGTACTTGGCCACGGGACGCCCGGTGGAAGGCGACCGCGAAGGAACGAGAAACTGGCAGATGGCCAACGACGGACCACCCCTGCCGATCCGCGAGTACGCCCACCGCCAAATCACCTTCACCGACATACTGCGGACGCGCCTCGACAACCTCGAGCACGAAATCTACGCACTACGAGAACCACGCGGCGCCGCCGTCGGACAAGCACCAGACGACACCTACTTCTTCGTGGAACTACGCGGAAGCACGCGCGTCATCGAAATGACACCTGCACAAATTGCGCTACTCCAAGACCAGCTCCCCTTCCGATTCGCGCGACTCGAACACCAGCTCATGCTTCGCCCCGGAGAGCGAACCCACCACATCACCGGACGAACACAATCCGTCGGTCTGATCGACGATCCCGTAGTCAAAATGTTGAACGACTTCTGGGAGGCCGCAAGGGAGTTCAACAAGCATCAGCCCCGCCGCCGCATCAAAATGCACAAGGGGTCCCTGACCCAACTTGTGCGTGACGCTCACATCCGAGACACATCACTCGCACGAACACTGTCGGAGCAATTGACCATCGGCGGCGCACGAGGGCACAGACCACAACACGCGTTGCGAGTTGCCGTCCATCCCGGAAACGCGAGCGTTCCACCCCTCGTCGCATACACACAACCCATCGGCAACCCCACCGACGTACAAGTGCGGTTCGCCCCGCGCCCCACCCACCCCACGGACGTGGACGAGTTGCATTCCCAGATGTTCGGAGAGGAAAGCGAAGAAACAATTTACGGCGACACAGCCCAATCAGGCATCGCAGGTCTCCTCGGATTCGCCACCGACGAAATCGAACTGATCGAGTAAGTCACGCCGCAATCGCCACAGGAAATGAGCTAGTCCCGCAAACCATAGGGCCGACAGGGTCTTCGGGAGTGTCCGATTAACGGTGGATCCGACCTTGATGTCGGTTAGTTACCGTTCAGGGTGATGCGTCCTTCGAAGGTGATCGCAAACGCATTGAGCGCGGGCTTCCACCTCATTGCCCATCGT
>Ga0126362_10000187_pt1 | contig 51291 bp, 52 predicted proteins | sample ANMtaG_FD_126269 | JGI IMG/M metagenome (GOLD analysis project Ga0126362, IMG submission 126269) | Continental margin sediment microbial communities from North Pacific Ocean - ANME2c_DSS_Sorted | ecosystem: Environmental > Aquatic > Marine > Continental margin > Sediment | place: Pacific Ocean... | reverse complement strand
GCAGGCGATGGCCGCGGCGACCTTCCTGCGCCGCGTCTTCCAGAGCGCGGCGGCGGTCGAGGACGTGCTCGCCCGGGCGCCCGCGCGCAGCATCGCCCTGCACCGCGATCCCGGCTTCCTCGAAGCCGAGCAGGCGCTCCGCTTCGGCCATTCGGTGCATCCGACCCCGCGCAGCCGGGACGAGTTCACGCTGGAGGATGCGCGCGCCTTCGCACCCGAATATGGCCGGGGCTTCCCGCTGCGCTGGTGGTCGGCCGCGCCGGAGGCGGTGGCGCAGGGTTCGTCCCGCGCGGAGACGGCCGCGGCGCTGAGCGCGGATCTCGCGGCCGAGGATCCCGCCTTCGATCGGCGGATCCTCGCCGCGAGCGCGGGCCGCGTTCTCCTGCCGATGCATCCCTGGCAGGCGGCCCGCCTCGCCCTCGACCCCGCGATCGACGCCCTGTTCCGCTCAGAGGCGCTCACCGACCACGGCCCTGCCGGCACGCCCTGGTACGCGACCACCTCGCTGCGCAGCCTCTACGCGCCGCAGGCCCGCTTCATGCTGAAGCACTCGCTGAACCTCCGGCTCACCAACTCGCTGCGCCTCATCAAGGCGGTCGAGTGCGCGCGCGGCCTCGTGGTCGATGCGGTGCTCGCCGGCCCGGTCGGGGCCGAGATCGCCGCGCGCTGGCCGCGCTTCCATGTCCTCGGCGAGCCGGCCTATCTCGCCCTGCGCGGCCCGGACGGAAGGGTGCTGCCGCAGACCATCGTGGCGCTCCGCGAAAACCCCTTCCGCGGGCCCGGGCAGCGGCCGGCCGCGGTGCTCGCCGCCCTCTGCGAGATCTATCCCGACGGGCGCGGCAGTGCGCTCGCCGACACGATCCTGCGCGTCGCCGAGGGCGGGGGCACGCCCGAGGCCGCCGCCCTCCTCTGGTTCGAGCGCTTCCTCGACGTCGCGGTCGGGCCGCTTCTCGAGATCCAGTGCGAGTTCGGCCTGCTGTTCGGGGCGCACCAGCAGAACCTGGTGATCGGCCTGGAGGATGGCTGGCCGGCGGAGGCCTTCTTCCGCGACTGCCAGGGCACCGGCTACGTGCGCGAGTTCCTGCCCGCGCTCCGCGAGGCCGCGCCCGGGCTCGACCTCGAGGCCGGCCACCTCTTCGGCTCGGCCGAGGCCGCCCGGATCATGGCCTACTACCTCGTCGTGAACAGCATCTTCGCGGTGATCGGCGCCATCGCCATCGCCGGTCTCGCCTCCGAGGCGGCGCTCACGCGGGCGCTGCGGCGCTTCGTCGAGGCCCTGGCAGAGAAGGACCTCCGCGACAGGACCTGCCTGCGCCTCCTGCTCGACGCCCCGACCCTCGGGAGCAAGGGCAACTTCATGATCTGCTTCCGCAACATCAACGAGAACACGGACGTGACGGACCCCCTCGCGGGCTACGTGCCCATGCCCAATCCCCTGGTGTCCGATCCATTGGCGGCCTTCGCGGAGGCCCGGCCATGACTCTGCGCGCCCGCATCGATACCGTCTCCGGGACGGCGCTCGACGGCTGGACCGGGACGAGCCGGCACTGGCCCGTCGCAGGGGAGCCCCTCGCCGTCGAGAGCCTGCCCCGCGATGCCCGCTCCGCCCGGCTGCTCGCCACCCGCGACGGCGCGGCGCTCGCCGAGGCGGAACTGCATGCGCTCGACGGCGGCGAGGCGGTCCTCACCCTGGTGAGCCCGGAGGGCCGCCACCCGGCCGACACCCCGGTGGTCGCGGCCCTGGTCGAGGCCGCCTTCCAGCGCTGCCCGGAGGCGCGGCGGCTGCGCGTCGCCGGGCTCGGCGGCGCCCCCGCCCTGCTCGCCCTGGCGGCGGAGACGCGCGAGGCGGCGGGCTCGGACCGGCCCGACGCCGTCGTCGAGCGGAGCCTGTTCCTCCAGCTTCCCCTGCTCTGGCTCGCGCCGGGCACGCGGGCGGCCTACCCGCTGATCCGCTCGGCGATCGGGCCGCAGGACCGCCTGCCTCCCTTGCGGCCGCCCCAGCCGAACGGCCCGATGTACCGGCGCTGGCTGCCGCATCTCGGCACGACCCTGTCCTTCCGCGCCATCGACCGGCGCCGCGACCTCGCCCTGTTCCACGGCTGGATGAACCAGCCCCGGGTCGCCTATTATTGGGAACTCGCGCGGAGCGAGGCGGAACTCGACCGCTACCTCGCCGAGCAGGAGGCCGACCCGCACCTGTTCGGCGTGGTCGGCAGCTTCGACGACGTGCCGGTCGGCTATTTCGAGTTCTACTGGGCCAAGGAGGACCGGCTCGGGCCCTATTACGACGCCGAGGATTTCGACCGCGGCTGGCATGGGCTGATCGGCAACGCGCAGCATCTCGGACGTCCGAAGACGCTCGCCTGGTTCAAGGCCGTCACCCACTACCTCTTCCTGGACGAGCCCCGCACCCGGCGGATCATGGGCGAGCCGCGCGCCTCGCACCGCAAGATGCTGAGCTATTGCGGGGACGCGGCCTACGAGACGCTCAAGGAATTCGACTTCCCGCACAAGCGCGCGGCCCTCGTCTGCTGCGAGCGGGAGCGCTTCTTCCGCGAGGTGCCCCTGTGAGCGGCCCCGCGAGTGCCGCTGTGAGCGCGGGCCCCTTGCCGGGGCCCTTGCCGGGCGGCGCCCCGGTGACCGGGCCGCTCTGGCTCGACCTCAACCGGGCCCTGATCGCCAAGACGATCGCGGAACTCGCCTTCGAGGAGGCGCTGGCGCCCGAGCCGGTGAACCCTGCCGGCACGCAGTGGCTGCTGCGGCTGGAGGGCGGGATCGCCTACCGCTTCGCCGCCGAGCGCCGGATCTGGGGCAATCTCGCGATCGATCCGGCGAGCCTGGTCCGCATCGCGGACTCGGTCGTGAGCCCGGCCGGCGACGCGGCCGGCTTCCTCGTCGATGCGAGCGGGACCCTCGGCATCGCGCCCGCGACCCTGTGCGCCTATGCGGGCGAGGTGCTGAGCACGCTCGCGGCCGATGCCCGCATCGCCGCGCTCAGCCACGGCATGACCGGGCCGGACCTCCTCGCCCTGAGCGACCGCATCCTGCAGGCCTATCTCGACGGCCACCCGAAGGCGCCTGCGAGCAAGGGCCGCATCGGCTGGGGGCTCTCCGATTTCGAGGCCTACGCGCCGGAATTCCGGCCGGAGATCCGGCTGTTCTGGGTCGCGGCCGACCGCACCACCTGCCGCCTCGGCCTGGAGCCGGGCCTCGCCGAGGCCGACCTCGTCGCTGACGCCCTCGATGAGCCCGAGCGGGCGCGCCTGGAGGCGGCCTGCCGCGCGGCCGGCATCGGTCCCGCGACGCACCTCCTCCTGCCGGTCCATCCCTGGCAGTGGGACAACCGGATCGTGCTGCATTTCGCGGGCGAGATCGCGGCCGGTCGCCTCGTCCCCCTCGGCCGCTTCGGCCGCCCCTACCTGCCCCAGCAATCCCTGCGCACCCTCGCCTGCGCGGAGGCGGCGGGCCGCCTCGACGTGAAGCTCGCGCTCACCATCCTGAACACCTCCGCCTGGCGCGGGGTGCCGGGCAAGTACATGGCGGTCGGGCCGGCCTTCTCGTCCTGGCTCGCCGATAAGGCGGCCGGCGACCCGGAGCTCGCCGGCACCGTGATCCTGCGCGAGCGGGCCGGGGCCTTCTACCCCCACCCGGTCTACGAGCGGATCGCCGACGCCCCCTACCAGTACCGCGAGATGCTGGGCGTGATCTGGCGGGAGGGCATCGCCGGGCGCCTCGGCCCGGGCCGCTCCGCGATGATGATGGGCGCGCTCCTGAAGGCGGATGCGGCGGGCCGCCCCCTCGTCGGCAGCCTGATCGACCGGTCCGGCCTCGACCCGGAGGCATGGCTGGAGCGGCTGTTCGACCATGTGGCGGTGCCGCTCTACCACTTCCTCTGCCGCTACGGCGTCGGCTTCATCGCCCACGGCCAGAACGTCACCCTGATCCTGGAGGACGGGGTGCCCTGCGGCGTGGCGCTGAAGGACTTCCAGGGCGACGCCGACCTCATCGACCAGGACTTTCCCGAGGCGGACGACCTGCCCGAGGGCGTGCGCGAAACGCTGCTGCGCCGCCCGGCCGCGCACCTGCTGCAGCACCTGCAGACGGGCCATTTCGCGAGCCTGCTGCGCTTCCTCTCGGACGCGCTCCTGCGCGGCGAGGGCTTGCCCGAGATCGCCTTCTACGGCGCCCTGGCCCGGTCGCTGCGCCGCTACCAGGCGCGGCAGCCGGCGCTCGCGGAGCGCTTCCGCCTGTTCGAGCTGTTCGCGCCGCGCGTGCCGCGCGTCTGCATCAACCGCGTCCGGCTCAGCCTCGGCTACGGCGATTCCAACCTGCGGCCGGTCCCGCGCCTCGGCACCGACCTCGTCAATCCCCTCCATCGCGCGGAGACCTCCGCGCCGGGCAAGGCAGGCGCCAACATAGGCTCCAAGACAGGACTCCGCGCATCATGACGGACCACCCGCTCGACCTCGCCGGCATCGGCATCGGCCCGTTCAACCTGAGTCTCGCGGCGCAGCTCGACGCGGTCGACGACCTCGACGCCCTGTTCTTCGACCGTGGCCCGGCCTTCGACTGGCATCCGGGCATGATGCTCCCCGAGGTCTCGCTGCAGACCTCCTTCCTCAAGGATCTCGTCACGGCGGTGAACCCGACGAGCCCGTGGAGCTTCCTCGCCTATCTCGTCGCGCAGAAGCGCTTCTACGAGTTCCTCAACGCCGAGTTCGAGGCGGTGCCCCGCCAGGAATTCGCGCAGTACCTCGCCTGGGTCGCGGCCCGGCTGCCGGGCCTGCGCTTCGGCAGCGCGATCCGCGAGGTGCGCTTCGAGGGCGGCGCCTTCCGGCTCGCCGGCGACCGGGTGGCGGTCGCCGCGCGCAACCTCGCCCTCGGCGTCGGCCTGCAGCCGGACCTGCCGGCCTTCGCGGCCAAGCTCGACCCGCGCGACCGCTTCCACAGCGCGGAGGCCGCCTTCGCCCTCGACCGCACGGCGGGCCGGCGCGTCGCGGTGATCGGCGGCGGCCAGAGCGGCGCGGAGATCGTGCTGAACCTCCTGAGCCGGGGGGCCGACGCGCCCGCCTCGGTGGAGTGGATCAGCCGGCGCCCGAACTTCCAGCCGATCGATGCGACGCCCTTCACGAACGAGCTGTTCACGCCCCATTACGTGGAGAGCTTCCACGCCCTGCCGGACGCCCGCCGCCGCTCCACCGTGGCGCGCCAGAAGCTTGCGGGCGACGGCATCTCGACCTCCACCCTCCGGGCGATCTACCGCCGCCTCTACGCCCTGCGCCACATGGAGGGGGAGCCCCTCGCGGCGAGCCTGCTGCCGCACCGCGAGGTGCTCGACGTCGACCGGGCGGGCGGCTACCGCCTCGTCATGCGCAACGGCTTCGACGGCCGCATCGAGGTCTCGCAGGCGGACGTGGTCGTGCTGGCGACCGGCTACCGCTACGCGCTGCCGCCCTGCCTCGACCCGCTCCGCGAGCACCTCGCCCTCGACGCCACCGGCCGGCCGCAGATCGGCGCCGACTTCGCCGCCGCCTGGGACGGGCCGGCGGGCAACCGCATCTTCGTCCTGAACGGCGGCCTGATCAGCCACGGCATCGCCGAGCCGCAGCTGAGCCTGATGGCCTGGCGCAGCGCCGTCATCGTCAACGCGCTCGCGGGCCGCCCGGTCTTCGACATCGGGGCGCTGCCCTCCCCCGTCGCGTGGTCCCGCGCCGATCCCGAGCGCAGCCTCCGGACCTCGGGCCCAGTCTGATCCGGCATCCGGCCGAAGCGTTCGGGCCACACCCGCGGCATCGTGCCCGGGATGAAGGAACTTTGCCGGACGTGCCGAGTCCCTCCCTCGTGGAGGCAGCCCAAAGCTGCCGGGGGCGGTGTGCGAGAGCCCGGACGGGATGGTGCAGATCTTTCGTCCCGGGGCCGACACGCTGGCGCGCCTCGCGCTCGCCGCCCTCGCGGTCGGGCCGGTCCTCGCGGTCGGCCTCGCCTACACCCTGTGGCGTTCGCCCTACGCCACCGCGCAGGACGTGACCCGCGAGCAGCCCGTCCCCTTCAGCCACGAGCATCATGTCGGCGGCCTCGGCATCGATTGCCGCTACTGCCACACCTCCGTCGAGCAGGCCGCCTTCGCCGGCATCCCGCCGACCGAGACCTGCATGAGCTGCCATTCGCAGATCTGGACGAACGCGCCGATGCTGGCGCCCGTGCGCACCAGCCTGGCGGAGGGGCGGCCCCTCGTCTGGCGCCGCGTCCACACCCTGCCGGACTACGTCTACTTCAACCATTCCGTACACGTGGCGAAGGGCGTCGGCTGCGCCACCTGCCACGGGCCGATCCAGACCATGAAGCTGGTGCGGCAGGCCGCGCCCCTGACCATGGGCTGGTGCCTCGATTGCCACCGCGACCCGGCCCCGAATCTCCGCCCGCGCGAGGCGGTCTTCGACATGGCCTGGACGCCCCCCGACGACCAGGACGTGCAGGGGGCCCGCCTCGCCGCCGCCTACCACGTGAAGTCGCCCGAACGGCTCAGCGAGTGTTCGATATGCCACCGCTGACGCCCCGCCTGCCCGAACTCCGCCGCCGCGAGGCCCTGCACCTGCTGGCGGCCGGCATCGCCGCAGCCGTCGGCGGTTGCGCGAAGCCCGACGAGGAGATCCTGCCCTACGTGCACCAGCCGGAGGCGCTGCTGCCCGGCGTGCCGGCGCGCTACGCCACCACCCTGTCGCTCGCCGGCTGGGGCCGGGGCGCGCAGGGCCTCGCGGTCGACGGCCGGCCGATCAAGATCGAGGGCAACCCGCTCCACCCCGCGAGCCGCGGCGCCACGGACGTCTTCATGGAGGCGTCGGTGCTCGACCTCTACGACCCCGACCGCTCCCGTGCGGTGACGGAGCGGCGCAGCGGCATCGCCTCCTGGGAGATGTTCGGACAGGCCTATGCGAGGCCGCTGGCCGAGGCGCGGGCGCGCGGCGGCGCCGGCTTCCGGCTGCTGACCGGCCGCGTCACCTCACCGAGCCTGCAGCGCCAGATCGCGGCCCTGCGCACCGCGATGCCCGAGGCCGTCTGGCACGTGCACGAGCCCCTCGACGAGCCGCGGGCCCGCGCCGGCGCCGCCCTCGCCTTCGGACGGCCGCTGCGCGCCCTGCCCCGGCTGGAGCGGGCCGAGATCGTGGTCTGCCTCGGTGCCGACCCGCTCGGGCCCGGCCCGGACCAGATCCGCCTCGCCGCCGGCTTCATGGAGCGGCGGCGCGACCCGGCCCGGTTCGGCCGCCTCTACGTCGCGGAAGGGCTGCCGACGCTCAGCGGCATCAAGGCCGACGAGCGCCGGGCCGTGCCGCCGCACGGCCTGCCGGGTCTCCTCGTCCACCTCGCCAACGGCTTCGGGGCCGGCCTGCCCGATCCAGGCCTCGCCGAACCCGAGCGCGCCTTCGCCGAGGCGATCCGCCTGGATCTGCAGGCCCATCGCGGCCGCGCCCTGGTGCTGGCGGGCGAGGCGCTGGCGCCGGACTTCCACGCCCTCGCCCACTGGCTGAACGCCCGGCTCGCCGCCCCGGTCGACTGGATCGCCCCGCCGGACCCGATGCCGGGTGACGGGCCGGAGGATGCGCCGGGCGACATCGCCGGCCTCGCCCGCGACATGGAGGCCGGGCGGGTCTCCTGCCTCGCCATCCTCGGCTGCAACCCCGTCCTGACGGCGCCGGCCGATCTCGACCTCCCCGGCCTGATCCGGCGGGTGGGCTTCAGCCTCCATGTCGGCTGCCACGCCGATGAGAGCGCCGGCGCGACGCACTGGCACCTGCCACTGGCGCACGAGCTCGAGACCTGGTCGGACCTGCGCGGGCCCGACGGTACGGCGAGCCTCGTGCAGCCCCTGGTCCGGCCGCTCTATGGCGGGCGCTCGGCCCACGAGATCCTCAGCCTGCTGGCCGGCGAGCCGGCGCGCTCGGGCTACGCCATCGTCCGCGAGACCTGGTCCGGACAAGGGGGCGCCGACAGCGAGGGCTGGTGGCGCCGCTGCCTGCATGACGGCGTGATCCCGGACAGCGCCGCCGCGCCCCTGACCCTGCCGGAGCCGGCGCTGCCCGCGCTGCCGCCCCTGCCCGGCCCGCCCGCCGCCGGGCTCACCCTCGAGCTCACCGCCGATCCGAGCCTGTGGGACGGGCGCTTCGCCAACAATGCCTGGCTGCAGGAATGCCCGCGGCCGATCACCAAGCAGGTCTGGGGCAACGCCGTGCTGCTCTCGCACGGGGAGGCCCGGCGCCGCAGGGTCGAGGCGGGCCAGATGGTCAGCCTCACGGCAGGCGGGCGCAGCCTCGCGGTGCCGGTCGCAGTGGTCTCCGGCGTCGCCGACGGCGTGGCGGGCCTGAGCCTCGGCTACGGCCGGGCGAGCGCCGGCCGCATCGGCAACGGGATCGGCTCGGACGCCTACGCGCTCGCCACGCAGGCCGCCCCGCGCCTGATCCGCGACGTGGCGCTCACGCCCCTCGACGACCGGCGCGCGGTCCTGCGCACCCAGAACTATGTCGAGATCGCGGGCGAGACGGAGAGGCTGTTCCGCCGCATCGACCTCGCCGCCCTGGCCGGAGCCGAGCCGAAGGGCGTCGGCGCCGATCAGCCGACGCTGCTCGCGCCCTGGACGGGGGATGCCGACGGCCATGCCTGGGGCATGGCGATCGACACCATGGCCTGCATCGGCTGCAACGCCTGCGTGCTCGCCTGCCAGTCCGAGAACAACGTGCCGGTGGTGGGCCCGGAGGAGATCGCGCGCGGCCGGATGATGCACTGGCTGCGGGTCGATATCTACGATGCCGGCAAGCCGGAGCGGATCGAGGCCGGGTTCCAGCCCGTGCCCTGCATGCACTGCGAGCACGCGCCCTGCGAGCCGGTCTGCCCGGTGGCGGCCTCCGTCCATGACGGCGAGGGCCTCAACCTGCAGGTCTATAACCGCTGCCTCGGCACCCGCTTCTGCGAGGCGAACTGCCCCTACAAGGTCCGCCGCTTCAACTTCTTCGGCTACGCCGACGGGCAGGAATACGCGAGCCTCGGCGCCGAGCCGGTGAAGGCCCAGCGCAACCCGAACGTCACCGTGCGCGCCCGCGGCGTGATGGAGAAATGCACCTACTGCGTGCAGCGGATCGCGAGCGAGCGCCAGGCGGCCGAGCGCGACGGGCGCCCGATGGGCGCGGTCGCGACCGCCTGCCAATCGGCCTGCCCGACGCGGGCCATCCGCTTCGGCGACCTGAACGCGGAGGGCAGTGCGGTCGCCGCCGCGCGCTCGGACCCGCGCCACTACGCCCTGATGGCCGAGCTGAACACGCGCCCCCGCACCACCTATCTGGCGGAGCTGCGCAGCCCGAGCCCGGCGCTGTCGGGGGACCGCCCATGAGCGGCGGGCAGCCCCATGAGCGCGGCGGCCAGCCCCATCGGCTGATCGACGCGCCGCATCTCGGCTACGGCGCGATCACGGCCGCGATCGCCGACCCGGTCCAGCGCGGCGGCTTCGGCCGCATCTGGGCGATCACGCTCCTCTGCATGCTGCCCCTCGTCCTCCTCACGATCGGGGCGATCGGCGCGGTGCTCACCGTCGGCATCGGGCTCTCGGGGGTGAACACCACGGTGGTCTGGGGCTTCTCGATCGCGAACTACGTCTGGTGGATCGGCATCGGCAATGCCGGCACGCTGATCTCCTCGATGCTGCTGCTGACGCGCCAGCGCTGGCGCGCCTCGATCAACCGCTTCGCCGAGGCGATGACGCTGTTCGCGGCGGCGATCGCCGGCCTGTTCCCGATCATCCATCTCGGGCGCCCGCTCTACGCCTACTGGCTCGCGCCCTACCCGAACACCATGGCGCTCTGGCCGCAATGGCGCTCGGCCCTGGTCTGGGACTTCTGGGCGATCCTGAGCTACCTGCTGTTCTCGATCCTGTTCTGGTTCACCGGGCTGCTGCCGGACCTCGCCACCATGCGGGACCGGGCGACCACGCGCCGGGGCCAGGTGATCTACGGGGCGCTGGCGCTGGGCTGGCGCAACTCCGCCCGGCACTGGCGCGCCTACGAGACCTATCACCTGACCATGGCGGCGCTCGCCGTGCCGCTGGTCTGCTCGGTCCATTCCATCGTCGGCCTCGACTTCGCCGCGAGCCTGATGCCCGGCTGGCAGGAGAGCATCTTCCCGCCCTATTTCGTGGTCGGCGCGATGTTCTCCGGCTTCGCCATGGTGGTGCTGCTGGCGATCGTGATCCGCTGGGGCCTCAAGCTCCAGGCGATGATCACGCCGGCCCATTTCGACGCCATGGCGAAGGTGCTGCTGTTCGCCAGCATCGTGATGGCCTTCTCCTACGCCACCGAGTGGTTCACCGCCTGGATCGGCGGCGAGCATGCCGACCGCAGCGTGATCGGCTACGCCTTCTCCGGCGACTACGCGCCGCTCTACGGCGCGCTCCTGGTCTGCAACTGCCTCTGCCCCCAGGCCCTGTGGTTCGCCCGCGTGCGGCGGAGCCTCCCGTGTCTCGCGATCCTCTGCGTGCTGATCAATGTCGGGATGTGGTTGGAGCGGATCCTGATCGTCTGGAACACGCTCTCGCACGGCCACGCCATCAGCCTCTGGCGGACCTACCAGACCAGCCTCTACGACCTCGCCATCCTGTTCGGGCCGCTCGGGCTCTTCGTCGCCCTGTTCCTGGTTCTGGTGCGCCTCCTGCCGATCGTCTCGATGCACGAGGTCCGCCAGCTCGCCCGCGACGAGGGGGCGGCGCGATGACCACGCCGCTGCTCGCCGAATTCGAGAGCCCCGAGGCCCTGATCCGGGCCTGGGCCCGCGCCCGCGACGAGGGCCACCGCGCGGTCGACGCCTTCACGCCCTTCCCCCTGGAGGAACTCGCCGAGGCCTTCGGGCCGCCCCCGCGCCTGATCCGCCCCGCCATGGCGGCGGCGGGGTTCGGCGCGGCGGCCCTGCTCTACGCCCTGCAATGGTGGAGTTCGGTCCACGACTACCCGCTGAACGCGGGCGGGCGGCCGCTGCACAGCTGGCCCGTCTTCCTGCTGGTGCCCTTCGAGGTCGGCGTGCTGGCCGCGGCGGTTGCCGGCTTTGCGGCCCTGCTCCACAGCTGCGGCCTGCCGCGCCTGCACCACCCGCTCTTCGTGATGCCGCAATTCGAGCGGGCGAGCCAGGACCGCTTCCTGCTCCTCGTCGCGCCGAAGGGCGATCCGGCTCCCTTGCGCGCACTGCTCGAGGCGGCGGGCGCGCGCCTCGTGGCGGAGACGCATCCGTGACCGCCCGGCCGCTCCACTTGGTCCTGGCCGTGCTGCTCGGCGGCGGGCTCGCGGCCTGCGACGACCTCTCGATGACGCGGCAGAAGCGCTACGACACCTATACCCGGGCCGGCCTCTGGACGGACGGGGCCGCTTCCCGCACGCCGCCGGACGGCACGGTGGCGCAAGGGGATCTCGCCTACGCCGCCGCCCTCGACGCGCCCCCGCCCGTGGACGCCGCCCTGCTCCGGCGGGGCCGGGCGCGCTACGAGGCGATCTGCACCCCCTGCCACGGGCTCACCGGGCACGGCGACGGCATGGTGGTCGCCCGCGGCTTCCCCGCGCCCCCCTCCTACCACGAGGACCGCCTGCGGGCCGCGCCGGCCCGCTACTTCGTCGACGTGATCACCCGCGGCTACGGCGTGATGTACGCCTATGCCAACCGCGTCGCCCCGCGCGACCGCTGGGCGATCGCCGCCTATATCCGCGCGCTCCAGCTCGCGCAGGGGGCCCGCGTCGCCGAGGTGCCGGGCCTGGCCGAGCGGATCCCGGAGGAGCGGCCATGACGGACGCCCTTGCCCGCGGCTGGCTGCTCGCCTGGATCGCCTTCGGGGCGGCGCCTGCGGGCAGTCTCGTGCTGCTGCTGATCCACCGCATCACCGGAGGGGCGTGGGGCGAGGCCCTGGCCCCGGTGCTGCGCCCGGCGGCCGGCCTCCTGCCGCTGGTGGCGCTGGGCTTCGCCGGCGTCGCGCTGGCCCAGCCCCTGCTCTACCCCTGGGCGGCGGATCCGGGCACGGTGAAGCCGGACGTCGCGGCCCTCTACTTCACCCCCGTCCTGTTCGCCGCGCGCGGCAGCGTCGCCCTCCTCGGCTGGTCGGTGCTGGCGGGCCTCGCCCTGGCCGGGCGCTGCGGCCGGCTCGCGGCCGGACTCGGCCTCGCCTTCTACGGGCTGACCATCAGCCTCGTGCCGGTGGACTGGATCCTCTCCCTGGAGCCCGGCTTCACCGCATCCGCCTTCGGGGCCGGCATCGCGCTCCACCAGATCCTCGCCGCCCTCGCGCTGGCGGCCGTGATCGGCCCGCGCAGCCTCGACCGGACGACCGCGCCGGACCTCGCCAATCTCCTGCTCGCAGCGCTCCTCGGCGTGCTCTACCTGGGCCTGATGGATTACGTGGTCGCGTGGTACGGCGACCTGCCGCCCAAGGCCGCCTATTACCTGCGGCGCGGCACCGACGCCTACGCGGCCCTGATCGGCACGGCTCTGGTCGCGGGCGGGATCGTCCCCCTCCTGCTGCTGCTCTTCTCCGGCCTGCGGACGAGCCCGGGCGCCCTGCGCCTGGTCGGCCTCCTCGTGCTCGTCGGGCTCGCGCTCCGCTTCGCCTGGCTCGTCCTGCCGGCCTGGGGGGCGGACGCTCCCGTCGCGGCGCTGGCGGCGATCGCCTGGCTCGCCCTCCTCGCCGCCCTGACCCGCGGGATCCTGCGCCGCCTGGGCCGGACGGTCCGGAGGCTCGGCCATGTCTGAGACGAGGCCCGAGGCGGCGGATGTCGAGCCGGTGCAAGACGACGTGGTCGGCCATGCCGAGGGGCCGCCGGAGGCGCCCGACATCCGCGTGAGGCCGATCCTGCTGACCGCCCTGTTCATCGTCGCCTTCACGGCGGCGACGCTCGCGGGCCTGCGGGCCTACAAGCAGCTGGTCGTCACGAGCCCGGATGCGCCGGCCCCGCGCAGCTTCGCCGGGCCGGTCCTGCAGCGCGATCCGGAGGCCGACCTCGCGCGCCTCGTTGCCGGACAGCGCGCCCGTCTCACCGGCTATGGCTGGGTCGACCGGGAGCGCGGCATCGCCCGCATGCCGATCGAGGAGGCGATGCGCCGCCTCGCCGAGCGCGGGCCCCAGGCCTATGCCGCCCCGCTCCAGCCCGAGCGCACGCCCCCGCTCGGCAGCCGCGGCGGCGCGGACGGCCCCCCGGCGCCCGACGGGCGGCCCGGCGCCGTGGCGACGCCCGCGTCCGGGGGAGAGCGCTGATGTTCGCGCGCCTCATGCCGGAGGCGGCCTCGGTCCAGGCCGGGCTCACCGACCGGATCTTCCTCGGCCTCACCATCGTCTCGGGCCTGACCCTCGCCCTCGTGGTCGGTCTGATCCTCGTCTTCGCGATCCGCTACCGGCGCGGCTCGAAGGCCGACCGCCACCCGCTGCCCGCCATCGTCTCGCGCGAGTTCGAGATCGGCTGGACCGCGGCGACGATCTTCCTGTTCCTGTTCGTGTTCTGGTGGGCGGCCTCGGCCGAGATCGGTGCCTACTCGGTCCCGCGCGACGCCATCGAGATCCACGTCGTCGCCAAGCAGTGGATGTGGAAGACGCAGGCCTCCAACGGCGCCCGCGAGATCAACGAGCTGCACGTGCCGGTGAACGCGCCGGTGAAGCTGATCCTGACCTCGCAGGACGTGATCCATTCCTTCTACGTGCCGGCCTTCCGCCTGAAGCGCGACGCGCTGCCCGACCAGCTGACCGAGACCTGGTTCCAGGCCACCAAGACCGGCACCTACGGCCTGCTCTGCACCGAGTATTGCGGCACCGACCACGCGCGCATGCTCGGCCGCGTCATCGTGATGGAGCCCGAGGACTATGCACGCTGGCTCTCGGCCCAGCCCGAGGGCGACGACCTCGCCCACCAGGGCGAGCGGCTGTTCTCCGAGCGCGGCTGCGCCGGCTGCCACGCGCCGGGCTCCACGGTGCACGCGCCCGACCTCGCCGGGATCTGGGGCCGGCCGGTGCCCCTGGAGGGCGGGCGCATCGCCACCGCGGACGCCGCCTATATCCGCGACTCGATCCTGCAGCCCGGCCGCGACGTGGTGGCGGGCTACCGGCCGATCATGCCGAGCTATGCGGGCCTGCTCTCGGACGGCGAGATCCAGGCGCTGACCGCCTATCTCCGCGGGCTCGGCTCCGCGCCCGCGGTGGCGCGCACGCCCGGCCTGCCCGACCTGCGCTCGAACGTCCCCGGCTCGGCCCCGGAGCGCAGCCCGGCCATGGTGCCGGGCGCCCCCGTCCAGGACAGGCCGGCCCCGGCCGGCCCCGCGGTACGGCCGTGAGCGCCGCGATCGCCGCTCTCCCTTCCCCGCAGCGGGACGACCCTCCCGGAGGCTCCCCATGAGCGCCCCAGTCGCTGCCAGCCCCACCGGCCTCGCCGACCGCGACGAGCTCGATCTCGGCCTGCCCCCGAGCTACCTCGCCGACGGGCACGGGGTCGGGTCCTGGCTCCTGACCACCGACCACAAGCGGATCGCGATCCTCTACGCGGTCACGATCACGCTGTTCTTCTTCCTCGGCGGCGCCGCGGCCACGCTGGTGCGGCTCGAGCTGTTCACGCCCGAGGCCGACATCGTCCGGGCCGACACCTACAACAAGCTGTTCACGCTGCACGGCGTGGTGATGGTGTGGTTCTTCCTCATCCCGTCGATCCCCAACACCTTGGGCAACTTCCTGCTGCCGCTGATGATCGGGGCGCGCGACGTCGCCTTCCCGAAGCTCAACCTCGTGAGCTGGTACCTCAATGTGGGGGGCGGCCTGCTCGCCGTGGCGGCGCTGCTGGCGGGCGGGGTCGATACGGGCTGGACCTTCTACGTGCCCTACTCGACCGTGTTCTCGAACGGCTGGGTCTCGCTCACCGTGCTCGGCGTCTTCACCACCGGCTTCTCGTCGATCGCCACGGGGGTGAACTTCATCGCCACGATCCACATGCTGCGGGCGCCGGGCCTGTCCTGGTTCCGCCTGCCGCTCTTCGTCTGGGCGATGTACACGACGAGCCTGATGTTCGTGCTGGCGACGCCGGTCCTGGCGGTGACGCTGCTGCTCGTCTTCGCCGAGCGCAGCTTCGGCCTGCCGATCTTCGACCCGGCCCGCGGCGGCGACCCGGTGCTGTTCCAGCACCTGTTCTGGTTCTACTCGCACCCGGCCGTCTACATCATGATCCTGCCGGCGATGGGCGTCATCTCGGAGCTGATCACCTGCTTCGCGCGGCGGCGGATCTTCGGCTACACCTTCATGGTCTACGCCCTGGTGGCGATCGCGGTGATCGGCTTCTTCACCTGGGGCCACCACATGTTCACCTCGGGGATGTCGTCCTACGCGGCGCTGGTGTTCTCGTTCCTGTCCTTCATCGTGGCGGTGCCGTCCGCCATCAAGGTGTTCAACTGGACGGGCACGCTCTACCGCGGCCAGGTCGGCTTCGAATCGCCGATGCTCTACGCCCTGGGCTTCGTCGGCCTGTTCACCCTGGGCGGCCTCACCGGCCTGTTCCTCGCCTCGATCCCCGTCGACGTCCACGTGCAGGACACCTACTTCGTCGTGGCGCATTTCCACTACATCATGGTCGGCGCGTCCGTGTCGGCCTATTTCGGCGGCCTGCACTTCTGGTGGCCGAAGATCACCGGCCGCATGTACCCCGAGACCTGGGCGCGGTTCGCCGCGATCCTGATGTTCTTCGGCTTCAACCTGACCTTCTTCCCGCAATTCATCGCCGGATATCTCGGCATGCCGCGGCGCTATCACGTCTATCCGCCGGAATTCCAGGTCTGGAACGTGCTCTCCTCGTCCGGCGCGGCGGTGCTCGCGGTCGCCTACCTGATGCCGCTCGGCTACCTGACCTGGTCGCTCCTCTTCGGCGAACGCGCCCGGAACAACCCCTGGGACGCGAGCGGGCTCGAATGGCGCACCTCCTCGCCCCCGCCCCGGGACAATTTCTTCGGGGCGCCGCGGGTGCAGGGCGGCCCCTACAGCTACCATCCGGAGGGCGTCGCCCCGATCCACGACCAGCCGCGCATCCCGGCGCAGGGATCCCTGACATGAGCGGCGCGCCCGGGGAGGCTGGAGCCGCGGCGCATCTGCGCGAGCCATGGTCCGAGCTGGAGACCGGGCCCGCGGCGGCGTTCGCGCGCCAGCGCGACGGCGCCACCTTCGGGATCTGGATCTTCCTCGCCAGCGAGGTGCTGTTCTTCGCGGCGCTCTTCCTGATCTACACCGCCTACCGGATCGCCAACCCGGAGGCCTTCGCCGCGGCGGGCCGCGCGACGAACATCGTCTACGGGACGCTCAACACCGCGATCCTGCTCACCAGCAGCCTGACCATGGCGATGGCCGCGCAAGGAGCCGAGAAGGGCCTGTTCCGGCGCCTCACCCTCGGATGTCTCGCCGCCACCGCGGCGCTCGGCCTCGCCTTCCTCGTGGTGAAGGGCTTCGAGTATCGCGAGGACATCGAGAAGCACCTCGTGCCGGGCGCGCATTTCGCCCTGAGACAGGCGCCGGCGCAGATCTTCTTCGGCTTCTACTGGCTCGTCACGGTGGTGCACGCGATCCACCTCGGCATCGGCATCGGCCTGGTGACGCGGCTCCTCGTCAAGGGCTGGCGCGATCCGGATGTCCTCACCGAGAATCCGCAGGTGGAGGTCACGGCGCTCTACTGGCACCTCGTCGATCTCGTCTGGGTCTTCCTGTACCCGATGCTCTACCTGCCGGGACGGGCCGGATGAGCGCCGGGCCCGACACTCCCGCCGCCCTCTGGCGCCGCAACCTGCCCGTCTGGGCCGCGCTGATGGCGCTGCTCGCGCTCTCCGCCTGGGCCGCCTACTGGCCGTTCAAGACGCTCAACACCGTGACCGGCTTCGCGATCGCGGGGGCCAAGGCCGGGCTCGTCCTCCTCGTCTTCATGCAGTTGCGGCGCGCGAGCGGCCTCGTGCGCCTCGCCGCCGCCTGCGGCCTGTTCTGGGCCGCGATCCTGTTCACCCTGACGCTCGCCGACGTGCTGAGTCGCCTCGCCGGCGGCTGAGCTCGGCCCCTCCGATAGGCTGCCGGAGGGGCGTGGCGAAATACAACTCCTGATTACTATTATCAAATCATCTCAACCGCGGAATTTTCGCGCCTGTTTCATCCGTTTGGTTGCGTGCGCAGCGGCACGTCACGGATCAAAGGGGGGGGCTATATTCAGATCATCACACGAGAGCGGACCCGAATAGGCGGGCCCCCGGATGAAGGAGAACCGAAAGACCATGAAGACCCGCATCGCTGCCGTCGTCACCGCCCTGGTCCTTGGCGTCGCCCCGATCTCGTCGGCCATGGCCTTCAACTCTCAGTGGACCGGCTACGGCCCTGACGCCGTCGAGACCACCGGTGCCCTGCCTGGGCTCGGCTTCTCCGAGAGCCGCAACCCCGCCACCTGTGCCATGAGCTCGGCGGCCGAGGGCAATGCCAACCAGCAGAACTTCCCGGTCAAGCAGTACGGCCAGACCGCGGGCGGCAACCGCTGCTAAGGCAGCGTCCGCGACATAAACTGCGCCACACGCGATGAGGAGAGAGCGGTGTCCGCGATCCAAGGATGGCGGGCCTTGCTCTGAACAGGAGTCCAAGTCTACCGCATGATGTTGAAAGCGTTCTCGTACGGCATGATCGGTGCCTTCGTCGTGGGCCTGATCGTGACGGTCGCCGGTTCGGCCGATGTGCTGCTGAACCTCTGATCCAACCCCGGTCGCAGCGAGGGGCCGTCCAACCGGGCGGCCCTTTCCGCGTCGTGGGCCGCAGCGTCGTGTCGGACGGCCGATCCCATGCAGGGTCCGTCGTCGGGACCCGGATCCCGGCCTCCCGCCAGACCGGTTCCGCGAGAGACGGGGTTCCAGAGCCGATTCCGATCGCGTTGCAACCGGGATCGGCTCCAAGGCCTTGTTCTGACGCGATCTGTTTCGCCGGACCGGCATCCGCTTCGGCGAAGAAAGCTCTAGCCGGCCGGGCGCGGCGCCGCGGCACCGAATCCCGCGGGCGGACGCGAGCCGAGATGGCCGCGCAGCGTCCGGCCCTCGTAATCCTGCCGGAACAGGCCCCGTCGCCGCAATTCGGGCAGGACGAGTTCGATGAAGTCGTCGAGACCGCCCGGCAGCGTCGCCGGCATGATGTTGAACCCATCCGCGCCGCCGGCCCGGAAGCGCGTCTCCATCTCGTCCGCGATCTGGGCCGGGGTGCCCACGATCTGCGAATGGCCGCGCGCGCCCGCGATCCGCAGGTAGAGCTGGCGCAGGCTCAGGCCCTCGCGCCGGGCGAGATCGAACATCAGCCGCTGGCGCGACTTGGCACCGTTGGCCTCCGGCAGGTCCGGGACCGGCCCGTCGGGATCGTAGCCCGACAGATCGAAGCCGCCGACCATGCGCTCGAGAAGCGCCAGCCCGACCACCGGGTCGATCAGATCCTGGAGCGCCTCGAACTTGGCCCGGGCCTCGGCTTCGCTGCGCCCGACGACGGGGAAGAGGCCGGGCATCACCTTGAGGTCGTCGGGCGCGCGGCCGAAGCCGGCCATGCGCCCCTTCAGGTCGCGATAGAAGTCCACGGCCTCGTCGAGGGTCTGGTTGGCGGTGAAGACGATCTCGGCGGTGCGGGCGGCGAGGTCCTTGCCGGGCCCCGAGGAGCCGGCCTGGACGAGCACCGGCTGGCCTTGCGGCGTGCGGGAGATGTTGAGCGGCCCCCGGACCTCGAAATGCGTGCCGCGATGGTTGAGCGGCCGGAAGCCGTCCGGCTTCGAGAACTGACCGCTCTCCCGGTCGATCACCACCGCGTCGTCGTCCCAGGTGTTCCAGAGGCCGAGGACGACGTCGACGAACTCCTCGGCGCGCGCGTAGCGGTCGGCGTGCTGCGCGATCCCGCCGGTGCCGAAATTGGCGGCTTCCGCATCGGTGGTCGAGGTGACGAGGTTCCACCCGGCCCGGCCGCCGCTGAGATGGTCGAGCGAGGCGAAGCGGCGCGCGACGTTGTAGGGCTCGTTGAAGCTCGTCGAGGTGGTGGCCACCAGCCCGATCCGGCTCGTGACGGCGGCGAGCGCGGAGAGCAGCGTCACCGGCTCGAAATGCGTCGAGCGGGCGGTGCGCTCGCTGGAGCGCAGGTTGGAATCGCGGATGCCGGTGCCGTCCTCGAGGAAGACGAGATCGAACTTCGCGGCCTCGGCCTTCTGCGCCCAGCCGACATAGCGTTCGAGGTTGATGCCGCCATCGGCCTCGCTCGACGGATGGCGCCAGCCCGCGATGTGGTGGCCCGTCGCGTAGAAGAAGGCGCCGAGGCGCAGGGTGCTCTGTGTCATGAACTGTGGTCTGAGGGTTGAGGGCGTGGGGCGAGGCGGCGGCGTAAGCCTTGAGAGCATCGTCCGTGCTCCCGGGATCACGGACGATGCTCTAGCGGACCATGCCCCAGCGCCGCACGGTCAGGCGCTCCAGGGTCGCGAAGACGAGGTTCTCGACGGCGAGGCCGATGGCGATCACGAGGAGCAGGCCGGCGAAGACGCGGTCCGTGTAGAGCTCGTTGCGGTTCTGGAAGATGTACCAGCCGAGGCCGCCCCTGCCGGAAGCCGCGCCGAAGACGAGCTCCGCCGCGATCAGGGTGCGCCAGGCGAAGGCCCAGCCGATCTTCAGGCCGGACAGGATCGCCGGCAGCGCCGCCGGGATCAGGATCTGCCAGACGTAAGGCAGGCCCCTGAGGCCGTAGTTCCGCCCGGTCATGCGCAGGGTCTCGGGCACGCCCTGGAAGCCCGCATAGGTGTTGAGCGCGAGCGGCCACAGCACGGAATGGACCAGCACGAAGACGAGGCTCGCCGAGCCGAGCCCGAACCAGAGCAGCGCCAGCGGCAGCAGCGCGATCGCGGGCAGCGGGTTGAACATCGCCGTCAGCGTCGAGAGCAGGTCGCGGCCGCCTTGCGTCGAGATGGCGAGCGTCGTCAGGCCGAAGGCCAGCACGACGCCGATCAGGTAGCCCTGGGCCAGCACCTGCAGCGAGATCCGCACCCGCTCCGGAAGCTCGCCGCTGGCGAGCCCCTCGCCGAGCGCCGACAGGGTCGCGAGGAAGCCCGGCAGCAGGAGATCGTTGTTCTGCCAGCGCGCCGCCGCCTCCCAGGCGAGGGCGAGGGCGGCGAGGATCAGGCCCTTGCGCAGCCATCCCTGCTGCCAGAGGCGCGCGGCGAGCGGCAGCGCCCGCTCGACCGGCGCCTCCACGAAGGGCGGGAGCACCCGGTCGTATTCCGGGCGGATCGGGGGCAGGACGTGCTGGTTCATCGCGCGGCCGTGACGGGTTCGGGGCCGGCCTCGAACAGGCGTCCGTGCAGGCGCTGGACGGCGGCCTGGAAGTCGCGGCTGCCGATGTCGCTCAAGGTGAAGGCGTGGCTGTTGACCTCGCTGCGGACGCGGCCGGGATGGGGCGAGAGCAGCGCCACCCGGTTGCCCACCACCAGGGCCTCCTCGATGGAGTGGGTGACGAAGAGCAGGGTGAAGCGCACCTCCTCCCAGAGGGCGAGGAGCTCCTCCTGCATCTTGCGCCGGGTCAGCGCGTCGAGCGCCGCGAAGGGCTCGTCCATCAGGAGCACCTTCGGCTGGGTGGCGAGGGCGCGGGCGATGGCCACGCGCTGCTTCATGCCTCCGGAGAGCTGGTGCGGGTAGCTGTCGGCGAAGGCGGTGAGCCCGACCTTGTCGATGTAGTGGCGCGCCCGCGCCTCCGCCTCGCGCCGTCCGGCGAGCCCGGCGGCCCGCAGCGGGAAGGCGACGTTCTGCGCCACCGTCTTCCAGGGCGGCAGCTGGTCGAATTCCTGGAAGACGACGATGCGGTCGGGCCCGGGGCCGCGCACGGTCTCGCCGCCGAGCCGGATCTCGCCCTCGACCGGTGGGTGGAAGCCGGCGACCGCCTTGAGCAGGGTGGACTTGCCGCAGCCCGAGGGCCCGAGCAGCACGAAGCGGTCGGCGGCGTAGACGTCGAGATCGATCCGGTGCGTGGCGCGCACCACCCGCTCCCGCGTGCGGTATTCCAGGCTGACGCCCGAGATCTGCAGCAGGGGCGCCGGCAGGCCGGCCGGGGCCGGCGGCGCGGCGGACCGGTCGGTCCGGTCGGCTCGCGCCTGGGGCGCGGGCGGCGCGTCCGGTCGCCGGTCCACGGCCAGGCGCTCGCGTGTGGCGACCAGGCTCATCGACATCCGCCGCTCAGCTGCCGGCCGCGACGCGCGGATTGACGAAGAAGTACTCCTCCAGCGCCTTGGGCTCGTTCTTGATCGCCCCGACCCGGTGCATGAACTGGCCGAGGCCGAGGGTGTTCTGCGGCTCGATCTTGAAGGTGACCTCGGGGTTCTTGATCACCTTCAGCAGCAGGTCGCGGTCGATGCGGCTGTTGTTCGCCTTGATGTAGATCTCGGCGGCCTTCTCCGGGTTGGCGGTGATGAACTTCGCCGCCTCGTCGAGGGCGTCCACGAAGGCCGCATAGGTCTTCGGGCTGTCCTTGTAGAAGCGCTCGGCGGCGTAGAGCACGGTCGAGGAGGCGGGACCGCCCTGCACGTCGTAGGATTTCAGGACGATGCGCGCGTCCGGGTTCTCGGCAAGCTCCTGCTCCTGGAAGGGCGGGTTCGCGAAATGGCCGGTGATCTCGGTGCCGCCCTTGACGATGGCCGCGGTGGCCTCCGGGTGCGGGACGGCGACGCTGATCCGATCGAGCCGGGCGAATTCCGTGTCGCCCCAGAGCTTGGCCGAGGCCCATTGCAGGATGCGGGCCTGAACCGAGACGCCGACCGCCGGCAGCGCGATGCGGTCCTTGTCGGTGAAGTCGGCGATCGTCTTCACCGCGGGGCGGTTGCTGACGAGGTAGTAGGGAAAGTTGCCGAGCGAGGCGACGCCCCGGACGTTCTGGCGGCCGCGGGTGCGGTCCCAGAGGGTGAAGAGCGGGCCGACGCCGGCGCTCGCGACCTCGATGTTGCCGGAGAGCAGCGCGTCGTTGACGGCCGAGCCGCCGGAGAGCTGCAGATACTCGACCTTGATGTCGAGCCCCGCCGCCTTGCCGTGCTTCTCGATCAGCTTCTGATCCTCGGCGACGTTGAGGAGCAGGTAGACGACGCCGAACTGCTTGGCGATGCGCAACTGCCCCTCGGCAGCCTGAGCCGGGCCCAGCCCCGCCGCGAGGGCCAGGAGGCCGCCCAGCAGGGCGGCTCGCCGGCGCGGGAACAGGCTGGGTCGCTGGCGGGTCATGGGATCCTCGGTCGGGCCGGTCGCTGATCGGGACAGGCGCGGCAGGCGCTCTGAAACCGGCACGAAATCTGGCCGCACTTCCCGATACGGTCAACGGAATGTTCTTTTTAAAGAACGGCTGATCGGGGCGGGTCTTTCTCTTTTCAGCGTCGCAAAGAGAACATCCCGCTGATTGCCATCGATGCAGGCGTCCGAGTTCTCTGTGAGCCCATGCCGACGGTGCCACATGCGTGCCCACGGCCTGCCGGATCGCGTGTTGTTCTCTTTATCGGACAGGCCGATTCCCCTCCCCGACCGCGCCGCGCGATCCGGCGCATCCGAGGCGGGCGAGATGAAAGATCCCCTGTTCCGGCGCCCGCGGAGATCGTCCGTTCCAAGCTGCGGACGTCTTTGGAATGTCCGGCGGCGGCGCGATCGCGTAGCGTCTGCCTCGCACGCTCAGCTTCGGGCCGCACGGGGAGCGCGACCGCCTCCGGTGCGGGCCGGACCCGAGGCGCATCCGCGACAGGCTCGGCCGGCTGCCCGGCGTGACGGCCCGGCGCGGCTCCCGCCCGTCGCGGTTGCGGCCGCGGATCCGTCCTCCTCACCCGGCTCCGCCGAGCCGCCAGACGACAGAGTCCCTCACGATGCATGCTCTGAGATTGATCGCGGTGATCGCCCTGACGCTCGGCGCGTTGGCCGCCCGGGCGGAGCCGCTCCGGGTCGGCGTCGTGCCGGGCGCCTATGCGGATGCCGTCAACGCCGTGGTGGGGGAGGCCAAGGCCAAGGGCATCGACGTGACGGTCATCGAGTTCAGCGACTGGACGACGCCGAACGTCGCGCTGGACGCCGGCGACATCGACGTGAACTTCTTCCAGCACAAGCCCTTCATGGAGAATGCCGAGAAGCAGAAGGGCTACGATTTCGAGGTCGTCGGCCTCGGGATCCTGCAGAACCTCGGCCTCTACTCGCTGAAGCACAAGAGCCTGGACGCCGTTCCCGTCGGCGGTCGCGTCGCCATTGCCAATGATCCGGTCAACCAGGGCCGCGGGCTGCTCCTGCTCCAGAAGGCCGGGCTGATCCGGCTGAAGGACGGCGTCGGCTTCCTCGGCACCCTCGACGACATCGCCGAGAACCGGAAGAAGCTGAAATTCACCGAGGTCGAGGGGCCGCAACTCGCCCGCATCACCGGCGACGTCGATCTGGCGCAGGGCTACCCGCACTTCATCGTGGCGGCCGGCACCTTCGACCCGACGAGCGGGCTCGTCTATTCCGGCATCGAGGACAAGCTGTTCGCGGTGAGCTTCGTCACCAAGGCCGCGCGCAAGGACGATCCGACGATCCGGCGGTTCGTGGAGATCTTCCAGGCCTCCGATGCGGTGAAGGCGCAGATTCGCAAGTCCTTCGCCAACAGCGACAAGCTCTACCTGCTGGCTTGGCTGAACTGATGACGGAACCGATGGCGGGCCTGGCCTTCGATACCCTCCGCGACCCGCTGCGCTGGATCGCCGGGGACGCGTCCGAGGCGGCCTCCCGGGCCGTCGCCCCGCGTGGGGCGCAGGGGGGCGGCACCGTGCGCTTCGAGGCCGTCTCCAAGACCTACCGGTCGGCGGCGGGCGAGATCCGGGCGCTCGACCGTGTCGACCTCGACATCCCGGCCGGGTCGATCTTCGGCATCATCGGGCGCTCGGGGGCGGGCAAGTCGAGCCTGCTGCGCACGGTGAACCGGCTCGAAGCGCCGACCTCCGGCCGGGTGCTGATCGACGGCGCGCCGATCGCGGACCTCGACACGGCCGGGCTCGTGGCCCTGCGCCGCCGCATCGGCATGATCTTCCAGCACTTCAACCTCCTTTCGGCCAAGACGGTGCGGCAGAACGTGGCGCTGCCCCTCGTGGTCGCCGGCGTCGAGCGGGGGCGGATCGCGCGCCGGGTGGACGAGGTGCTCCGCCTCGTCGGGCTGGAGGCGCGGGCGGACGCCTATCCCGCCCGGCTCTCCGGCGGCCAGAAGCAGCGCGTCGGCATCGCGCGGGCCCTCGTCAGCGATCCGGAGATCCTGCTCTGCGACGAGGCGACCTCGGCCCTCGACCCCGAGACGACCCTCTCGATCCTCCGGCTCCTGCGCGACATCAACCGGCGCCTCGGCATCACCATCATCCTGATCACGCACGAGATGAGCGTGATCCGCGAGATCTGCAGCGACGTGGTGGTGCTGGAAGCCGGCCGGATCGCCGAGACCGGGCCGGTCTGGCGCGTGTTCGGGGCCCCGGACGCGCCCGCGACCCGGGCCCTCCTCGAGCCGCTGACTCGCGGCCTGCCGGAGGATCTGGCCGCGCGGCTGCTGCCCCGCCCGGGGCCGGGCGCGGTGGCGCTGCTGCAACTCGCCTTCGCCGGGCAGGCGGCGCCCGACCTCTCGGCGCTCGCCGCCGCCGCCGGGGCGCCGGTGCGCCTCATCCAGGCCGGCATCGACCGGATCGAGGGTCGGGCGGTCGGCCGGATGCTCGTCGCGGTCGCGGATGGCGACGGACGCGCCGAGAGCCGGCTGCGCGCCCTGGGCTGCGCAATCGAGAGGATCGGCCATGTCGCCGCAGATGATTGACCGCCTCTGGCAGGCCTTCCTCGACACGCTGTTCATGGTCGGCGTCTCGGCCGGAATCGCGGTGCTCGCCGGGATCCCGCTGGCGCTGTTCCTCGTCACCTCGGGATCGGGCGGCATCTTCGCGGCCCCGCGGACGAACCGGGTGGTGGGGACCCTCGTCAACGGCTTTCGCGCCGTCCCCTTCATCGTGCTGCTGGTCGCGCTGATCCCCGTCACGCGGCTCGTGGTCGGCACCACGATCGGCGTCTGGGCGGCGATCGTGCCGCTCGCGGTGAGCGCGACGCCGTTCTTCGCGCGGATCGCCGAGGTCTCGCTGCGCGAGGTCGATGCCGGGCTGATCGAGGCGGCCCAGTCCATCGGCTGCCGCCGCCGGCACATCCTCGTCCACGTGCTGCTGCCCGAGGCGCTGCCCGGCATCGTCGGCGGCTTCACCATCACCGTCGTCTCGATGATCGGCGCCTCCGCCATGGCCGGCGCGGTCGGCGCGGGCGGGCTCGGGGACGTGGCGATCCGGTACGGCTATCAGCGCTTCGACACCACGGTGATGATGGCGGTGATCGCGATCCTGATCGCCCTCGTCTGCCTCGTGCAGTTCGCGGGCGACACGGCCGTGCGGCGCCTGCGCGCGCGCTGAGCGGACCGGAGGCTGTCCGGGGGCGAGACGGCCTCCGGTCCCCTCAACCGGACGCCGTGCCGGGCGCCGTCCGGCGGGTGATGATCCTGAACACGATCAGGGCGTTGGGGGCGACGGCGGCGTCTCCGAGCCGGGCCGCGGCGCGTTCTTCCTGCACGCCGCCGACCCGCCGCTCGCGGCGGACGCGGTCGTCTTCGGTTCGAATACCGTGCGCTACGCAGGCGCGGTGCTCGCGCATCTGGAGGCGCGCGCGTCGGGCTGAGGCGGCTCCGCGCCGCATCGGGGATATCGGCTGCGGGTCCGGCGCCGTCGGGATCCTGCTCGCCGAGCGCCGGCCCGAATCCGGGATCGTCCTGCTCGACATCCGTCTTCGCGGCCGGCGACAGCATCCGGACCGACACCGCGCACAAATACCGCCGGAGCTTTTCCAGGCCCTCGCGACGCGGAGCGGCTGAACGCCGGAACGGGTGTGGCTCGACCCGGACGGAGCCTTCGCCCTGCAACTGCTGATCAGCTGAGCACGGGGCCGGAGTCTGGCATCCGGTCGGACGGGACCCGCCCGGCCGTCGGAGCGGGCTTGAGCGCGTTACGGGCGCAGGGCGCGGGCGCGTGTCATCGGGGCAGGCAGCGGAGGTCCAGAAGGTCCTCGAGCGTGAGCGTGCTCCCGAAGACCAGCGGGCGCCAGGCCGGCATCGTGGCGAGTGCCAGGGCGGCACCGAGCACGAGCCAGGGCAGACGCGGCTTGGCCCGCGTCCAGGTGCGGCGGCCGGCCTCCATCGCGCTCGGCCTCACGGCACGCGCGGAGCGGCGCGCTCCCGATGGCCGGCCCGCACCAGCAGCCAGCCGCCCCCGAGCATGGCTAGGCCCCAGGCCAGGAAGGCGAGATCCCAGGAGAGCCACTGCGCCCGTGCGACGCGCTCATTGACGTGGTGCACGCCGAGAACCTGGTGGTCGATCAGGCCCTCGACGAGGTTGAACAGGCCCCAGCCGATGAGACAGCTTCCCGAGACGCGCCTGCTCGACCAGACGAGGGGCCCCTCTCGGCCGTGGCGCCAGAGGATGAAGAGCCCGACGACGACGAGCACGTAGGTGGCGCTGTGAAAGAGGCCGTCCCACAGCGTGTTGAGTTCGAGGTTCGGGATGGAATCGATCGGATACCAGCTGCTGAGCATGTGATGCCATTGCAGCACTTGGTGCAGGACGATGCCGTCGAAGAAGCCGCCGAGGCCGAGACCGAGCAGGATGCCAGCGCCGACGGGAAACGGACGGGTCCGGGATTGCGCGGCAACGGTCATCCCGTGCTCCCGCCGAGTGCGATGTGGCTGCGGCGGCGGCCGGCCCGATCCCGGCCGCCCCGCCCTCAGCCGATGATGAGGCGCTGCAGGATCAGCGCAGCGGCGGCACCGGCCGCGGCGATGCCGAGCAGGACGACGCTGCCGAGTTGATCGTTGCGATCGATGTCCGTGCCGACGCGGTGCTCGGGCCGGCTCGCCCCCTGGCTCCTCTGGCCGGGCGCCGCGTGCGGTTCGTTCACGGACGCTGCCGCGATCGGGTACGGTTCTGGGGTCATGGTGCTCTCTGCTTCCATCCGGTGACAACCGGGCCTCGCGGCGGATGTTCATCGGCGCTGCCGGCGGGGCAACGCCCCGGCGCGTGCTCCGGCAGGCCGGGAACAAAGGCGCGAACGCCCCTCTTTCCCGGGCAAGCGGGACCCCCGAGGACCCGCCGGGCCCGGCCCCGCGATGGGCTGGAGACGTCCCGGAGAAACCCCATGGCACAGCAGATCCCGATCAGTCCGGAGGCGCGCGCCGACGACCCGCAGGGCGCCGACGGCACCCATGCCGTGACGGCGGATCTCGCCTATCGGCGCCTCGCCATCGTCAACGTCGTCTTCGTCGGGGCCGAGGGCGCGGGCGACCGCGGCTGGGTGCTGATCGATGCCGGGATTCCGGGCACGAAGGCCGCGATCCGGAGCGCGGCGGAGGCCCGCTTCGGGCGGGCGGCGCGGCCCGCCGCGATCGTGCTGACGCATGGCCATTTCGACCATGTCGGCGTGCTGGAGGATCTCGCCGCGGAATGGGACGCCCCGGTCTGGGCGCACGCGCTGGAGCGGCCCTATCTCGATGGCAGCGCGGCCTATCCGGCCCCCGATCCGAGCGTCGGCGGCGGCCTGATGGCGCGGATCTCGCCCCTCTATCCGACGAGCCCCGTGAACGTCTCGGACCGCTTGCGGATCCTGCCGGAGGACGGCAGCGTGCCGCCGCTGCCCGGCTGGCGCTGGATCCACACGCCGGGCCACACGCCCGGCCATGTCTCGCTCTGGCGGAATTCCGACGGTTCGCTCATCGCGGGGGACGCCTTCGTCACCACGGCGCAGGAATCGGCCTACGCGGTCGCCACCCAGGCGCCGGAGATCCATGGGCCGCCGATGTACCTCACCGTGGACTGGCCGGCGGCGGCGGACTCGGTGCGCGCCCTCGCGGCGCTGAAGCCGGAGCGCGCGATCACCGGTCACGGCCGGCCGCTCGGCGGCCCCGATCTGCGCCGCGGCCTCGATGCGCTCGCGCAGGATTTCGAGCGGGTCGCGGTGCCGGAGAAGGGCCGCTACGTCGCGCAGCCGGCCCGGGCGGAGGATGGATCGGCCTACCGGGCGCCCTGAACCGGTCCGGGCTCGCCCCGCGGATCAGGCTGGAACCAGCCCCTGCCCCTCACGTTCCGTTCGCGCGCCGCCGGGAGCGGATTCGAAGGCAGGGCGGGTCCAGGGGCATGATCGATCTCAACGCCGCGACGGCGGAGGAACTGGACGCGATCCCCGCCTTGAAGGGGCACGGCTTCGAGATCGTGCGGTACCGGGAGGAGCGCGGCCGGTTCACCAGCCTGCGCCAGCTCGACGAGGTGCCGGGTCTGGCGGGCAAGACGGACGGTCTCGGCGAGGCCCTGACCGTCGCGGACGGCTGATCGCACGCGCAACTCCGCGCGGAGGGCGCCGTCAGCCTTGCGCGGCCAGGCGTCGGCGCACCTTCGCGAGGAAGCGCGCCCGCGCATCCGCCGTGCAGGCATCCATGTTGGTCAGGGCGAGCCAGTCGAGGCGGCAGCGTGGCGCGCACAAGGGCCGGATGCCGCGTCGGACCAGACGCCAGTCCGGCCAGCCGACGAGCCAGAGCAGCCAGCGCGGTGAGCCGTAGGTGGTGACGACCGTGATGCGGCGGATGTTGGTGAGCCGGGGCTGCAGCACGCCCGGGCCGCCGAGCTGGAACGCGATGCCGGGCCGCCAGACGCGGTCGATCCAGCCCTTCAGCATGGCGGGCATGCCGAACCACCAGGTCGGGTAGACGAGGACCAGGGCGTCCGCCCTGCGAAGGGCCGCGACGTGCGGGGCCGTCGCGTCGCTGCCCGTTTCCGGATCGTAGTAGCCGCGTCGTTCCTGCGGACTGAGGACCGGGTCGAACCCCTCCGCGTAGAGGTCGCGCATCTCGACCGTGTGCCCGGCGGCGTGCAGGCCCTGGAGGGCCGCGTCGCGCAAGGCCGCGGCATAGCTCTCCGGGACGGGATGGCAGTAGATCAGCAGAATCCGCATCGGACGCGTTCAGGTCTCGGGCCGGGCCCGAATCCTACCATCTGCGCGCCGGCTGACCGGCATCCGAAATGGGGGACCGGGCGCCTCCGACCGGCCGGGATGGTCCGCGCCTGCCGCCTCGCCACGATCCTCACGGGACAGGCGATGACGCGGCGAGCGGTCAGCCGAGCGCGTGGAGCGTCGGGAGCCAGATCGTGAAGGCCGAACCGCGGCCGACGTCGCTCTCGACGGTGATCGCCCCGCCGTAACGGGCCATCAGCGTGTAGCTGATCGAGAGGCCGAGGCCCGTGCCGCCATGCGTTCGGGTCGTGAAGAAGGGGTCGAAGATCCTCCGCAACTGGTCCGGCGGGATGCCGACTCCGGTATCGGCCACCGTGATCGCCACGCCCTCGGTGCCGGAGCGGTCCGCGTCCTTCGTCGCCAGCCGGAGCCGGCCGCCCTGCGGCATGGCGTGGATGGCGTTGACCATCAGGTTGATCACGACCTGCTGCAACTCCGTCCGGCTGACCTCGACCGTGCGGCTCGCCGCATCCTGCCGCTCGATCGTGACCTCCGATCGCTCGAGGAGATGGCGGACGAGGACGAGGCAGTCCGAGACGACCTCGGCCGGGACGACGCTCTCGACATAGCCGGCATACTCGTCCGGCCGGGCGAATTGCAGCAGACGCGTGACGATCATGTTCACGCGGTGGACCTGCTGGTCGATCAGGTCGAACTCGGTCCGGACCTCGTCCGCCGCCGGCCCGAGCGCCTCGCGCGCGACCTCGAGATTGCCCTGGATCACGGCGATCGGATTGTTGATCTCGTGGGCGACGCCGGCCGTGATCTCGCCGATCGAGGCGAGCTTCTCCGACATCACGAGCTGGCGGCGGGTCTCCTCGAGCTGGCGCGTGCGCTCCTCGACCCGTGCGTCGAGCTCGCGCGCGAAGGCGCGGAGTTCCGCATCGCGCGCCTCGAGACGGTCGAGCAACTCGTCGAAGCGGCGCGCCACCAGCCCGATCTCGTCGTGGCTGGGAACGGTCCCGGTGCGCGCGCCGAGATTGCCGGCATCGACGGCCGCGATGGTGCGGTTCATGCGCTCCAGCGGCTCGAAGATCGCCCGGGCGAGCCTGAGCAGGAACGGCACCGTGAGGATGGCCGCGACGGCGAAGGCGGCGAGCACCGCCGTCACCATCGCCCAGCGCGCGAGGCGGAACGGACGTTCGAGGAAGCCGACATAGAGCATGCCGACCCGGCGGCCGGCGCTGTCGGCGACCGGCTCGTAGGCCGAGATGTAGCGGTCGTTCACGACGAAGGCGCTGTCGAGCCAGGTGCGGCCCTGGCCCAGCACGGCGTCGCGCACCTCCCGCGAGACCCGGGTGCCGAGGGCGCGGCGGTTGCCGAACAGGCGCACGTTGGTGGCGACGCGCACGTCGCCGAGGAACAGCGTCGCCGTGCCCTGGCTGCCGGCGGGCAGCTCGGCATGGGCGTAGATCAGCTCGTTGATGGTGTCGACGAAGCCGAGATTGCCGTTCAGGAGCGAGCCTCCGACCAGGGCGCCGCTGCGGCCGTCGGCGAGCGGTGCGGGGCTCGCCGAGTGGATGACGAGGCCGCGCGTCTCCACCGTGCGGTCGGTCTCGGCCGCGGCCGGCGTCGGCACGAGGTCGAGGCGGGCCCGCTCCGCCATGTCGGGCGAGAGGGCGCTCATCGCTCCGGCATCGAGGATGTCGAGCGCGGTCTCCGGCCGGCCGCCGAGCGCCGTGGCGACGACCCGCCAGCGGGCGGGATCTGCCGGCTTCGCTCCCGCGGGCGAGGCGGCCAGGATCGCGCCGTCGGGCGCCGTCAGGTAGAGGAAGTCGAGGCCGAGCGCGGTCCGGCGTGCCTCGAGGAGCGCGTCGAGGCCGTGCGTGCGCGCCGCCTCCGCGAAGGCCGCCGATTGCCCGAGCGCCGCGATCTGCGCGTCGCCCTGCTCCATGATGCGGCGGAGATACTGGCGGGCGATGATCAGGTCGTCATGTGCCTTCGAGACGAGCAGCGCATCGAACTGGGCGAGCCACCAGAACAGGGCGAAGCCGAGGACGACGGGCAGCACCGCCACCATCGGCAGCAGCGCGATGGCGAGCAGGCGGACGCGGACCGAGCGGCGCCCCCAGCCGCCCGCGGACGGCTCATGCGCCATCCGATCGATCCCTTCGGGATGGCGGATGTCGCGGTCGCTCGGACGCCGCGCGGGCTCTCTGAGACCGCGTCCGATGCGATCGACCGAACCCGGTCTCAGAGATCGGCGGCGGGCTCGGCATTCCAGTCCGCGCATTTGCGGTCGAGGGTCTTGCGCGAGACGCCGAGCCGCCGCGCGGCCTCGGCCCGGTTGCCGTCGGAGGCGGCGAGCACCCGCAGGATATGGCGCTTCTCGACCTCGGCGAGGTCGTCGGTCCGCTGCTCCGCGGGCGCGCCGGAACCGGGCTCTCCGAAGGTGCCGAGGATCAGGGCGCGCTCGATGCGGTTGCGCAGTTCCCGGGCGTTGCCCGGCCACGGATAGGCCTCGAAACGCTGCAGCACGCTCGAGGAGATCGGCAGCGGCGGCAGGCCGAGCTGGACCGAGAGCTGGTCCATGAACATCCGCGCGAGGGGCTCGATATCCTCGACCCGCTCGCGCAGCGGCGGCAGGTGGATGCGGACGACGTCGAGCCGGTAGAAGAGGTCGGCCCGGAACTGGCCGGCGGCGACGCGGGCGGCGAGATCGGCGTTCGTCGCCGCCACCAGGCGGACGTCGATCGGGATCTCGCGGTCCGAGCCCACGGGGCGGACCTTGCGATCCTCGATCACCCGCAGGAGCTTCGCCTGCATGGGAAGCGGCAACTCGGCGATCTCGTCGAGGAAGAGCGTGCCGCCCTGGGCGTAGAAGAACAGGCCCTCGCGGGAGGAGGCGGCGCTGGTGAAGGCGCCCTTCACGTGGCCGAACAGCTCGCTCTCGATGATGTCGGCGGCGATCGCCCCGCAATTCACCGGCACGAACGGCCGGTCGGCGAAGAGGGATTGCTCGTGCAGGGCGCGCGCCGTGATCTCCTTGGCGGTGCCCGATTCGCCGGTGATCAGCACCGTGCTGCGCGTCGCCGCGGCGCGCACGACCAGATCGCGGGTGCGGACCATCTGCGGCGAGGTGCCGACGATGCGGTCGACGGCCTGCGACTGCGCCACCGTCCCGAACTGGCGGCGGAGGACGAAGTTCTCCCGCCGCAGGGCCGCCCGGTCGAGGCAGCGCACCACGGCGTTGAGGATCTGCTTGGTGCGGAACGGCTTGAGCACGAAATCGGCCGCGCCCGCCCGCAGGGCCTCGATCGCGGTCTCCAGATCCGCGAAGGCGGTGATCAGGATCACGTCCGTGAACAGGCCGTCGCGGCGCAGGTCCGCGAGCCAGGCGAGCCCCGTGCGGCCGCCCAGGATGTTGTCGAGGATGATGAGGTCGAACCGGCTCGTCTCGAGAAGCCGCCCGGCGGCGACGGTGTCGCCGACCGCCTCGACCCGGGCGCAGCGCGGCGCGAGCGTGCGGAGGAGGAAGTTGCGCATGCCCGGCTCGTCATCGACGACGAGGATCTGCGCCTGGGCGAGCCAGGGGTCGCCGGAAGCACTGGGATCGTCCGTTGCGCCGAGGCCATGGGTCATGGAACCGTGATCGGTCCAGCGGGAGGGGCCGCCGCGAGCAGACTCGCGATCCGAGTCTGCTTAGAGGAAGCCCGCCCCGCTGGCGATGCGCGGACCCGCCGGCCGGAGGCCGACGGGTTGCACGCGGCTGTCAATGCAACAGGATCGCCGCCTTCTGCAGCGTGATCAGCACGCCGGCCGCGAGCGGAACGCCGACCGCGGCCCAGGCCAGCAGGACGAGGGCGGGCGCGGCGGTGCGCTCGGCCGTCGGCGTGGCGGCGCGCGAGACCTGCGCCTCCGGACGGGCCTGCAGCGGCGTCGTCTCCTCCGCCATGTGGTGGCGCGCCGCGACCGGGCGGACCAAGAGGTTGCAGATCAGGCCCAGCACCAGCAGGCCGGCCAGGATGTACATGGTCTGGTTGTAGGCCTGGGCGTTGGGCAGGCCCGCGGCGAGCTGGTACTCGCGCAGGTAGTTCACGAGCACCGGCCCGAGGATGCCGGCGGTCGCCCAGGCGGTGAGCAGCCGGCCGTGGATCGCGCCGACCATCTTCGTCCCGAACATGTCGGCGAGGTAGGCCGGCACCGTCGCGAAGCCGCCGCCATACATTGAGATGATGACGCCCATGGCGAGCACGAAGAACAGCGTCGTGCCGAGGCCCGCGAGGGTCGGCACCGCCGCGTAGAGCACGATGCCGAGCAGGAAGAAGATCGCGAAGGTGAGCTTGCGGCCGAGCCTGTCCGAGGAGGTCGCCCACAGGAAGCGCCCACCGATGTTGCACAGGCTGAGCAGCCCGGTGAAGCCCGCCGCGATGGCGGCGATCTGCGCCTTCTGCGCGGCGTCGAGCTGGCCGAAGGGGATGTCGAGCCCGAGCAGCCGGCCGCCGAACATCTCCTGCAGCATCGGCGAGGCCATGCCGATGACGCCGATGCCGGCCGACACGTTGAGGCAGAGCGCGGCCCAGATCAGCCAGAATTGCGGGGTGCGCGTCGCCACGTCGAGATCGACGTTCTGCGACGAGACCATCGCGTTCCGGTTCACCGCGGGCGGCGTCCAGCCCGCCGGCTTCCAGCCCTCCCGCGGGACCCGGTAGCCGAGCGCGCCCGCCACCATGAACACGGCGTAGATCGCCGCCATCGCCACGAAGGTCTGCCAGACCCCGACGGAGGTCGGGGTCGCGAACTGGCGCATCAGCCAGTCGGCGAGCGGGGCGCCGATCATCGCGCCGCCGCCGAAGCCCATGATCGCCATGCCGGTGGCCATGCCGCGCCGGTCGGGAAACCATTTGATCAGGGTCGAGACCGGCGAGATGTAGCCGAGGCCGAGCCCGATCCCGCCGATGACGCCGGAGCCGAGCCAGAGCATCCAGAGCTGATGCAGGTAGACCCCGAGCGCCGAGATCAGCAGGCCGCCGCACCAGCAGATGGCCGAGACCAGGCCGGCCTTGCGGGGCCCGGCGCGCTCGAGCCAGCCGCCCCAGACCGCCGCCGAGCAGCCGAGCAGGACGAAGAACAGCGTGTACATCCAGCCGAGCTGGCTGATCTTCCAGTCGCAGCCCGTCGCGACGAGCCCGGCGAGGAAGCCCATCTCCGCCGGGCAGGCCACGGGCTGGGTGATCCCGACCGCGCGCGAGAGCGGCAGCCAGAAGACGCTGAAGCCATAGGCCATGCCGATGCAGAGATGGATCGCGAGGGCCGCCGGCGGCACCAGCCAGCGATTGAAGGTCGGCGCGGCGATCGTTCGCTCGCGACTGAAGAAGCCGGGTTCGGCTGCGATGCTGGCGGACATGAATCCTCCTAAGCCACGTCCTTGAGGCGCGGTCTCCGCCGCGCTTCGCAGGAGCCTGAGCAATGTCCGAGCCAGCGGTCGGAATTCAAATTCTATGTTCTAGATCAGGTGTTTATATGGGCGTGCCGTTCTGCGTGGAGGGACATTTTGTCCAGGCCGGACGCGTTCGGCGGCGTGGAGGTGGACAAGATGACCATGCTGGTCCGCCTCCTCTCCGGCTTCGTCACGCGTCCGGGAGCGGTGCTTCGCGCGCGACCGAGACCTGCACCGTGACGCAAGCCACCCTGTCCGCGGCCCCGCCCGGCAAGCGCGTGCCGTCGCGATGGGATCCAGCCGTCGGACCTGCCAGGAACGGAGCGGCGGCCTTCCCGTCAGAAGCCGGGCGCCCGGTCGAAACGCACGATGGCGACCGGCTCGCCGGTCCTGGCGGGCGGGGCGTCGGCCGGGCGCAGCGCGAGGGCGTCGGCCGCCGCCAGGCCGGAGAGCATGGCGTTGTCCTGGTCCGCGAGCGCCGCGAAGGTCGGGCCGCCATTCGCGCCCCGGCCGAGATGCCCGCGCAGGATTGTGGTGCGCGGGCCCGTCGCCGGGAGGGGCGTCGCGAGGACGGCCTGCTCCTCGGGCAGCGCCGCCCGCCCTGCACCCGCCAGCAGCGACAGGGCCGGTCTCAGGAAGATCAGGGCGCTGACGAGGGCGGCCACCGCGTTCCCGGGCAGGCCGAGCACCGGCAGGCCGTCGATCCGCCCGAACAGGGTCGCCTTGCCGGGCCGCATGCGGACCTTGCGGAAGGCCGGCTCGAAGCCGAGGGCCGTCAGGCTCGGGCCCACATAGTCGAACTCGCCCACCGACGCCCCGCCCGAGCTCACCAGGAGATCGACATCGCCCGCGCCGAGCGCCCGCGCCAGCGTGGCGGAGAGGGCGCCGGGTTCGTCTGGCACGATGCCGAGATCGAGCGGCACGCCGCCCCAGGCCCGGACCAGCGCCTTCAGGGTCGGGCGGTTCGTGTCGAGGATCTGCGTGGCCCGGTCCGCCGCGAAGCGGTCCGACAACTCGTTGCCCGTGGAGAGGATGGCGACGCGGGGCCGGCGATGGACCACGACCTCACCGTGCCCGGCCGCGGCGATGAGGCCGACATGCCGGGCGGTCAGCCGGATCCCGGGCTGCACGACCGGATCGCCCGCGCGCAGATTGCTGCCGGCCGGCCGGATATGGCGGCGCGCCTCGGCGCCCGCCAGGATGCGCACCTGCTCGCCCGCGACCTCGGCCAGTTCCTGTACGACGACCGTGTCGGCTCCCGGCGGCACCGGCGCGCCGGTGAAGATCCGGCGGCAGGTGCCCGGCAGGACCGGCGCGCCGACGGGATCGCCGGCGCGCGCCACGCCGCGGCAGCGCAGGGGCCCGTCGGCATCGGCCCATCGCAGGGCGTAGCCGTCCATGGCGGCAACGGCGAAGGGGGGCGCGTCGAGGCGGGCCGCCAGCGTGCCGGCGCAGACGCGGCCGACGGCCTCGTCGAGGGCGAGAGGCTCCGTGCCGACCGCGCGCAGCAGCGCCTCCATCCGGCCGAGCGCCTCCGCGATCTCCGGCATCTCGGTACTCTGGCCCGCGACCGTCTTCGCTGCCCCCACCTCTGCCTCCTCAGCCCGTCTCTGGTCCTGTCCGGACCATCCCGCTGGACTGACGCGCGCTCGGGCGGCGCGCCGTCAGCGGACATAGCCGAAAAAGCCCTGGTCGAGGGATATATCCATCTGTATATATCGCGTCCGAGGGAAGCCGCTGCAGGGAGACGCGCGCATGTTGACCGGCTCCGGCACCCCGAACGCCGGGACGCCGTTCGCGCCTGTCACGGTCGAGCGCCGCGATCCGGGGCCCGCCGACGTCGAGACCGCCGACGGCCGCATGCTGAAGCGCGACCTGAACGATTGCTCCGTCATCGACATGGCGAGCCTGCCCAAAGCCGCCTAAAACCTGTCCCGCCGCATCCCGAAGGATCGTATCCGCATGCGCAAGCTCAGCCGCGCCGGTCTGCTCGCCGGCCTCGTCGCCTCCGCTCTCCTGGGGGCGGTCCCGGTGCGGGCGGCAGACGCGCCGACGGTCTTCGCCGCCGCCAGCCTGAAGAACGCGCTCGACGACATCGCCGGCTCCTATGCCAAGGCGGGCAAGCCGGCCCCGAAGGTCTCCTACGCGGCCTCCAACACCCTGGCCAAGCAGATCGAGCAGGGCGCGCCCGCCGACCTGTTCTTCTCGGCCGACCTCGACTGGATGGACTATCTCGCCAGGAAGGACCTCATCCGTCCCGACACGCGGGTGAGCCTGCTCGCCAACAGCATCGTGCTGATCGCCCCGAAGGACTCGACGGTCGCGGTCAAGATGGGTCCCGGCCTCGACCTCGCGACCGCGCTCGGGTCGGGCAAGCTCGCCATGGGCAATGTCGAGGCGGTGCCGGCCGGCAAGTACGGCAAGGCGGCGCTCGAGAAGCTCGGCGGCTGGGCGGGGGTGAAGAACAAGGTCGCGCAGGCGGAGAGCGTGCGCGCCGCCCTGCTCCTCGTCTCGCGCGGCGAGGCGCCGCTCGGCATCGTCTACGCCACCGACGCCGCGGCGGATGCCAATGTCCGGATCGTCGCCACCTTCCCGGCCGACAGCCATCCGCCGATCGTCTATCCGGTGGCGATCACCAAGGACTCGGCCAACCCCGAAGCGGCGGGCCTGCTCGCCTATCTGCGCGGGCCGGTGGCGAAAGCCGCCTTCGAGAAACAGGGCTTCACGGTGCTGAACCGCGCGGCCACCGCCGCGCAGTGACGGGCTGGCTGACGCCGGAGGAGTGGCAGGCCCTGCGCCTCAGCCTGCTGGTGGCCACCACCGGCACGCTGGCGAGCCTGCCGCTCGGGCTCGCGGTGGCCTACCTCCTCGCCCGCGGCCGCTTCTGGGGCAAGACGGTCCTCGACATGCTCGTGCACCTGCCCCTGGTGCTGCCGCCGGTGGTGACCGGCTACCTCCTGCTCCTCGCCTTCGGGCGGCGCGGGCCGGTGGGCAGCCTGCTCGCGGAGATCGGCATCGTCTTCGCCTTCCGCTGGACGGGGGCGGCTCTGGCCTGCGCGGTGATGGGCTTTCCCCTCTTGGTGCGCGCCATCCGCCTGTCGATCGAGGCGGTGGATTCCAAGCTCGAGCAGGCGGCCGCGACCCTCGGGGCGAACCCGGTCCAGGTCTTCACCCGCGTCACCCTGCCCCTGATCCTGCCGGGCATCCTGGCCGGCCTCGTGCTCTGCTTCGCCAAGGCGATGGGCGAGTTCGGCGCCACCATCACCTTCGTCTCGAACATCCCCGGCGAGACCCAGACCCTGCCCTCGGCCATCTACACCCTGACCCAGGTGCCCGGCGGCGAGGCCGGGGCGATGCGCCTGACCCTGATCTCGATCGCCGTCTCGATGGTGGCGCTCGTGCTCTCGGAGCTCATGGCCCGCGGCGTCGCCCGGCGGCTGGCGGCATGAGCGAGGCCGGGTCCGGAGGCGGCCTCTCCGTCGCCGTCGCGCACCGCCAGGGCGCCTTCCGGCTGGAGGCCGCCTTCGCGGCGGAGGGCGGCGTCACCGCCCTGTTCGGGCGCTCGGGCTCGGGCAAGACGACGCTCGTCAACGTGGTCGGCGGCCTGGTGCGGCCCGATCGCGGCCGGGTCGTCCTCGACGGCGAGACGCTGCTCGACACGGAGGCGCGGCGCTTCGTGCCGCCGCACCGGCGGCGCATCGGCTACGTCTTCCAGGAGAGCCGGCTGTTCCCGCATCTCAATGTGCGGGGCAACCTGCTGTTCGGGCGCCGCCTCGCGCAGGTCTCGGACGGAATCGGCTTCGACGCGGTGGTGGAGCTCCTCGGGATCGCGCCCCTGCTCGGGCGGCGCCCGGCGGGCCTATCGGGGGGCGAGCGCCAGCGGGTGGCGATCGGCCGGGCGCTGCTGGCGCGGCCTCGGCTCCTGCTGATGGACGAGCCGCTGGCGGCTCTGGACGAGGCCCGCAAGGCCGAGATCCTGCCCTTCCTGGAGCGTCTGCGCGATCTCGGGCGGGTGCCGATCGTCTACGTCTCGCACGCCCTCGCCGAGGTGACGCGGCTCGCCGACCGCATCGTGGTGCTGGAGGAGGGCCGCGTCGTCGCTTCGGGGTCGGTCGATGCGGTGACGGCGCGGCTCGACGTGGCCCCCTTGCGCGGCGCACGCGAGGCCGGCGCGGTGCTGGCGGCGCGGATCGAGGCGCATGATCCGGCCTACGCGCTGACGCGGCTGTCGACCGCCGCCGGCCCGCTGCACGTGCCGCTCCTCGACCGTCCGGTGGGCGCGCGCCTGCGTCTCCGCGTCTCGGCGCGCGACGTCACTCTGAGCCTGACGCGGCCGGAGGGGACGAGCGCGCTCAACATCCTCGCCGGGGTCGTGGCGGAGATGGGGGCGCAGGTGCCCGAGGATCCGACCGCCGAGCTGCGCGTCGAATGCGGGGACGCGTCCCTCGTCGTGCGCCTGACCCGGCGCTCGCTCGCCGAGATGGGGGTGAGGCCGGGCCTGCCCGTCTTTGCCGCCGTGAAGACCGTCGCCCTGCTCGATTGAGGCCGTGATCAAGGCGTCCGACGTCATGATCGCGGTCGTCCGATCGGAAGCGCGGCGGGCGTCGCCGCGACGCGCGCTCGGTCAGGGCGATGGCCTCCGGTCAGGCGTCGGTCTCGAAGTCGCCGGGCTGGGCCGGGGCGATCGGCGTGAACAGGCTGCGGTCCGGCTTCAGATCGAGGAGCGGCGTGCCGTCGAGGCAGTCGAGGCCGCGCACAAGCAGCACGGCGTCCTCGCGGCCGACGAGCGCGGCGACCGTCGTGCCGATCGGATTGGGCCGCACGGGCGAGCGCAGCGCGAAGGTGCCGTGCACCCGGCCATCGCTGGCCGGACACTGATGCACCAGATCCCGGCGCGAGGCGTGCAGCCAGTAGAGCACCTCGAGGCGCGCATAGGCCTCGATGCCGTCGAGGGCGGCCACCCAGGGCTCGAAGACCTCGATCCGGCAGAGCGGCCCGTCGAGGCGGCCCTGTCGCGGGCAGACGAGGCGGTCGGACCAGGGCGTCCGGATGCGTCCGATGAACCGGAGCCCGGCATCCTGCGGCGCCGGCGCATCCACGGCCTTCTCGCCGGTCCGGATCTCGTTGAGGCGCACCATGTCCGTCTGTCCCGTCGGCAAGCCCCGACGCTCGGGATGTCCGGGGCGGCGCGAGTGGCCGCCGGCCGGTCCGAAGGCTTCCCTCACACCATGCCGAGCGCCTGCATGTAGAGCTCCAGGATGGCTTCCTGCTCCTGCCGCTCCGAATGGTCCTGCTTTCTGATCTTCAGGATCGCGCGGACGGCCTTCGCGTCGAAACCGCGGCCCTTGAGCTCGGCGAACACATCGCGAATATCGCTCTTGAGGCCCTCGGCCTCCTCGTTGAGCCGTTCGATTCTCTCGATGAACTGCCGAAGCTCGTCGGCTGCCACGCCTTCCGACGAGGAGACGTCGGGCGCTTTCGGCATGGAGTGTGCGTTCATGGGCTTCCTCGTGACCCTGTGGGCGGCCGCCTCCGGGAGGCGGCCGCATCCTCGATGCGGCGGGCGGGCTCGCGGAGCCCCGCGCCCTCGCCCCGAGTGGTAGTGCAGTGCAGTTACCGGAAGCTTGCAGGGCCGCGGCGCCTCCGACGACCTCCGGTCGCACCCGTCGGGATGGCGGACGGCGCCCTCGCTCGGGCCGGCGCGGGATCAGGAGCCGTGCGGTTCGGGCGCGGCCTTGGCGAAGGCCGCCTGCTGGGCCGGGCTCGCCTCGGTCTGGTGGGTCGCCTTCCAGGTCTCGTAGGGCATGCCGTAGACGTGCTCGCGGCTCTCATCCTTGCTGAGCGCGATGCCGCGCCCGTCGGCCGCGTCCTTCAGCCAGTTCGAGAGGCAGTTGCGGCAGAAGCCGGCGAGATTCATCAGGTCGATGTTCTGCACGTCCGTGCGGTTGCGCAGATGGCTGACGAGGCGGCGGAAGACGGCGGCCTCCAGCTCGGTCTGGGTCTGCGCGTCGATCTCGGGCTTGATCCGGTCCATGGGCTCGCTCCGCGTGCGTAGGGGGTCCCGCCTCAGGTCGGCGGCGCGGCGCCCGCCGTCAAGCGCCCTCCGTCACGCGCGGGCCGGCATCAGCGGGCGCAGGGCCCGGGCGAAGCGTTCCGCCCAATCCGCCTGGCCCTGTGCCCCGGCGATCAGATCCTGGCGGATCTCGACCAGCGCGTTCGGCAGGCCGCGCGCCGTGGCGTGGCGGTCGATCGTGTCGCCGGGCAGGCCGCCGCCATAGGGCTCGTTGTCGCCGACCGTCAGCCCCGCCGGATCGGCCTCGAGCGCCGCGATCAGCGGCCGGACCAGGCGCTCGTCGCGGTCGTAGAGGATGCCGACCTGCCAGGGCCGCGCCACGCCCCGCCAGTAGGGCGTGAAGCTGTGGATCGTCACCAGCATCGGCGTGACGCCGGCCGCCTGCGCCGCCGCGACGGCGGCGTCGATCGCGCGGTCGAAGGGCTCGTAGAACCGGGCGATGCGCGCCGCCTTGCCGGCCGCGTCGATGCGGGCGTTGCCCGGCACCACGGCGCCGTCCGAGAGGCGCATCACCAGGGTCGGGTCGGCGCGGCCGCGGTTCGGGTCGATGATGAGGCGCGAGAAGTTCGTGAGGATCGCGGGCGCGTTCAGATGCGCCGCGAGCGCGCGCGTCACCCCGGCCGCGCCGATATCGTAGGCGATGTGCCGGCCGAACTCGGTCTCCGCCACCCCGAGGTCGATGTCCGGCGGCACGTGGTTCGAGGCGTGGTCGCAGGCGAGGATCAGGCCGCAGGCCGGGTCGCCGGGCAGGATCTCGACGGGATGGGCGGGAGGGCTGTCGGGACGTGCGGGGGCGTTCACGGGACCGCTTGCGTGTCTTCGAGGTCGGGGCCGCGCATAAGCCTTGCCGCGCGCGGCGGGGTCGGGCAAGCACGTATCAAGGATCGTGCGCTCACGGCAAGAAAACGGCCCGTCGCCCCGCCCCGGAGGCGAGGACCGCACGAGAGGAAACGGAACCCACGCGAGGAGCCCCATGACCGCCGCCACCGATCCCGCAATCCGCGAGGCCCGCACCCTCCTCGACCGCTTCCTCGCCGCCGGGATTGCCGCGGCCCATCCGGAGAAGTGCCTGCGCGCCCACCTGCCGCCGCCCCCCGCCGGCCGGCTGATCATCCTCGGCGCCGGCAAGGCCGGGGGCAGCATGGCCGCGGTGGCGAGCAGGTTCTACCGCGAGGAGCACGGCGTGCCGGAGGCGCGCATCCTCGGCCTCGCGGTGGCCCGGCACGGCTACGGGCAGGAGGCGCCCGGCATCCACATGGTCGAGGCCGGGCATCCGGTTCCGGACGAGGCCGGCATCGCGGCGACGAAGGAGGCCCTGCGCATCGCGAGCGAGGCGGGGCCGGACGACGAGGTGCTGGTGCTCCTCTCCGGCGGCGGCTCGGCCAACTGGATCGCCCCGGCCGGCGACCTGACGCTGGCGGAGAAGCAGGCGATCACCCGGGCGATGCTGCGCTCCGGCGCGCCGATCGGCGAGATCAACACGGTGCGCAAGCACCTCTCGCGCATCAAGGGCGGGCGCCTCGCGCTCGCGGCGCGCAACGCCCGCTCGATCCTGACGCTCGCGATCTCCGACGTGCCCTTCGACGATCCGGCGGTGATCGCCTCGGGGCCGACCGTGCCGGACCCGTCGACCCTCGACCAGGCCCGCGCCATCTGCGAGCGCCGCGGCATCCCCCTGCCCGAGGCGGCGCAGCGCCTTCTGAACGACCCCAACAACGAGACCCCGAAGGCCGGCGACCCGGCCTTCGCCCGGGCCGAGTACCGCATCATCGCGAGGCCGATCGACGCGCTCGAGGCCGCGGCCGCGGCGGCCGCGGAAGCCGGCTACGAGCCGGTGATGCTGGGCTCGGACCTCGAGGGCGAGGCCCGCGAGGTCGCCGCCGAGCACGCGGAGCTGGCCAAGCGCGCCAAGGCGGAAGGCCGCAAGGTGGCGCTGATCTCGGGCGGCGAGCTCACCGTCACCATCCGCGGCGAGGGCCATGGCGGTCCGAACCAGGAATACGCCCTGGCGCTCGCCATCGCGCTCGGGGCCGAGCCCGGCATCCGCGGCATCGCCGCGGACACGGACGGCACCGATGGCGGGCGCGGCGAGGCGACCGACCCGGCCGGCGGCCTCGTCGACGAGACGACGCTGGAGCGGGCGCGGGCCGCCGGCCTCGATCCGGCCGCGATGCTCGCCGACAACGACTCCACGCGCTTCTTCGAGACCATCGGCGATCTCGTCCGTCCAGGCCCCACCCGCACCAATGTCAACGACTGCCGCATCATCCTCGTCGGCTGATCTCGTCCGGATCGTGCGTCGCGGCTCCGCGGCGCTCCTCGTCGGCGCGGCGGTCCTGGTGGCCGCCGCCCCGGCCCGGGCGGATTTGCGCCTGTGCAACCTCACGCCGAGCAAGGTCGGCGTCTCGCTCGGCTACCGTGACCCGCAGGGCTGGGTCACGGAGGGCTGGTGGGACCTCTCGCCCAAGGCCTGCGAGACCCTGCTTCGGGGCGCGCTCGCGGCGCGGTTCTACTACGTGTTCGCGGTGGACTACACGCGCGGCGGCGAGTGGAGTGGCCGCTCGATGATGTGCACCCGCGATTCCGAGTTCACCATCCGCGGCGTCGAGGATTGCCTCGCCCGCGGCTTCGACCGCAACGGCTTCTTCGAGGTCGATACGGGCGAGCAGAAGAGCTGGACCATCCAGCTCACCGATCCGAACCAGCCGGCGGCGCCTCAGCCCTGAGGCGGGCGGAACGCTGCGGCGCGGCCCGCCGTTTCCGGCAGCGATTCAGCACCGGAAGCCGCCCGTGATCCGATCTCTTCCCATCCTTCTCCTCGCGCTCTGGCTCGGCCCGGTCCAGGGCGCGCTGGCACAGGCGGTCGAGAGCGCGCCGCCGCCCGAGGCGGAGACCGTGGTCGAGGAGCCGCGGCCCGGGCCGCCCCCGCCGCTGCCCGACATCGCCGACCCGAATTCCCGCACGGGCGAGTCCTTGGGCGAGCCGGGCCCGCGCTCCGGCATCCCGAAGGCCCTGCGCGGCTCGGCGGCGAAGTCGGGCGGCCCGGTCAACGACCTCAATCCGAGCGGTCAGCCGGAGGAGGCGCCCCTGCCGAAGGCCGACCTCTCCGCGGTGCTCGCCGGCAAGGCGCTGTTCCACGGCCGTTATTGCGGGTCCGGCCAGCAGGGCGAGGGCCTGGCCCCCACCGACGATCTCGATGCCGCCTGCATGCGCCACGATGCCTGCTACGACGCGGCCGGCTACCGCTCCTGCGCCTGCGACGCCGCCCTGAAGCGCGAGGCGGCCGCCGTCTCCGAGCGGCCCGGCCTGTCGCGCCAGGTGCGCGAGCGGGCGCTGAGCGTCACCGAGGCCGCCGACGCGATGGGCTGCAAGGCACCCTGAATCCGGGTGTCGAGAGGGGTCACCCCTCTCGCGGGTCCAGGGCGGAGCCCTGAGACTGCCCGTCAGGGCTCCGCCCCGACACCCGGCCAAAGGGGTGAACCCTTTGGGATCCCGGGTGACCTCAGGTGCCGGCCGGGACCGCCGGCTCGATCCCGAAGATTTCGGAGACGGGGCGGCCGGCGGCGAGGTCCGCCTCCCACTGCGTCTCGCGGGCGAGCTTGGCCTGCGCGTCGCCGAGGCGCGTCCGCACCGTGGCGGGCGTGAGCGCCACGAGCCCGTCATCGTCGCCGATGATCAGGTCGCCGGGCGCGACGCGGCAGCCGCCCGCGACCACGGGGAGGTTGACCGCGCCGCGGGCCGCCCCGGCCGGTCCGCGCGGGGTGATCGCCCGCGTGAAGACCGGCAGGTCCGTCCAGCCGGCGAGCGTGCCGACGTCGCGCACCGCCCCGTCGCAGACGACGCCGACCCCGCCGCGGCGGCGCAGATGCCCGCCGACGATCTCGCCCAGCATCGCCGTCTCGGCATGGCCTCCGGCCGCGATGACGAGCACGTCGCCCGGCGCGATCCGCTCCAGCGCGTGCAGCACCGCGCCGAAATCCGGCGGCTCGCAGAGCGCGGTCACCGCCCGGCCGAACAGGCGTGGCTGCCGGCCCGGCGGGTTGAGCGGGCGCAGGGCGGGGTCGATCTGCCCGGCATCCCGGGCGAGGTCGACCGCCACCGCGACCGGCACCGCGCGCCAGGGCGCGATCTCGGCCTCGGTGAGGGGATCGGGGACGGGATGGATCGTCACGGGCATCGGATCGCTCGCCATTCCGGCCGGTCACCGACGCGGCCACTGCCATGCCTCCCATAGAGCAGGTTCGGATCCGCATCGAGGCTGAGCCTGCGGTCTCGCCCCGGAACGCGGCGGCCTCCCACCGCGCGATGCACCTTGTAAAAGAGGTAACCATTGGGCATTACTACCCATGGTTGTATTTTCACGATCCGGCAGGACGCGATGGGAGGTTTGATGAGCACGGGTGCCGCCACGGTCGATCTCGCCGCGACTATCGTGTCCGCCTACGTGACGCGGAACAACGTCCCGCAGGCGCAGATGCCGGACTTGCTTCGGCAGGTGCATGCGGCCCTGATCGGGCTGAGCGGCCGGGCGGCCCCCGTGGTGGAGAAGCCGACCGCGGCCCAGATCAAGGCATCGATCCGCAACGACGTCCTGATCAGCTTCGAGGACGGCAAGGCTTACAAGGTCCTGCGCCGGCACCTGACGACGCGCGGGCTTACGCCGGAGGCCTATCGCCGGAAATGGGGCCTGCCCCGCGACTACCCGATGGTTGCGCCGGCCTACAGCGATGCCCGGGCCCGGATCTCCCGGGAGATCCGTCTGAGCGCCACGCGCGAGCGGGCCTGACCGCTCACATCCCGGCCAGCGCCCACCCTGCCGGGCTCAGCCGGCGGCCCAAGAGCCTCTCGCAAAACGCCCGCTGCGCCGTCATGGCCAGAGGGAGATCTCCCGGTCGTCGGGAGTTTCGTGTGAGGCTCTAAGCCGTCTTGCGGCGCCTGCGCGGCTTCGGCGCGGGTGCTTCGGGGGGCGCAGGCGCCGGCTCGGGCGCCACGGGCGCAGCCTCGGCCTTCCGGCCCAGGCCGAGGCTGCGCGCCAGGGCGGAGCGCTGCTCGGAATAGCTCGCCGCCGTCATAGGGTAATCGGGCGGAAGGCCGAAGCGCTCGCGGTAGGATTGCGGGTCGAGCCCATGGCCGGCCAGATGGCGCTTCAGGGTCTTGTAGCTCTTTCCGTCGATGAAGCTGATCAGGCCTTCCCGGGTGATGCTCTTGCGGATCTGGGCGGGCGTCGGCTTCGCGACGGCCGCCTCGGGTGTCTCCGCCGGCTTGCCGAGGCTGGTGAGGGCGTCATGGACGGTGCCGATCAGCGCCGGCAATTCGGCGACCTGAACGTGATTTCGGACCACGTAGGCCGAGACGATCTCCGCCGTCATCTCGACCTGATCGATATGGATCGCTTTGCCGGTGTCGCTCATCGCCCGCTCCAAGATGTGAATGATATTTGCGCTCACATCCCGCGCCGAAGCTCAAGCCATGAATGCGGTCATAGGCACGAGAATCATCCCGGTGCGCACGGAAATTCTTGCTCGCCCTCGTCGGTCTGAGCGCGAAAAGCCTCGATCGCCCGCAAGGTTGCGCGGTTTGGTGGCGCGCCCTGGTTCCGGGCGGGCCCCCGTTCGGCGCGCCGCGGCGCGGCCTTGCGACCACCTGGCGTTGTCGGCGCTGCCGCCACCCCACGGTCCGGCCGGCCCGGATGCGAGGCCTGCGGCGACGGGTTCGAAGGCCGAGCCGGCTCCGTCGAAGGGGCCAAACCGAATCGGCCAGGTCGAACGGCCCGGCTCAAGGGTCCCGGATCCGCGCTCCGCGGCCTCTGTCACTGAAGCGGACGCCGTGTCGCGCGGAGCGCCTGCAATTTCCTGCAGGTCTAGGCCGGGCATACCTCATCTGACGTATGACGCCGGCCCCATCGCCCTCCTAACCCTATGCGCCCCCATGCAGGCACGGCGATCGACGGGACAGGCGATGCGGCGAACGAAGCGATCTCTGGCTTGGCTGGAGCGTCGGAATTACCGACCGGCCCTGAAGATGCGCCTTCTGCGGCGCGTGGCGGACAGGCGCCGCGCGGGCGAGGCGCCCCCCGCGTCCGACGACGGGCCGCCGAGCGCCTCCGTGCTCCCGTTCCCGCCGCGGGGCCCGGCGGCCGTGACATCCCGGATCGAAGCGGAGGAGGCGCCCAGGCATCTCCGGAGCGACCGGCGCTGACGTCGCGGCCCGCGCCGGCACGCCACCCGATAGAAGCTTGGCGACGGGCGACCGATCGACGCGCCACGGCGCAGGTGTCTTGCCGTCCGCAGAGGAAGGCGGGGCAAATTCCTCTCCGGATCCTCCCTCCTGCGTAGTTCGTGTTCTAGCACACGGTCGTCACGCCGAATAACGTTATCACTAGGCCCAGGCAGACATACTGGTTTGGGGAGGAATGCGTGAGCCACCTGAGCCTTTCATTGGCCGAAGCTCGACTGTTGCGCCGCCTTGCCGGGCGCTCGCAGAAAGAGTTCAGCGATTGCGATGCGAGCGCCCTCCAACGCCGGGGCCTCGCGACGCTCGATCCAACCAAGCGCCTGCTCGTCATCACGGAGCATGGCGAGCGCCTCATGCACCAGGCGCGCCGCGACAGTGGAAGAATTTGATCTCCATCATATTCGCGGCTCAAGCCGAGAATGGATCGTGCTTGGATCATGAACAAAGTGCATCGCATACCGTGCGATTCACGAAAATTCGGAACAAACCGGAGACAGGTCCACACGGATACGCGGCGTAGCGGCCGCGCCCAGGACGAAAATGCCCGCCGCGGCGAACCGGGCGGGCTTTAAGTCGATTCCTGGGAGGAAACGCCACCGAAGCGGCTCGGCCGTTGGATAGCATGTGGCATGCCAGGGTGCGCGTGTGTTTCCGCACGCGCCATCGAACGGCCCTCTGCCGGATGAGCCTGTCGAGCCCGCGGGGCTTGAGAGCCGGGGTCCGGCATTCGGATTGCTCGATGCCGCGCGCAGGCGTGCGGCGACGGCTACCAGTTCGCCCTCGCCGCCGCTGTGAAGGCGCATCGGCCCTCGGCTGCGGCCCTGGCCGATCCCGGCCGCATCGAACGATTCAGGCGCAGCATGGCGCGCACGGCGGTCCTGCTCGCGCGGCCGGTGATGGGGTGAGCGCCCTAACCGCGGCATCATCCGACACCACCATTCGTCTGACGGGCCTTACAACGAGGCGATGATCCCTCGACGGACACGTCTCAGCCTCTCCATTGCGATCAGCTCGACCTTCGTGATCACCATGATCACCGTTGTCGCATGGTGGTGGCCCTAGACGCGCAAGCTCTTCGACCGATAGCTCCCCAAGTCGGTGTCATGAAGCGAGGCGCGCATCTCAAAAGATGAAGCCACCTCGCCTGCGCTAATCCTTCGGTTCGACGTTCGGGGACTGCTTCCAACCCAATCCGGTCATGCAGGTCGCGGCCGACTGAGCCCGTAGGCAGACGCTACAGGCGAAGCGAACGATTGGCCGAGGATAGTGAGTTAATTCGTCGCAGATGACGCCTTGATGGGACGCCCTTCCATGGCGCAGCAACTTGTGTCGACGCCCAATATCCGAGCTATTTACATTATAAATTCTTATCAAGAAAATGGGTTGTTAACATATGATGCGATATGTTCGTGCGATTAATTCGTGTCGAGGTTTCGATGCACGCGCTTTCTCTTGAGTCCTCAGTTTCTTGCACCCACGCACATCTTTCCAATCAACCGCGCGACCTGCAGCTCGATGCGATCTGCCGCATCGCTGCAACGCTGTTTGGCGTGCGCTACGCATATGTGTCGCGGCTCAACAAGGATTGTCAGTCCTTTCTTGGCAGCGAAGGATTGTCGCTTAGCTCAACGCCGCGTTCCGACGCTGTCTGCGCTCTCACGGTTCTCGGGGATCCCCACGCTCCCCTCGTCATCCTCGATACCCTGGAGGATCGCCGCGTCGCCGACAATCCATACGTCACCGGTAGCCCGCACCTGCGCTTCTATGCCGGCGTCCCGATCTCACTCGGTGACTATACGACCGATCGAGCAACCGTGTGCGTGGCCGATACAGCGCCGCGGGCGGTATTCAGTAAAGAGGACCAAGAGCGCCTCTCAGATTTCGCCGTCTTCATCGAAGCCGCCCTGCGTGGGCGGATCGCACATCACCGGACGCATCGAGCGCAGCAGCAGGCGGTGGAAAGCGAGCGTCGCTTTCGTCTCCTCGCGGACAGTGCCAATGACGTGTTCGTCCTGGGCGACCTCGACATGCGTCGGACCTACGTGTCCGCGGCAGTGCGACGCACTCTCGGTTACGACCCCGAGGAGTTAATCGGTGTGCGGGCATCCGACATGATCCACCCCGACGATGCTTACATCTTCGAGGAGTATTGGACGCAGGTGCGGGCCGGCATCCATGAGCGACCGACCTGCTGTGTCCGGTACCGGCACAAGGGTGGCCACTACGTCTGGATCGAAGCATCCATAGGCCTGCTGGACGATGAGGGTGCAGGTACGCCCTCTGGCTACGTCGCTATCCTGCGCGATGTCTCGGCCCGTCGAGAGGCGGAGGACCAGGTCCGGCACATGGCCCTGCACGATGCGCTGACGGGCTTGCCCAACCGGGCCCTGTTCCGCGATCGCTTGAACCAAGCTATAGCTCACGCCGCGCGAACCCAGAGCCCGTTTGCCGTGCTCGCCTGCGACCTCGACCGCTTCAAGGCGATTAAGGACAGCCTCGGTCATCCGGCGGGTGATGCTCTGCTACGCGAAGTGGCCCAGCGTATGCGCGCGGTGTTGCGCCCCTATGATACTGTCGCCCGCCTCGGTGGGGACGAGTTCGCCATCGTGTTGGCCTATCTCGACGACGCCTGCGCCGCAGCTTGCCTCGCCGACCGGCTGATCGCCGCCGTAGGTGCTCCGGTCCACCTCGACGGGCAGATCGTCGAGGTTGGCGTCAGCGTCGGCTTCACCATCGCCACGGAGCGTGACCGCGACGCGGACGAGTTGTTCAAGCGTGCCGATATGGCGCTCTACGAAGCCAAGGCCGGCGGCCGCAATACGCACCGTGTTTTCTGCCCCGACGTCGGAGCGCGCATTGCCACGCGCGGGCAGCTGGTGCTGGACATGAAGGAGGGGATCCGGCGCGGCGAGTTCCGCCTCGTCTACCAGCCGGTTGTGGACGCCGCGAGCGGGGCAGTCGTCAGCCTGGAGGCGCTGATGCGATGGCGCCACCCAGTCCGTGGTGAGGTCTCGCCCGGCGAGTTCATCCCGCTGGCGGAGGAGAATGGCCTGATCGTTCCGCTGGGGGCTTGGGCGTTGCGAGAGGCCTGCCGTGAGGCGCTAACGTGGCCGGAGACGCTGCGCGTCGGCGTCAACGTGTCAGCCGTGCAGTTCCGGGGCGGCTTGGAGGAGGCGGTACTCAGCGCACTCGCCGATACGGGCTTGCCGGCCTGCCGCCTCAAGCTGGAAGTGACCGAGAGCGTGTTGATGCAGGACGGGGACGCCGTGGTCGCCTGCCTGCATCGGTTGCGATCCCTCGGCGTCCTCGTCGCGTTGGACGATTTCGGCACGGGGTACTCGTCGTTGAGCTATCTGCGCCGCTTTCCGTTCGACAAGATCAAGATCGACAGATCCTTCATCCGCGACATCGCCGATCCAGACGCGGCGGCCATCGTGCGTGCAGTGGTCAGCATCGGTGAGCGGCTCGGTATGGGCATCGTCGCCGAGGGTGTAGAGACGGCGGAGCAGCTTGAACTCGTCCGTCGCGAGGGCTGCGCGCAGGTCCAAGGCTTCCTGTTCAGCCGCCCGCTGTCTCCACTGGACGCACGCGCCTACATCATGGCCGCCCAAGCTCAGCACTGACGGGCTGGCGACTTGCACAGTCAGACATCCCCGCTCTGCCATGCTTTCTGCTGCGTCAATGTCGCCGCGCCTGAACCGTGTTGCGGAGACGTGGATGACGGCTTCCAGTCTGTAATGTGCCGACCAGCGGGATCGGAAGGTCCTCTGATGATGTCCGCTCCGGTGCGTATCCCGCTCGGAAGCAGACAATCTCAAAACCACCCATAGCGGATCGTCCGACGCCGAGCTTGCTTGACCCGTGATCAGGCAATGGCCACCGGCAATTCGCCGACCTGCGTCGCGTAGCGCGGCCCGCGCATCTCGAATTCGTGCTCTAGGCCCGCTAGTCCGTGACACCGGCCCGCGGTGGCATCACAGGGCTATGATCCCAAAGTCCGTCCGACGCCTTGATTGCCGGATGTCCGCGCGACGCCGGGCAGCCCACCGATAAGCGCACGGGTCACATCTGCGCGACCTCGCTACCTTCCTCTCGGAACGCTGCTGACAGCGACGCAGGAGGAGACACGCCATGAGCGACCGACAAGATGCTTTGGAAGCCCGCATCGTCGCGCTGGAGTATGCCCTGGAGGTGCTCGTGGACTGCCTGACGGACACGACGGCGATCCGTCCAGGCAAGATTGCGAACCTGCTCACCGAGGCGGTCGGGGACGCCAAGCTGAGGCCCTGCAGCCCGGAGGTTCCGACAGCCCTCAAACAACTGGCCGCCAAACTGGGATGAGCTGTGAGGCGCGCTCGCTCATGCATCGTCATGGCGAGCGCCGCGCGCGACGACGCTCAGCATCCCATCCGGCAGAGTCCGCTGGAGCGCCTTCGCCTCAGACCAGGGCGCCGACAGCCACGCTTCTCGTTCCTCATCCGTCGTCAGGATC
>Ga0126362_10000186_pt1 | contig 51452 bp, 74 predicted proteins | sample ANMtaG_FD_126269 | JGI IMG/M metagenome (GOLD analysis project Ga0126362, IMG submission 126269) | Continental margin sediment microbial communities from North Pacific Ocean - ANME2c_DSS_Sorted | ecosystem: Environmental > Aquatic > Marine > Continental margin > Sediment | place: Pacific Ocean... | reverse complement strand
GTATAAGGCGAACGGTATTTGCCCGCGCCATCTGAATATGCGGATTGGCAATCTGCGGCGGTATCAGGCCGGTACAGACGCGCTGCGCTGCGAGCGCATTCGATAGCACCCAAACGCAAAAGGAGCCCGCCCCGGCGAACCGGAGCGGGCCTATTATCTGAGAGCGCTCTCCAACTGTTAAGCGCGCGGCCAAATAGCTGTGTTGGCCAGTAGACGCAAGCGTTTAGGCAAATCAGCCGAATCGTTCCCGCACACCGCTAAAGATAGATAATCTGGTGACCAAGGGCCTCAGAGAGCGCAAGCTCGGCTCTCGCTCCTTTACTGTTTTCCCAACCAGGCAAAAGGGCAATAGCATTGGCGTGCCGGCAAATCCAAGCTGTGTCATCTGCCAATGCATCACGTAGGGAAAATCCATGATCTCGAGCTGCCGTTTCCTCGCAACCTGACAGGTTTCCTAGGGAGATATCCTTGCCATGGCGCTCATTATCGCGTTCTGCGGGATTGAAGACTTCATGTCCTTGCCCACGCAGAACGGCCGTCGCCGCACTAAAGGCGGGAAAGTTGAATTCCGGTATTCCGCGCATGGGGCCGGCTACATAGACACGCATCTTATTCATGGCCGATCATCCTCGCCAATCTGACGTGTTTCGTACGCGATGAGAAACGAAATGCAGCACGCGGCATGCCAGAGATGGGAACAGCCTGTTTCTGGATCGGCTCTCTCTTTACGCCACCATGCCCACATATGTCGCATCAGGGCGCCGAATACTCGGCTCCATTTCATGCCTTTTTCCCAATTTCGATCTTGATATTTTTGAGCGCCGAAAGTGAGAATTGTTGCGGTTGCTTCCAGCAGTTCCGGTGGCAGCAACTCCATACGGATTTTGCCAAAATCGTCCTTGCGTCCTTCTAATATGCTCATCGGCGCAACCATTTGAGATAGTCGGCACCCTGCTCTACATCCGCAAAACATTGGACCTTCCCTGTATCTGGGAAGATGACGGAGAGAACTGCCGCACCTCGATTGGACTGGGCAAAGCCGTTCACCAAGGCATGCCGATCATCCATCTTGTAACCGGATATCTGTGCTAGCCATGTATGTGACTTCCTGTCCGGGAATTCGATATCGAACAGGCCGAATGAATGAATATGTCCGGTGACGAACAGAGATGCATCCTCGCCAAATTTGGCCGCTCTCAGCGTACCATGGGTCGGATTGTAGATCGACGAACCCTTCCGGCCGTGTGCGGCATCAATGCGCGTTTCCGAACCGTTCTTGTGGCATAGCGTGAACTGAGCGCGCCAGTCGACAACAGGGATCTGCGAGGCGCCGAGCAGTTTGTAAAACTCAGTCCCACCGTTCCATTCGTCATGATTCCCGCCGAGCCAGAGCAGCCACTTGATGCCGGCCTCCATCATGAACCACGTCGCTAGGCGCCGCTCAGTCTTGGATGAAATGTCCGCCTCGGCCCATAGCCGCGCCAACCTCCCGGTCCACGGCCAATTGTCGGTCGTATCGCCTATGTTGCCGCCATAGATGCCCGGTTGCCGCGCAATCGCGACATGCGCCTCGAGCGTCTTCCAATCGCAATGGACGCCAAGGTGGGGGTCACCGAACCAAAGAATGCCGTACGGCTTATCTTCCTTGATCTTTATCGGAAACCATGTCCGCGCCTCGATAGATTTCTGCTTGCGTTCGTGGGCTTTGCGAAATCGATCAAGGATGTCGTCAATCGGCTCCTCTTCATCGCCGAGGATGAAAGCGGGAAACTCCACCGCCTCATCCTTTTCGACGTGGATGCTACGGCGTTCCGCTGCCATGAACTGACTTTTGAGAGTAGATGCCGGCATCCCCAAAGCCTTTGCTGCGGCAGCTTTCGAACCATATTCCTGCACAGCACTGAGCACGGCTCGCAATTGAGCCTCATCGGTTGGTACAGCCATATGCGAGCCTCTGAATTATTGGAAAACTGGGGTTTCGGGCCGTTTTTCAACGTTCCCCGAAACAGGAGGCGGTCCGTCAAAGGACACACCTTCATCATTGCGGCCGCGCTTCACATGAGCGGCGACCCCTTCGCCATTTCGAGCGTCGAGGGCGTCTTGAAGTTGGTTGGCCGCTGCGGTCGAGTATGGAAGGACGTAGTAGGTTGGAACGTCGCCAGTATCGAGCAATACGTATATCGCTTTGTCGACCACTATCTTAGCCCCAACGACGACATAATCGCCTTGTGGAGGCTTGGTGAAACGAGGCGACCCCGTTGGTATCCACAGAGCCACTGCGGCGATCAGACAGGACGCCGGCAAGGAGAAAAGAACTAGGCGCCGATTGATGAACCATCCCATGCCGCACAAGATGAATGCCAGGCAAAGCCACGTCGTTGCGATGATCATTTGCCGACCTCGCGCAAGGGCTTGAACACCCTGTTCTCGCTGCCTTCGATCAATCGCCCCTCGCCGTCGAGCCGGAACCGGATTACGGTCCTCTCCTGCTTCGGCTGCAGATCCATTGTTGTCTTGACCAACAATCGACCGTTTAGGGAAACCTCGGCATAGACCGGGACTGTTCCCCCTGGGAGCGAATAGCCATGGATGTTGACGAAATACTCGCCGGCTGGTGTGGCTCTGGCGAAGGCGTTTTCCATATTGATTGGGGACACGTCACCGACGGTTCCCATATCGTCGCGCAGGAGGCTCCAGAGCTTTCCCTGCTTGTTGCTGTAGCCGACGGCGATTGGCTCGCCCGGCCCTGAGACCCAAAGGTCAACATCGATCGGTCCTGCCAGCCATGTGATCATGACAGCGATGCTGCCGGGCGGTTTCGTCTCTTCGCTCGACTTCGCGACCGGGTTGATTTGCGCCAGCACGAGTACGACCAACGCGGTGAGCCCAAGAAGCATGTTCAGGAGCAGGTCGCGGGTGAGGATCGGAATCATCTCGAAACGATCCACGCGTTGACGTTCAGCCACAGGGCACAAACCGCACCGACTAGCGTCGAACAGAACGCGACGCCCATTCCTGCCAGGAGCGATGCGGCAACCTTTTGAACGCCATCAACAGTTCCAAGAGAATTGGTATCGATGTGTTGCAGCGCAATGATGAAGCCCACCACGTTGCCGATCAGACCCAGTGTCACGAGCCACACTTCATAGCGATCGAGATGATTGGTCCGACCCGCAAAGACGCCAATGATCGCGACAAGAAAGATTGCAGTGATCAGATAGCTGAGACGGGAAACATCGTGGCTGTAGACGAAACCGAGATAGCCCATCCACCACGTCCACGCGATAAAGCACAGGGCCGCAAAATTCAAAACCGAGAGCCTGATCATGGCGTTTCAGTCCCCGGAACGACTTCCTTTGGCGGGATGACGTCGAGCCAATCCTGACCGGTGGCCACGACACAGGCCTGCCCTTTCTGATCCAGAATGGCGACTGTCCATGTCGCGCCGGCCGGGGATGCAAATACGATCAGTGCAGCACTTCCCTGCCCTGTGATGCCGGAACCGGCGGGAACCTCGTGATATTTGTCGGCAAGGCCCTTGGCGAGTTTCTGGAACTCGAGACAGGCCATTGACTGAGCGTGCGCATCCGAAAGGCTGAGTGCGACAAGCGCGGCCACTATGCCGGCCAGCCACAACAGCATGAACCAGATGCGAAAACGAAATGCAGTACCCATGGCCAGATTCCTTTCCGGCGTGTGAGGGGACAAAATTTCGAAAGGTGGTGGAGAAGACTTGTTTTAGGTCTGTGTACGCCGGCGTCCCTGCGGCTGATCGTAGAGACGGTCGATCCGTTCATTCAGAGCATCAAGACGACCGGCAACGCCCTCGATGGCTCGAATGATTGCGTTGGTTTGTTCTTGCATGCCGGCTTTGGTCGAATAGGTCTCGGCAACGTGTGTTTTGTATTCCGAGAGTTCCTTGTCGACCTTCGCGATGGCCTGCGAAAACCGCCAGTAGATCGCGCCAACAGCACCGCCAACCGTGGCCAGGAACAGAATGGCGCGCATGAGTTCTTCGCTCATTTGGCGGCTCCCGTCCCAGCATTCCAACGGCGGACACTATCGACCTGTGCCGAACAAACCCTTAGCGAAGCCTCATTGGCGGTTGCCGTCCCAACGATGTCCTTCACCGTCGACCATTTGCGACGATCAGCCTTCGGGCATGGTACGGTGAAAGCCTCGGGAACCCGCAATTGCACGACCTTTGGCGAAACCACCGTCTCAGTGGTCGTACAATTTGCCAAGGTCACTGGGCACAGGACGATTGAGAAAATCGCGTACCACTTCATTCGACTTTTCCAATTCGGAGAGTTTTTGGGATTGAGCCTCGACCGAGGCGCCGATGTTGCGCATTTCTTCGACCAGCGAGGAGACGAGCCGGCTGTCGAGCCGCGCCTGTTCCTGAAGCGCATCGATTGTGCTGTTAGCTGCCTTGTTGGCATCAACAGCCGTCGCGAGCTGTTTCTGCGCGTCCTTGGCCTCTGCCGAGGCGCTGATGGCCTGCCCCCGGTACCAAAGTGCGGTGGCAACAAGTGCGGCGAGCAAGACCGCAAGCACGAGCGCCGCATAAAGTTTGACCTGCGCGAACATTAGAGGCCCGTCAGACACAATTCGAGCTCACCGATCCGGCTGGCATCGCCGAGTTTTCGGCGCCGGTCCAAACCATCGATGACCTCGCCGCCGGCCTTGTTGAACCAGGTCATCGCGTAGCAGGAGCCGACATAGTCACCGGCGCGCGCGCGTTTGGCTGCGGTCGAGTTGCAAACAGCGCCGACACCCACGTTGTAGGAGAGATCGAGCGTGGCGGCCTGCCAACTCAACGGTTTACCGTCGAATCCCTTGATGCAGCGGGTGAGAGGCTGATGGAAGTCAACCTCAAGACGCCGATACAGCATTGCGCCGCATTGCTTATCCGTCAGCACCATGCCGGGCTTCACATCCTTGGTTTCGCCCGTGCAGATGGTCCACACCTTGCCTAGCCTATCCCAGTAGGCGCGATTGACCGTCGCCTCCCATGGCTGGGTCAAATACGTGGCAGTCATCGCGACCAGGCCAAGACCCGATGCGAGCGCCGCCTTTGCGCGCTTACTCATTGGCGTCATCCTTGAGGTTGGATTGGTCGATGATGCGCACGATCGCCAGAGCCACGGTGAGCAGCCCATTAAGCGCCGCGAGCCAGACGGGCGGAACAGCGAGTGCGCCGGTGATGATGGAAACGGTGACGACGACGCCATTGAGCAAGGCAGCCAAAAGCGCCAAGCGGACGGTCCACGCATAACGCAGGACCGCCCGCCAGTTCGTGACGAGACGAGGCACGGTCTTTCCTTTCAAAGATTGTTCGATTAGTTTCCCGGCATCCCACCGAAATGCGGTGGGATGGGGCGTGAGAACCCCTCCAAGCGACGCTCTCCGGCACAGGCTGGGGAGCGTTTCACACCCTCCCGATTTCCGTTCGGGTCGGGGAGGCATACGCGTATGTCCAGGGCGAAAGCCTAAAGGCGTATGCGGTCGTCGCTTGGCGGCTTCTCAACTCCCCGATCCGAAGCGGGGTAGGTATGTTCGAAAACTTCTACGAACTTTTCTGCCAGTGGCTAGACCATTGGCAGCTAGCGCATCCGAAACACTGGTGGACGTGGTGGCGGACCGATCCTTTTGAATGGTCGCCGTATATGCCGTTCGGACGAAAAGTCCGCGATGAAGCCGGCAACCTGATCGAAGGCAACTGCATGAGGCGGTTTCAAGACGGCTCTTGGGCCTACAGGCGGTTTACCGAAAAGGAATCGCTTGATGACGACATGTGGCACGGGGTCCGCTGAGGCTGGATTGTGTAATGCCGATGCTCCAGGCCGTCACTATGCAAGGACAAGCTGTAGAGCAGCCTTGATCGAGGCGCATTGAATGTCGTCCCCCGCCATGCTCAGATGCATACCGTCGATATGATTGGCATCGGCTAAATTCCCGGAATTATCCACCAGTCGAGCCTTCGGACGCGCGAACTCCACGCGGGCGGTGCTACTTGCCCAAGCTAAGCGGATGCGCGCGTTCACGGCATCGATTTGGGCATTGAACCCGGCGTAGTTGGAGCTGACATTGGCAACCAATACCGGCTCATTGACCGGCAAGATTTCGCGGATCACCCATTTCCCTGTGGCTTGAGCCGCAACGCACTGATGCATGACGGCGATGTTGTTCAGTTTCGCTTCAAGCGGGTAGGCGTTGTAATAAGCGAAATTCGCCAGTTCATTCACGCCCGAGGCCAGCACGACCGCCCCGGCCCTGTGTATCAGGCCGCCCCTGGAGAGCCGGTTCAGGCATCTGCGAAGACTCTCACCGCCAACGCCGAAGCCCTCGACAAATGGCCCAATCTTCCACGTCACCATGTCCTGCACGATGGAATCGCCCAAGACCATGATCGTGCCATTGAGGCAATGAGCCATCTTTCGATCGTAATAGCCCAGATCCACTGATGTGGGGACGGTGTCGTTTGACGTATATCCAAGCGGATACGGGAGGAGCGCCGTTGGCCATACACCGCCGAGACAGTCAACACCGGGGGGCATGGTGTAGGTCGACAGCCCGCCACCGGGAATATTATCGAAAGCAGTAGCGATCGAGCGAAAAGTATCTCCAAGGGAGGTCATGCATTCCATCCATCAATTGGTACTGAGAAGCGAAGTTCCACCGGGATGCTGGAGCCAATAACGGTACCGGGCACGGGGGTCACGCTATCGCGGCCGGCCGAGGCATAGCTGAGGTTCACCAGGTTCGAGCCACCGAGCGCAAGAACATAAGTGCTCTGCGTGCCGGCAACCTGGGATACACCGATGCCAACAACGGGCCTAAAAGTGTTCCAATAAGTATCGCAGACGATGACACCGTTGACGCCGTTGAACCCCATCGTCATGTCAAATGTCGTCGCTGTAGCGGTACCAGTCGTGAATGCTACTTCCACCTCCAGATTGGCACCGACTCGCCTGGATCTGGCTTGAACGCCGGTGGGGGTACCGATGCCATTGAACGTTGGCGTGTAAGGCACCCACGGGGTCATATACGAAACCGTCGGCAATGCAGCGGCGATCTGGTACGAGATCACCTTCCAGTTGCCCGAACCAAGTGACTGGGCGACCGCGGTATCACCAGCAGCGGTCTTGATGTTGGCCAGCCCAGGCAGGATCATTGACGTGGCATTGTAGGTTAGCGTCAGCGCTGCCGAGAAAGTCAGGAACCGCAATGCGCCTGCAGGGAGGGTACCGAACGACGTGATTGTCGTCGTGCCGGTAATCGTAACCTCGGATGCCGCTACGGTTGAAAGGTTCGTCGTTGAGGCCGACGCTATCGTGCCGATAGACAGCGCCAGCGTGGTAGCGGTTAGTGCTTTGGGCGTACTGGCACCGATGACCATGTTATCTATGGTGCCAACGGTCGCCGGGTACACGGACACGAGACCCGAGCCAGTCGGTGACATAATCACATTGTAGTTCGCCGGCGAGAGCGTAACAGCACTGCTTGCGGTCAGCGTAGTAAAAGCACCGCTTCCCGGCGTGTTCGCTCCGACAGCCATGTTGTCCATGGTACCAGCGGCGGCCGGATTGATCGTGACCACACCTGTACCAGTTGGCGAAAGCGCGACGTTAGCATTGGCTGGAGATAGAGCCGTTGCCCCATTGGCAATGAAAGCTCCCGCTACCGTGAGTGCCTTTGAGATCGTCAGCAGATTGTTGGAGTGGGTTACGGTAACGTTGCCATTGGCGAAGTTGATGGTCGCACCAGTGGCCAAGAATAAACCTGACCATTGCAGGGTCGTCGAACCGAGTGATCCACCGTTATTAGTGACCGGCGTGACCCCCGCCGACGCGGAAAGGCTTGTGAAGGTTCCCGCCCTCGCCGTAGCCCCTCCGATGACCATGTTGTCGATCGTTCCGGTAAGCACCGGATTGATATTGGTGATGCTATTGCCAGCCACCAATGGTCCGACGCTGACATTGTTGACCTGGATGAACAGCCCCGTGGATGTCAGCCACATGTCACCATTGTAGGGATTGGCAGGGGCCACACCCTGGAACAGGCGGAACCCGGAGCTTTGTGTCGTTGATGCAACGATGCTCAGCTTCCCGACCATCGTGCCGCCTGCCTGATTAAGCGGCGTGTAGTCGAGATTGTCCTGCTTCCTGCCGAAGGCATCGTTCCATTGGGCCGTCGTGGGGACAAAGCCGTAAGTCCAGTTTGGAACCCAGCTCATCAGATTTACCTTAAGCGGACGTGAGACGTTGGAAGGAAACGCGGTTGATGAGGGTCACGGATTGTGTCGCCCCAGAACTCTGGAAGCCCCATAGGTCGAAAATATCTCCGACTGAGATATCCTTGATTTCGGCCGCGCCGCCGAAGAGTTGGCTGATTACCGTGGTGCTCAGACGGAGAGAACTCGACGACAGCTCAGCGCTGTTGCGATGCAGGCCGAAAGTCAGAGCCGATGCCTGAGCTGAAACTATCGTGCCGCCGAACGTGCCAAAGATGTTGTAACGGCCGGCACGCTGGCAAACCACAGTGTTCCCTGACTGAATGAAATCCGTCTGCCCGTCGTCGGAAAACGACGTGATAGGCAACGTCGTGATCGTGTTGTCAGCGAAGCTAAATGGCGACCCTGAGCTAAATTCAGAAGCGAACCGAGTGACAGCCGTCAGCGATGCATTGCCCGCATCGACACCTTGGAGCAGAAAGTTCGTGCCATCATAGGCCGCGCCGTAAATCTTGCCGGTTTTGAGCCGGATGAGCGGCAAGAGGCTTTTGTTACCAAGCCCATTGGCGTTGAGGGTGAGCGCGCCAGAACTATCTGCCGTCGCCTTGAAGTAGATCACTGTACCGGCCGTGTAAGCTGGAAGCGCTGGCGTCAATGCGACCGTCAGAGCATTGGCTGTCCCACCCGCGACTGCGTAGTTCCACTTTCCGGACTGCACATCAGTGGCTGTCGCGATCTGAACCCAGTTCGCTCCTCCGGAATCCGGGTTGGTGATGTTGTCGTCTACGAGATTAAGCCACACCACACCCGCCGTCGAAGCGCTGGCGAGCATGGCTGATTTTGGGTATCCGCCGATGGCCGTCGAAAACGCTCCGTCATAAGTCGCAAGACCACCTGCACCCTGCCACTGGTTCCATAGGGTGATCTGTTTCAGGATGCCGTTCATATCCTGACCGAAGGGAGGCACACCGCCTGCTCCAACGGGAAGGAAGTTCATCGGCGGGAACCCCGTCGTAAGCGAGGCAGCGCCATTCTGAACGCCAATCTGGGATGCCTCCGGCACCGGTCGGACATAACCGCCGCCAGCGCTGTTCGCAAACGGGATGTTGAACCTTGCGGGAAGGTTGGAGAGCTTCATGACTGCCTCGAAATGTTCAGAGAATGACGACGGTTGCCGCAACGCCAGTGGGCTTTGGCAGAACGCCTGAGTTCTGGACGATGGCGAGTTCGACCGGGCTTAGCGGAAACTCGAACGTGTATGTCATCGTCATGGTTGTGATCGGCGAGCCCGAATAGAATGCTGCCTGATTAAAGCCTTGGGCATTGATGGATTCCGCAAATCCGAACCATGCACCTTGCTGCTTGCCTTCAGTGACGTATGCGTTGCCACGATTGGGAAACAGGCTCATCAAAATGCGGTTGATCGCGGGGATCGATCCACTTGTGATGTTGGCTGCGGCCTTGGCTATGATCAGCGTGCGGTAGGACGCGTCGGACAGCGCGAAGTTGTCGGTGAGGACTTGCCCTGAATAGAATGCGGCCTGTCCGAACGTGAACGAGCCTGGCAATGCCTCGCTGAATCCAAACCAGTCACCGCTAACGACCTTCAGGACGCGATTGACGCCGACAATTCGCCCCCAACAATCTAAGCCGTATCCTTGGGCGGTATCTAAGTTCATTACCAAGTCGAAGAACGCATCCAAGTTGCGCGTCTGGTCGACATATTCCGCGATGTTCGTGATTAGGGTCGTCAGTATCGGGCTGTTGGCATACTGGCTAATCACGGTAACCCAAGGATCGAACTTCGGATATGTCCCGATGGGACTAATTCCGATCTCGAACTGACCGATTCCGTTCGGAATTCCGTCGGGAATTCTTGGGTAGGGAGGGCCTGTGTCAGTCATTTTCGATTGCCCCAAACCACGACAGACCATAGACTGTGTGCATGGAAACCGATCTCCCTGCAAACTGGCCTAAGCGCTTCTCAGAAAAAGTAAAAATCGCCTCGCCCGACGAGTGCTGGGAGTGGCAAGCCGTGATGATCCCCAACGGCTACGGTCAATTTTGGCATCAGGGCAAAATGCGAAACTCTCATCGCATAGCGCTGGAGTTTCTAGGTGCCACCATCCCAGATGGTTTTGTTGTCATGCATTCCTGCGACAATCGCAAATGTTGCAATCCCCGCCATCTAAGTATCGGTGTCCAGGCCCGAAACATTGACGACATGGTCAGAAAAAATCGCGGCGCAAAGGGAAGCCAGCACGGCTGCGCAATTCTTACCGAAGCCGATGTCATCGCCATCTTGAAGCGCGATGAGAATGCCGCTCAGGCAGCCATTAAATATGGGGTTTCCAGAGCCACCATCAACGAGATCAGACAAGGCCTATCTTGGCGCCATATCCCTAGGACAGCGTGACAATGATGTTGGCCGCCGTGATGGTCGGTATCTGATCAATGTTCACACCGATCTCGAATAGACTCGCCACAGCCGATTTCATGGCTTCCGAACCAACGGTTTGGGAATTGCTCACCGTGTAGGTACCGGTTCCACCAGCGGATCCGGTCAATTGGCTTACGATCTTCGTGCCGACAACCAGATTTCCCGATGTGTCGGAGATGGTTTGGCCTGCCGCCAATGCGCCTGAAGAAACAGATGAGACCGTCAGGGTAGTACCACTGATTGACCCCGTGAACGACGCCGAAGTACTGTTCGTCGAGCCGATTTTGATTGAGACGATCTGAACCCATGAGCCAAGTGCGGCCAAGGGTCCATAGAAGCGGCTTGCGAATAGAGAAGCGCCGATTTTCGCCCTCGGCCCGTTATCGAGCCCTGCAAAGGCATTGATGATGGCGTTTTGAATTTGCGAGGCCGCGTCGGCCGGGACCAAAACCGAATTGTTGATCTCCACCGCAAAGAGGATGGGCAATGCGTTTGGCCGCTCAAACGAAACCGAGTACGACGGATACGGCGGCACATAGCCCGCGCTCCGATCGAGCACGGTCACAGTCGTGTTCCCGTTGTATGCGCAACCAGGCGCCTTACGCGACCAGATCGCTTGCGCGACGGCATCTGCGGTTCCACCCACCACTGCGGCATAGATTGAATTGGGATTGAGGACCACGCCTCCGATGGTCTGCGGCGAATTGCTCACATTTTCGGTCACAAACGCATCGATGACGTTCGGTACGGTCAGGATCGCACCAAGCACAGAGGGCAACGATCCGATGGAATTGTGCGCAACTGACGCCGCGCGCCGTGCCTCGAATTCTGCACGGCTCTCGACGTTGTTGCCAAGCACGCCAGCGCTCGGGTTGGTTATCGAATCCCAGCCCGGAATGGCTTGATAGATCTGGTTTAGCGTTCCTGCTGCGCACGGGATTGGACCCGGCAACAAATTGGCGAAGCTCAGCGTGATCGAACCACCAACGGGAATGGTGCCCCCGTCGATGCAGACATACCGGTTACCTGCCGTATCGATCGCCAGGGCACCCTGCGCGATGACGACACCGGCAAGACCGGTGCAGACACATGAGGTTACCGTCGGCTGCGATGGGTTCCGCGAAATGAAGTATATGCGGCCAAGCGCATCCTGATATCGGCCAAAGGAAAAGGCCGGATCAAACATCTGAGTCAGGACTAGGAAGTTGGCATCGGTATTGAGGACGACGGCTGCCTCGCTTGAGGCCAACTGACCTTGTGGCGTTTCCAGTGCTGGATTGAGCCCACCACCGAATGCACCATTGATGTCGGCCCGCACGCCATCCAGCACTTCTTGTGTGGACGGAATGACGAAACCCCGCGGCCCGAAGCTCGGGCGCGGCACATTGGTCGTGACTGCCATGATCAGAACGATGCTGCCGTGATGTTGCCGTTGCTGTCTTTGACCTGAACCTGTCCGCGAACCGTCCGATCAGTCCATTCCGAGATATAAGCCACGGCCGATACCACTCCCGGCACAGTCATAGCCGAACGCACGAACCACGCCTTCATCAAGGAGATCGGAGGCGCCTGCCCTAATATCTGCTGGAAGTACGGAATGCCGGGCTGAGTGTCGAAATACAATTCGCCCTGAAACAGGCGGATCGCGCTCGCCGCATCCTGAGCCAAGGCATAGGGCTCGGATGCAAGCGCGATGTTGCCAGATGCGTCTACGGTCAAATCCCAGGCGTCGGGGGCGAGCATAAGCGTCTTCATCTCATGTCCCCGGAACTGGTGAAGCTGTGTTTCCCCCGCCCGGAACAACACCGGAATGAAGGTGGTTGAGCAGCGAAACTGAGCCGGCACCGAAACCCGCAACAACATCGCCAGTCACGTGAAGCGTGCCTGTGATTTTGATGATGCCGCCGGCATTGAACTCCAGGATGTTCCCGTTCTTGTCGGCCAGGGTAATGCCATCCGACCGGAAGTGGACAAACTGATCGGGATTGTTCGGATTGAGCATCCCGCGCTGGTAGACGCCATCGGAGAGGCTGTGACGCCGTTTACTGCCCGGATTTGATTGCTTGCCGTCGTTTGATTTCAGGGCCGAGATATCGCGGTCGGCTACGGACATGAAGCCGACATCGCCTATCACAGGGTCATTGATGATGGCGTTGCCGCCGCCTTGGTTTCGGGAAACCGCAATACCGTAGATGGTGCCGTGATCGGTTTTCTTGCCGACGCCATCGACTTGGTTGACCATGATCTGGACGTCGACCGTAGGCGGCTTGCCAACGCCCCCGCCATGCACCGCAATGACTTTGACCGGCACATTGGTGCGGACTTGTGCCAACGCCTGCCTGATCTGGAATTCCGTGGTGTTGCTCTCGCCCGCCGCATCCGAAACGCCCTGCTGGCCGAAGAAGCTCTCACTCATCCGACCGTCTCCGACATTTGATAGCAGCTCACAATGGTGAACCATTTGCCTTTAGGCACTTCGGCGTCGAGGTAGTGGAACAATTGACCGACCTTCCACTTCCCGCGCGCCGAAGTGAGATCAGACTGGATTTCGACCTGGCCACCCATCTTGTACGCCGGGTTGAAAAGACACTGGCAGATCACCTGCGCTTCATTAAACATCGGATATCCGACGAGACCGGTGGTCGGAGAAATCAGTACCGCCTCGCCCTGTCTCGGTTTTCCGGGCGGGGAGATTGCGAGTGTTCCGCGATCAATGATCCATTCGATGCCAGCATCTCGGGCGATATTGGCGGCTTGTTGGAATGGCGTTCCCGCATAATACGGGTTGGCCAGTTTCACACTGACGCCGTTGCTCTCGAAGGTGAGGTTCATCTGGCCGGCGATCTGGCTCATCATCTGAGCGACATCGCCACTGCCGTTGATCGACATCGGCGTCGCCGGTTTGACCTTGTCAAATCCACCAGGTACGGCCTGGATACGAAACGCCACTTCCGGCATTGCTCGCGCATCGACGAATGCTCGAAAAATCTGGCCTTGGAAGACAAGATGCATTCCCATCTCATCATCGCCAGCCTGCACAGTAATTGTGTTCAGTAGCGACTTATTCAGATCCCTGCCGACGTTGCTCAGTTGGTTCATCAGGCTAAGGGGAAGCCCGTAGATTGCCATCTGCATATTGGACTGGCTGAAGCCGCCGTTGACTTCGATGATGCACGACGTGCGCAGGCCTTTCAGCGCTGCAGTGTTACCGCCGCCGATGCTGAATTGTCCGCTCGCCAGCGAGATGTCCGTCACGATGCGCTTTTTCGTGAAGGACATATGGAGTTCCGATCAATGAGCGTGGCTATTTTGTAAGGTAGTGCTTGACATATTTCCGTAAGCTGGTACCTTACAGAAATGATCGTGTCGTTCCGAAACAAAGCCCTGCAACGGTTCTTCGAGACCGGAAACCCACGCGGTCTGAGTGTTCAGGATGACAAGCGAGTGTCCCGCATCCTGCGCGCGCTTGAAGCTGCGTCTGCACCGGAAGACATGGACCTTCCTGGCTATCGTTTTCACGGCCTCTCAGGTCAGGACAAGGGCCGCTATTCGGTCCGCGTTACCGGCAATTGGCGCATCACATTCGGCTGGGACGGCGAACACGTCACCAACGTTGAATTAGAGGATTACCACTGATGACTACATCATCTCCTATCAAGCGCGGGCTTCCCCCGATGCATCCGGGGGAACTTCTGCGCGAAGACATCATTCCTGCGCTGGATAAGTCCAAGACTGAGATCGCAAAGATGCTCGGCATCAGCAGACAGACGCTCTACGACATTATCGACGAGAAGCAGCCCGTGACCGTCACGATGGCCCTCCGGTTCGGAAAATTGCTCGGAAACAGCCCGTTCTTCTGGCTGAATCTCCAGCAGGCATATGATCTGGAACGGGCCGAACGCGAGGTTGATGTCTCGGCAATTCCGACTCTTAAGGTCGCCTAGCCCGACTACTTCAGAATCTCCAATCCAACGGATATGGTTGTCCCCATCTCAACGGGGGCAACCATGGTTTTTGCTCGGATTCTGACTACTCTTCTCGCGATCGTAGCAGGCGTACTGTCCGCCGCTGCAACCGAAATCCCGCCTGGCAAGGTGGGAAACTATGAATACTGCCTTCGAATGCTTGGCGGCGCCACACCCGAGGCAGCCATAGTCAACTGCAATGGCACCTTCAGCCCTTATGTTTCCATATGCCAGAGCAAGGGCCACACCCAGTTCGCTTGCACTCAAGACGCGACTGCAATGGCCTATGCCGTGTTCTGGGAAGGCGCAAATGAGCGCTGCCGAGGTGGAACTGAAGAACCGGCGACTTCCGACGCATGTGACGAACGGCAGGTCTATTCTGAAAAGCTCCAAAGCATGCACTGGTGTGAAGGACATGCCCCAAACCAGCGATCGATGCTTAACTGGTCCCGCTGTGACTGATCAATCAGGGCCCGATTTCATCGGGAAAGAGGTACGCCAGCACATACCTCGATCCGATGCCTGAGTATTCCGGATCGTTCGTTCCCTGGGTATCGATCCACATCAGATCACCCAGGAAGCCGAGATACGCATCTCGCACGATCCGGTTGGCACGTTGGCAAATCACGCCCATCACCATCGGTGAGTTGTCAACCAGAAGGTCGAGGAACAAGCCTTGATCCTTTTGATAAATGTTGAACTGGCATTGCTGGTTGTTGAGTTGCACCCGGACCGCCTGGTTAGGCACGGCTTGAAGCGGAACAATCAGCATCAGAATGGCCCTGCTGGAAGTCCGCTAGCACCGAATTGTGCTGCGGTTGGCGCAACGGGCTGAACCGGCCCTCCATTGACCAGCCCCGCAACTGTCGGGCTTTTCGTTGCGGAGAACATGCCACCACCGGCTTCTCTGATTTCGATCACGGTCACATCGACCTGCATCAGACCAACACCGTTCGTTGCGGTCTGCGCATAGTCGTAGCGTTCGATATTTGCGTTCAGATAGACCCTTGCCGGGGTCACGATGTTATAGAGCTGCAGATCGCCTGCTATCGCCGATATCGAAGATAGCAATGCCTGCTGCCGAGCTTCATTGCCGCCGGCGGCGAACCGGAGCCTCGTGCCATAGGGCACTTCGACCTTGTCGTAGCTCTCGAATGAACCGCGCTCGACGGGATAGTCAGAGATCGCCCACTGCTTCCGGAAGTCGAACGCGGTGATGCTGTCGGCAATCACGACCGGAATGCCACCGCGATAGATGCCCCATGCCGATGCCCTGCCTCGAAATATCAGGGAAAGCGCGTCGGCGAGGAGGAGTTCAAGAGCCATCAGGTCGGACCAAAGTTCGCCGCCGTGGCATTGGCGGAATGTTTCATGCGCTTGTCGATATCGCCCCAAATGGCATCGGCAATGCCGTGCGGATCAGAGGCTTGGGTATGGATGTTCATGTTGCCGATCGATGTGTTCGAAGACACGCTGTTGGCGTAACGACGGTTGTCGTTGTTCGCTGAAGAGATTGCCGCCGAGCCTTTGGCGCCCGTGGCAATCCCCGGCTGTTCCGGTCTCAACAGATATGAATCCATTCCGCGCATACCGCCGGCCGTCCTGCCGGTGAAATTGTCTACGCCAGTTCGCGGATTGTAACCCTCAGCTCGTTCAAACCGGGAGGCGGCAATAGCGCCCTCGCGATCATTGCGAGCCGTGCGAAGTGCTGATTCAGACCCACCGCCAGCCTTGCCAGAGTTGATCTCCTTCAGCACATATTTGACTTGCGTCTCGAAATCGCGCCAATCCTTGCCGAGTTCGCGAGCGTGCTGAAGCATTCCGGCTTTCCGAGAGCCGAGCCATTGGGCAATCCCAGTTGCGCCGATAGAATTAACCGACGACGGACCACCAGAGGCCTCGACATTCATCCACCGCGAGATAAGTCCTTTTGCACCATGAGGCGACACGCCGCCCTCTGTCAGCATCTGGTAGGCTTGACGCTGCCGGTCCTTCGTCCACCAACCTCGTTCACCGGCACTTCGACCGCTGACGGCAAAATCGCTGCCACCGGCGAGGCCTCCGCCGCTCGCCCCAGCCGAAATCAGACTGCCACCAGAACCCATGGGGCCAGCGGACGCGCCAGACATGGCTCCGGTGATCCCCTTCCAGAGATTTGACCAGAAACCACCGCCGCCAACTTCGTTGGAGACCGGCATGACCGGAAGCGGGTTTGACTTCGAAACCGGGCGACCGTCGACTGGACCGTTCAAGAAGCCGTCGAGTGAGTTTTGTCGCTCTCGATCACCACGATCGCGGCCGGGACCACGCCCATGGGGACCAGAACCTGGTCCCTCCGGAATGCCGCGCATCTTCGCCCATTGGGCGACCCATTCGTCGGCGCGCGGATCATCACGCCAGCTACCCGCATTCTTTGCACTGTCACCCGATAGGCTGAGCATAGCTATCCATGGGGAAACACGGCCAAGAAGGCCGCGCGCTAAGCCACCAATACCTGCACCACCGGCCGCGGCAGCCCCTCCACCCGCTGCGGCAGCACCGGCACCACTCGCAATGGCCCCGCCGAACAGGAACTTTGCCGCCTTGCCACCAGCCCATAGGCCGAACATGATTTCGAGCGCGTTGGTGAGACCACCAACGGCATCGGCGGCAGACTTGGCGCCGTCACCGAAACTCTTCAAACCAGCGCCGACGGCGTTCCAGTCGATCTTCGCCAGATAGTCAGCGAACTTGGCAACCTTGTCGGAAATTTCGCTGGCGAGCCAATCCTTGTTGGCACCCAACCAGGCCGTCATCTTGTTGATGAGATCGGTGATCGGTGGTCCGGCCAACTCATAGAGCTTGTTGATCAGCGAACCGACCTGTTGGGTCAGCGTGAACCAGGCATTCTGAAGGTCTTGCGCTGCCTTGATCGCCCGGCCGGACGGCGAAATCGATTTTTCGATTTCGGCGACGTAAGCCCCAACGGCTGCACCTTGATCCTTCATCAGGGCAAATGTGCCGGGGTCGATGCCAAGTTCTTGCGCGATGTTGAATGCGCGGGCTGGATCGGTTGCCGCCAAATTCTTCAGCGCGGCCGAAGTCTGCTCTAGAAAAGCGATCGGGCCCTTATCGGTCGAGATCAGCCGGCCGGTAGCTGCTTCAAGCTGGTAGAACGCCTGCGGCAGTGCTTTGCCTTGAAACCGCAAGTCATACAGCGCCTTGCCCATGCGCTGGATGGTTTCGGCCGTGACCTGCCCAGTACCGCCGAAACGCTGCGCCGCAGCCTGCCACGCCGCGACTTGCTGCGGCGATTCCGCCATGTTGGCGGAGAACCGGCCCAACTCAGAATTGGCCAGGGTAAGGCCGCTGATGAGATCGGCAAGCGAACGAGAGCCCGCAATGACGGCAAAGAGCGTGATGACTTCGCGGGCCATCTTCTGGATGCTGGCGGCAACTTTGTTCGAAGCCGCTTCGACATCCTTGCCCGATTTGACGGCCTGATCCCGTGTCTTGAGAAATGCGGAAGCAGCTTCCTTTTCGCCCTTTTTGAAGTCCTTCGGATCGAGCCGCAAGGCCACGATGAGTTCGTCGATCAAAACGCCCATCAGGTTTCCGTTTTCTTGTGAGAATTGATGATGCGTCGGTTATGGCCGTCTACCGTCGCGACCTCGAGCAAGTCGTAGACGTCCTCGACGCCAAGCCACTCATCAAGGTCGCGCAGCGTGGCCAGCTTCTGGGAAAGAACCGCGCCTATCACTCGTGAAACGTTGGCGTACTCAATCAGGCCTTCGTCGTAGGCGTCGCGTCCGAGGTCGGCTTCGATGCGGCGCCGCCAAGCGAAAAACCCACATGCAATTCAAGCACCTCCCGGCGCAGATTGATGCGGGTCATCACTTCCTCGATGTCGTCTTCTATGAGGTTGCGCACGACATTGACGTTGGCTGGATCAGGCCTGATCTGGATGCAAGACATCATTTCGTCGAGCAGGGGTTCGGCATCATCCCAGTTGGATGACAGCAAAGCGCTGACGCCCATGACGGCGATGCCCTGCATGCCCTGCCCGGCTGCCTGCCCAATGTCGATACCAGAACGGGCCACGCTGAGAAGCGCACGCATGGCCCACTTCTCGGCCTGGCTGGCCGGCATCTCCCGAATGACGAACACCTTGCCAGCATCACGGCTGATCTCGCCGATTGGTTTCCCGTCGGCATCAATCTGGCGATCATCTGAGATCGTAACTGCTTTGACCTTACGCGCCATGGATCAAGCCTCAGATCGGGTTTGCCGTGACCCGCTCCCAGCGGATCATGTAGCGCCGGGGCTGCAAAATCCGCGCCGCTGTCGGGAGTGGCGATTTGTTGACCAGATACCCTTTGGTCGAGACATAGGTACGATTGACCGATGTCAGAGTAGTCTGACCATTGGCAGTGAACACATCCCGGTTGTTGATCATTGCCGCCGCCCATTGCTCGAAGATGAAGTTCGAAACGGAATCAGCTTGCAGCGAGAAATTCTGCTCAACCGGGGTGAAGACAAAACCGCCAGAGAGAAGGCCGTCTACACCCATTGCAGTTTCGACGACTTCCTGCTCGGCAGCGTCATAGATGTTGTCGGCCGAGAAGCCTTGGATGCGCTGCGGTACCGGGAACAACCCCGGAATGGTAAGCATGATGATGGCGTTGGCCGCCGTAATGGAGGACATGCGAAATCTCCCGATCTAGGGCGGTTGGTTACTGGACGAGGATAGATGCAAGGTCGATGTGCTGGACCGAGCCGCCGTCCATATACCAGAAGGAAATCGGCGGCGATTGGCGGGCCTGCCTGACGATCGGAGCGGCGTCCTTGACCTGCAGATACCAGCCCTGGATTTGCAGCGTGTCGCTGACAGGAAGGCCGGCGGCAGTGTTCACAAGCGAGGCCTGCTGGGCCGACAGAGTGACATTGGGCCGTATCGCGCCGAAGTTCAGTCCGGCGTTGATCGGGTCCATGCAGGCCTGCCGGATCAGTGCGTACCCATCAGGGTTGTATGGGACAGATTTCGCATTCGCGAGCAGGTTCATCAGGGCTAGCTGGAGCGCATTGTTCAGCCAGATCTGATTCTCATAGCTGTCCAGCCACTGGAAGACACCGGATACCGTACCATTCTGGAATTCGCGGAACTGCTGGTTCGCCGTGGCGTAGGCACCGTAGAAATTGTAGCCGTTCGCGATGAGATTGCTGGCAACGGTTGCCGTGGTAACGCCGGCGACGAGACCACCCTGCCCCCTGAAGGCGAATGTGATGCGGCCGTTGGTGGCTTCGAAATCAATGGAAGCCGCGGCACCGCATACAAAGGCATCGATGCGCTGGACGTCACTGGCCAGAACATAAATCGGGCACGTTCCGTTGTAGCCGGCTTGAGCCAGAAGATAGCCGAAGCTCGTGGTGGCCTGAGCGGAAAGCGTGGGCGTCACGTCGGTATCGAGGGCGACATAACCCCAACGCTTGTTCTGGGCATTGGTCCACAAGGCGAAACGAAGCTTCTGCTGGCAGCCATTTCCGGCATCAGGGTCGAAGATCGTCATGAAGTTCGCCCAATTCTGGGTGACATTGACGATCCCGGTCATGAAACCATCGGGGGTGACAGGTGCTGCGCCTTGCGAAAGGATGGCGCCGGTGTCCACGGTCAGGAAAACCAGAGGGGCCAGCGAACCGGTGGCAAATGCCGCGGTCGAGCCGGCGCCAACCGAGCCGGAAGTGATGATGAACCCGCCGGAGATCGTGTCATAGGTAACGCTGAGCGGCGCGCCGGTGGCCGTGATCGTGGTGCTGGCGGCGGTCTGGGTTAGATTGACATAGTAGGTGCCCACAAGGCCCGTGCCGGTGCCAAGACCCGTGATCTGGGTGCCGACGGTGACGCCGCTGCCGCTGATGGCCTGCCCGACCGAAAGGGTACCAGATGCGACGGCCGACACGGTCAGCGTGCCATAGATCGCTGAGATCGCGGTGCCATCCGGAACTGCTTGGGCCTTCGATACGGCATAGGTTCCGAGACCGCCCGAGGTACCGGAAAGCTGAGACACGATCTGAGTGCCCACCGTCACGCCGGTACCGCTGATCGCTGCCCCCCGCACCAAATTACCAGAACCAACAGCGGTTACGGTCAGGACGCTTCCGGCGATGTTACCAGTCACGGTAGCGGTGCCTGCGGCAATTGCGCCGGTGACGCTCGCCGCCGAAGGCAGCGTGTTGTTAAGCGCCGTCGCGATGATCGTTGCGGCCGAGGAGTAGCTCGTTGCAGCGGCCAGCGTCACGGCGTTGTTGGAATAGGTGTAACCGTCCACCACAACCGAGAGTACACCATTGATCGCCTTGAGCTGCGGAATGGTCAGCGTGTTGACCGGGCCGCCGCGAAGATAGGCCGATGCACCGGCGGCAGGGAACCGCGTGAACAGGATAGCTGCCGGCTTCTGCGTCGAGTTGTCGAAGCCCGCGAAATAGACGTTCGCGACGCTGACCTCGTCCGAGGATGGGCCGAAATACTTCGAGACCGAAGTACCGTCATTGGGAAACGACAGCACCTGGCCGACGGGCACGCGCGTATTGAGGGTCAGCACCAACCCGTTCATCACGAGCGAATTGCCGCCCGCGTTGAGAACGTTCGGAATCACATTGACCAAAAGTGAGGCCGGTATGGTCGACATCTGATCGGTTCCTTTTGTCGAAGGATTGGGGAGTCAAGGCGAAGGACCTATTAGGCTGGGTAGACCGCTTCGACGTTGATGAGGGTGGGCTGCAATTGATCCGCGAAGTCCTGCGGGGTTTGCATCGCGATGTTGGCTTGGAGACGCGCCTCGATGACCCACCGGTCGTCGACTTGCTGTTCGCCATTCCAGAATGGGATTTGCTTCGGGTCGTCCGCATGGATCGGGACGACGCCAGTGTTCAATGCAGCAAAAGCTGCAACCGCATATTGGTCGCGAAACAGGGTCGTTATGATCTGCGCGTTGTCGGCGGAATTGTCGCCATGGACGTCCAGTTGAATAGTGATTTCAGTTGATTGGAGGTACGTCTCAAAGCCAGACGCGAGCTTTCTCGACGTCGCGTTCTGGCTAGGTCTAACCGTATACGTTCCTACGCCGCCACTGCCTGTTCCCAACGCCATGATCTGGGTGCCGGCCGAAACTGAAACGCCGAACACTGTCTGTCCTACAGCTATCGAGCCGAGCTCGACTGCGGAAACGCTCAAGACCTGTCCAGCGATCGAACCGGTGAAACTGACGTCGGTATAGGTATCGACATTTGTAGACAGCCTACGGCGACCGATTGGGTTCATCACGACATAGTCCGGGGCCTTTGGCGGTGGCACCCGATTGACCTGTGCCCGCACGACCACGACGCCGCTGGGCAGGATCGAGACCAGGAATGACCGCACTGCGGTCAAAATCGCCGCTTCGGTCAGCGCGGGAGCAGAGCTCACCCGGCCAGCCTGTAATAGGCGATGTTGAGCTTGGCGCCGGCAGTCTGTTCGATGAACCGGAGCGCACTCAAGTTTCCGGAATATTCGAGCGGGGCGTCCGCCACCGCCATGGACATACCAACGGTAGCAGTCGGAGCGGTCCCATCATCTCGCCAGCGCACGGCCTGAGCCTCACAGTCAATGAGCGCGAGATTTGCTCCCGGTGGAACGGTAAGGGCGGTCGAAGTGGCAACGCTCGATATCTGCTGATAGCCGAGCGGCGTGTAGGATTGAGAGAACATGTGCCGTTCCTATGGAGAAACCTGGAGCGCGATGGCGGCCTTTGACCAATCGGGCCAGCGTTCGAGGACATGGGTGACGAGCCAGACATTCCCTTCTGGCAAGGTTCCACCCGGAAACACGATGAGATCGCCGCCCGCCTCGATGTTCCGCACCACACCCATGGCGGCACCGTTCAGATAGACCGCTCTGTGAACGCCTTGGATGTTCACGCCGTCGAGTTGTTTCAGATCGGTGAATGTCAGGGCCTGAACCTGAAGCGAGACCGGCAGATCGACATAGGACGGCACCTGAGTTCCGTCACCACCAATGGTGTAGCCGATGGATCGTCTATAGGTGGCGGCTACAAACGGGTTCACCGCCCCGATGGCTGGAGCCACGATCCCGTGCAGATTCATCACTTCACCCGAAAGTCGACACTGTTGATCATCACCGAGGTATCGATGAGCTGCTTGTCGCTGCCTTTTCGAGCGATTGTCTCAGGCTTTAGCGGCGGACCGACATATTCAACAATCGCGCCCTGCAATTGCCCTTTTATCGCGGCACCGGCTTGGCCAAGGGTCTTGTCGGCATCGTAGTGATTGGTGACGAGCAAGCCCCCGAGAGCATCGGGCCACTCTTCAGACTTCGCTTGAATCATGCCCCGAAAGAACGGGCGCGGCGGTGATTTCTCGTTGCCGAACTCGTTCATGGCGGCCACCAGCGGCACTGATGTACCATCTGGATAGGTTGCCCCGTCTAGAAAGCCGATCTCAACACTCGACGCCTTGCTGGCGTTCCGCGCGATTTCAGCAAGCTTTGCGAGGAGCTTGTCGCCGCCGGTGAAGGCAACCATCAGTCATTTTCCTCAGAGCCGCCCTCGGGTTCACCAGGCGTTTGTCCCGCCTTTTCGGCCGCCGCAGGATCGATGTTCGACTGATCGTCGCCCTCGCCCCCTTCTGCCTTGCTGGCAAGCCACTCAAGCGCGGCAACGATGTCAGCCTTCTTGGCCGGCAGGTCAGAGCCGAGCAGCTGGGCGGCCTCCGCTTTGAACGACAAGAAGGGAACGCTGTTGTCTGCCGCAATGGCGAGAATCTCAGCCGGCGACTTCGACTGATCGTCGCCAGACGGCACTTTGCCAGTCGTTGCATCGGGGGCCGGCAAAACCGGAGGTGCCTGGTTCACAATGTTCGTGACGTTGACGCCGCCGGAAAGCGCAGCCTCGATACGATCGAGACGAGCCTCGACGATCGCAAGACGGTCATCCGCCTCCGTCCTGAATTCGCGCACTTCCTTGCGGAGCGCATTGAACAACTGTTCGTCCATGGATTGCTTCCTTCAACGATATGGGAATGGCGTTGGCGGCGGCGCCGGATAGCTGAAGCCGCCAAGCCAGTACGGCCGGGCAAGCTGCCAGAACAATGCGCCATAGGTGGTCTGCACGTACCAAGCCTGTGCCTTGGTCGCGGTGAATTCGACATCGACCGAAACACTGCCTTCGGTCGCACTGGAAATCCGGCCAACAAGCCCGGTAGCAGGGCTTTTCGCCGTGCCGAAATTAAGCATGCAGAGATGTGCCACCATCAGCCACAGGAAGTTGGTCTGATCCTGTGGAGCGACGACACAATCAATGAACCCAGCAATGGCTTGCTTGGCACTAGGGAGAATTCGAGCCGTGATCTGGGATTCTGTCACGTTCGAGAATTCTGGATAGGCGAGAGCCCAATCCGCATAGACGAACGTGACAGCCATTTCAGACCTCAGGCAGCGGCGGTTTCGACGCGACGCTTGAACTCGGGGATCGGGTTCTTGGGATCGTGCGGTTCGAAGCCGACACGCTCGCCAACGTGATCCTGCGTCTTGGTCTTGATGTCGCCGGTGCGCGTCATCACCATGATATTACCGGAGATGACGGCCGGATGATCGGCATTCTGCTCCATCCATGCCGTCATGAACTCGGCATCAACACCATAGGTGAGCGCGTAGCCGTTTGTGATATCGGTCGGCGCCGCGCGATCGACGGGATGAGACCATCCCTTCAGGGTGACGGTTTGGCCGACCTTCTCCCAGACATGAACATCGCGAAAGCCGCCGCCCATAACGGGTTCCGGACGGCTCGTTTGACGCTGGAGTTGGAGAACCAGCCCATGCGGGAGGCGGCAAGCCACGGTTACCGTTTTCGCCATGGTGAGTTTCCTTTTTACGATACTAGATGCCTTCCGGCATCGAATTGGACTTCGCAAGGTTGATAGACGCGGGGACTACTCTCAAATTCGTGTGAACGTGCAGACCGCTGCAAGTCTTTCCTCGAAGAGGATAGATATGATCCACATGATGCGAGATGCCGGTTTCGCGAGTAAGGCGATCAGCTTCCGCATAGATCTCTGCGATCGCATTCATATCAGCCCAAGAGGGTGTTCTTGCCTTTAGGTCAAATTCACGTTGCCTAGCGTTGGCAATGTAACAAGCTCGATTTTTTCGGTAGTCATTACGCCGTCTTTCACGGATTATGTCGCCGTTGCGAGCCCGTGAATTCTTTCGCCACTGCTTGAATTTTTCAGGATTGCTCACGCGATCCGCTTTGGCCCTGATTTTTCGATCGGCAGCAGTTTCTTGGTAGGCAGATCTTTGCTTTTCCCGAATTCTCGGTCGGTGTTTGGCATAACCTTGCCGTTGAGAGAGCTTTTTTCTCTCGATTTTCTCACTTTCGGAGAAAGCGAACTCCCGACGATTTTCAATGGAGGCTGCCCTGATCTTATTCCCATGATACCGGAGCGTGTTGGCTCCAGTGCATTCGAGAGAACAAAATCTGGACTTCTTTTCTCGGCATGTCGGCACATCGTATGGCGATCCACATTCCGCACAAACCAACGAAACAGTGGTTGTGCGACGAGGTTGAATACGGCGCCATTCGTATAAGCAAGCCATTGAACAGAAATTGCTAGGCTCTCGCCATGCCGGGACATAGTACGAATTAGAGCAGTTCTGACATGATTTATCTGTTCCAGACTTCTTTGACATTGATATACTCGGAAATCAATCTTTGAACTCCGAGTATACCATATTCGTTTTCCCGTTCAAACGCCCAATAGCTGCGCTACTGCCGCTGGGTATCTAATGACCGCACCCCAACTACCCGCCGTCTTCTTCTGCTTCCAGGCCGAGAGCTCGCGAACGATGGCATGATCCCGGGATTTTTCATTGAAGGAGCAGAAGCCGGTGTCCTGACCGTCGAAACGATCGGCGATGAGCTGGACGACATTGCCGGCACCGGTGGCATAGCGCGGCGAGGTCTTCACCTTCAGCTTGGGGAAGTTCTTCGTCAGCAGGTCCATGACGTTGACGCCGAACGAGTTCGTCGAGGTCAGAGCCACGTCCGAGCCGGGCGACATTGCGAGGGTCAGATCGTCGTTCTTCTTCACGCGGCCCATGGTCTGGGCAACGAGCTTGTTGAACAGCGCCTGGATGTCCGCGTAGACCTCGTTGGCGGTGGCGTTGATGACGCCGGCGCCCGTGATCCAGGTAACACCACCAGCAGCCTTGGTTGCCGGGCTCAGCGGCGCCGACAGGGCCGGATCGTTGAGCAGGCCATAGTTCTGCAGACCAAGCACACCATTGTGATAGGTGTAATCCTGGAATTTTGACAGCGTCAGAGCGGACGACATCTGTTTTTCGGAGACCCAGTTCAGCTTGGCCTTCGCCATGCGCTCCTGCTCGAGATCACCATATTCGATGATGGTCTGGAACAGGTAGGACTGCCGCTGCGGAAACGTGGCGTTCGCATCCGACATGCCGACATTGTTCTTGTCGCCGTAGCTGGACACCTCGCCGGTGTTTTCCACGACAAGGAACATGGCGGTCTGGGTGGTCCAGTCGCCTTCCTTGCGCTCACCGAGGATATCGGCGCCCTCGTTTGGAGCCTGGAGAACCCGGATTACCTCCGGATCGACATAAGTCGTGAAGAGCGCCGGGACACCGCTGGAGCCGGGACCGACGGCAAGCGTCGGCTGGGCATCCAATGCGACCTGGTAGCTTCGCTTGTATTCGATGGGCAGATAGTCCTGAGCGAGGACGACAATGCCCCAGTCCCGCTCGAGGCGGGAGAAATCAACGTGCTTGTTCATGTCTGCCTCGCTTAGATCGTGTCGGAGATCTTGATGAGTTCCGACGCGGCGCCTGCTGTGGCAGCGTAGAACTTGGTTTCGATGCTGCCGGAGACGGTAGCGCCAGCCGCGGCGAAAGTGCTCACGCCAGTCGTCAGATTGGCGAATGCCTTCATGCCAATAGTGGCCGCACCGGCACCGGTATTAGTCACCCAGACATCACCACCATTGATGATGTCACCGATTGCAAAACCGGCCGGGATCAGGTTGCCGAATTCGGCCAGATAGGTCGTGATGACGGCCTGTTCGGAGCGGATCACGATACCGGTAGGAGCGCCGGAACCGGTGTTGTTCAGCAGCCGAGCGATGCCGTTGGCGTCGTTAGCTACCCATGCGAACAAACCGACTGTGACGCCGCTGGCACCGGCGACGAAGCCGCCTTCCACGGTCAGCGCGGAATGGCGGGGATTGACGGAGGCGACCTGACCGGCAACGGCCGGCGCCTGAGTGAGATTAACCTGCCTCTGGAACATGGTTGTGTCTCCTTACTTGAGGCGGCCGGCGCTCGGGAAACGCTTCGAATAAGCGTCCTCGGCGGCAGCATCCATGGCGGTGATGACGGGAGCGGTGATGTTGGAAGGCACCGGAAGAGCCTTCAGAAGCGCGCGATACGCGGACTGCGGTACGCCGGTGATATCGATCTTCATCGCATCCAGGGCATGGCGATAGACCTTATCGGCACTGTCGCCGGCCACGGCGATCTTGCCGACATACGGACGGACCTCGTCTTCGGCGATACGGATGTCATTGAACTGCTTCCGTACGCGCTTCTCGACGGCTTCGGCGGAGGTGCGGATCGCTTCGTCCATGGCGGACTTACTGACCTTTTCCTCGTCATCGTCCTCGTCTTCGGCGCCATCAACTTCCTCGCCGTCGTCCTTGGCCTTTTTGCTGGCCTTCTCGTCATCCTCTTCGGATTCGTCTTCGGCCTTCTTGTCGATCTCTTCGTGGTCCTCGTCCTCACCGCGCGGCTCCATATCGTCGAGCGCGATGAGTGCCTTCATTACCTCGTCGAGGCTGGCGTCCTGAGCCAGCTTACCGTCGAGGGCAGTCTTGATCGCCGCGACCTTCGCCGCGCGCGCTTTTGCTTTCGGCGAAGTCGCCATTGCGGTTTTCTCCATGGGAGGTGGGGTGAGTGCGCTGTCCTGTACAAGGACATCGCTTCCGGCCCTGCCATTCTCGACAAGGGCAAGATGGTTTCCTGACAGATTGCGCATCACTCCGTCGTAGGGTTCACCTTGAGGCGTCACACCCGGCGTGAAGTCAGGATCGTATCGATAGCCGCAGCTAAGCTCTCGCTGCGCACCGGACTGAACAAGTTTGATTGCCTCGCCATCCCAGATCGACAACGGCGCAGTCAGATAGGGGGTATCGAAGTTGACCGGGCTGCCGATCGTGCCCACCGTCAGCGATTTCGGATGATCGTCCGCGCTCACTGGCTTGTGCTGGATCAGAAGCGGCTTGCCTTCGAAGCTTGCTGCGGCGCGGGCCAGTTCGTCGGGATGGCGATAGAGCTGATAGATGCGTTCCGGATCGAGGCCGAGCCGTTCGAAATCGGGTATCTCGCGGCCATAGTACGGATTGACCACCGCCTTGCTGATCGGGGTCCGTTCAACGTGGAGGTGACCGTCGGCGTCGATGGTGCGGACCGTGGCGCGATCCAATGCGATCGAATCTTGTGCCTGCACTTCACCCTCGGGGAACAATTGTGACAGCACGCGAACGACCTGCGGATGCATTGGCTCCGGCCAGTGCCCCGCAGTAGACCAGACATAACCGCAATGCTCGGCATCGATTTCCGGTACGAACCGGTACCGCACCGGCTGGACAAAGGTCGTGAAGATCATGCCCGTTGGCGTCTCGACTTCTTCGACCACGGTCGGCTCACCAAGCCACGCCTGGCGGCCTGCTACGCCAATCTCCTCATCGGCTTCACGAGACGCGGTTTGCCAAGGTGTTTCATCCGGCTCACCCTTGCCGCCTGGCAGCGCCCAGTGGCCGCCGAAGTTGGCTTCCTGCGTGCTCCGGCAGAGGAGAAGCACCGCACCATCAGGGGCAACGAAGATGATGCCAGCGGCGCGCGGCACCTCATCCTTCGTGAACTCGCGTCCGACTGACTGCGGGATATCGACCTTCGCCGCGAACTCGGGCGAATGGGCGACAGCGGCCATCAGCCGCTCCTGTGCAGAAGAAACAGCCGGCATGATGGTCTCACGATGTGTTTGCGGGTGGTGCGTTAGTTCACCGAGACCAGGCCTGAGCCTGAGGTCCCATCAGTCGACAGTGTGCCAATAACCGGGTTCTGCCACCATGGCGGCGTTACCGGATCGTTCCAGCGTGGAACAGTATAGACCGGCGCCACATATGGAACGACAGGAACCGGCGCGGCGATTGCCGGTCCTGGGCAGGTGTCCACGTGCGGCCCGTGATGCTTCTGGCACGACGGGCAAAACCATGCTGTGCGCGTCATCACGAAAACCCCTTCACCACTGGTCTACCGACACAACGACAGTTGATAAGTTCTCCGGGTTGGATCAGCCGCCGAACCTTTGGATCGGGATCAAACCAGCCATCTTTGACGGAGAACCGTACCTTTTCCCTGCCTGCCTGAACGTGAGTTTTCCGGGGTTCCCGGCCCGCTGACGAATGCCGCCACTCGGCCTCGTCAATCCCAACTTCCTGCAACCTGACCCGGTTGAAGGCTGCCGTGGCCTTGTTGTTCTGGTCTCGCGCGATCAGCGCTGCTCGCCGCTTCGTCACTCCCAGCCGCTGCTGCAGGTCATCCGCCAGTTGGCCGAGATCGCGGCCGGTCTGCACCGATCGCATCACGATGCCCTCGATTTCAAGGAAGTACTTTGCTGGAAGACTTCGGATCAAAGATACGTTGGCGTGAACCGTGGCGTCGACAACATCCCGCATGATGGGCGTCATCTTGAACTCGACGGTCAGACCGCTATCGCGGAGGATGTTCCGCAACGCGGCAGATGATCGTTTCTCGACGGACTGCGCGAAGTATGCCGCAAGATTCTCGGCGGCTTCGTCGAACTTTTTCAGCCACTGCGAGGAAAGCTCACGCGTCGACCGACGCAGCGCATCGGCTGGGGTTTCGTCTTGCGCAATCCGAGGTTCGTTCTTTCGGTATGAAGCCTTGATGAAGAAGACCACACTGCGATGCATGGCCTCAACAAGGCTATCCAGACGCTTTCGGTAGGCCGCTTCGATCCCGATGTTTGGGCGAACAGGGCGGAGCACCCTCTCGGTCTTGCTCCTCGGCGCTCGCTTCCGGCTTTGCAGGCTCGACATCACGATCCTTCAGCGTATCAGCGATTGGCCGAGCTTTCGGCGTCTTCGCGTTGATGACATCCCAGAGGTCGAGCTTGATCACGCCGCCTGCTTCTTCCCGTCGAATAGCTCATCAATTGGCTTGCCGCCTTTCGGCTCAAGCCCTTCCTCCTCTTCGTCAAGGAGGTCCGGCGCATCGTCCGGATCAAGGTTTTGATACATGCTGTCGGGGTCGCTGGCTAGGCTGCTGCGCGCTTCCTCCGGCGAGACAACACCGGAATCGATGTCGATCTGGCGGGTTTCGGCCTTCGTCTTCTCGACGTCGGCAAGATCCTTTTCGTCGAGAGACCATAGCGGCTCAAACTCGAAATCGATGCCGTCGTCGGTTTCGCCCCACAGCGAGAGCATCACCAAGCCCATAAGGGCATGCAGGTTCTGCCGGTAAAGCTTCTCCTGGAAGCTGTGTATCCAGTCATAGAACGACCGCAACTCACCTTCCGAGGAAGCATTGAGCCCTGCCGGCTGGATGCCGAGCAGCTTCACTGTCGGGATATGGCTGACGGATGCCATGTGCTCTTGCGACTGGGCCTGAAGCGCGTCGAGGCCACCAAGAGGCGACGACACGTTCTCGAACTCCTCGGCCTCCTTATCGATCATCAGCAGCCCGCGATTGGAGCGGGTGTTGTTGAACATCGCGGCGCGGGCCATCATGCTGTCGGCGGAGCCGCCGCTCAGTACGGCGTCCATCTCCGTTTTCAGCACGAACTGCGTGAAGGCCGTGATGATGTCGTTGACGCCCTGCCGGGTTTTCAGCCAATTTTCGACATAGGGGTACGCCATCTGTGACAGCGAGACGCCGCCGAACGAATAGGCCGGCCTCAGCAGATCAGGCACCGGCCGGCCGACGAAGGTCAGCAGGCGCGTCTTGTGAACCGTCAGCCCCATGACGTTCCAGAACTGCGGATCGTACCATCCATCCTCGAACGGATCCGCCGCATTGTAGCCCTGCGGGTAGACCCAAACCGGCTCGATCAGCTTCAACTTCTTGATGCTGCCTTTGCCGATCTTGGTCTTCGATAGGGCGTCCCAGCCATCCCCGATGCTCTTGGCCATCTCGTTGGGATTTTTGGAATCGCCGGTATCGATGCTGATGTGAGCGCGGCCGAAGTATCCGTCGGTCTCGGCGACCTTCTCGAACATCGCCCTGACATTGAGGCGTTTGAACTCCACCTCGAGTTCGGTGATCCGCTCTGCCTTGTCCTTCTCCTCCGCCTTGTTCTTGGCCGTGAACCTGATCCAGCGGCGGGTACATTCGCCGGCGATCGTTTCCGACATCATCCGGTATTCAGGACGCTGGGCAAGCTCCGCCAGCACCGGATAGCCCATGAAGGACGATCCCTGGTAGCCGAGGGTCGCTGCTGCACTGGCGTAAACACTGGAGGCCCAGCCGTTGATGCTGTCCATAGCCGTATCCATGGCGATGGACTTGCCGGCCGTTCCTGCTAGCGGCGGATGCTGTGCGACCCGGAACGGATTGACCGGTTCCGCTGTGACACGCGTTGCAGCTACAGCGTCGGGCGATACCTTCAGCCCCCGCCTCCGCTCAGGTGCCGGGGCCGGCTTCTCATCGGCCTTCCGGCGCCAGAACCAAGACAGCATCAGGTTTCCTCAGGCTCCAGGCATTGCGGTTTGCGCCACGGCTGCAGCATTGATGTTCATCAGGCGCTTGGCGTGCGAGTTGTCAGCAGCGATCACTGCATCAGCCAGGTTGTGAGACTTCACGCCCAAGTCCTTCTTGAGCTTCACTTTCGGCACGACGCGCTTCTTGCCCTCGGTCTCCACCCACCAAGGCACGCAGAGCTCGGTGAACAGCGCGTCGAGCTTCTTCGGGCCCATGCCAGACGAGAACGACAGGACGTCCTCGGGCTTGATGGCGTGGCCGCGCGTCACGGCGTTGAAGGTCAGCATGGCGCGTCGAGCCGTATTGGCCCAGGCCTGTGCCTTACGGTTCAGATACTCGTCCTTGTTCAGCGGGCTTTGCCGGTTATATGGGTCGCTCGGCTTGTCAGGATCTTCGACGGCACCACCGGCATGGAAAGCGTAGTGCTGCACCTTGGCCTGATTTTCGCGGTTCTGCTCGTCGATGTAGCCGCCGACGAAGGCACCGACACCAATCGTGTCATAGGAGACCGTGGCACCGACCAGCTTCGCCTTGGCCCAGACCTTCTTTGCGTTCTGAACCAACTCATCCTTGCCAGATGACCAATCTTCGGCATCGACGAACACACCATCGATCTTGTCAGCCGTGGCGCTCTTGTCCTCGCCGTCGTCAGCGGGATCGAAGCCGACGATGTTGCGGCCGGTCAGCGTGAGGTTCAGGACGAGATGCGCATCGACGCAGGCATCAAGCCAGCGCCGCTTGAAGATCGAAAGCTCGCTATCCCCCAGTGGCACGCCGCCATAGACGTGCTCGAATAGCTCCGGGCTCCTCTCCTGCATCGCCGCGATGTCGCGCTTGGCCTTGGCGGAGAGGAACGGATTTTCGGTCCAGTCGATCTTCCTCACAACTGAGTGAGGTTGTTCAACGACTACGAAGTTCTTCCAGACGTAGTCGGTGACGAACTTCGGGTTGAACAGCAAGATCGCGAGGCTGTCTTCCTTGCGGATCGTCGGCGCGATAACGACCCATTGCTCCTCCGTCAGCTTCTCCGCCTCTTCCACCCAAAGGATGTCGATGTCGGACGTGCCCTTGATGTCCTCAAGGTTGCGCTCGATGCCGTAGAAGATGAACTCGGACCCAGTGGCGCGATGAATGATCGTCGTCTTCTGGATGTCGAATGCATCTGCCAGACCGAGATGGTTTATGGCCCACTTCAGTTCGGTGTAGACCGATTCCTGAATGCGGTTTTGAAATCGCCGGATGCACAGCACGCGCATCCGGTTTGGGACATGATTGACGAGCCTGACCAGTTGGCAGGCCGTGTCCCTTGTCTTCGAACTAGACCGGCCACCGTGGAGAACAGCGATATCGGCATCGCCGAGGAAGACCTGTTCCCAAAAGTCATAGAGGGCCGGGTTCGTGAGGTGAGTGGTGGAACCTAACTCTTCTCGCTGCGCAGCACCTCGCGCCATGTCCGGTTCTCTGTCTGGATCGGGCCGCCGTAGGGGCCGGAATGCTCGATGCGGTCGACGAACATACCGAGGTGCTTGGCGATCTTCTCCAGGGCACTGTTCTTGTCCCAGATCTTGATCTTGTGGACGTACTCGACCTTGGCGGCCTCATCGTCACCGCAGCCGGGCAGCGTCCTGGTCACAACCTCGAGCGAAGAGACCGAAGCAGCGAAAGCATCGCTCCACTGATCAGGCTGTAGGAGGTTTCCCTGTTCGTCGAACGCCTGCCTTATGTCGGAAAAACCGAGACGTGAAAGCTCTTGAAGGACACGAGCGACCGTCACCTCAGCCCTATCAGCACCTCTACCGACCAGTTCATCGACGCGAGCCGCAATGCTTTCATTTGCTTTCAATCGCGTGGCGTTGCCACGGTTGGCTTTGAACCCAGCCAGGATATACGCTTCATCCGCCGTCTTGCCCTTTGCCAGCGCTTGGGCGAAGCTCTCATGCCTAGGGTTTGGGAGGACTGACATGAAATTCTTTATCGCGCGGTTTCACTTTGCGGATGGCGATATGTCCTACCCGTGGACAGTCTGGGCTACCAATATCAATGCCGCCTTCAATCGGTTGACCCAAGTCGAGCCGTTCTCATCGTCGAAGGAAGTCATCATCCGAGAACGGACAACGACAGACTCAACATTCTACGGCCATTCGGAAGGTCAAGCGGCACTTGAACACTCCAATGTCGAATGGAGCCGGGACTAACTGCATCCCGCACCGCCTCGCACCTCGTTGCCGTCATGGACGGCGAATGAACCGGAAGTCAGAACCTTGCATCCTGCTTTGTGGCACCCGTCCTAAGACGGCACTTCCGATTGAATGGGCCAGCGAGGTAGTCTCACCCTCTCGCCAACCGCGCAGTTCACCTTTTGCTCAGTGAGACTTTCGCGAAGGTATAGCGCGTACCCAACTCTGCCCACTATCGCGGAAACTTCCGGGCCGGTATTCGGCAGCGCTCTATCCGACTGAGCTAAGGCCACGTCTATCTCTAGCACCGCCTGCGGGGCTCGAACCCGCGACCTCTGCCTACTGACCGGTTTCGTGTCCCGTCTGGCATCTAGATCGCCACCACAGCGACCACTCTGCCAGCACGCTCCGAGAATCTATGACCGCGCACTGTCGGAAGCGCGTAACGCGGAAACTCTACTTTCGTGATGGCCCCGTTGCAGCGAGGCAATCGCATAAACCAGTCGTATCAACGTTCTCCGCTCTTTGGCGGATGTTCTCTCTAAGCCGCCTGCTTCTGGCGCCTCGCCTCGCGCTGCCGACGCTGCTCATTCCGCTTCTTCGCCCATGAGAACGCGGCCTGCGGCTCGTTACTCATGAACGGTGCGAAGGCATCATCTGCCAGCCATGAATTGAGGTTGTCTCGTTTGCCCGCATCTTCCGCGATCGTATCGGAAACATCGCTGATTTCGGCGCCACTTAGCAACACCCGGATTTCCCGGTTATCGTCATGCTGCATGGTCCTGCCGCTAACCTTGGCCTGAATTTTCGCCAACGCGCGGTCTTTACGGCGTCGACCGGTCTCGGGATGGATGCCTTCCACCTTAAAGCACCATCGCCGAAAGGACTTGCCACCTGCCTTTGCGCGAGCCCACGCCAGCAGTGCACGGCGCTCACCATCATTGTCGGTCGAACGAAGCCAGTCGAATATCGCTTCGAGCGAAGTCAGTTCCGCGGCGGACGGCATGCGCCCGAGCCTGTCCCAAAAAGCCTGCCGTTCCTCCTCAAGCCTCTTGGTGCCCCAGCCCGCCTTGTCAGCGAAGTCGTGCACGTAGGGCAGTGCGAGGGAGTGGGGCAGTGCTGGCCCAATGTGACCAGGAGCCAACCGCTCGATCTCGGCAGCACGGATAAAGGCCTCTGCAATTTCACCGATGTGCATTCTGCCTCTCCATTGCTTTGGCGTCCTGAACCTCACCCCCATCGTTTCGAACGAGAGTGACAGTGCACTTGATGAGCGTGTTCCAGTCGGGCCCATGCTCGATGATGTTGTGGAGATCAGTTATCTCCTCGAAGTGGTGCTCGATGTTGATCGGACCGTTCTCATGTCGGTACTCGATCACAGCCTTCCAGCGCTTATCGCCATGCAGGGTAACAACGTTGGTCATTTGGCAGGGCTCCTTCGATCATCAAACAGATCGGGCTGAGTTGCACGGGGTCCGAACACTCCTTCGATCCTCTCGTATAGCATGCCGTTCAATGCGTATCGAACGGGCACCACGCCAGTGAGCCGCTGCGCGATCGCCTGGAGCGGCCCGACAGGCATCACGTCCCAAAGTTCCAACCATTCGCCGGCGTGCTTTTCGAGAATGTCCGGGCAGGCCCGTACCATGTCAGATGCCGACCACAGCCCCACCTCGTCGAGAAGGGCGTGATTGTTGGCTGTCTCGCGCAACGTGGTCAGGACCATCCGCATGTGATCCTCACCATGTCGGCGCAGGATCCTGTTCATTGTCTCCACAGCGCGCGTTTCGCCTGGCCCCGGATATGCCGACTTCGGCACAATCCTGACTTCGAATTCTCTGCAAAGAGCTTCGACACGAGGGTCTATCATGCCAGCCACCCCCAGTTGTTACCCTTGTAGATGCTGCACAGGCCTTTGCAGCGCACAGGTCTGCGACAACCATCAACGTCGCACAGGATCTGGACGCGCGGATCGATCATCCTTCCTCCGCCAGAATAGCCTGCATCTTGGTGATGCTTGCCGGCTCCATATAGAACCCGGTTCCCCAATCGTTCCTTATTTCGATGCCGTGGTGGTGTAGCTTCTTGCGAATGTGATGGATGATGACATCGACCGATTTAGTCTCGTACTCGTCACCCCATTGCCGGCTGGCAGTCCTGAGCTGCTGGCGGGACTGGGTTCTGCCATTGGTCAGACAGGCGAGCATCCGCGCTTGTGTCCGTGTCAGCCCGAGTGCTCTCAATTTGGAGAGCTCGCTATCGCTTTCGGCGGGGAGAAGGGTTTGGAGAATATCCTCCAACGCATCGATGTGGCCTATGAGGCGGTCACGGCTTGCGGTGTCGAGGTCGATAGGGGGAATACGTGGGTGGATCGTCATGCCCGTGCCCTCCGGTTCCTGTATTCGACGGCTACAGTCGATCCGCTGGCATTGCGCGGCGTCATTGGTGCAGAGCCGAACACCTTGGCCTTTTCCGCGGCGGCTTCATCGGCCTTCTTGCGGCGCCATCGTTCGATTTCATCGAGTTCTGCCTCCGGCTCGACCGTGCAGGCCTGTACAGGCGAGTTGAGACGCTGCCTGACATATTCCCTGGCCACAGCCATGGCTTGTCCAGCAGTCGCCATTGGCTGATTGCCCGGAACAATATGAAGCTGCTTGCCAGTAAACAATCGATAGGCCGGAACGTAGCCGCCACCGACCGGCAGATACCAGTATTCTGGAAGGAAATCGGGTGCGTTGGGCATCAGAACAGCCTCATAGGATCAGAGGAAACGGGCGTGTCGAATCTTTCGGGAAACCCGTTCTCGCCAATTTCGAAGAATGAAGTGGTGCCGCCGTCCCATCCAACGGTAACGTTTGCGGGCCATGGCAACTCACGCGACAGGGCAAGAACGAACTGTGCCCGGCCGCGCCATTCGGCGACCTTGCATTCCCATACTCCGTAGAGTTCAGAGCCAGGCGTAGGCTCGTTTTCCATCAGGAAAACCTCGGGCCGGAACGGCATGATGACGTGATCGGCATCCCGTTCGACTGCCCCTATGAGGTCGGAATACCGAGGCTTGCGGCGGATAATGTCGTTAAGGAACTTCTCGTTGAGCGGCCCTTTGTTTTCCGCGAAGGTGTTTTTCTTCAACTGGACGCAGACGACAATCGGGCAATCGAGATCGCGTGCCGTCGCCTTCAGTTCGCGGGTGACTTCCTCGCCAAACTCCCAGTTGCTCATTTTGGCCGTGGCCCTATCCCGATCGAGCAACCCGGCATGATCCAGGATCAACAGGGACTTGCCGCGTTTGCGCACGATGCGTCTCCAGCGATCCTTCAACTGCGGCAGTGTCAGACGGCGATTTTGAATGAGGATCGGTGTGTCTTTAAGTGCTTGGTGGACTTCCACCATCTGCGCGAACTGCGCCTCGGTGAGTTCGCCGCGCTTTTGCCTGCGGACCGGAACACCGATGCGCCGCGATATTTCGCGCATGGCCAATTCCTGGGCCGTCATCTCGCCGGAATAGAAATCGACTGGGTATCCTTCCAGCGCCGCGCCGATTGACATCTGACCGACCAATCCGCTCTTGCCCTGCTTGGTCGCGCCGCCAATGATGATCAACTGCCCACCGAACAACGGCCCGATTAGGCGCTCAAGCGGCCCAACTCGATACCCGATACCGGCCGCCCGTTTGCCGTCCTTCATGAAGGCGGCGTTTGCCATGTCGATGGCGGACGTGATGGCATCGCCCATGCTGATCGCACCAAGCGTTTCCGCATCTGTCTCACAAGCAGCAGATATTTCGTCGATTGCCATGTCGCCGAGCGATTGCGGGTCCGCTTCCGCAGGGGCGTCAAATGCGGCTTCACGCAGGTGGTCTGCAGCCACGATCAGCCGTCGGCGTCGGGACATGTCTTCGATAGCGCGCGCATAGTCCACAGCATTGATGACGGTCACCGCCTCAGCTGCCAGCCGAGCTAGATATTGCGCCACCGTCATGCCGCCAACTTTTTCATCAGCAGGCAGGAACGACTTCACCGTGACCGGGTTCGCAGTCTTTCCCAATTTGATCAATTCGATGCAGGTGTCATAGATTCTGCGGTGTAGAGGTTCGAAAAAATGGGATGGGCGCAGAAACTCCAACGATCCCACGAGATCATTGTTGGCAAACAGCGCACCCAACAGAGCCTGTTCGGCCTCGATGTTGTTCGGGGATTCACGAGGAAGGGCGAAATCGTAGCTGTGAGCGTTCACTCTGCCACCTCCATCATCCGAACAAGGCGAGCTGCGCCGGCGGAGCCTCTGCCGGCAAGGCGAGCTGCGAGAGTGCGGATCGCATACGCTGCTTGAAGCGGGACAACTCCGTTGCCGAGCATGCGAAGTCGATCCACACGCCCAACGTCCAACCGGGAGGCCAGCCCATCAGCCACTCGACGAACAGCGGGTTCAAGCTCCGGCGCTCTTTCAAGGGTACGTCGCCAACTGGAGAGGTCGCTTGGCCCGGGAGGAAAGAGGCCAACCGCATCGTCTCGTTGTATGAGCGCGAGTTCCCCGGCTGATGGCTGTCTCCGAAACTCAACGATGTCGGCGTCGGCCATTGCACCGTCTGCGCTGGTAACGGCACCCCGCCCGCTCCAAAGGCTTGGTTCGGCCCGCCCTTCTCCCCGTCCGATGCCCGCGGTGTCGACCAAAGCTGTTCCGTCGCATAGTCCAGCCGGTCGCCTCGCATCTGGCCGTCCTTGCGCTCCAGCGTTGGGCCGCTGCCCTTCCAGTCGTTCGCAGTAGGCGTCGGCCAGGCCGACGCCTGAAACGCCTTCGCCTGCAATGTGAGTGTCCCTGTCTCCCCGGGTCGATCCGCTGGCGCCATGCGCATTCGCCGCACCTGCCAACTCTCTGGCGATTCGTCGTTCTCGTTCGCCCGCGGCGTTATCCACGCCGAGGATGAAGAGGCGTTCGGGCTCGTGGCTCGCGCCGACCTCTGCCGCCGTGAACAATCCTCCCTCAACGTCGAAACCCAATCGCTGTAGGTCACGCCTGACCCGTAGCGCGCCCGCATCGAGGCCGGGCTTCGCCGAGAGCATTCCCGAGACATTTTCGATGAGGACAAACCAAACGCCCGATTGGACGATGATGCGGCGGGCTGTTGACCAGAGGTCGCGTTCGTCGTCGGAGCCTTCGCGCTTTCCGGCAAGGCTATGAGGCTGGCACGGGATGCCGCCAATGAGGCCGTCCACGCATCCACGCCAGCGTCTGCCGTCGAAGGATCGGGCATCGCTCCACACAGGAGCCGGATGAAGGAGACCTTGTTCCATCGCTGAAACCAGGTGCGCGACGGCGAAGGCTTCCCTCTCGACCATGCAGACTGAGCGAGCGCCTGGAATTGCCAGCTCGACGCCGAGATCAACTCCGGCTCCGCCTGTGCAGATGGAGAGGATGTCGAGGTGATGGGGACGAACAGCCACATTCACGCTGCCACCTGCAGATCGAGTTTCTTTTGAGCACGCTTGGCCGATGCCTTGGCCTTCTTCTCGGCCCGCTTTTGCTCCAAAGCTTCTGGCCCGTCGTGGACAAGCCAGTACATCATGCCGAGCGCGTCAGCCTCGTTATCGTTTTTCGGCTTGAGGTTGCGGCCAGGCGCATGACATTCGGCCAAGACCCGATCTTTCAGCCACTTGCGCCGGGCAGCATAGCGATCGTTATCTTCAAGCCCGGCCCCCACTTCCTTGGGCGCCTTGGTCGTGTGGATGAATGACGATCGCCACGTATCGGGCGGGCAAATGATCGGATAGGGACGGCCTTTGCCTGAGCACCACAATTCCAGGGCAATTCGCCACATCGCAGCCATAAGCCGCCCGGCTTCGCTCCGCTGTGAACCGTAAGATTCCCCCTCAAGCGCGATCTCGATTTCGTCGTCAGCGATATCGTGTTTGCGAAGCAGATCATTGAGGCATCGGATGAAGTGCCGGCCGTAGCTGGCGCGGTCTTTGTAGCGCGTGCCGTCGGTATCCTTGGTCAAATCCCATGTGCCATAGGAAAGACGCTGACCTGGCGTGCGCTGCTGGTCTGCCGGCAAATGGCTATCGTCCAGCATCAAGGCCCAACCGAATTGCGTCGAAGGATCGAGGGTGAGCTTGTGCATCAGGCGCCCTCCTCTCGCGGAAGCCCGCCGAGACGAAGGTCATCGTCAGTCGGCTCCTCTATATGGTCGATGAATTGGCGAACCCACATGCAGCTCAGGTCGAAGACGACGCGCTGGTCGTGGGTGCGCCCGTCCATAAGCAGAAGGCCGGTGAAGCAATCCGCGCTTTCGGACTCGTCGTGCCAGACTTCGATCCGGCTACCGCTGTCCATGACGGCGATCATGCCGACTGGCGGATAGAAGAGCGGGCCAGCCCATTGGACTTGCGTCATGCCGGCCTCCTGATTTTGAGCAGGCCGGTCGGCACGTTGGTCCCAGCCTCGGCGAAGCTGCCGACGGGCAGGTCACGCCATTCGCCTTCAAGCTCGCCGTGGTCGTAGTGAGCCGTAGCGGGCAGGATCGAGACGAGCTGCCCGCCGGGTTTCAGGAACTCCAGCGCATGTCGGACGTGTTTGACGTAGTGGCGCCCGTAGAAGGGCGGGTTCATCACCACCATGTCGAATTCGGGCTTGGCCGGCTGTTCGAGGAAGTTGGCCGTTAGGACGTTGTGGCCCTTGGCTCGAGCCTCGGCGGCGCGGCCAGCGTGGTACTCGATGCCGAACACGCGATGTCCACGGGCGCGGATCGCATCCATGATCCGGCCAGCGCCGCATGACGGCTCCAGAATGCGAGACGGCTCGGGCGGGTTGTTCCGCCACTCACGGAGATTGTATAGACCGGCGAACTCCAGCGCCCGTTCGATCACATTGTCCGGGGACCAGTAGAATTGCAGGTCTTTGGAGACGGACGTTCCGGCGCGAGGCTTGGCGTCTTCTTCCTCAGCGTCCGGCAGCACATCGCCATAGAACTCGGCTAGCGCCCGGTTGATGTCCATGAGCGTATCCGGCGCGAAGAACACATGTGCGTTGCCGTTGCCGAAGCGGCGGACGGTCATGCCTCGGTCAAGCGTCTTGATGACCGTCACCTTGCCGTAGCGATCGGTCTCGGTGACTTCCCGGCCGTCGAGGGTTCCATCGCCGCCGGCACGGTGCATGATGGCGAGGGCGTTGAACTCCTCCCACTCCATGAGAGGCTGGCCACGATAGGCAGCGAGCGCATTCACGATGTCGCGGAACTTGTCCTTGCCGTAGGTGCCGGAATATTCGCCCCAGCTGCTGATAATGACCCGCTTGGGCAGGCCCTTCACGCCGATCTTGACCTTGGAGTGCGACTTGTAGGCCGGATCGAGGTCCGCGAAAGTTTCGGCCAGACCGCGAAGGATATGTGCGCGCGGGTTCTCAAGGTACGGCCCGAACGTCGCCTTGGCATTGTCAAAGGTCAGTTCCGGCGGGTCGGCCAAGGTGCGCTCGAACAGCTTCTTGTCCTTGGCGCTGGCGATCCGGTCGATGTTCAGGCGCCCGTAGATCGCCTTCCAGCCTGACGACAGGAGGTTCTTGCGCATGTCGTTGGCGTGGACGTAGGCCCGGCCCAGCAGAACCGGATTGACGTAGGTGCCCATGATTGTGCCGGCCATTTCGACCGCCGTGCAGGCGTCATCATATGCCTTGATCGCTTCGTCGATACCAGCGGCTTTGCGGTCGTATTCGGCGATGATGTCGAGGACGGTGCTTTGCCTGGCGAGTGTGTGCGAGGTCATCTATGCGGCCTCCCCGCCGAAGAGCGGCCCGTATTCGACTGTCTTTGGCTTCTGCGGCACACGCCATTCGGTTTCGATCCGACGGCGGGCCATCTCGGCATATTCTGGGTTGAGTTCGATCAATGTAGCGTGCCGACCGTGGCGAAGGGCAACCAGGGCCGTTGTGCCAGCGCCGCCGAATGGGTCGAGTACCAAGCCGCCTTTCGGGCACCCGGCGAGGATGCAGCGCTCGGCTAGTTCCGGCGGGAATGTCGCGAAGTGAGCGTCAGAGAACGGCTGCGTCGCCATTGGCCACACGGTGAGCGGTGCCGGCTCGTAGTTGCGGAGATTGCGTCCTTCAATCGCCACTTCAAGATATTCAGGGTCTCCGCGTCCCTCGCGATGGATTGATCCATGCCCTCCTTCGCCTGTGTCCCACCCAGCCGGCACTTTGACCTTGCGAGACTGGCGAACCGGCATTGTGGCGGCCATGTTCGCCTTCTTTACTTTGCCGCTACCATCATCCTCGACGTCGTTGCGGACCGTGCCGTAGGTCGTCAGGGTCTTAGGCCGTAGTCCAAAGCGAACGGCCTCTGCGTCGTACCAATAGCGGGCTGACTTGGAGAGCAGGAAGATTTTCTCGTGTGAAGTTCCAGGGCGATCTTTCGCACTGTCCGGCATGGGGTTGGTCTTGCCCCAAACGATCTCTGATCGAACCCACCATCCAGCTTCCTGCAGCGCAATGGCGAGGCGGTTCGGCATCATGCAAAGGTCTTTGGCCTTCAGCACACCGCCGATGGTCGAAAATGGCTTGTCGCGGAATGTGCGATCATCGTTGCCGGTCGCTTTCGTGTCGGCCGCAGAGCGACCGTTGGGCGTGGTAGCGTAGCAGTCGCCGTAGTTGATCCAGCAGGTGCCGGTCGGCTTCAGAACCCGCTTCACCGCTTCGAACACGCGGACCATAACGTCGAGGTGTTCTCCGAGCGTCGGCTCGAGTCCGATCTGACCGTCCACGCCGTAATCGCGGAGCCCGTAGTAAGGAGGACTGCAAACCACACAATCCACGCTGTCGGCCTCAATGGCTTCGAGAGCGGCGAAGCAATCTGCCGTCCAGAGCGTCACCCGCCCGTCCAAGAATTGCTGATAGTCGGGATGGATGGACACGCCCTACTCCGCCGCCTGGAGTGCGGGCTTGCGGAAGTGCCGATCGCCTCGTTTGCGTTTCGCTTCGACCGCCGCCTCGTAGGATTTCTTGGCGTCGTCGGCCGCGTCATAGCCTTCCTCCAACCTGATCAGCACAGGCGCAAAGGCATCGATCGCAACATTGGTCTGCCGCAGCCGTTCCTGCCGGTCTGCGATCTCGCCTTCCAGCCGAGCCTTTTCGGTCCTGGCATGGGATAGGAAATCGGACACAACCGATGCCGACCGATCCAAGATCGTCGGCTGGCATTTCGGATCGAACCCGGCGAGATGCCTTTCAGCCGCCGCTTCGAACTCAGCGTCGAGGGCAGTGTCATCATCGGGGTAGTTGCGGGTGAAGAGGTTGAGGAGGATGCTCATGGCGTTTACTCCGAAACCATCTTGTCGGTGAGTTGCCCGCCGTCCGCGAGATGAGCATCGACTGCTGCGCTCGCCTGTGCCGCAGTCAGCGGTTCATCCGTTTTGAGGTCGCGGAACGATTCCGGCTCTGCCAGCATGTCGGCGTACGTCGGCGCGCAATCCTCACAAGCGATCTCTTCCGCGCCCTGGTGATAGAGGTCGCCCTCGTTGATGGTTTTCAGGCAGAAAACGCAGTTGCCCAGTTCAGCCATGCTCGCCTCCCGCAAACGACAATTTTTCGAGACGCGCGAGCTGCTTTTTGAGGGAGAAAATTCTCCTCGACCGCATCGTGTTTGCGGCGAAGACAGCATCTTCTCGCGAGTGATGGGCATCAATGCCAAGCTTGAAGTGCTGCCGATATGGGGCGCTGGCATAGACATATTCGGGATACGACGAACTGATTTCGCCCTCGATCTCAGTGATCCCAGTGCTCAGCGCATACTTGCTGATATAGACCTTCATCGCCGTTACTCCGTCTCGTCGCTCTGATCTGCGAATGGATCGGCACCGGCGATCAACTCGTCTGCCTCCGCCTTGATCCGCATCTGGCGGATCGAGAAAATGGCACCCTGCCCGCGATGCCATGCCTCGGCATAGGCCTGCCCCTCCGGCGATGCTTCGTTGAAGGGATTGGACAGCGTGTCGCCGCGCATGCCGGCTTCTTCGCCGTCGCGAGCCGCTCGCTCGACCACAGGGGCACGATCTTCGAGCAGATCAAGCTGAGTGCCGACAGGCATGCCCGCGAAACTCATCGCCTGCATCTTGGCGTCGATCTCAGCCTTGAGCCTGGCTTGACCTTCCGGCGTCTGTGCCGTGTCGTAGTCCTTGATCTGGCTGAGACCAAATTCGCCGAGATCGGCCTTGATGGTCTTGCCGACCAGTTTCATCTTGGCGTCAGCGGCCTTCTTCGCCGCAAGCGCCTCGTGGTAGTCGGACCTGTTCATGAAGAACAGAACACGCTTGCTGTCGTCGCTCACACCGCTGTTGTGGCCTTCTCCGGCCGCCATTTCTGCATGCTTTGCCATGTCACTCTCCTTCATGTTCGATCATCTCGGGCACGACCCACTCGGCTAGATCAGCGCCCCGATCCCGCAGCCACTTCGCCAGTGCGATCCGGGTCTCGACGGAGAGCCATCGCAACAAGACGGGTGGTTTCCTGCTTGAAAGCCGCATGTTCTTTCCTTGCCTGGACGCCCGCGCGCATTTCTTCGATTTCACGGTGGTCAATCCTGTTTGCTTCCTGGTTGAAGACGGCGCGCACACGCCGCCTCGTCCACGCATTGTTACGCTTGCGCAAATCGCTAAAGGCACGCTCCAACATGGATTTGACGGGCTCGCGAATACCGCGAATACCGATCACTTCATCCATAAGACTTGCCGCAAGTTCACCGTCCTGCATAGCTGATCTTTCCAAGTCCTTGGCTGATTTTTCCACGTTCATGGACAACTCCTTCGATACTGTCGTGAGCATCGAAAGAGTTTCCCCGGTACGCGAAACCTGGGCCGGAGAAATTCGGGTAGACGGTCGGCAAAGCCGGCCACAGTGGAAGGAAGGGAATGTCAAATGGATCGAACACGGAACCGCCAAGAACAGCGTTCGACCCAGCTTGAGTTGTTTGGGAAACGGAGCCGGCTTCGGCCGGCGAATGAAAATTGCCCATTCTCAGCCCCCCACCCGACGCGCCGCGTCTTCAATGGACTGGGGAGCGGTCGAAGAGACCTCAGCATCGCGGATGCAATTGCCAGAAGCGGCCCGGCCCAAGGCATAGCCGACCATGCCCGTTGCGAACGGTAGAAGAGCGAAGATGAGATCGGCAAAGGTCGAGATCATATCGACACCTTCAGAACGATGGAGCGTGCTTTGCCTGGGACGCGATCGATAAAACCGCGCTCGGCGAGAGCCACGACGAGCCGATGAACGCCAGCCTTTGAGTTGAGACCGATGCCGTCCTTGATCTCGTCGAAGGTCGGCGTCCTTCCGTCGTGGCCGCGCACGTACCGCTTGATGAACTCCAACGCGTCGACCTGACGATCCGTCATCCCACCGGTGCTTGGCGCCAGCTGCCTGACAACTTCATTCGCCAGTGCAGGATCGGTGCGGATCAGTTCGGCTGCGGTTTTGGAGAGGGTCATGCGGACTTCCTGGGCAAATGAACCACATTCCCTTCGACCTTCGGTGTGGGGAGAGGCTTGCGAGGCTTCGGTTTTGGGCTGGTTGGTCCATCGGAATAGCCGAGTGGAGGAACCGGACCGCCAGCAAGCCAAACCTCAACCATTGCAAAGCGATGGAGGGCGTATGGGGAATTGCCAGCGGTGCCGATCTTTGATGCCGAACGTTGTCCGGCTAACTCGGTCAAAATCCAGTAGCCATCATGGCGATAGCGCTCGACACCGTCCTCATCAGTGACGTGAGAAATCCCATGAACGAAGCCGACATACTTCTGCTTTGGCTTTGGCAGGTGCGGTGGAAACAATCTCCGAAGGAACCAGCGCATCTATGCCGCCCTCCCCTGGATGCTCAAGCGAGGCAGCGAGACCCAATGACACTCGGCCTTTTCAGTCAGGAAATTGGTGCCGAGCGCCGTCCGGTTCGGAACGCGCATTGCGTAGGGCCTGATCGAATAGGTCTCGGTGAGCGCGATAGGATCGCGTTCCTGAATGCGCTCCTCGGGCTTTTCCCTCACCGGCGGCACAATGATGTAGCCGCGGGCGCGGTCGCGGTTGAAGTTGACGCGTTCGCGTCGATGCTCCGCATAGACCGGATCGATGGCGCAACGGACCGTGCTGCCCGTGAAGCCGAACTTCTTGCCTATTCCAGTGAAGGAGGCGCCCTCATTACGGAGCCGCTTCATTTCGGCCCGCATGGCTTCGGTGACGTGATTGGGTTTCATGCCGCCCTCGCAGCTTCATTCGCTTCCGCCCACAGACGGATTTGCTCGGTTTTCGGACGCCGCGACCAAGCCATCAGACAGTCGTGGCAGGCATCCCGGCTATGAGACAGATGACAGGTGTATGGCTGCAAGCAGCGTGGATTTTCGAAAGTGGTGCCCGATGCTGGGGAGAAGGTCAGCACCGGGCTATCCGCGATCACCGGGGAGGAGTTTGGCTCTTGCGGATTGGAAACTTCGGCCGTGGCTGGATCACGGGGGGCTTGGGGGTTACCAGCCACGGCCTCGACTGCGGGGGCAGTCGATTGGGAAGTGAGTGCCGTCTCTCCGGCTGTCACGCCTGCCCTTTCGGGGCCACTGACGTTTGTGCCGGGGAACTGCCCGGTCAGAGCTGGGATCACCTCAGGTTGCCCCGATACTCCAGCCTCAGCCGAACCCGTTGCCGGGCCGACCAGATTTGCGGTCCTTTCGGATACCGCCTCACATGGCCCATTTGCCAAGGATGCTTGTGCCCCATCGGGCGAATTGGTTGCGCCGACTTCCACGGCGCTGCTGGCGCGCTCTGCGCTGCGGTCTACATCGTCGCCTCCCGTGCCAGGGGCTGGATTGCTCTCTTGCCTGAGATTGAGTTTGGCGACGGCCTCGCTGCCCGTGATGTAGGCCTTGAAGTCTTGGCGGACGCCGGCGTCGGCTTCTTTCCAGAGTCTGACAAGCTCGTCGAAGATGTTGCGCGGGGAAATGGTGGGGAGGTCGACCGAAGCTGCCTCCCCTTCGTGGCGGCCCTCACGATCCGCAAGCGTCCCGGCACCTGTACCCTGGCTTTGGAAGGCTTCGGCTTGCGGACCTGCCTCCGGGGATGGCTCATCGTTTACGAGGGCCTCTCGTGCATTCTTGCGACCGGCGTTGATACCGGCGACGTTCATGACGCCGACTTTGCCGTGCTTGTTTTTGTAGAAACGAGGCGTTCCGCCTGCCGCTTCGATCTTTTCGAATCGATCCTGAACAGCGGCTGGCACTGGAGGAGGCGGTGCTGGCCTGGGTTTCTCACTTACCGCGCGGTAAGTGACTTCCTGTCGCTGCTTCTGCACGAATGCCAAGCTGACGTGGCACTTCTGGCGAATGTCGTTGTCCGACCACGCCGACCATTCCGGGTCATTCAGAAGCGTTTCGACCGCCCGGCGCTTGTCGTCGCGGGTCCGCCTCAGACCATGCATCTCATTGGCGCCGACGCTGTGCAGGATCGCATCGCGGCGCGTGCCCTGCCGGATATCGGCGGCGACCTTCTCGCGGCCGAGTTTCCGGTAAGCATGGAAACGATGGAAGCCGTCGGCCAGCCAGTGCTTCTTGCCATCGTAGAACACCACGATTGGAGGAAATGTCGCGCCGGCCTGGATGGCTTCGGCGTATTCGTTGACGACCTGATCATTGACGTTGGCGCGAGACTGTGTGCCGCCGTCGATCTGGATGAGCGCGAGTGCGAGGCCGGCTTCCTCGGGAGACTTGGTGCGGATCATGCAGCCCTCGCGAATTCACCGAAGAGTTCCGCAGCCTTTTCGCAGTACGCGATGTGCGCAGCAGAAGCCGTGTCAAAGAGGCCGAGGTAATGGCTCTTGCCGTCTCTCTTGATTTGAGCCTGAAACTTTCCAACGCCCCTGTGAAAGGTCACACCTTTTGGGAGGTCGGTCTGATTGGCCCTGTTCATCTGATTTTGCGAGTTGGTCGCCAGACGCAAGTTGTCCCAACGGTTGTCCGATCGGCAAAGATTGCGATGATCGACCATCACCGCAGGCCATTCGCCTGTCATCATGTACCAAGCGACACGGTGCCCTTGATGCCAGCGGCCTTCGATATGAAGACGCCAGTACCCCTGAGGATTGAGATGATCTGCACGCTCACCAGCGATCCGTTTCCCCTCGGACTTCAACCAGTAAAAGTAACCAGTTGCCGGATCGTAACGGACGTACTTCTCGAATTTCGGGAGGGAACGATCGGCCATTACGCCGCCTCCCCTTGTGCCGCCTGCTCCGGTGCTGGAGCGGCTTCTTCAAAGGGAGGGAGGAAGTCGTTCGGCGTGACGGAGCCGCCAGTCTTGTCCCGGATCAACGTCAGCAATTCGAGACCAGGAGACCTCTCACCGCTCATAACCCGAGTAATGGTCGAAGCAGCTACGCCGATCTCAGCGGCGAAAACCGATGGTTTGATTTTGCGTTCAGCGAGGTACTGTTCGAGCGTCATAAGCCATGCTTGCCACATGGCAAATAACTTGTCAATTGGCAATTTGCCAACTGGCGGTGGCATGTTTTTGCCAAATGGCGAATAACCTGCCAATGGCAAACCGAATCCGCGAAGTCCGCCGCTCGAAGGACATTACGATCGAGCAAATGGCCGAGAAGACAGGCATCTCGACGAGCCATCTTTCTCGCATCGAATCCGGTTCAAGGGCCCTTAGCCTGGAACATCTGATAAAGATTTCACGCGCACTCGATGCCGATCCTGAGGAATTGAGCAACGACTTTTCAGCAGCGGATCTTGAGATTGCTCGAACCGTTCATTTCGACGAACCGGACCCATCCGGTGATATAGCCAATCTCAATTTGCTCGGAGGCCTAGGCCTAGGCAGCCCGGAAGGGGTCGAGACAAATGGAGATGGTCAAATCTATGCCGACCACGTGAATGGCTATTGGTCGTTCCCGCCAGCTGTCAAAGCTGGATGGCACAACATGCCACAGGTCTATTCGATCCCAGTACAGGGTGATTCCATGGAGCCCACCCTAACTTCTGGTTCCTATGTCTTCGTTGACATGACGCACAATGTGCCGCAACCGGAAGACATTTACGCCTGCGACTACGGTGATGGCCTTACCATCAAGCGGCTGCAGCTCGTGCCAAGGACGGACAAAATCAAGGTAATGGCCGATAACCCTCGATACTCCGACTATGAATTGCTTCGGGAAGAGGTGCGCGTCTATGGCCGCGTTGTCGCCTGGTTTCAGTGGCGAGGCTAAGGTCTAGATAGCTCTGGGGAGGGCTTGGGGATGAGGGGACTTGACACAACAAAAGAATTGATCAGGCGGGCCATATTCTTAACCCTCAAGCGCGCTATAATGCTCGCATGACCGAGGCTAGTGAAAACGTACTTGCGCTTTTCACGATCGATCAGGCTTCCCGCCTGACCGGCGTGACTAGGCGTCAGCTCGCGTCTTGGGCTCGCGATGGCTTTTTCAAGCCAACCGTTTCGGACGGCGAAAGCGGTGCCTACACCAGCCTCTATTCGTTCAAAGACCTCCTTTCTCTCAAAGTGCTCAACCAACTGCGCAATGACACTCACGTCGGCATGGAACACCTTCGGGAAGTGAAGGCCGACCTTGCACATCTGGGTGATGACCTCTGGGTGAAAAGTACCCTCTATCTGCTGGGCAAGCACGTTGTCATTCAACGCGACGACGAAACCCGTCATCAGGCCGGTTCCGGGCAGGAAGTCTTACAAATTCCTCTGAAAATTGTTGTCGGGGGGATGCGAGAACGCATTCGCGAAATGAACAAGCGCGGCAGTGACGAAATCGGCCATATCGAGCGCACTCGAGGGATTGTTAGCAACAGGCCGGTCATAGCCGGCACTCGCGTACCTGTGTCTGCCATTAAGGAATTTTCTGACGCTGGGTATTCGGTCGATCAGATCATGCAAGAATACCCATCGCTCGAAAGAGCGGATGTGGAAGCCGCTATAGCATTCGAGGATAAGCGCAACGCTGCATGAAATTCTTACTGGATGAGGGGGTTCCGGTATCAGTTGGTGGCGTTCTCGAACGGGGCGGTCATGAGGCGATTCGTTTCAACAACAGTGGCCTTGCCAAGGGAACGCCAGATCCCGTTGTTTGCGCCGCTGCTGAATCCCATGATGCCATTCTGATCGCTGGCGATCACGACATGAAGATGCTGGCCAAGGGCCACGGCATCACAAACGCGCGGTTCAAGAAACTCGGATTAGTGCGCTTTGAATGCGAAAAGCCCAACTATGCTGCCAGGATGGAAGCGGCGCTATCGCTCATAGAGCACGAATGGACCAAAGTGGCCGGCGGTAATTGCGATAGGTTGCTCATCGTCATCGGGAAAGCCACGATCCGTACACATCGATAGTCCGACGGCTCCCCTTTCCTTCTGAAGTCAGGACATACTTCGACCTATAGACGGGTACTGCACCACCGATGCAGGTGACCCGAAGGCGCGGCCGGCTATCGAGGCTTCCGGCGCCCCTTGATGGGTAGAGAAGATGTGAACCGACGATGCTTCACGGACCCGCTTTCCATATGCAGCCATAGGTAGAGTTGCGACAGCCGCTCTTCCTCCATTCTGGTTGGCTCCGATCCAGCGGGAAGTTTGGCAACGCGATCCACGAGCGCGCGATGGTCTGCATTCATTCTGTGAAGTTGCGTTTTCAGATACTCCAGCATTTCCATCCCACTCTGTCTCCGTTCTTCCTGACCTTTGGTTTTGAACCCGAGTGAGAGAGGGAGCAAGGCACAGCTTCCCCCTACCCCATGGCTTTCACCACAAGGCCGGGGAAACCATGCCTGCGACTTGAACCGTCGATCGGTCGGTCGCTTGGCAGAACGCCTCTCGGCAATTCGTCCTCATTTTCAGGCAGCACAGTAGGACTCTCGCTTCCCGCGCCTGCGGCTTCACCTGCACGGGAATTGCACCCGGTCGCCGCTCAATTCTGGCCAACGGATCATCCCGCCGGCGCTTTTCTTTTGCCACGCGGATAATTTTTTGCCAAGTGGCATTTTGCCTATTGTCAAATAGTTTGCCATCTGGCAATGTCCACTCATCGAACAAACGGCACTCAGCGCAAGCCGATCTGCCGAAACGATGAGGACGGGACGAAATGGAAATCACCAAAGACATTGCAGTGAAGGTTCTGGAAGTCGTCGATGCTGGCCTCGTAAATGGCGTCGGCAGGCCGGTTCCTGGACAGATGTGCGTAGAGGCCGCTGTCTGTTACGCGATGGGTTTGCCACACGGCGATGATCCTCAGTGTGTTTCCCGCGCCTTGCGGTCGCTGAAAATCCGCCTCAACGACAGCCGGTGGTCATCCGATACTGCTCGCGCCAAAGGTCTCCGCAGGCTCGCTGTGGCGCAACTCGGTAGCCGCGATGTGTTGGACGATAAGGAATTCGTTCGCCGCGTTGTGGAGCTTTCCATTCGCAAGGCGGCACCTGTCGCACTGCGCGCTGCGGCGTCAATTCATCCTGACAGCAACCACAAAGCCAAATTGCTTGCGGCGGCTGATCGCTGTGAGAAGGAAGGCACTCGCGACGCTGCGATAGAGGCGAGGACGGTGGCGCGTGATGCCGATGCCGCTGCCGATGCCGCTGCCGCTGCCGATGCCGCTGCCGCTGCCGATGCCGCTGCCGCTGCCGCTGCCGCTGCCTATGCCGATGCCTATGCCGCTGCCGATGCCGCTGCCGCTGCCTATGCCGATGCCTATGCCGCTGCCGATGCCGCTGCCGCTGCCGCTGCCTATGCCGCTGCCTATGCCGCTGCCGCTGCCGCTGCCTATGCCGATGCCGCTGCCGATGCCGATGC
>Ga0126362_10000185_pt1 | contig 52284 bp, 50 predicted proteins | sample ANMtaG_FD_126269 | JGI IMG/M metagenome (GOLD analysis project Ga0126362, IMG submission 126269) | Continental margin sediment microbial communities from North Pacific Ocean - ANME2c_DSS_Sorted | ecosystem: Environmental > Aquatic > Marine > Continental margin > Sediment | place: Pacific Ocean... | reverse complement strand
CGAATCGCAGATTTGAAAGTGAACAGGAAAGTCAATGAAATCAACGATCTACCAACACCACCTCCGCGCCAGTGCTAGCTTTTCGTACCGTCACTTATTGCACTGAAAACGAGGGGACCCCGACGACTTCTCGCTCGAGGACTTCGACAAGACGCTGAACGTCAACGTGCGCGCTGTCTTCGTTGCCGCCAAGGCGGCCTCGCGCCACATGGGCCAAGGCGGCCGCATCATCAATATCGGCAGCACCAACGCCGTGCGCATGCCCTGGCCCGGCGGCAGCGCCTATGCCATGAGCAAGTCGGCGCTGGTCGGCCTGGTGCAGGGCCTGTCGCGCGACCTCGGCCCGCGCGGCATCACCGTCAACAACGTGCAGCCCGGCCCGGTCAACACCGACATGAACCCGGTGGACGGCCCCAATGCCGCCGCCATGCACGGCCTGATGGCAGTCGCCCGCCACGCCCTCCCGGAAGAAATCGCCGGCATGGTCGGCTACCTGGCCAGCCCGGAAGCCGCGTTCGTCACAGGCGCCAGCCTGAACATCGACGGCGGCTTCGCGGCCTGAGCCCGGACGCGACGACGATGACGCACCCGACTCCCAAGCCCGCCCTGGCCGGCAAGGCTGCTCTCGTCACCGGTGGCTCGCGCGGCATCGGCGCGGCCATCGTGCGCCGGCTGGCGCGCGACGGCACCGCAGTGGCCTTCACCTTCGTGAGCGCGCAGGCCGAGGCCGACGCGCTGGCCGGCGAGATCCGCGCCGCCGGCGGCCGCGCACTCGCCCTTCGTGCCGATGCGGGCGATGCCGCTGCGCTCACCGCCGCCGTCGAGCAGGCCGCGAAGGCCTTCGGACGGCTCGACATCCTGGTGAACAACGCCGGTGTCTACCTGCGCGGCGATCTCGACAGCTTCACGCTCGAGGACTTCGACCGCACCGTGAACGTCAATGTGCGCGCCGTCTTCGTCGCGACCCAGGCGGCCGCGCGCCGCATGGGCGAGGGCGGGCGGATCGTCAACATCGGCAGCATCAACGCCGAGCGCGTGCCGGCTGCGGGCGCCAGCGTCTATGCAATGAGCAAGGCCGCGATCGTCGGCCTCACGCGCGGCCTGGCACGTGACCTCGGCCCGCGCGGCATCACGGTCAACAACGTGCAGCCGGGCCCGACCGACACCGACATGAACCCCGCCGCCGGACCGCGCGCCGGCTTCATGCACGGCCTCATGGCCCTGCCGCGCCACGGCCGCGCCGACGAGATTGCCGGCATGGTGGCGTATCTCGTCGGGCCCGATGGCGGCTTCGTCACCGGCGCCAGCCTGAGCGTGGACGGCGGCTACACGGCCTGAGCGTCCGGCCCCTGAGCGCCATCGCCACCGCCGTCGCCGCTGTTCGACACGGCGAGGATCAGCTTGTCGAGCGTGGCCTCCATGCGCGCCAGTTCGCCGGCCTCGATGCCCGCGAAGAGCTCGGCCTCGCGCTCGCGGCCGAGCGCGCCGACCGTTTCATGCAGTGCCTTGCCGGCGGCGGTGAGATAGAGCCGGCTGCTGCGCCGGTCGGTCGGATCGTCGTGACGCTGCATGCGCTTGTGCCGCCGCAGGCCGGCGAGCGCGCGGCTCACCGCCATCTTGTCGAGGCCGGTCTGGTCGGCAACCTGCGTGGCGTTGAGCCCCGGCTGCGCGGCGAGCACGGCCATCGTGCGCCACTCGTTCAGCGTGAGCCGGTGCTCGCGGCCTACGCGCTCGTGAAAAGGCCGCGCCGTGAGGTTCACGACCCGCACCAGCTTGAAGAAGAGCGGGTCCATCGCCGGTCGTGTTTCAGTCGGCGAGCCTTTTCGCCGCGGCCACGATGGCTTCCGTGCCGACGCGCGACTGCGCCTCCAGCACTGGCGAGTAGCCGACCGGAATGCGCGGCGCGCCCAGCCGCGCGACGCGGCAGCCCGTGGCTTCCGCCGCGCTCGCTGCAATCTCCGCGCCGAAGCCAGCGGCCTGCACCGCCTCGTGCACCACCAGCAGCCGGCCGGTGCGCGCGCACGACGACAGCACCGTCTCGCGGTCCCAGGGCCACAGCGTGCGCAGGTCGATCAGGTCCACCGCGATGCCTTCTGCGGCCAGCGCATCGCAGGCCGCCGCGCATGCCTGCATTTGCCGGCTCCAGCTCACCAGCGTGAGCGCGTTGCCCTCGCGCACGCGCGCCGCCTTGCCCAGCGGCACGGCAACGTCCTCATCGACTTCGCCCAGCGTGCCCCACAGCGTCTTGTGCTCGATGTAGACCACCGGGTCGCCGCACTGCAGCGCGGCGCGCAGCAGGCCGTGGTTGTCCTGCGGCGTCGAGGGGCACACCACCACCACGCCCGGCAGGTGCGCGAACCAGGCTTCGAGCGACTGCGAATGCTGCGCCGCCGAGGCGTCCCAGATGCCGCCCGGCATGCGCGCCACCAGCGGCACGCGGCCCTGGCCGCCGAACATGAAGCGGTTCTTGGCGGCCTGGTTCACCAGCTCGTCCATGCCGCACAGCGCGAAGTCGACCACGCGCATCTCGACCACCGGCCGCAGGCCCGCGAGCGCCATGCCCACGCCGGCGCCCATGATCGCGGCCTCGCTGATCGGCGTGTCGATCACGCGTCCGTCGCCGAAGTGTTGCTGCAGTCCCTTGTACTGGCCGAAGATGCCGCCGCGCCCCACGTCCTCGCCAAGCACCACCACGCGCGGGTCTGCTTCCATCTCGCGCCGCAGGGCCAGCAGGGCGGCTTCCGAATAGCTGAGTTGCTGTTTCATCGCCATTGGCCCTCCCCGACGGTCTGCACATCGGTGAAGGCGGCGGTGGCCTCGGGCCATGGCGCCGCATCGGCAACGGCGAGCGCGGTGTCGACTTCGTCGCGCGCGGCGTTCTCGATGGCGTCGAGCGTCGCCGCGGCAACGCCGACTGCCAGCAGGTGGCCGCGAGCCCGCGCGATCGGATCGGTTTCGAGCGCTGCGGCCAGCTCGGCTGCGTCGCGGTACGCCGCGACGTCCACCGACACATGCCCCTTCACTCGATAGGTCAGCGCATGCAGCAGGCGCGGCCCGACGCCGGCGCGTACTTCGGCCACCAGCTTCGCTGCGGCCGCGTGCACCGCGAACACGTCGTTGCCGTCGACCTGCGTGGCCCCGATGCCGAGCGCCTCGGCGCGCACCGAAGCGCCTTCGCCCGCCGTCATCGGCCCGCTCGCGGTGGTCGCGCTCCAGCGGTTGTCTTCGCAGACGAACAGCACCGGCAGCTCGTACACGCGCGCCCAGTTCAGCGCTTCGAGAAAGGGCCCGCGGTTGATCGCACCGTCGCCGAAGAAGCAGACCGTGATGTCATCGCGTTTCTTCAGCAGCTTCTGCGCATGCGCCGCGCCCACCGCGATAGGCAGCCCCGCCGCCACCACGCCGTTGGCGCCCAGCATGCCGACAGAGAAATCCGCGATGTGCATCGAGCCGCCCTTGCCGCCGTTGAAGCCGGTGGCCTTGCCGAACAGCTCGCACATCATCCTCGTGAGGTCCGCGCCCTTGGCCAGCGTGTGGCCGTGGCCGCGATGGGTGGAGGTGAGGTAGTCGCTGGCGCGCAGATGGGCGCAGACCCCGGCCGGCACAGCCTCCTGCCCGGTCGACAGGTGCAGCGGGCCGCGCACCTTGGCGGCGCCCGCCGCCTGCTGGCCGTAGGCGCTCACGCCGCCCTGGCTGGCGGTCTCCGCCGCGTTCTCGAAGGCCCGGGTCCGCACCATGGTGCGGTACAGCGCCTCGCCGGCGCCGTGGTTGGCGTGGCTGGAAATGTTCGAGTCCATCTTGTCTCCGACGCCCGTGGGGCGGGCATTTCGACAAAAATCGTATCAAGCGAGATGGAATCGCGGCACCGGGCTTACCCGCCGGCGTTCAAAGTCTGGCGTCGGGCTTTTGCTTCGGACGGGTTGTGGGCATGCGTTTGGAACAGCTTTGGGCCCGAAGCGGCTGTTCAGATTTCTCTGAAGCGGACCTTCAAATCGCGCGATGCAAGTGAACTCCTGGCCACGCTGCGATGACGGCGGCACGTCCTACCAAGAGTCCTTGGCTCCGGGGTCCCCCAACCACCAACGCATGGTGCGCGCGGCAGCAATCTCTGCGTCGCTCAAGCCCTCCGTCGACTGCGCATACGTGAGCGCATCGATTACCGCCTCCTTTCCAAGCACTCGGCCAGCTGCTCGACGCTGAGGTCGTAGTACGGCAGAGAGGCGCGTATGCATTCGACCAAGTCAAACTGATTGGTCGGCGCCGCCGTATCGAGCAATCTGCCGGCCAGTTCCTGCCGCTGAGACAGCAATCCCTTGGGCGCACTCTCTATAAAGACCGCGAACAGGCCCGCAAAAACTTCAGCGGGTGCACTGCGGCTCAGCCGCGACCGAAGAAAGGCAAGTTGTTGAGGGTTATCCGCTCCAAATCTGTCTGCCGACTGAAGCACGGCGGTAAGAATCTCATCACGCTTCATTGGCCGTCATTCAACTTCTGGAGGTAACTGCGGGCGGCACCGCAGCTGGGCCGAGACGAAATTCCGGCGTCGCCGCATTGATTTACATGTTGTAGCATTCTGCCGCAATCGGTTTGCCTGGACCCCTGCACATGTCTCTCTTCCGGATTGATCTAACCGCCATGCTGATGGCACTCTCATTGCTCGGATGCTCCACCGCCCCGCTTGCCGGAACCATGAGTGCCGTGGGTCAGCAGCAAGCCAGCGCAGGCGCGAATTCATCCCGACTCGGAATCGGGCTCTTTGAGGGTGACGCCAAGACTGGCGCACTGGTCGTCGACGTCCTGATGCAAGACTTGCGGCGAGGAGCCGCGGTCTCGGTAGTTGACGCAACGTCGATTCGGTTAGGGGCTGACACCCGTCCAGACTGGGAGAGTTGGCGAGCGGCGGGAGTCGGTACTTTTCTGGCTGGGAGCATCAAGCAAAAGCCCGATGGGACCTTCAACGTTCGGGCCCGCTTGTGGAGCTTGGATGGATTTCGGGACATTGCAGGCATGGAGTGGAACGTGACATCCCAGGACATGCGCTTGGTAGCTCATGCTCTTGCCGATTTTGTTCAAGAGAAGCTGACCGGCACCCCAGGTCAATACAGCGAACGCCGTATCAGCGTCAGTCGCAAAGACTCCCGCTACGTAATGTCCATAACCGATAGCGACGGCGCAGGTGCTCAGGCTGCTCTCGCATCACCGCGACCGATACTGATGCCGACGTGGCTATCTGACAAGCAATTCATTGCCTATGTGTCGCTCGAAACGTCCGTCCCTACAGTTTGGATGCATGACGTGAATACGGGAATGCGTGCGCCGGCTGCGGCTGCTATGTCCCTGGTTGGCGAATGTCCTGCGGCGACTCGATTTCTTTCGATACCGCCGGAAGTGAATCCGCCGACCGAGTTGCTGGATGATGGATGGGCGAGTATGGGTGGGGCGGCCTGCAAGGGCGCGCTATCGGCGCTCGCGAAGCAAGCCGAGGCAAACCTCGCGCGTCAACGCCTTGGAATACGGACATCCATCTCGCCAAAGCCGGACAACGAGATGACGTACGCCGAACGCGTTGCCCGCACCGTTCGCCGCAATGTTGTTTTTGACACTTCCTCGTTGATTGGGAATCCCGAGGTGGTGGTCAGAATGAAAGTGTCGCCCGATGGGTTCATCGCAGACAGCACCGTTGATAAGTCAAGCGGTTTGACTGAATGGGATGATGCCGCGCTCCGCGCTGTTCGCAAGACTGAACGCCTGCCGTTTGATGCCAATGGCAAAGCCCCTTCCGTCCTCATCTTGCATATGCGCCCCTTGCTATGAGGCCACAAGAACGACGCAATGCGCCATTTGTTTGTGTTTCGGCTCCATCAGACTGATTTCGGAACGAGGCATCCGTGATGCGCGAACCTCCCTTCGGAAGGTTTCCGCTAGAGAACCGCAACCATTGCTAAGCGGATGTCCCGGCGATAACTCCTATCAAGGCAGAGAGAGCAAAGCCGACGGCCATGCACTCGGCGCGGCCAACGGTTCGTAGTGGCCTTTTTATTGCCCAGCACCTTCACTCGCAACTGCACGCAACGACTGAATCGTCCCCTCGGTCGTTTCAATACGCCGCCGCAGTTCTTCATTGACCACCCGCACTAGCGCTCCGAGTTCGGAGCGACTCGGATAAGCCTCTTCCGCATCGTTCACGCCCTGCTGAACGACTAGCTTTTCGAGGCCCGCATACGCGCGTTGCACTACCGGCGCGGCATAGCCACGGGCAACGCAGCCAACCTACGCATCAAAGAAGCCAAGAACGGCCTTCGTCTCCAGGTACTCCTCCAGCCCATGGCGCCCGTACTCGCGCCCATTGCCTGAAAGCTTGTAACCGCCGAAAGGCGCAAAGGGGTCCCACGCCGGGTGGTTGATGAGCACCTGGCCGGCGCGGATCTGCCCGGCCACCGCGCGGGCCAGGACCATGTCGGTGCCTTGCACATGCGCACCCAGGCCGTACACCGTGTCGTTGGCGATGGTCACGGCCTCTTCCACCGTGTCGTAGGGAAGGATGCAGAGCACGGGACCGAAGATTTCTTCCTGCGCGATGCGCATGCCGGTGCCCACCGACGAGAAGATGGTCGGCCGTGCGTAGAAGCCTTCGTGCAATCCCTCCGGCCGGCCGGGGCCGCCACACAGCAGTCGCGCGCCGTCCTCTTCCATGCCGACCCGGATCATGTGCTGCACCCGCTCGAACTGGGCCCTGTTGGCAATGGGGCCCAAGATGGTCTGCGGCGACATCGGGTCGCCCACCACCAGCGCCTCGGCGGCCTCGCGCGCCAGCACCTCCACTTGAGCAAGGGCGTTGCGCGGCACGACCATGCGCGTGGGCGCGCTGCAAGACTGGCCGACGTTGCGGAACGCGGCAGCCACGCCCAGCGGAACCGCGCGTGCGAAGTCGGTGTCGGGCAGCATCACGTTGGGCGACTTGCCGCCGAGTTCCTGCGTGACCCGCTTGACGGTGGGTGCAGCGGCCTGTGCCACCAGCACGCCGGCACGGGTCGAGCCGGTGATGGAGATCATGTCGATGCCGGGGTGTTCGGCCATGGCCGCGCCTACCTCGGGACCGGTTCCGTTGACGAGGTTGAACACACCGGCCGGCACCCCGGCGTCGTGCATCAGGCGGGCGAACATGAGGGCGCTGAACGGCGACAGCTCGCTGGGCTTCAGCACCACGCAGCAACCGGCCGCCAGCGCGGGCGCGACCTTGGCAGTGACCTGGTAGAGCGGCCAGTTCCACGGCGTGATGAGGCCGCAGACACCGATGGCCTCGCGTGCGATGGCGGAGGTGCCCTGCTGCTGCAGGAACGGGTAGTCCAGCAGGGTCTCGCGCGCCACCCGCACATGCTCCGCCGCGAACGGGACCTGCGCGGCGCGGGCGTAGCTGATCGCCACGCCCATCTCCAGGCTGAGCACCAGCGCGAGTTCGTCGGCGCGCTCCAGGATCAGGGCGTGGATTCTTTCCAGCAGCGCGGCGCGTTCCTGCACGCTCGAGCGGGAGAACGCGGGGAACGCCCTGCGCGCAGCGGCGACCGCACGGTCCACGTCGCTTGCGTTGCCCATGGCGATGCGGCCCAGCACCTGTTCGTTGGCGGGGTTCACCACCGCGAATGCGTGTGCGCCTTCGCCGGGTTCCTGCCAGGCGCCATCGATGTAGAAGCGATGGCAGTCGGCGCTCTCGGCATTCATGGCGATGAGCAGGCGCACGGCCTCGGGCGATGCAGTGGTCGTCATCTTCGATAGCCTATTTTTTCAGCAGAGGTGCGCGCTCGAGCATGGCAATGCATCTGCTTCAGGCCGTGACCCACACCTTGCGAACCGTCTCGACGGTGCGCCAGGTTCCGAGGTAGCCGGGCTTCATGATGAAGCAGTCGCCGGCCTTGTAGGTCACGGGGGCGTGCCCGTCCTCGGTGATCTCCGCCACGCCGGACAGGAACAGGCAGAACTCCCAGGTCTCGCCCTTGATGGAGCGGTTGACGCCCGGCGTCGACTCGAACACGCCGGCGCGCACCTTGCCGTCCTTGGCGCTGTCGACGTCCCAGCTGCGGCACACGACATCGCCTTCGAGCACGCGGTCGGCCGGCGGCCGGTATTCGCGTGGTTCGCCGAGTTGATCGAAGTCGAAGGAGACGAGCAGATTTGACATGGAAGACGGACGTGCCGCGGCGGGTTGTTCGGTGCATCGATGCTAGGGGTGCTAGCTGCCGTGCCGATGCCGAAGCTGGTTGCCGCAACGGCTGCAAATGCGCGAATCGCCGGCCTGCGCAGCGCAATCTGCCGAGGTCCTTCCAACCTCCCCGTGGCATTTCCGGATGCGTGATCTCCGGCTGGACCTTTGCGACGCGTCGCAGCTTCGCCCTCGTCTTCCTCTTCTCTATTTATTCTTCTTATTGAAGATAGTAGTAGTAGATAAGGGTAAACCCGGGCTGTGGACATCACCCCTTTTCCCTTGGCCGACAACGACTTGGCTTGCCCGTCTTGCTGTGCGCACCTCTGCTTTCGGGTTGCTCCGGAAAAAGAACAACTCGGCACCGGCCGGTCCGTCTGTGGACAACCATGGCGTTGTGCCGGAATTTTCCCCAGGGCTTTCCCACGCTCATGCCGTTCGCGCCATGGAGCCCGGCCCTCACCGACGGCCCCTGCTCCTACGTCGCCGAAAGACGCTTCCCGCATCGCTTGCAGGACAAACGCCCGACCTGCGCCGCGATGCTCCGATCCGCGGATGCGTGTGGCATGGTGTTGCGCTTCTTCCGCGTGCTTGCTCGCGGCCGCCCACCAACCAGGAGGAACACAACCATGATCAAGATCGGCATCGTCGACGACCACGCGGTCGTCCGCACAGGCCTCAAGTCATTCTTCTCCACCTTCGTCGACTTCCGCGTCGCTGGCGAGGCCGGCTCGGGCCGCGAGGCCATCGACCTCGTGCGCACGGCCGACCTCGACGTGCTGGTGATGGATCTCTCGATGCCCGGCCAGAGCGGCATCGACGCGCTCGCCATGGTGCGCGCCAAGGCGCCCGACCTGGGCGTGCTCATCCTCAGCGGCTACCCCGAGGAGCACTACGCGGTGAACCTGATCCGCCAGGGCGCCTCGGGCTACCTCAACAAGGAATGCGAGCCCGAGGAAATCGCCAAGGCGATCCGCACCATCGCGCTGGGCCGCCGCTATATCTCGCCCTCGGTGGCCGAGCTGCTCGCGGGTCAGCTGGAGCGCAAGGACGGCAGCGCGCCGCCGCACGAGCACCTGTCGGAGCGCGAGTTCCAGGTGTTCCTCAAGCTCGCGAAGGGCGAGACCGTGGGCGCCATCGGCGAGGCACTGTCGCTGTCGGTGAAGACCATCAGCACCTACCGCACGCGGCTCATGGAGAAGATGAACCTCTCCACCAACAGCGACCTGACGTACTACGCGATCAAGACGCAGCTCATCGATTGACGATGAGCCTGGAGGACGCGCGGGTCGTCCTTCGCCTACGCCGTGTCGCCCGATGGGACGACGCGGCGCCGCCGCCGGCCTTTCCACCATGGGTCTTCGACCAGCCGCCAGAGCACGCAACCAAAGCAGAGGCATGGCTGGACTTCGCAGACCCGGCCTGCCGCACGGCAGGCAACGAAAGGATCACGACATGGCATACACCGAAGCAACCGCAGACGCCCTGAGCACGGGCCCCACGCTCGGCCACGACGAGGTGGTGGACGTGCTCAACGAACTGCTCGAGAACGCGCGCGACGGCGAGTACGGTTTTCGCGCCTGCGCCGAAGAAGTGGAAGACCCCGCGACCAGGCAATTGTTCGCGAGCCGCGCGGAGCAATGCAGGCAGGCCGGGGTCGAGCTGATCGCCCTGATCGCCACCTACGGCGGCACTCCGGCCTCGGGCGGCACCGCGAGCGGCGCATTGCATCGCGGCTGGGTGCATGTGAAGGGATCGCTGGGCGCGAACAGCGAGCTCTCGATCCTTGAGTCGTGCGAGCGCGGCGAAGACACGGCGGTCGCGCGCTACCGCAAGGCGCTGAAGCAGAACCTGCCGGCCGAGGTGCGCAGGGTGGTCGCAATGCAGGCCGACGGCGCGCAGCGCAACCACGACCAGATCCGCGACCTGCGCAACGCGGTGCGCCCGCGTGAGTGAATGACGTGACGCGCGGACCGCGCCTCAGGAAAGGGCCAGGGCTTCCCGGCCCTTTTTCTCGCGGGCGCCTTCGCCCGGATAGCTCACGCACTGGAGCGCCTCGAAGCCCTTCTGCGTGACCGCCAGCACCTGCACCACGCGCAGGCCCGGCATCTTCGCGATGTCCGCGGCCGAGGGAACCAGCGCGAGCACCAGTCCGGCGGCGCGCAGCTTCAACACTTCATCGATGTCCCTGGGCGAGGACATCACCATGGGCAGCCGCGTGGCGGCAATCTGCCTGAGCATGTCGGTCGGCATCTGCTTGTCTCCTTGTCGGTCGGAGCGCCTGGAGCGCCCCGGGGAATGCGGTCTCCCGCCAGGGGCGGGAGGGATGCGAAAGATACCGGGCCGCGCACGCGCGCGACGTAGGACCGCATCCCGCGGCAGGGAGCGCAATGCGCTCCGGGAATTCCCGGATGCGGCCGGCCACGCCGCAATGGGATAGTTAGTTCGCCCTTCAAACTAACTAATTTCTTACTCGGCTGATCCCCGCGGGGCGCACCAACTCAGGAGAGACATCGATGCAACTGAAACACACCCTGGCCGCGATGGCCTTCGGTCTCACGGCCGTGGGCGCCATGGCGCAGACCGTGGTCGGCGTGAGCTGGTCCAACTTCCAGGAAGAGCGCTGGAAGACCGACGAGGCCGCCATCAAGGCCGAGCTGGAGAAGCTCGGCGCCAAGTACATCAGTGCCGATGCGGGCGGCTCGCCCGAGAAGCAGCTGGGCGACATCGAAGGGCTGATGTCGAAGGGCGCCAAGGCGCTCATCGTGCTGGCGATGGACAAGGACGCCATCCTGCCGGCAGTGACCAAGGCCACGCGCCAGAAGGTGCCCGTGGTGGCGTACGACCGGTTGATCGAGGCGCCCGGCGTCTTCTACATCACCTTCGACAACGTCGAGGTCGGCCGCATGGAGGCGCGCGAGGTCTTCAAGGTCAAGCCCAAGGGCAACTACGTGATCATCAAGGGCTCGCCGAGCGACCCGAACGCCGACTTCCTGCGCGCGGGCCAGCAGGAAGTGCTGGACGCCGCCATCAAGAAGGGCGACATCAAGATCGTCGGCGACGAATACACCGAGGGCTGGAAGCCCGAGGTCGCGCAGAAGAACATGGAGCAGATCCTCACCAAGGCCGGCGGCAAGGTCGACGCGGTGGTCGCGGCCAACGACGGCACGGCCGGCGGCGCGGTGGCCGCGCTCACGGCCAAGGGCATCCGCGGCATTCCGGTGTCGGGCCAGGACGCCGACTTCGCAGCGCTCAACCGCATCGCGCTGGGCACGCAGACCGCCACCATCTGGAAGGACTCGCGCGAACTCGGCCGCGAAGCCGCCATTGCCGCCGTGGCGCTGGCCGCCGGCAAGCCGGTCGACAAGGCTGCGCCGTGGGCCGGCGGCGCGAAGAAGATCTCGCTGTCCTCGCGTCTGCTGACGCCCGTGCCGATCACCCGCGACAACCTCGATGTGGTCGTCAAGGCCGGCTGGATCAAGAAGGACGAGCTCTGCAAGGGCGCTTCGGGTGCGAGCGCACCCGCGGCCTGCAAGTAACGCGACGCAGCGAACGACTGGCAACGCGCCGGCGCCGTCCGTCCCCAGGAAGCGCGCCGGCCTTTCCTCCCTCCCATGCAACGCATCCGTCTGCCGGCCCCACGGGTCCGGCCGGCGGGCGCTTGCGCACCTCTCCGTAGTCCCAAGGGGGTCTGAAACATGAGCAACCCATCATCAACACCGGGCTGGTGGCGCCGCACCGGCATCGACCTGCGACTGATCCTGATGTGCGTGCTGCTGGCCGTGATGGCCGTGGTGTTCAGCGTCATGTCTGGTGGCGTGTTCCTCTCGCCCGAGAACCTCTACAACGTCGCGCAGCAGACGGCCGTGGTCGGCATCGTCTCCACCGTGATGGTGCTCATCATCGTGGCGCGCCACATCGACCTGTCGGTCGGCTCGGTGATGGGCTTCGTCGGCGTGCTCATCGCCTACCTGCAATACACCTCGGGCTGGTCGTGGCCCACGGCCTGCCTCGCGGGGCTCGCGGTGGCGCTGCTGGTGTCCATCTACCAGGGCTGGCTCACGGCGGTGCTGGGCGTGCCGTCCTTCGTGGTCACGCTGGGCGGCCTGATGTCGTTTCGCGGCGCTGCCTTCCTGGTGGCCGACGGCAAGACGCAGCCGGTGAACGACGAGTTCTTCCAGCGCCTGGGCGGCGGCTACGACGGCGGCATCGGCGTCACCGCGAGCTGGGTGCTCGCGGCGCTGGTGGCGCTGGTGCTGTTCGGGCGCATGGTGCAGAAGCGCCGCGCGCGCCAGCGCTACGAGATGCCGACCGAGGCGCTGTGGCTCGACGTGCTCATCACCGCCGTGCCGGTGGCCGTGGTGTTCGGCTTCGCCTGGGTCATGAACAACTACCAGATCTCGTCGAAGAGCGAGCCGCAGGGCATTCCGATCCCGGTGCTGATCTGGGCGGCGGTGGCCATCGTGCTGTCGTTCATCGTGCACCGCACGCGCTTCGGGCGCTATGTGTTCGCGATGGGCGGCAACCCCGACGCGGCGGCGCTGGTGGGTATTCCGGTCAAGCGCGTCACACTGATGCTGTTCGCGCTGCTGGCGGTGCTGGTCACCGTGGCAGCCATCGTGTCGATCGCGCGGCTCAACGCGGGCACCAACTCGCTGGGCACGGGCATGGAGCTGTACGTGATCGCGGCGGCCGTCATCGGCGGCACCGCGCTCGCGGGCGGCAGCGGTTCGATCTTCGGCTCGGTGCTGGGCGCGCTCATCATGCAGTCGCTCGACAGCGGCATGCTGCTGCTCGACGTGCCCATCGGCAAGCGCATGGTCATCATCGGGCAGGTGCTGATCGTGGCCGTGGTGTTCGACGTGCTGTATCGCCGCAAGTTCGGGGAGAACTGAGATGAAGCCCACCCCCAGTCTTCGCGCACTTCGTGTCGCTTCGCCAACCCCCTTCCAGGGGGCGACACCGGCGGCCCGGCAAAGCCGGTTCCGCGGTGTCTCCCGACTGAGCCGCGGTAATTTCATGCGCCATGAACTGCGCCCGGCGAAGTGGAGCAACTGACATGGATACGAACATCAATATGTCCAAACCCCTCGTCGAACTGCGCGAGATCCGCAAGGCCTTCGGCGGCGTCAAGGCCGTGGACGGCGTGAGCGTGAATCTCTATCCCGGCGAAGTGGTCGCGCTGCTGGGCCACAACGGCGCGGGCAAGTCCACGCTGATGAAGATGCTCGCGGGCGCCTACCCCATCGACTCGGGCGACACGCTGATCGCGGGCGAGAAGGTCCACATCCGCACGCCCGCCGAGGCGCAGGCGCAGGGCATCGAGACCATCTACCAGACGCTCGCGCTGGCCGACAACCTCGACTCGGTATCGAACCTCTTCCTCGGCCGCGAGAAGATGACGCGCTGGAACACGCTCGACGACCACTTCATGGAAGTGCAGGCGCGCAAGGTGTTCCATCGCCTCAACAAGAACTTCACCAACATCCGCGTGCCGGTGCGCCGGCTCTCGGGCGGGCAGCGGCAGGTGGTGGCGATTTCGCGTGCGCTGTACTTCAACGCGCGCATCCTCATCATGGACGAACCCTGCGCCGCGCTCGGCCCGGAAGAAACCGCGATGGTCGGCGGCCTCGTGAAGCAGCTCAAGGCCGACGGCGTGGGCATCTTCCTCATCACGCACGACATGCCCGACGTGTTCTCGCTGAGCGACCGCCTCGCGGTGATGAAGAACGGCAAGCTGGTCGGTACCTACCGCACCGCCGACGTCACGGAGGACGAAGTGCTCGGCATGATCATTGCCGGCAAGCGTCCCGAGGGCAAGGAGCAGGCCCATCACGCGGACACGGCAGCGCTCGCCTGACAGGCCGACGTGAAGACCACCGCCGACCAGCAACTGGTGAAGCGCATGAACCGCAGCGTGCTGCTGCGGTTGCTGCGCGCGCAGCCCGGCCTTTCGCGCGCGCGGCTGGCCGGTGAGAGCGGCCTCACCAAGTCGACCGTGAGCCTGCTGGTGCGCGAACTGATCGACGAAGGCTGGCTCAGCGAGGCCGGCGCCACGGTGGCCGACGGGCTGGGCCGGCCTTCGACGCCGCTGCAGATCAACGTCGGCGTGCGCGCGCTGATGGGCGTGGAGATCGCGGTGGAGACCGTGCGCCTCGTGTGCATGTCGCTGCAGGGCGAGGTGCTCCATTCGGACACCCACGCGCTGACCGACGGTTCACCGGCCGGCGTGTGCGCGCTGGTCGCGCGCATGGCCGCGGCCGCGCACGAGAGGCTGAAGCAGCTCGGCCTGCGCCTGTCGAGCATCGGCGTGTGCGTGCCCGGCGCGGTGGACGACTGCACCGGCGTGGTCCGCTTCGCGCCCAACCTCGGCTGGCGCAACGTGAGCCTGCTGCCCGCGCTCGAGAAAGCCTTTGCCGCCGTCGGCCTGCCCGGCGTCACCGTGCAGCTGCAGAACGACGCTGATGCCGCCGTGCTCGGCGAGTACGAATTCGCGGCCGCCGTGGGCCAGGAGGGCGAAGACCCGCTGATCTTCGTCAACTGCGACGTGGGCGTGGGCGCCGGCGTGGTGCTGAACGACCGGCTCTTCACCGGCGGCCAGGGTATGGCCGGCGAGATCGGCCACACCATCCTCGAACTCGACGGGCCCCTGTGCTCCTGCGGCCGGCGCGGCTGCGCCGAGGCCTTCTTCGGCTCGCGCGTGCTGGAGCGCGAAGGCGCCGACACGCGGCGCGCCGCCGCCTTCTTCGGCGTGTTGCTGCAGAACCTGTGGGTCACCTTCAATCCGCGCGCCATCGTGCTCGGCGGCAAGGCCTGCACCGACCATCGCGGCTTCGTGCAGACGGCCTTCGAATGCGTGAAGCGCCATGCCGACGGCGCCGGCATGCCCGCACCCGACCTGCGCACCGCGCGCTACGGAGAGCTTGCGCCCGCCGTCGGCGCCGCCGCGCTCGCGCTGCACGAATACCTGCGGCCGCTGCAGCCCGATGCCACGGCACGCCGCGCCCAGGCCGCGCGGGCCGCGCAGGTTTCCGCATCAGCCTGAGTTTTCTTTCTTTCGGCCTTCAGCGGGCTTCGGCCTCCTCGGCAGCCCATTGCACGGCGTCCGCACCTGCCGGGATGCGCAGGGGCGCCGACGGATCGGTGGCCGCGCGCCACACCGCCTCGGCCACGTCATGCGCGCGCGTGCCCGGGCCGGTGGATGCGAGCATGCGCGCGATGGTCTCCTGCATGAACCCGCCGTAGGCCTCGTCGTCGAGGCCGCGCAGGCGCGTGCGCGCGGTGTCCCGGAAACCCGTCTCGCCCGAGGAGCCGGGCAGCACGATGCGCACGCGCACGCCGAACGGTTCGAGCTCGCCTGCCATCGATTCGGTGAACGCATTCACCGCAGCCTTGGCCGCGCGGTAGATGCCGACCAGCGGCAGCGGCTTCAGCGTGACGCTGGAAGTCACGTTCACGATGACGCCGGACTTGCGCTCGCGCATGTGCGGCAGCACCGCCTGCGTGAGCGCGATCGTCCCGAAGGTGTTGGTCTCGAACAGCGCGCGCACCGTCTCCATGCGCGTGAGCTCGAACGGCGACGGCGCGCCAAAGCCGGCGTTGTTGACGAGCACGTCGATCGGGCCCGCGGCCAGTGCCGCGTCGACGGCCCGGCGGATGCTTTGCGCATCGGTCACGTCGAGCTGCAGCACGCGCAGGCGTTCGGACGGCGGCAGCACGCCGTCGCTCGGCGTGCGCATCGTGGCGATCACGTGCCAGCCTTGCGCCAGGAAGTAGCGCGCGGTCTCGAGGCCGAAGCCGGAAGAGCAGCCGCTGCTCAGGACGGTTTTCATGAGGTGTTTCCTTCGTGTGGATGACGATGCCTTCACGATAGGTGCGCACGGCCGTACTTGCTACCATCCTGAGTCCATAACTCATGTTCGAGAGTCCGGTCATGATCGATCCGCTGGCCGAGGTGGTGACGCTGCTGCAGCCGGCCGCACGGTTCTCCAAGCACGTCGTCGGCGCGGGCCGGTGGCGGATCCACCGCTCCGACGCAGGGCAACCCTTCTATTGCGCGGTGCTGGAAGGCGGCTGCCGCCTCGCGCTCGACGGCCACGAGCCGGTCGAGCTCCAGGCGGGCGACTTCGTGCTCGTGCCCGCGGCCTTCGGGGTTGCCATGTCCAGCCTGGAGCCACCGGTCGACGCGGCAGGCGTCGATTCGATGCCGGTCGCGCTGGGCGAGGGGCTGTTCAGGATCGGCGCGCAGCAGGGGCCGACCGACCTGCGCATCCTCGCGGGCCATTGCAGCTTCGGCTCGCCGGATGCGGCCCTGCTGGTTTCGTTGCTGCCGCAGTTCGTTCACGTGCGCGGCGAGCAGCGGCTGGCGACGCTCGTGCAGCTGGTGCGCGAGGAGTCGCACGCGCAGCGGCCCGCGCGCGAGGTCGTGCTCGTGCGACTGCTGGAGGTTCTGCTCATCGAGGCCCTGCGCTCGACGCCCGGCACGGCGGCATCGCCGGGCCTGGCGCGCGGGCTCGCCGATGCGCGCCTCGCGGCGGCGATCCGCGCGATGCACGCGCAGCCGACGCGGGCATGGACGGTCGTCGAACTGGCAAGGGAGGCGGCGCTCTCGCGCTCGTCGTTCTTCGAGCGCTTCAGCCGCGAGGTAGGCATGGCGCCGATGGCGTACCTGCTCGCCTGGCGCATGGCGCTGGCGAAGGACCTGCTGCGCCGCAACGAAGGCGGCGTCGCCGAAGTCGCGGAGCGTGTCGGCTACAGCTCGGCGAGCACGTTCAGCGTGGCCTTCACCCGCCATGTCGGGCTGCGGCCGACGCAATACGCACGCGAGCAGGCGGACGCGGCGCGGGCAGGCGCCTAGCGGAGCAAGCCGGGGCTACAGGCCGGTCGACGGCGCCGCAGTGTCGTCGCGCCAGCCGCGCAACCGCCGGTACAGCGTGCCGCGCGACACGTTCAGCTGCCGCGCCGCCTGCGACACGTTGCCGCCGTGCGCGGCGAGCGTCTCCTCGATCAGCTTGCGGCTGTGCTCGCGCAGTGTCGTCGTGGCCTCCTCCGCATGAGGATCGCCGTGGTCCGCATGCTCGCGTGCTTCGCCGGCGGGCGCATGCGCGTCGCGCTCGATGGCGAACTGCGCCGGCTCGCCCGGCATTGCCACCGCATGCCGGAAGTCGGCGCCGTCCGCGCCCTTCAGCCGCGCCTGGACCCACACGCCCAGCCCGCTCGCCAGCCGCAGCGGCTGCGCGGCCTCGCGCCGGCCCAGCCGCAGCAGGCTCGCGAGATCGTGCCCCAGCAGAAATTCGACATCGCGCTCGTCCGCCGCCTCGGGCAGCCGCCCCAGGAGCCGCGCGCCCGCGTTGTTGAGCCAGGCGATGGTGCCGTCGGGCGCGATGCCGGCCAGCGCTTCGAGCGGCGTGCCCAGCAGCGTCGGGCTGGCCTGGAAGCGCAGGATCAGGTGGTCGCGCGACTGCGCCTGCAGCAGCCTGTTCTCGATGGTGGTGGCGTAGAGCGAGACCATCGAGGCTGCGTCGAAGCCGAAGCGTCGCGCCTCCACCGTCAGGTCGAGCACGCCGGCCAGCCGGCCCGTCACGTCGCGGATCGGCGCGGCCGCGCACTGCATGTGGCACAGCACGTCGAAGTAGTGCTCGGCGCCATCGACCGTGCACGCCTGCCCGGTGCTCGCCACGATGCCCGGCGCGGTGGTGCCGACGATGTGCTCGGCAATGTTCACGCCCACGCGCGCCGTCTTGCGCAGCACCGGCTGGTGCGCGGCGGCGGGCTGATGCGTGACATGCACCACCACGCCCTCGCTGTCGGTGAGGATCACGCGGCAGTCGGTGCCGGCCAGCGCGTGCTCCATCTGCACCAGTTCCTGCCGCGCCACCTCGAGCAGTTGGCGGTTGCGCGCGAGCGTGGCGTGCAGGCGGCTGGGCGTGACCGCGTCGAAGGGCACGATGCGCTGGCGGTCGGCGTGCGTGCGGCTGCAGCGCATCCACGACTGGATCACCGCCTCGCCGACGAGGCCCGAGGGGCGCACGCCTTCCTCGAAGAACTGCTGCCGCGCGAGCGCCACGCGCTGCGCGGGCGTGCTGGCGAAGAGCTGGCGCGGGGCGTCCGGCGTGCCGAGTCTTCTGTCGAGGGCCATGGTGTTCGCTGCCTCCCGGTTCAGGACCAGCGTCGAATGTGTTCCGCAATGGAACAGCGCCGGACTGGGGAAATCCCGAAGATGAACGCCGGGCCCATGAGAACCATCCTTGAGGCACAAAGGAGACCTGCGATGAAAAAAACACACTCCGGGCTGCTCGTGCTCGCCGGCGCATTGCTGTGCCTGGGCGCGACGACGGCGGCCACGGCCCAGAATGCACAGGACCGCGCCGCAGCCGCGACGAAACGAGTCGACGGCAGCTTCATCCGCGCCAACGCCGCGCAGAAGAAGACGCCCGACTGGCCCAGCGTGGGGCTCGACTATTCCGAATCGCGCTTCAGCCAGCTCGACCAGGTGAACGCCGGCAACGTCGGGCAGCTGGGGCTGGTCTGGTCGTACAACCTCGAGTCCACGCGCGGCGTGGAAGCCACGCCGCTGGTGGTGGACGGCATCATGTACATCACCGCTTCGTGGAGCGTGGTGCATGCCATCGACACGCGCACCGGGCAGCGGCTGTGGACCTTCGATCCGCAGGTCGATAAGTCCAAAGGCTTCAAGGGCTGCTGCGACGTGGTGAACCGGGGCGTTGCGATCTACGAAGGCAAGGTCTACGTGGCCGCCTACGACGGTCGCCTCATCGCGCTCGATGCGGCCACCGGCCAGAAGGTGTGGGAGAAGAACACCATCGAGGGCCAGAAGGGCAGCTACACCATCACCGGCGCGCCGCGCGTGTTCAAGGGCAAGGTCATCATCGGCAACGGCGGCGCCGAGTACGGCGTGCGCGGCTTCGTCACCGCCTACGACGCGAAGACGGGCGACCAGAAGTGGCGCTGGTTCGTGGTGCCGGGCGACCCGGGCAAGCCTTTCGAGGACGAGTCGATGGCGCGCGCCGCCAAGACCTGGGACCCGAGCGGCAAGTACTGGGAAGCCGGCGGCGGCGGCACCGCGTGGGACAGCTTCGCCTTCGACCCCGAGCTCAACCTGATGTACGTGGGCACCGGCAACGGCTCGCCCTGGTCGCACAAGGCGCGCAGCCCCAAGGGCGGCGACAACCTCGACCTGGGCTCGGTGGTGGCGCTCAACCCCGACACCGGCAAGTACGTGTGGCACTACCAGGAGACGCCCGGCGACAACTGGGACTACACCTCCACGCAGTCGATGATCCTGGCCAACGTGAAGATCGCGGGCAAGTCGCGCAAGGTGCTGCTGCATGCGCCGAAGAACGGCTTCTTCTTCGTCATCGACCGCACCAGCGGCAAGTTCATCTCGGCGAAGAACTTCACCGAAGTGAACTGGGCCACGGGCTACGACAAGAACGGCCGGCCCATCGAGCTTGCCGCCGCGCGCGACGGCACCAAGCCCTACGACGCCATTCCGGGGCCGTTCGGCGCGCACAACTGGCACCCGATGTCGTTCAACCCGCAGACCGGCTTCGCCTACCTGCCCGCGCAGCACGTGCCGATCAACCTCATGGACGACAAGGACTGGAAGTTCAACGAGGACGTGCCCGGCCGCCCGCATGCGGGCCTGGGCTGGAACCTCGCCAAGTTCGCCAACGCCGAGCCGCCCAAGAGCAAGCCCTTCGGCCGCCTCGTGGCCTGGGACCCGGTGGCGCAGAAGGAAGCCTGGGGCGTGGACTACGCATCGCCGTGGAACGGCGGCACCCTCACAACCGCCGGCAACCTCGTGTTCCAGGGCACGGCCGACGGACGCCTGCTGGCCTACAACGCGAAGACCGGCCAGAAGCTGTGGGAGACGCCCACCGGCACCGGCGTGGTGGCGGCACCGTCGACGTACATGGTCGACGGCAAGCAGTACGTGTCTGTCGCGGTGGGCTGGGGCGGCGTGTACGGCCTCGCGCAGCGTGCCACCGAGCGGCAGGGACCGGGCACGGTCTACACCTTTGCGGTGGGCGGCACGGCCAAGATGCCCGACTTCGTGCAGTACCGCATGGACAAGCTGGTGCAGGGCGTGAAGTACGACCCCGCCAAGGTCCAGGCCGGCACCATGCTCTACGTGAGCAACTGCGTCTTCTGCCACGGCGTGCCGGGCGTGGACCGCGGCGGCAACATCCCCAACCTCGGCTACATGGACGCGGCCTACATCGAGAACCTCGACAAGTTCGTGCTCAAGGGCCCGGCCATGGCGCGCGGCATGCCCGACTTCACGGGCAAGCTCTCCAACGACGACATCGAGAGCATCAAGGCCTTCATCCAGGGGACGGCCGACGCCGTACGCCCGAAGTAAGGACCGCTCCTCCTATCGGCCGCCGTACCAGTACTGGGTGCTGGCGGCCCAGCCCGACTTCGGGTAGTTCGCGTGCAGGGCCTGCAGGCCCTTGCGCGACCAGTCGCCCACCGCCTTGTCCTGGCAGGTGTAGCGCGCCATCTTCACCGCGACCGACAGCGCTTGCGGCACCAGCGGATCGGCGCGGTCGCGCTGCATCAGCGCCAGGCTTTCCTGGGTGAAGTAGACCGAGTCGGGCGGCATCGCGCGCAGCTTCTCGACCAGCGCGGCCTGCTGCGCGCGCTCTTCCTGCGGCAGGAACGCGGGCATCTCGAATTCGGCCGCCGTGGCCGCCTGCGGGCCCGCGGTCACCACGCCGAGCGGACGGCACCACTTGCCGTAGCTGCCGACAGCGACGCCGCTGCGGTCGTCTGTCGCGGGCCCGAGCCTGAGCGGCGTGGGCCGGATGCCTTCGGCACTCGGCCAATGCGGAGGCAGCAGGACCTCGGTGGTGCTCGCCATGCGCTCCAGCAGCAGGCGATGCCAGCCGGCGGTGTCCGTGTCCGCCAGCGCGACGGAGCGCCGGATGCCGGCGATCGGGTCGGCGCCCTTTGCCGCAGGCGCCTGCGATGCGATGCGCATCTGCGCCGCGCGGCGGGCCATGGGGTAGTCCTCGGCCAGCACCGCGCGGGTCCACGCGGTTTCGAGCAGGCTGTCGCGCAGCGCGGGCGACAGGGCGGGGTCGGCGGCCAGGCGCAGCCACATCGGCAGCGGCGCGCGCGTGTTGAGGAAGCGCATCGCGTCGTCGTCGAAGGTGCTGGCCAGCGGCACCGCATTCGGCTTCGCCTCCATCGCCTCGGGATCGCTGCGCGCGACCACGGGACGGATCGCGAGGCGGCGCCACTCTTCTTCCGAAGCGGCCGTCGGCAGCAGCAGGGCCTTCACGAGGTTCTGCCCCGAGGGGCTGCGCGCGATCAGCGGCGAATCGCCCGCATTGGCCACGAGCTCGCGCACCTCCTTGTAGCGGCCTTGCGCGAACAGGCGCTGCGCGCGCAGCTGCGTGGCGGCGAAGCGCGCCGGATGATCCTCGGGCACCGCCGCCAGCGCGGCCTGCAGTTCGGTCTCGCGCTTGTCGTCGTTCGTGGCGGCCACCGGCACCAGGCTCGCGGCAGCCATCAGCCATGCGAGATCGTGCGTGCGCTGGTAGCGGTTCCAGCTCAGCGTCTCGCGCCATTTGCCGTTCGGCTCGGTGCCACTGCCCGGACCGTCGAAGCCGCGCACGGTGCTGAGCCACTGCACGAGGTCGGAAGTCTGTGCCGGGCCGATGTAGTTGCAGCCTCCGAAGAACCCGCAGGCGCGGAACTCGTGGTTCAGCAGCAGCAGCTTCGCGGCGGCCGCGTCGGGCGTGCTGCCCATGGTCTTCAGGCCGTCGGCCAGCCGCTGCATGCGCGTGGCGGGCAGCAGGTAGCGGATGCGCAGCGCCTCTGCCAGCCGGTGCACCGAGGGGTGCAGCGCCTTCAGGCGCGGGTTCTTCAGCAGCGGCAGCGCGATGGCGTCGACCTCCTTCGTGAGCTCGGCCTGCTGCTTGAGGGCCTCGGCGCTTTCCTTCTTGTCCTGCGAGCCGTCCGAAGGCGCATCGCCCGGGTTCTGCCGCGCCAGCACGCGCAGCCGCATGTAGGCAGCGAGGTCGCGCCAGGCGCTGGCCTTGTCCGCCGAGATGGCCGTGAATGCGGTGTCGGCTTCGTCGAAGTCGCCGGCATAGAAGCGCTGTGCGGCCAGCTGGTAGGCGTGGTCGGCCTGCAGCCAGGCGGGTGCGTTCTGCGGCAGCCCGGGGACAGTGCCGGGCGCCTTGTTGCAGGTGTCGAACACGGCGTCCTGCGCCTTCAGCCAATGCAGCACGAAGGGGCCGGCCGACTTGTCGCCGGCCGCGCGCGTCATGCGCTGCGCCAGCGTCTTCGTGGCATTGCGGAAGGCGTCGCCGTAGAAACAGTTCGGGTCCGCCTGCAGGGTTGCGGCGTTCCAGTTCGGCTGTTGCTGCGACGGCGGCGGTATAGAAGGCTTGTCGTGGGACGACTGCGGATCGAGCTTCGCCAGGGCCTCGTCGCGTGCCTTGCGCCATTCGGTCCAGGCGTCGTCCGTCTCGCCCATGCTGTTGTCTTCGCGCGGCAGCTTCTCCAGCAGGCCGGTGAAGGCGCGCACGGCATCGGGAGAGAAGGCCTGGCCGTGCAGGCGCCAGTACCAGAGCACCTGGTAGGGCACGAGGTAGCTGGTGTAGTAGCCCGCGGGCCGTTCGACGAACTCGCGCACCGGCTGGTCGGGCCGGGTGGTGGCGAAGAACAGGTCTTCGGGGTCACCGCCGCCGCTGGCATGTGCCGCAGCAGTGCCGAGCAGCGCTGCCATTGCGAGCAGCCTGGCGCCGGCGCGCATCGTGTTTGCCGTTGAAAGAATCATTTATGCGAATCCCTGTTGCCGAGTTGTTCGAAGTCTTCGTTCTTCCATGCGCCCGCGTGGAATACATAGCGCCGCTTCACGCTGCCGAGAACGGGCCATGTCTCGCCGAACATCAGTCCCGCCGCGTCGCGGCAGGCCGGCACCGTGGCCGCCCCTGTCGCGTCGAGCCGCTGTCGGATGCGCGAGGCTTCCGCGCCCATGCGGAAGTACATCGGAACGATCTCGTCGAGCAGGCCGGAGGGCAACCACGGATCGCTCATGCACCACGAGGCGAGCGCGGTGGCCGAGAGGCGCACGCCGCTTGCGCGCAGCGGCTGCAGGCGCTTGAGCAGCGCGACATACGCCTCGCGTTGGCTGTGCCGCGCCTCGAAGTCGAGCTGCACCCAGCCCGAGCGGTTGCCCTGCTTCGCCGCGTGCTCGACGGCGTCGGCGATGGCCTGCTGCTGCGCGTCGTCGACGGTCGAGGGCGCGAGGTTGTCGAGCGTGACGTGGATCACCGGCATCACCGTGGTGCCGGGCGCGATGCGCAGCGGCCATTGGCGCCACGTGGTGCGGCTGCGCTCGCCGCTCAGCAGCACCGTGGCATGCAGGTAGGCCACGCCCGTGTCTTCGGGCAATGCGGAGAAGAGCTGGGGCCGATCCCACCCCCACAGCAGCGTCTGCGGCCGGGCCGCGCCCTCCTGCGCCAGCAGGGCCAGGAAGACGGAAAAGGCCGCGCCGCGAAAACGCATGAAGGAGGGCAGGAGAGTGGAAGAAGAATCCCGGCCAGCATAACGAAAAAGCCGCCTGGCCCAGGGGGCTCAGGCGGCCTTGCGGCTGCGCGTGAAGGCAGTGGTATTTCGATCAGTCGGCGTACACGCCGGCGGCCTTGATGATCGGGCCCCACTTGGCGATTTCAGCCGAGACGAACTTCTTGTGCTCGGCCGGCTCGGTGCGCTTGTCGGTGGTGATCACCGCGCCCAGCGCTTCTTCGCGCTGGATGAAGCCCGGATCCTTCATCGCCGCCTTGATGGCCTCGTTGAGCTTCTTCAGCACCGGTGCGGGCGTGCCCTTGGGCGCGTACACGCCGTGCCAGATCGCCACCTCGAAGCCCTTCAGGCCCGACTCGTCCAGCGTCGGCAGGTCCTTCAGCGCGGGCGTGGTCAGGCGCTTGCTCGTGGTCACCGCATAGGCCTTGACCTTCTTGGCCTCGATCTGCGACGTGGTGTTGGTGGTCTGGTCGCACAGCAGGTCGATCTGGCCGCCCAGCAGGTCGGCGATGGCCGGTGCCGTGCCCTTGTAGGGAACCGGCGTCATCTCGACCTTCAGCGCGCTCTGGAACAACAGGCCGCACAGGTGCGAGGCGGCGCCCAGGCCCGCGTTGCCCAGGTTGATCTTGCCCTTGTTGGCGGCGATCCAGGTCGTCAGTTCCTTGTAGTTGTTGGCGGGCAGGCCGGGCTTGCCGATCATCGTCATCGGCACTTCGTTGACCATGCCCAGGTATTCGAAGTCGGTCTCGACGTTGAAGGGCAGCTTGCGATAGAGCGCCGGCATCGTCGACATGCCGATGTGATTCAGCAGCAGCGTGTAGCCGTCGGGGTTGGCGCGCGCCACCTTGGCGGTGCCGATGGAACTGCCCGCGCCCGCGGTGTTGTCCACCACGATGGTGGTGCCGAGCGTCTTCTGCATGGCTTCCGCCAGGTCGCGCGCCACGCGGTCGGTCGGGCCGCCGGCAGCGAAAGGCACCACCAGGGTCACGGTCTTGCCCGCGGGGAAGTCCTGGGCGTGGGCACCGACGGCCGCGGCGGCAATCGCCGCGAGGGCGAACAGTTTCTTCATGTCGTCTCCGAAAAGGGGGGTGATAAAAACGCCGCGATCTTAAGGGCTGACTGCTACCTGACCTATACCGAATAGCCCTTAGGTTCGCGTCGCCATCGCGGCCCTGCCGGGGCGCCGCGCTCAGAGCCGGCTTCGTCCCGAGCGCGCGGAAGCGGGCTCCAGGAAGAGCTGCCGGAAGTAGTCGCGGAACGCCGTCATGGCCGGCGAGAACTCGATGCCCTGCTTCCACCCCAGCCCGATGTTCATCGTCGGCACCGCGTCGCGCAGGTTGATGGTCTCGATGCGCTTGCCCTCCAGCGACCAGGGGCGGTAGACCATGTCCGACAGCACCGTCACGCCGAGCCCGTTGGCCACCGTGCTGCGCACCGCCTCCACCGAACTGGTGCGCAGCCGCGCCTTGGGCTGGTGCGGCGTCTTGCTCCAGTACTTGAGCGCGGTGGCCGCCGCTTCATCCACCGTGAGCATGATGTAAGGTTCGGCCGCCACGTCGGCCAGCGTCACCTCGGCCTTGTCGAGCAGCGGGCGCTTGGCCGGCACCCACAGCCTGCGCTGCGAACCGAAGAAGGTCTCCAGCGAAAGCTCGCGCAGCACCACGTTGGACGTGAGCACCACGCCGATGTCGTAGCGCTGCGTGATCAGGCCCTCCTCGATGGCCTCGCGCGCCACCTCGTGCACCTTGACCGTGACCTGCGGATGCAGCTGCTCGAAGCGCTGCAGGTGGTGCGGCAGGAAGTAGCCCAGCACCGTGTAGCTCGCCGCGATGGTCAGCGAGCCTTCGACGTTCTCTCCCTCGTGCGGCATGCGGATCGCCTCGTCCGCGGCCGAGAGCACCGCGTAGGCATGGCTCAGGAAGCGCCGCCCCGCCTTGGTGAGTTCCACGCCGTGGGGGTGCCGCTCGAACAGCTGCTGCCCCATCAGTTCCTCCAGCTCCCGGATCGCGGTGGTCGCGGCCGACTGCGAGATGTTGAGCTGGAGCGCCGCATGCGAGATGCGCCCCACCTCGGCCACGGCCGAGAAGTACTTGAGCTGGCGAAGGGTCAGGGACATGGTGCGGCTTCCTCAGGGTATTTCCGGGTGCGCTGGCAGCGGGCTCCCGAAGGCGCAAACCCGATACCGGAGAAACGATTCCCTCCAGCGTAGCGCTCAATCCGCGCCGTTGCCGAATCTGTTTTTCAGATATCGGGCCACTCGAAAACAATGCTTTTCGGTCTTTCGACCGCTCACTAATCTTCGCCCTGTCCTGCATTGCCGCTTTTCGGCGATGCCACCAAACAAAGGCTGCGAGACGTGAAGAAGACGCTGATCGATCTGAATTCCGACATGGGCGAAGGCTTCGGCCCCTGGACCATCGGCGACGGTGTCGACGAGCAGCTCATGCCGCTGATCAGCTCGGCCAACATCGCCACCGGCTTCCATGCGGGCGATCCGAACATCATGCGCAGGATGGTGGCGCTGGCCCGCGAGCACGGCGTGGGCATCGGGGCGCATCCGGGCTTTCGCGACCTGGTGGGGTTCGGGCGCCGCCACATCAACGCGCCGGCCGACGAGCTGGTCAACGACATGGTCTACCAGCTCGGCGCGCTGCGCGAGTTCGCGCGGCTGGCGGGCATGAAGCTGCAGCACATCAAGCCGCACGGCGCGCTCTACATGCATGCGGCGCGCGACGAGGCGCTGTCGCGCGCGCTGGTCTCCGCGCTGCGGCAGATCGAGCCCACGCTGCGCCTCTTCTGCATGGAGGCATCGGTCACTTTCCAGGTGGCGCGCGAACTCGGCCAGCCGGTGGTGCGCGAGTTCTATGCCGACCGCGACTACGACCTGAGCGGCTCCATCGTCTTCACCCGCCGCGTCGGCGCGCTCGACCCCGACGCCGTGGCTGCGAAGGTGCTGCGCGCCTGCACCGAGGGGCTGGTGCGCACGGTCGAAGGCAAGGATGTTGCTATCGGCTTCGACTCGGTCTGCATCCACAGCGACACGCCCGGTGCGCTCGCGCTGGTGCAGGCCACGCGGCGCGTCCTTGCCGACCACGGCATCCGCATCGCCGGCCCTGCCGCGCCAGCAGGGGCCTGACCGCTCTCGCGTTTCTTCCCGTTCTTGTTCCAGGAGTGCATCGATGTCCGCTACCCACGAAGTCCTGAGCCCGCTGCCGGGCACTTTCTATCGCCGCTCGGCGCCCAACGCGCCGCCTTTCAAGGCCGAAGGCGACATCGTGGCCGTGGGCGACGTGCTGGGCCTGGTCGAGGTGATGAAGCAGTTCAGCGAAGTCACGGCCGATGCGGCCGGCCGCCTGCAGCGCTTCGTGGTCGAGAACGCCGAGCCGGTCGATCCGGGCCAGGTGCTGGCCGTCATCGAGACGGCGTGAGGTCCGGGCAAATGCAAGCCGCATTCGACAAGCTGCTGATCGCCAACCGTGGCGAGATCGCGGTGCGCATCATCCGCGCCGCGAAGGAACTGGGGCTGAAGACGGTCGCCGTCTACAGCGACGCCGACGCGCAGAGCCTCGCGGTCCGCATGGCCGACGAAGCGGTGCGCATCGGACCGGCGCACGCCTCAAAGAGCTATCTGAACGTCGATGCCGTCCTGCAGGCGGCCGCCGGCAGCGGCGCCGGTGCGGTGCATCCGGGCTACGGCTTCCTCTCGGAAAACGCCGATTTCGCCGAGCGCATCGAGGCCGCGGGCCTCGTGTTCGTGGGACCGACGCCGCATGCCATTCGCACCATGGGCGACAAGGCTGCCGCGCGCGCCGCCGCCATGAAGGCGGGCGTGCCCGCGGTGCCCGGCAGCGCAGGCGTGGTGACCGACCCCGATACCGCCGTCGAGGTCGCGAAGGACATCGGCTATCCGATCATGATCAAGGCCTCGGCCGGCGGCGGCGGGCGCGGCATCCGCGTGGCGCACGACGAGGCCGAGCTGCGCCAGCAGTTCGCCACCGCCACGGCCGAAGCGCTGGCCGCCTTCGGCAACGGCGAGGTCTATCTGGAGCGCTTCATCCGCAAGGCGCGCCACATCGAGGTGCAGATCCTCGGCGACGGGCAACGCGTGGTGCACTGCTTCGAGCGCGAATGCTCCCTGCAGCGCCGCCGCCAGAAGGTCTGGGAAGAAGCGCCCTCGGCCGCCATCGGCGAGGCCACGCGCGCCGCGCTGTGCGAATCGGCGCTGCGGCTTGCCAATGCCGTGGCCTACCGCGGCGCCGGCACGCTCGAATACCTGTACGACGACGACACGCGCGAGTTCTTCTTCATCGAGATGAACACGCGCATCCAGGTCGAGCACCCGATCACCGAGATGATCACCGGCGTCGATCTCGTGAAGGAAATGCTGCGCATCGCGCTCGGCCAGCCGCTGCGGCTTGCGCAGGAAGACATCCGGCTGACCGGCGCCGCCATCGAGGTGCGCGTGAATGCCGAGAACGCGGCGAAGAACTTCATGCCCAGCCCCGGCCTGGTGTCGCAGCTCGTGGTGCCGGGCGGGCCGGGCGTTCGCTTCGACACCATGCTGTTCCCGGGCTGCAACGTGCCTGCGTACTACGACTCGCTGCTCGGCAAGCTGATCGTGCACGACACCGACCGCGCCGGCGCGCTGAGCCGCATGCGGCGTGCGCTCGACGAGTTGCGCGTCGAAGGCATCCACACCACGATCCCGCTGCACCGCGCGCTCTGCGAGGACGCCGACGTGGCCAGCGCCGCCTTCCACACCGGCTTTCTCGAGACCTGGCTCGCGGCCAACCCGCTCGCCGATGCCGTCGCCACCACCATTCCTCCACAGAAGGTGCCCGCATGACCGTCACCACGCTCCCGGCCCGGGCCCGCTACAGCTTCGGCGGCGACGAGCACCTGTTCGTCGAGATCAGCGAGGAGATGTCGCTGCCCGCCTTCTTCAAGGGCATGGCCATCTGCAACGAGCTGCGCCGCCGCGCGCTGCCCGGAGTCACCGAGATCTGCCCGGCCAACGCGGCCTACCTGGTGCGCTTCGACCCGGACGTGATCGCGCCCGACGCACTGCTCGCCACGCTCGAGGAGATCGAGGCCGGTCTTGGCGAGGCCGACCTGCAGATGCAGACCCGCATCGTCGAGATACCGGTGCTCTACAACGACCCGTGGACGCACGAGACGCTCATGCGTTTCCGCGAGCGCCACCAGGACCCGTCGAGCACCGACATCGAATACGCGGCGCGCATCAACGGGCATGCCTCGGTCGATGCCTTCATCGAAGCCCACTCCTCGGCGCCGTGGTTCGTGTCGATGGTCGGCTTCGTGGCGGGGCTGCCCTTTCTCTTCCAGATGGTCGAGCGCGAGCGGCAAATCGAGGTGCCCAAGTACCTGAGCCCGCGCACCGACACGCCCAGACTCACGCTGGGCCACGGCGGCTGCTTCAGCTGCATCTACTCGGTGCGCGGCGCGGGCGGCTACCAGATGTTCGGCGTCACGCCGGCGCCGATCTTCGACCCGGCCCAGCGCCTGTCCTACCTGAAGGAGCTGATGGTGTTCTTCCGGCCCGGCGACATCGTCAAGTGGAAGCCCATCGACCGCGCCGAGTACGACCGCCGGATCGCCGAGGTCGAGGCCGGCACCTTCGCGCTGCGCATCGCGCCGGTGTCGTTCTCGCTCAAGGAATTCCTGGCCGACCCCGACGGCTACAACCAACAGCTCCTGAAGGTGCTCCATGGCGATTGAAGTGCTCAAGCCCGGCCTTGCGACCAGCGTGCAGGACGCCGGCCGCCCCGGCTACTACAACCTCGGCATTCCGCTCTCCGGAGCGCTCGACCAGCAGAGCCTGGTGCTCGCGAACCTGCTGGTGGGCAACGACGAAGGCGCGGCCGTCATCGAGAGCACGCTGCTCGGCCCCGAGCTTCAGTTCGACGCGCCCGCGCTGGTGGCAGTGACCGGCGCCGACGCCAAGGTCAAGCTCAACGGCAACGAGATGCCGCGCAACGAATCCTTCGCGGTGCAGGCCGGCGACAAGCTGGGTTTCGACTTCATGAAGCTCGGCGCGCGCATGTGCATCGCGGTGGCCGGCGGCATCGACGTGCCGGTGGTGCTGGGCAGCCGCTCCACCTACGGCCTCGGCGCGTTCGGCGGCTTCAACGGCCGCAAGCTGCTGGCGGGCGACAGGCTGCCGGTCGGCACGCCATCGGCTCGCGCGAAGCCTGGCCGGAGCGTGCCCGCCGAACTGTTGCCGGTGCTGGCGAAGGAGGTGGAGCTGCGCGTGCTGCCCGGCATCTATTTCCACCGCCTGCAGGAGGTGTCGGTGCGCAGCTTCTTTGCCGACACCTGGACCGTGGGATCGGAGGCCGACCGCATCGGCTACCGCTACAAGAACGGCACGCCGCTGCAGTTCCTCGACCGCAAGCCGCCGTTCGGCGCGGGCCACGATCCGTCGAACATCGTCGACGCGGGCTATCCCTACGGCTCGATCCAGGTGCCGGGTGGGCGCGAGCCGATCATCCTGCACCGCGATGCGGTCTCGGGCGGCGGCTACGCCATGGTCGGCACCGTGATCAGCGCCGACATGGACCTGATCGCCCAGATGCAGCCCAACCACAAGGCCCGCTTCGTGGAGGTCGACATGGCCCGGGCGCTGGAAGCCCGCGCCGAACGGCGACGAAGGCTCGATCGCCTGCGCGCCGCGCTCGCGGCCTGAGCCTTCCCTCTCTCTCCCTTTTTCATCGTCGTCATCAAAGGAGTTCTTCATGAACAGCTCGCCCCTGCGCGTTTCCCTGATCGCCGGCTCGCTCGCTGCAGCCCTGCTGTGGCACGGCGCAGCCTCCGCCGCCGACTGGTTCCCCTACAAGGCGGAGGCCACCGAGCCCGCCTTCTCGGCCGAGGGCACGAAGAAGCCCATCGACTACACGCCCCTGGCCAAGGCCTCGAAGAAGTGGGACATCTGCGTGTCGTTCCCGCACATGAAGGACGCCTACTGGCTGGGCGTGGACTACGGCGTCATCGAGGAAGCCAGGCGCCAGGGCGTGAAGCTGCAGGTGGCCGACGCGGGCGGCTACACCAACCTGAGCAAGCAGGTCTCCCAGATCGAGGACTGCGTGGCGCGCGGCGCCAACGCGGTGATCATCGGCGCGATCTCGGGCGACGGGCTCAACAACGTCATCAAGGCCACGGCCGCGAAGAAGGTGCCCGTGATCGACCTGGTCAACGGCATCAGCTCGCCCGACCTGTCGGCCAAGTCGCTGGTGTCGTTCTACACCATGGGGCATTCGACCGGCGAATACCTCGCGAAGAAGCACCCGGCCGGCTCGCCGCCGGTGAAGGTGGGCTGGTTCCCCGGTCCCGCCGGCGCCGGCTGGGTCGAGGCCGCGCACAAGGGCTTCATGGACGCGGTCAAGGGCAGCGCCGTAGCGGTGCTCGATCCCAAGTACGGCGACACCGGCAAGGAGGCGCAGGCCAAGCTCGTCGAGGACGTGCTGCAGGGCAACCCCGATCTCGCCTACGTGGCCGGCACGGCAGTGACGGCCGAGGCGGCCACCGGCATCCTGCGCTCGCGCGGCCTCGACAAGAAAGTGCAGGTGCTGTCCTTCTACATGACGCCGGGCGTGTACGAGGGCATCCAGAAGGGCCGCATCGTCGCGTCGCCTGCCGACTCGATGGTGATCCAGGGCCGCATCGCGGTCGACCAGGCGGTGCGCCTGCTCGAGAACAAGGACGTGGTGAAGCACGTCGGCCCGAAGATCTTCGTGGTCGACAGCGGCAACATCAAGACGGTGAAGCTCGACGACATCCTGCCGCCGCCGGGCTTCAAGCCGGTGTTCGAAGTCAAGTAGGCCGGTCGATGCCTGAACTCCTGCTGCAGACCGCCGGGCTCGGCAAACGCTATCCGGGCGTGCTGGCGCTCGATGCGATGGACTTCGAGCTGCGCGCCGGCGAGGTGCACGTGCTGTTCGGCGAGAACGGGGCCGGCAAGTCCACGCTGATCTCGCTGCTGGCCGGCGCCAACGCACCCTCGGCGGGCGAGATCCGCATGCGGGGCGAGCCCGTGAGGTTCGCGACCGTGCACGACGCAAGGCGCCGCGGCATCAGCGCGGTGTTCCAGGAGTTCTCGCTGATCCCCACGCTCTCCGTCGCGCAGAACCTGAGCCTGGGCGAGGAGCCTCGCAAGGGTGGCCTGCTCGACCGCGTGGCAGTGCGCGAGCGGGCCCGCGCGATGCTGGCCGACCTCGGCTTCGGGATCGATGTCGACGCGCCGGTATCGGGCCTCACGCGTGCCCAGCAGCAGATGGTCGAGATCGCCAAGGGCCTGCGCGGCGACGTATCGGTGCTGATCCTCGACGAGCCCACCGCCTCGCTGACCGACACCGAGGCGCAGCGCCTCTTCGAGCTGGTGGCGCGGCTCAAGGCGAGCGGCGTGGGCATCGTCTACATCTCGCACCGCATGCAGGAGATCGCGCAGATCGCCGACCGCATCACGGTGCTGCGCGACGGCCGCAAGGTCACGACCGTGGAAGCCGGCGCGACCAGCGCCGACAGGCTGATCGAGCTGATGAGCGGCCGTGCGATCGAGCAGATCTACCCCCGCATCGCGGCCGACCCGGGCGAGGTGGTGCTGCAGGTCGAGGGGCTGGTCTCGCCCAACGGCGTGCGCGGCGCGAGTCTCACGGTGCGGCGCGGCGAAGTGGTGGGGCTGGCTGGGCTGGTGGGCTGCGGCAAGTCGGAGCTTTTCCGCGCGATCTGCGGGCTCGACCCGGTGACCGGGGGGCGCGTGCTCTTCAAGGGCCAGTTGCGCACCGGCGCGAAGGTGCGCCAGATGCTCGACGAGGGCCTGTTCTACCTGCCTCCCGACCGCAAGGGCGAGGGGCTGGTGCTCGGCTTCAGCTCGCGCGCCAACATCACGCTGCCGCTGGTGCATGGACCATTGCGCGGGCGCGGCGGCTGGCTGCGCAAGCGCCTGGGCCGCCGGCTCTCCACGGCGGCGGCCGAGCGCGTGGAGCTTGCGCCGCGCAACCTCGAGCGGCCGGTGGCGCTGCTCTCGGGCGGCAACCAGCAGAAGGTGCTCTTCGGCAAGGGCATGACGCGCGATGCCGCGCTCTATGTGTTCGACGAGCCCACGGTCGGCGTCGACATCGGCACCCGCAGCGCGCTCTACGAGGTGATACGCAAGCTCTGCGAAGGCGGCGCGGCGGTGGTCGTGATCTCGTCCGACCTGCCCGAGGTGCTGCACCTGAGCCACCGCGTCTACGTGATGTGCCGCGGCGAGATCGCCGGCGAGCTGCAGGGCGATGCAATCGGCGAGACCCGCGTGCTCAACCTGTTCTTCGGTTCCAGCGAAAGAGAGTCATGACTTCGTCCTCCACCGTGGCCGCCAGCGCGGCACCTGCCATCGGCCCCGGCGGCCGTCTCCTCGGGCTGCTGCGCGGCCTGTTCCTGCGCCTCGGCGTGCTGCCCTTCATGCTGGTGATCGCCTTCGCGGTGTTCAGCATGCTGTCGGACCAGTTCCTCACGGTGCAGAACCTCGTGAACCTGCTGCGCCAGTCGGTCTACCTGATCCTGGTGTCGCTGGGCCAGATGCTGGCGCTGGTGACAGGCGGCTTCGACCTCTCGGTCGGCACCGTGATGGCCATCACCTCGGTGGTCTCGGCGCTGGCCATGCAGTACTTCGGCGCGGCCCTGCCCGACGCGACCTGGGTGGTCGTGATCGCCGGCTGCTTCTGCGGGATGCTCGCGGGGCTGACGGTGGGCTTGATCAACGGCATCGGCGTGGCCTTCATCGGAGTGTCGCCCTTCATCGTCACGCTGGGCGTGCAGTCCATCGGCTTCGGCTTCGCGCTGTTCCTCACGGGCGGCGTGCCGGTGTCGGGCATGCCGGGCGAGTTCAGCGAGCTGTTCGGCTTCGGCACGCTGCTCGGCATTCCGATACCGATCCTGGTCACGGCCGTGTGCGTCGCGGGCATGGGCGTGCTCATGGCCCGCATGCCGGCCGGCACGCACCTGCTGGCGGTCGGCGGCAATGCCAAGGCGGCCGCGCTCTCTGGCATCGACACCCGCCGCGTGCTGCTGATGGCCTACCTGCTGTGCGCCGGCCTCGCGGCCGTGAGCGGCCTGCTGCTGACGGCGCGCGTGGAGACCGGCGAAGCCAACCTCGGCGGTACCGTCGCGCTCGAATCCATCGCGGCCTGCGTGATCGCCGGCGTGAGCCTGCGCGGCGGTATCGGCCGGGTGCCGAACGTGGTGATGGGCGCGATCTTCATCGGCCTCGTGCAGAACGGCATGAACCTGGCCAGCGTCGGCTCGTACCTGCAGATGGTGGTGCTGGGCGCGCTGCTGATCGTGGCCGTGGTCGCCGACCAGATCCGCCACCGCATGGTCGCGCCGGGCGGCCATTGAACACGGACAGAAAACACACAAGGAAGGAAACACGCATGACCCTCATGACCAACGCCGCCATCGACGCGCGCCGCATCGCCGCCACGCCGCGCGGCATAGGCATCGGCTTTCCCATCTACGCGGATCGCGCGCTCACCGCCGAGCTGTGGGACGTGGAAGGCCGCCGCTACATCGACTTCGGCTCGGGCATTGCGGTGCTCAACACCGGCCACCGGCATCCGCGCGTGGTCGAGGCGATCCGCGCGCAGCTCGACCGCTTCACCCACACCGCCTACCAGGTGGTGCCGTACGAAGGCACCGTCGCACTGGCCGAGCGCATCAACAGGCTGACGCCCGGCACCCACGCCAAGAAGACGGCCTTCTTCACCACCGGCGCGGAGGCCGTCGAGAACGCCATCAAGATCGCGCGCGCGGCCACCCGCCGGCCCGGCGTGATCGCATTGGGCGGTGGCTTTCATGGCCGCACCTTCATGGGCATGGCGCTCACCGGCAAGGTCGCGCCCTACAAGACCGGCTTCGGGCCTTTCCCCGGCAGCATCTTCCATGTGCCCGCGCCGGTCGCGCTGCATGGCGTGTCGGTCGAGGAGTCGCTGCATGCCATCGAGCGGCTGTTCAAGGCCGACATCGAGCCCGAGCAGGTGGCCGCGATCATCCTGGAGCCGGTGCAGGGCGAAGGCGGCTTCTACGCGGCGCCGCCCCTGTTCGTGCGCGCGCTGCGCCGGATCTGCGACAGCTACGGCATCCTCCTGATCGCCGACGAGATCCAGACCGGCTTCGCCCGCACGGGCAAGTGGTTCGCGATGGAGCATCACGACGTGGTGCCCGACCTCATGACGATGGCCAAGAGCCTTGCCGGCGGCACGCCCCTGTCGGCGGTGTGCGGCAGCGCCGGGGTGATGGATGCTCCCGCGCCCGGCGGGCTCGGCGGCACCTATGCCGCCAACCCGCTGGCCGTTGCGGCGTCGCATGCGGTGCTGGACGTGATCGAGGAAGAACGGTTGTGCGAGCGCGCGCAGGTGCTGGGCGACCGGCTCAAGGCGCGCCTCGAAGGCCTGCGCGCGAGGGTGCCGCAGATCGCCGACGTGCGTGGCCTGGGTGCCATGGTGGCCGTCGAGTTCGCCGGCGCCGATGGCTCGCCCGACCCCGGGTTCGCGAAGCAGGTGCAGGCCCGTGCGCGCGATGCGGGCCTGCTGCTGCTGACCTGCGGCGTGCATGCCAACGTGATCCGCTTCCTCTTTCCGCTGACCATCGAGGACGCCGTGCTCGAAGAGGGGCTCGGCATCCTTGCTTCCGCCCTGCAGGCCTGAGCAACGACCGATCTCCCTGACGCCCGAAGTCGAGCACGTCTGCCTTGCGGGCGCCGACGGCTGGTGGCCGTGCCGCATTCGCGCATCGGGCCTACAGGGGCAACCCGCGTCATCCGATACCCTCGCTTCTTTTTCGCGTGCCACGGCACGTGCCACGAGAAGCGAAAGTATTTCAATGACGGAGCCCTTTCCTCACGAGAGCGGGATCGCGCAGCGCCTGCCGCGCGATCTCGCGCTCGTCACCGTGGTCATCGACATCGCGATGGTGGCGGTCAACATGGCCATCCAGCTCTGGCCCGATTCGCCCGACAGCGAACAACTGCGCAGCGCCTACGCCCTGCCGGGCGTGTGGATACCGATGGTGTTCAGCATCGGCATGGCCTGGGTGCTGGCTGCGGCGCTGGCCTGGAGCCACGGGCGCAACGCGCTCGAGAAGTGGGGCACGCAGAGCGTGGCGGCGCTGCCCCAACCGCGCATCCGCTACGCCGTGGCGTACATCGTGGTGCTGGTGCTGAACTTCCATGCGCTGAGCCCTCTGCTCTACGACCTGCAGCTGCTCTTCATGCCGGGTGGCCGGCTGCACGAGTTCTTCGGATCGCCGTCCATGCGCGCTGCGATGCCGGTGTTCATGTTCCTGCAGTCGATTGCCCAGCTTGTCGTGCTGGCGCTCGGTGTATGGGTCTCGGCCTGGTTCGCGCTGAGGGCGGGGCGCGCCGCGCTCCCCGAGATGCAGCATGACGAAAGCCTCGGCGCTTCGCCGCGCCGCGCGGTGGCGCTGGTGGGGGCCTCGGTGTTCGCGTCGCTGCAGATGTGGATCGGCGCGGCGGTGAGCCGCTGGACCTCCGTGACGCGCGACCTGGACGGCCCCGAACTGCTGGTCGCCTGGGTGCTGCCGCCTCTGGCGGCGTTCGCGCTGGCGTTCTGGGGCGGCTGGCTGGGCGCCGCGCCGGTGGTCTCGCGCGTGCGGCCTTTCAGGGCCGTGGGTGCCGCCGTGCTGACGTTCGTGCTGGTGCAGGTGGGCTGCGTCGCCTTCATGCTGTTGTGGCTGATGCTGGCGGTGTGGCTGCACGGCTTCAACAGCGCGGGCAGCCTCGTGAGCTTCGTGGCGGCGCTGGTGCTGATCTACTCGATGCTCGTGGTCGTGCTTACACGCGTCACCACGCGCGTGCTGTACCGCCGCTACTTGTAGCTGCGCGCGTCCTCGATCACCTTGCCGTCGTTGGGCAGTTCGCCCGCGCCCGCGACGACGACCTCGCCGCGCAGCTTGGTCACTTCGCGGATCACCGCGCTCACGCGGGCCTCGATGCCTTCGGGCGCCGTGCCGGCGCATTCGAGCCGCAGCGTCATCCTGTCGTCGCCCATCTCGCCCGACACCACGAGCCGCGCGCGTTGCACTTCGGGAAAGCGGCGGACGATCTCCGCCACCTGCGAGGGGTGCACGAACATGCCGCGCACCTTGGTGGTCTGGTCGGCGCGGCCGAGCCAGCCCTTGATGCGCTTGTTGGTGCGGCCCGTGGGGCAGGTGCCCGCGAGCACAGCGGAAAGATCGCCGGTGCCGAAGCGCACCAGCGGGTAGTCGGGGTTGAAGGTGGTGACGACGATCTCGCCGACTTCGCCATCGGGCACCGGGTCGCCGGTGCCGGGCCGCACGATTTCGACCAGCACGCCCTCGTCGAGCACCAGCCCTTCACGCGCGCTGGTCTCGTAGGCGATGAGGCCCAGGTCGGCGGTGGCATAGCACTGCGTGCCCTTCACACCGCGCGCGGCGATCCAGTCGTGCAGGCTCGGCGGAAAGGCTTCGCCGGAGACGAGCGCCTTGGTGAGCGAGGGCAGCTTCAGGCCTTTTTCTTCGGCCTTCTCCAGCAGGATCTTGAGGAAGCTCGGCGTGCCCGCATAGCCTTCGGGCTTCAGGTCGACCATGGCTTCGAGCTGCTGCTCGGTCTGGCCGGTGCCGCCCGCCAGCACAGTGCAGCCCAAGGCTCGCGCGCCGCATTCCATGATCGAGCCGGCGGGAGTCATGTGGTAACTGAAGCTGTTGTGGATGAGCTCGCCGCTGCGAAAGCCAGCCGCATGCAGGGCGCGTGCGGTGCGCCAGTAGTCGCGCGCTTCGCCTTCCGGCTCGTAGATGGTGCCGGGGCTCGCGAACACGCGCGGCATGCGCGGGCCGCGCACGATCGAGGAGAAGCCGCCGAAGGGGTCGTCGGCGCGGCGCGCCTTCTGCAGGTCGAGCAATTCCGATTTGCGCGTGACCGGTAGTTTCGCGAGCGCCTCGCGCGTGGTGACGTCGGCGGGCTTCACGCCGTCGAGGATCTTCGCGAACGCGGGGGCTGCCGTCTGTGCCTGCGCGATCTGCTTCGGCAGCGCGGCCAGCAGGTCGCGTTCGCGTTCGGCGGGGTCTCGGATCTCGAGCTTGTCGTAGTGGTCGGTCATGTCCGTACCCTTCATCTTTCAGTTCTGTTCAAGGCGCTCAACTTGCTCTTTCAGGAATACCGCGGAACCGGCTTTGCCGGGCCGCTGGTATTGCCCCCGGCGAGGGGGAAGGCGCGCGCGACACGAAGTGCGCGAAGACTGGGGGAGGGTCAAGCCAGCCAACGCTTGCGCCGCTTGTAGCTCTTCACGTCGCGGAAGCTCTTGCGGTCCGCGCCGCCCACGCCAAGGTAGAACTCCTTCACGTCCTCGTTCTCGCGCAGGCTCTTCGCCTCGCCGTCCATCACGATGCGGCCGTTCTCCAGGATGTAGCCGTAGTCGGCATAGCGCAGCGCCATGTTGGTGTTCTGCTCGGCCAGCAGGAAGGCCACACGCTCCTTGGCGTTGAGGTCCTTCACGATCTCGAACACTTCTTCCACGATCTGCGGCGCGAGGCCCATCGAGGGCTCGTCGAGCAGCACCATGCTCGGGTTGGCCATCAGCGCGCGGCCGATGGCGCACATCTGCTGCTCGCCGCCCGATGTGTAGGCCGCCTGCGAGGTGCGTCGCGTCTTCAGGCGCGGGAAGTACGCATACACCTTCTCCAGCGTCTGCTGCACAGCGGCCTTGCCGTCGGTGCGCGTGTAGGCGCCGGTCATCAGGTTCTCCTCGATGGTCAGGTGCGCGAAGCAGTGGCGGCCTTCCATCACCTGGATCAGGCCGCGCTTCACCAACTCGGCCGGGGACAGCGCCTCGATGCGCTCGCCGCGCAGCTCGATGGTGCCCTTGGTGACCGCGCCGCGTTCGCCCGCGAGCAGGTTGCTCACCGCGCGCAGCGTGGTCGTCTTGCCCGCGCCGTTGCCGCCGAGCAGCGCCACGATGCCGCCGTCAGGCACGGTCAGCGACACGCCCTTGAGCACCAGGATCACGTGGTTGTAGATGACCTCGATGCCGTTGACGTCGAGGAGGATTTTGGATTCGCTCATGGTGTGGTCCGAAGCATTTGAAAAAACAAAAACATCGTTCTTTCAGATGCCCGCTCGGCCCGCCTCCCTTCGGGGAACACCGCGGAACCGGCTTTGCCGGGCCGCAGGTGTTGCCCCCTGCAAGGGGGTGGGCGAAGCGACACGAAGTGCGTGCAGCCTGGGGGTTAGCTCAAGATTGGCAATCCGCCGCTTCGCGGCGGGTCAGCTTCTTCTCGCCCGCGTACTTGTCGGCGGCGGTCTTCACCATCGGCTTGATGATCTGTTCGTCGGCCTGGTACCAGTCGGACATGTCGCCCCACTTCGCACCGTCCCAGGTATGGACGCGCGCCCAGGTCGAGCCCATGTGGTCCTGGCACGAGGTGCTCACCGGACGCATCACGCCCGAGAAGCCCAGCGCATCGAGCTTCTTCTGGTCGAGCGCGAGGTTCTCCATGCCCCAGCGCACCTGCTCGCCGGTCATGACCTTGCCCTTGCCGAAGCGCTCCTGCGCGCGCTTCACGGCCTCGACGGTCAGCATCTGGATGATCACGCCGCGCGTGTAGAGCACCGAGCCCACTTCGTCCTTCGGACCCGTGCCCTGGCCCTTCTCGTGCACCTGCTTCAGGATGTCCTGGATCACCTTGGGCTGCGTGCCCGAAGTGTTCAGCGCCAGCGCGTGATAGCCCTTGGCGTTGGCGCCCACGTCCTTCACGTCGGGCTCGGCACCGGCCCACCACACGCCGTACATCTTCTCGCGCGGGTAGCCGGTGGCCACGGCTTCCTTCAGGGCGGTGGAGTTCATCACGCCCCAGCCCCACAGCAGGACGAAGTCGGGGCGCTGCTGGCGCACCTGCAGCCAGGCCGACTTCTGCTCCACGCCCGGTGCGGTCACCGGGATCAGCGAGAGCTCGAAGCCGTTCTGCTTCGCACGTTCCTGCAGCAGCGGGATCGGCTCCTTGCCGAACGGCGAGTCGTGGTACACGAGGGCGATCTTCTTGCCCTTGAGCTTGTCCATGCCGCCTTCGGTCTTGCCGATGTGCTGGATCAGGATGTCGGCCGCGGTCCAGTAGGAGCCCATCAGCGGGAAGTTCCACTTGAAGACGCCGCCGTCCTGCGAGGCGGCCAGGCCGTAGCCCAGCGTGATCAGCGGGATCTTGTCGGTCGGCACCTTGTCGGTCAGCGCGAAGGTGATGCCGGTGGCCTGCGGGTCGAAGAGCGCCACGCCCGGGCGGCCCTTCAGGCGCTCGTAGCATTCGACGCCCTTGTCGGTGGCGTAGCCGGTCTCGCACTCCTCGTACGAGATCTTCACGCCGTTGATGCCGCCGGTCGCGTTGACCAGCTTGATGTAGTCCTGCTTGCCGTTGGCCCACGGCGTGCCGTTGGGGGCATAGGGGCCCGTGCGATACACCAGCAGCGGGAAGAACTGCTCCTTGGCCTGTGCCTGCGCGAGCGATGGCGCGAGCAGGGCGCCGAGGGTGCTGGCCACCAGGGCGGCGGTCAGAGCGAGCGATTTCAGTTTCATGCCTGTCTCCTTTGTGGGCACCTCGGTGCCGGGTTTTTTACGAACGGGAACTCGTCAATCAATGAGGGAAGGGCCACAGCCGCAGCTTTTCCTTGGCCGTGGACCACAGCCGCGCGAGGCCGTGCGGCTCGACGATCAGGAAGAACACGATCAGCGCGCCGAAGATCATGGTTTCCAGGTGCGATGCCAGCGCGGTCGAAATCGAGAAGCCCAGCCAGCCCGGCAACTGGTTCAGCAGCAGCGGCAGCAGCACGATGAAGGCGGCGCCGAAGAAGCTGCCCATGATCGAGCCGAGCCCGCCGATGATCACCATGAACAGCAGCTGGAACGAGCGGTCGATGCTGAACGCAGCCGGTTCCCACGCGCCCAGGTGCACGAAGCCCCACAGCGCGCCGGCCACGCCGACGATGAAGCTGCTCACCGCGAAGGCCGTGAGCTCGGCGTACACCGGTCGGATGCCGATCACCGCGGCTGCCACGTCCATGTCGCGCATCGCCATCCACTCGCGGCCGATGGCGCTGCGCACCAGGTTCTTCGCCAGCAGCGCGAACACCGACACGAAGATCAGGCAGAACAGGTACTTCTGTGCCGGCGATTCGATGGGCACGCCGAACACGTTGAGCCCCGCCACACTCACCGAACCGGAAGACGAATTGTTGGTGAACCACTGGATGCGCAGGAAGGCCCAGTCGGTGAAGAACTGCGCCGCCAGCGTGGCCACCGCCAGGTAGAGCCCCTTGATGCGCAGGCTCGGAATGCCGAACAGCACGCCGATCACCGTGGCGCACAGTCCGCCCAGCAGCAGCGAGGCAATCAGCGGCATGCCGTCGATGCGCACCTGGAAGTTGTAGGCTGCGTAGGCGCCCACCGCCATGAAGGCGCCGGTGCCCAGCGAGATCTGGCCGCAGTAGCCCACGAGGATGTTGAGGCCCAGTGCCGCGAGCGACAGGATCAGGAAAGGCGTGAGGATGGCGCGCATCCAGTAGTCGGACACGCCCAGCGGCACCACCACGAAAGCCACGAGCAGCAGCACCAGGATTGCGAGGCGGTCCTGCGCGATCGGGAAGATCTGCTGGTCGGCGCGGTAGCTCGACTTGAATTGGCCGTTTTCTCTGTAGAACATTTTCAGACCCGATCGATGATCTTTTGGCTCCGGCCCGCTTCGCTTGACTTGCTTCGCAAGTTAGCCTGCACCGAAAAATTGTTGATCTCGTATTTCATACGCGATCAATAATTTTTTCGCCGAAGAGGCCTTGCGGACGGACCAGCAGGAACACCAGCGCGAGAACGTAGGCAAACCAGATCTCGATGCCGCCGCCGAACATCGGCCCGAGATAGATTTCGGACAGCTTCTCGCCCACGCCGATCAGCAGGCCGCCGATGATGGCGCCCGGGATCGAGGTGAGACCACCGAGGATCACCACCGGCAGCGCCTTCAGCGCCACCAGCGACAGCGAGAACTGCACGCCCAGCTTCGACCCCCAGATGATCCCGGCCACCAGCGCCGAGAAGCCGGCCACCGACCACACGATCACCCAGATGCGCTTGAGCGGAATGCCGATGGACTGCGCGGCCTGATGGTCGTCGGCCACCGCGCGCAGGGCGCGGCCGGTGGCGGTCTTCTGGAAGAAGATGGCCAGCACCACCACCAGCCCCGCCGCCACCAGCGCGGCGATCAGGTCTTCCTGGCTCAGCAGAAGGCCGCCCTGGAAGGTGTTCTGCAGCACCATCAGCGGCTCCTTGGGCATGCCCACGTCGATCTTGTAGATATCGTTGCCGAAGATGGTCTGGCCCACGCCGTCGAGGAAGTAGGCGATGCCCAGCGTGGCCATCAGCAGCGTGATGCCTTCCTGGTTCACGAGCTTGCTGAGCGCCAGCCGCTCGATGAGCCAGGCCACGACGATCATCACCGCCATGGCGGCGATGAAGGCCAGGATGTTCGCGAGGATCTGGCTCTGGAAGCCGAACCACAGCGGGAACCACTCCGAGAAGCGCGCCATGGCGAGCGCCGCAAAAAGCACCATCGCGCCCTGCGCGAAGTTGAAGACGCCCGAGGCCTTGTAGATCAGCACGAAGCCGATGGCGATCAGCGAATAGAGCATGCCGACCATGAGGCCGCCAAACAGGGTTTCAAGAAAAAAGCCCATGCTCAATGCTCCACGCCGAGGTATGCCCGGATCACGTCTTCGTTGTTCCGGACTTCATCCGGCGTTCCGTCGCCGATCTTCTTGCCGTAGTCCAGCACCACCACGCGGTCGGAGATGTCCATCACCACGCCCATGTCGTGCTCGATCAGCACGATGGTCGCGCCGAACTCGTCGTTCACGTCGAGGATGAAGCGGCTCATGTCCTGCTTCTCTTCCACGTTCATGCCGGCCATGGGTTCGTCCAGCAGCAGCACCTGCGGCTCCATCGCGAGCGCGCGGCCGAGGTCGACGCGCTTCTGCAGGCCGTAGGGCAGGCGGCCCACGGGTGTCTTGCGGTGCGCCTGGATCTCGAGGAAGTCGATGATGTGCTCGACGAACTCGCGGTGCTGCAGTTCCTCGCGCTCGGCGGGGCCCCAGCGGAAGGCCTGGGCCAGCAGCCCGCTCTTCATCTTGAGGTTGCGCCCGGTCATGATGTTGTCGAGCACGCTCATGCCCTTGAAGAGGGCCAGGTTCTGGAATGTGCGCGCCACGCCCATCTCGGCCACCTGGCGCGAATTCATGTGCCTGAAGGTCTGGCCGCGGAAGGTGATGGAGCCCTGCTGCGGCTGGTAGACGCCGTTGATGCAGTTCAGCATCGAGCTCTTGCCCGCGCCGTTCGGCCCGATGATGGCGCGCACTTCATGCTCGCGCACATTGAAGCTGATGTCCGTCAGCGCCTTCACGCCGCCGAAGCTCAAGCTGATGTTCTGCACGTCGAGGATGACCTCGCCGTCTTTGCGGCCGCCTCGAGTCGTTGTTGCAAGCATGGATGCCTCGGTGAGGTTGTGCGCGTTCATGCGGCCGCCCTGATCAACGGAAAGCGCTTCGCATCGACGATCTTCAGCGTGGCGCTCACCGAGCCCGTGCGTCCGTCCTCGAACTTGACCTGGGTCTCGATGAACTGCTCGGCCTTGCCGCCATAGAGCGCATCGACCAACACCGCGTACTTGTCGGCGATGAAGCCGCGGCGCACCTTGCGCGTGCGGGTCAGCTCGTCGTCATCGGGGTCGAGCTCCTTGTGCAGCACGAGGAAGCGCGAGATCTGCGTCTCGCCCATGCCGTCCTCGGCGGCGAGGTCGGCGTTCACCTTGGCGATGCACTCGGCCACCAGCGCCAGCACGTCGGGCTTGCCTGCCAGGTCGACGTAGCCGCCGTAGGCCAGGCCCCTGCGCTCGGCCCAGTTGCCCACTGCCTCGAAGTCGATGTTGATGGCCGCGCACACTTCGTCGCGGCCGTTGCCGAAGCACACGGCCTCCTTGATCTGCGGGAAGAACTTGAGCTTGTTCTCGATGTAGTTGGGCGCGAAGATCGCGCCGCCCACGAGCCGGCCCACGTCCTTCGCGCGGTCGATGATGCGCAGGTGCCCTTCGCTGTCGAGCACGCCCGCGTCGCCGGTGTGGAAGTAGCCGTTGGCGTCGAGCACCTCGGCGGTGGCGTCGGGGCGCTTGTAGTACTCCTTGAGCACCGACACGCCGCGCACCAGCACCTCGCCGTCGTCGGCGATCTTCAGCTCGATGCCCGGCGCGGCCGTGCCCACGGTCTGCAGCTTGACCTTGCCGTCCTGCTGCAGGCACACGTAGGCGCAGGTCTCCGTCTGGCCGTAGAACTGCTTGAGGTTGACGCCGATGGAGCGGTAGAAGCGGAACAGGTCGGGCCCGATGGCGGCGCCCGCGGTGTAGGCCACGCGGATGCGGCTCATGCCCAGCACGTTGCGCAGCGGGCCGTAGATCAGCAGGTCGCCCAGGCGGTACATGAGGCGGTCGCGCATGCCTACCGGCGCGCCGTTGAGGATGTCCGCGCCCACGCGCTGCGCCAGCGCCATGAATTTCGCGTACAGCCAGCGCTTCGGAGCGGCCGCGTCCTCCATGCGGATCGACACGGCCGTCAGCAGCCCCTCGAAGGTGCGCGGCGGGCCGAAGTAGTAGCTCGGGCCGATCTCGCGCATGTCGTTCATCACCGTCTCGCTCAACTCGGGGCAGTTGAGCGTGAAGCCGCCCACCAGCCACTGCGCCACAGAGAACAGGTGGTCGCCCACCCACGCCATCGGCAGGTAGCTCATGATGTTGTCGCCGGGGCCGAGCCTGTCGGTCTCGACGCCACCGCGGCCCGCCGCGATGAAGCTCGCATGCGTCTGGCACACGCCCTTGGGGCGGCCGGTGGTGCCCGAGGTGTAGAGGATCACGCCCACGTCGGTGGCCTCGCCGCCGGCCACCGCGCGGTCGTAGTAGCCGACGTTGCTCTTGTCGAACTCGCGGCCCAGTGCGCGCAGCTGCTCGTAGCTCATGAGCCCGGGCTGGTCGTAGTGGCGCAGGCCCTTGGGGTCGTCGTAGATGATGTAGCGGATGCCCGGCTGCTTGCCTTGCTGGATCTCGCGGCACTCGAGCAGCTTGTCGACCTGCTCCTGGTCCTCGACGATCACGAATTCGATGCCGGCGTCCTGCAGCATGAAGACCATCTCGCCGGCCACCGCGTCCTGGTACAGCGGCACCGGCACGCCGCGCAGGCTCTGCGCCGCGACCACCGCCATGTACAGGTGCGGCCGGTTGGCGCCGACGATGGCCAGGTTGTCGAAGGGCCTGAAGCCCAGGCTCGCGAGACCGCAGGCCATTTCGCGCACTTCCTGCGCCACGGCGTTCCAGGTCCAGGTTTGCCAGATGCCGAGATCCTTCTCGCGCATGGCGGGCGCCTCGGGTTGGGCCTCGGCATGCGCGAGCAGCAGACGGGGGAAGGTGGGGGCGGTTGTTTGCACAGTGGGCGGATCGTAGGACTCACTTTGACGCCCGGTTGTCGTTCCAACGACAATCCTAGGGACACTACTCCCCGGAGTTTCCCGATGCCTCACGGCAATCCCAACCACAACAGCGCGCTCGGCGGTTCGTCCATCAGGGACCGCGTGCGCCCCGCCAATGCCGCGGAGCTCGAAGGCATTCCCTGGCTGCCCAGGCTCACGCCCGCCGAGCGCCGCCGCGCCGAGGCCGCGCTGGTGGTCGGCGAGGCCGAACCCGGCGACCTGGTGTGCCGCGTGGGCCGCTCGCCCACCTACTGGTTCGGCGTGGTCGAAGGGCTGCTGAAGATGAGCAACGACAACGCCGACGGCGGCTCCGTCACCTACACCGGCGTGCCGCCGGGCGGCTGGTTCGGCGAAGGCACGGTGATGAAGCGCGAGCCCTACCGCTACAACATCCAGGCGCTGCGGCGCAGCCTGATCGCGGGCCTGCCGACCGAGAGCTTCCACTGGCTGCTGGACCACTCCATCGGCTTCAACCGCTTCGTGATGAACCAGCTCAACGAGCGGCTGGGCCAGTTCATCGCGGCGCTGGAGATCGACCGGCTCAACAACCCCGACGCGCGGGTGGCGCGCAACCTGGTGTCGTTGTTCAACCCGGTGCTGTATCCGGGCGTGGGCGAAGTCCTGCGAATCACGCAGCAGGAGCTGGCCTACCTGGTCGGCCTCTCGCGCCAGCGCGTGAACGAAGCGCTGAACGGCCTGTCGGCGCAGGGCCTGATCCGCGTGGAGTACGGCGGGCTGCGCGTGCTCGACCTGCCGGGCCTGCGCGCGACCGCGATGTCGAACAACAAGAAGAGCGCCACGGCGTAAACGGAAAGAACATGACCCTCAAAGACCAGCTCCTGGTGGTGCCCGCGAATGCGGAAGCAGCCTTCGTCCCTCCGCCGGCCGAGGCTCCTCCGAAGGCGAAGGCGGAAGACGCCGGCCCGACGCTCGAAGAAGCCATCGAGCGCAACGAGGCGCTGGCGAAAAAGCTCGATGCACTCAATGAAGTGCTGGCCAGGCCGCTCAACGAGATCCTTGCCGACCGCGAGAAGGCGGAAGAGGCCGCGCTCGCGTGGGACCGCTTCGGCGCGATGTGGATGCTCTCGCAGCGCGCAATGCGGCGCGTGGCGCTCGACCTTGCGGCGCAGCTCGGCGTGAGCGAGGAAGAAGTCGTCGCGCGTGCGATGGCGAACGCCAACGCGGTGCTCAACGGCGCGGACGAGGTCGACCTGGGCGGCAGTGTCGCGCCGGCGCAGATGCAGCACATCGCGCGGCATCGCAACTTCCTGCGCAAGCAGTTCCGCTAGAGGCTGGAGATCTTGTCCGCGAACAACTGACTGGCAGCACCGGCTTCCGGTGTTCGAACAGGCGAGCCCGATGCATCCGGAGATCTACCGCGCCTTGGCGTAGATCACCCCGTCGGCCCACGTGTCTCGCATCTTCTCCAGCAGGTCTTTCGGGATTCGCTGGTCACGGCCCGCCTGGTCCAGCGTCTTGCGCATCCCCTCGGCGATGCGCGCGAGAACGAGCGCGGGCTTTGCGACCCCGCATACCTTGCTGCCGAACAGCAGCAGTTCCTCGGTAGTCGGATAGGCTTTCGTGTGGCCCTTGCCGGCGAAGAGCTTGAGCGCCAGTGTGCGATCTTCCAGCTCGGGCCCGCCTTCATAGCGCGTGTACCTGTAGATCGCGGTGGTCACCACATCGAACATCGGCGCCAGGCGGCAGTCCGCCGTCGAGGTGTAGAGCAAGCCGTAGTTCTTGAGGTGGCCGTCGCCGTTGCGCACCATCACGCTGAATGCCACCTGCTCGAAGAAGCGCTCGAGGTTTTCGCTGGGCAGTTGAAGGTACTGCATCAGCTCGGCGATGCGCTGGTAGCTCCCGTGGTATTTCCGATCGGATTGGATGTCGCGAACCCGAAGGTTCATCAACGCCGCGATGTCCTCGAAACCGATGCGAGATCCGTCCGCCGCGATGTCGAACCGGTCGACCAGCAGCAGTTGCCCATCGTCCGAGAGGTCGAACGTGGGCGTCTCGATGCCGGCGTGGCCGGCGGCCGTCAGGCACATGAACTCGTTGGCCGACAGGCCCGGATAGGACGGTGCGGCGGCCTTCACGATGATCGTGGGCACCGGGAGGGTGACCCGATCCGGCACCATGATCTTCGGCTGCATGCCGGCAATGCCTGCGCCCGTGCTCAGGTACGCCCTTACCAGCTCGTCGAACACCTCGGGCGTGTAGCGGGTCCCTAGCAAGGTCTTGCGGTCGATGATCCGAGGCGCCGCGAGTGGCTGCGCCCCCGGCAGCCGGAAGCCCAGCCGTCCGATGCCGTTGGCCCCGACCACTGCGAGCAGGTGCATCGGCGTGAGCTGCTGCTTGGGAAACATCGCCCGCAGGCGCAGGTACAGGTCGCCTTCGGGCAGGTTCTGATCCATGACTGCGAAGAGGTCACCGTCCTGGTACGTCGGCCGGGTCGGCGGCATGAGCAGCGCGACCGAGGGCTGATCCGCACGGCCGTCGAGATACCGGAACTCGTAGACCGAGTGTCTGAGCAGCTGGCCGGCCGACGCGCCGGCGATCTCGACGTCGAGTTGCTTGATCTTTTCAGGAAGCATCGTCGTCATCCTGTCCGAAGCGCTCCGTGACTTCCTCCAGCGTCGGCATGCCCAGACGCTCCAGACGGATCGTGAGATCCATGGCGCGCAGGATGTCGAAGAGCGAGGCGAGGGTGATGTCTTCCCCTCGTTCCAGGCGGTAGAGAACGTTGCGCGCGCGGCCTGAACGCGAGGCGATGTCGGTCGCCTTCAGGCGGCCTTCTTTTCGCGCGCGCTGGATGGCCTGTCCAAGCTCGATGGGAAGTCGGATTTTGTCCTTCATGCGCCACATTTTGGATATGGAAGAAGAATTTGTCCATTTATAAGGACACTCTTCCGCGTCCTTCAGCTACAGCTACCGGGCTTCATGAGACAGCGGCCGGTTCAACCGCAGCTTCCACCGAGCCTCTGCACATCGCCTAAGCTCACGGTCTTTCTTTCTGTCTCCACCGCAATCTTCATGTCCACCTCCCACCTCACCCTCATCACCGGCGCCTCGCGCGGCCTGGGCCAGGCCATGGCCGAACAGCTGCTGCAGGCCGGCCACACGGTGATCGGCATTTCGCGCAAGCAGTCCCCGGCGCTGGCCGAAGCGGCAAAGGCCGCCGGTGCCGAGCTCACGCAATGGGAGCAGGACCTGTCCGACCCCGTGGCCGCAGCCGAGCGCCTGTCTGCCTGGCTGAAGACCGTCGACGCGCAGCGCTTCGACAGCGTCACGCTCATCAACAACGCCGGCACGGTCGGCAACCCGGCGCCGCTGTCGCGCGCTGTGGAAGCAGAGCTCTCGCTGGCCCTGCGCATCGGCCTCGAAGCCCCGATGCTGCTGACGGCTGCGTTCCTCGGCGCCACGCGCGAATGGCGCGGCGCTCGCAAGGTGCTGAACATCTCCTCGGGCCTGGGCCGCAACGCCATGGGCAGCCAGGCGCCCTACTGCGCGGCGAAGGCCGGCATGGACCACTTCTCGCGCGCCGTGGCGCTCGAGGAGGCGAATGCGCCGAACGGCGCGCGCATCGTCTCGCTCGCGCCGGGCGTGATCGACACCGACATGCAGGTGCAGTTGCGCGGCGCATCGGCCGAGAAGTTTCCGGACCGCACGCGCTTCGAGAAGATGAAGAACGAAGGCATGCTCGACAGCCCCGCCTCGGCGGCGGCCAAGGTGCTGAAGTACCTGGCGCGCGCGGACTTCGGCGCGAAGCCCGTGGCCGACGTGCGCGATCCGGATTGATCGGAAAGCGAGCATTCCCATGGCAACCGCACAGGCCATCGACACCGGCGAGTACAAGCTCTTTCCCTCGCCGCGCAACGTGCACCGCATCGTGTTCGCGCACCAGGTGTTCGTGCCTTACCCCTATGCGCTGATCGTGATGGACGAGTTCGGCTTCGCGGGGCGCTACAGCCTGTTCTCGGCCTGCCGCATGAGCGACGGGAAGATGGGGCAGGTGGTGACGTTCGAGCAGGAGTCGGACGTCGCCGTCTTCAACGCCAAGTTCGTGCCGGACTGAGTCCGGCACCCGCTCAGCTCACTGCATCGCGAACCTGTCGCGCTGAGCCTGCGCGCATTCGCCCATCACGTTCAATGCGCGTTCCACCGTGGGCGTGCCCATCACGAAGGGATTCGGGGCGCCAGCGGGCTGCTGCCGCAGTGCGGCCATCTTGGCCTGCGAGCTGTCGACGTTCGAATGGTTCGACAGCATCACGTCGACGTTCTGCGCCTTCACCCGCGAGTCCATGCGCTTCGTGGACGCGATGTAGCTGTCCAGCCGCGGCACGTCCTTGCCGAAGTTGAAGCCCGTGCCACCCCAGAGCATGGCGCGATGCTTCCTGCCGTTCTCGCTCACGTCGAACACCGGCGAGAGCGTGCCCATGGTGTGGCCCGGCGTGAGGTAGAGCGTGACGGTGGTGTCGCCCAGGGTGACGCGGTCGCCGTCCTTCACCGAGATGTCTCGCTTGGGCGGCGCGCCCCAGATGGGCGTGGCGAACTCCAGCTTCGTCTCGGTCATGGTCCAGTCGAGATCGCTCATCACCACGCGCGCCCGGTACTTCTGCGCGAGGTACGGCGCACCGCCGTAGTGGTCGCCGTGGCCGTGCGTGACGATCACGTACCTGATCTGCGCCGGGTCGAGGCCCAGCTTGCGCATGCCGCCTTCGATCAGCGCGGCGGCTTCCACCTGGTTGTTGAGCGCATCGATGAGGATGATGCCGTCCGATGTCTTGATGGCCCAGGCGCTGACCCAGTCGGCACCCACGAAGTAGAGGTTGTCGAAGGCCCTGGCGGGCGGCGGCGCGGGCTTGTTGATGAGCAGCGGGAGGCCCTTGTCGAGCTCCTCCTGCGGCGGTCGCGTGGCGGGAGCGGGCTTGCACAGCGAGAGCAGCGGCCCGAGGTCGGTGCCCGCGGCCTTCGTGGCTGCCGCGACGTGAGCGGCGACGGTCGTGTCGGAGGGCTTCTGCGCAGGCGTCTGGGCGCAGCCCTGGACGAGGGCGACAGCCGCCGCCAGGGCGGCCGTCTTCAGGGAAAGGGAAGGAACCATCGGTGTCTCCGCGCCGTCGCTGCGGCCTGTTCTGGGGACACCATTCTGCGGCGCGTGGCCTTATTCGATTGTCGCGCCCGAGGCTTGCACGATGCCCTTCCACTTCTCGTAGTCGGTCTTCAGCAGCTTGCCGAACTGCTCGGGCGTCATGCTCTGCGGTTCGGCGCCCTGGGCAATGATGGCCGCCTTCATCTCGGGCGTGGCCAGCAGCTTGTTGACTTCGGCATTCAGTGCCGTCACCACGTCCTTCGGCGTGCCCGCCGGCACGAAGATGCCGTACCAGGTGCTCACGTCGAAGTCCTTGTAGCCCAGCTCGGCCACGGTGGGCGTGTCGGGCAGCGAGGTGCTGCGCTTGGCCGACGTGACCGCCAGCGGCCGAAGCTTGCCGGCCTTGATCTGCGCCATGGCCGAGGGCACCGACGACACCATCAGGTCGACGTTGCCCGCGAGCACGTCCATCATGGCCGCGTTGGAGCCCTTGTAGGGCACGTGGCGCATCTTGATCTTGGCGGCGCCATTGAAGATCTCGCCGGCCAGGTGGATGGTGGTGCCGTTGCCGGGCGAGCCGTAGGTGACGGTGTCAGGCGCGGCGCGCGCGGCCTTCACCACGTCGTCGAGCGTCTTGAACTTCGAGTTGGCCTGCGTGACGATCACCACCGGCGTGTAGGCCACGTGAGCCACGGCCGTCAGGTCCTTCACGGGGTTGTAGCTCAGGCTCTTGTAGAGCCAGGGCGCGACGACCATGTTGTCCTTCTGGCCCATCACGATGTCGTAGCCCGTGGGCGCGGCGCGCGCGGCCTCGGCGATGCCGATGGTGCCGCCGGCGCCGGCGCGGTTGTCGGGCACCACGGTCCAGTGGTTCACCTCGGTGAGCTTCTGGGCCACCAGGCGCGCCAGGATGTCGGTGCCGCCCCCGGGCGGGAAGGGCACGACCATGCGGATGGGCTTGGCGGGGTAGGTCGCGGTCTGCGCGTGGGCGGTGGCCGTGAGGGCCAGGGGGAATGCCAGCGTGAATGCCAGCGAGGTGGCCAGCTTGCCGAGGTGTCTGCGGATCATGGGTTGTCTCTTTGTCGGAGTCGATTCGGGGTTGCAGTCGTTGCCGTCGTCACTGCACCGGGGGTGCAGTGTGCCGGAAGCCGCATAAGAAGGATTTCTTCATTTGCGATGGGGCACGTCTCGACTTGCGGGGTGTCATTTTCCGATGCCTTGACAGGGCCTCGTCCGACGCGAATACTGCACCGCATGGTTGAGTATTTTTGGCAAGCCCGGCGCCGTTCGATGGCACGTCGGGTCTGGAAGGAGACTCGCATGCTCGGAAACATCAACGCGGTGGCCAACCTGGCGGTGAAAGACCTCGCCGCGGCTCGCCGCTTCTACGAAGACACGCTGGGCCTGTCGCAGGTCGATGCGAAGGGAGACGAGGTCATCGTCTACCGCAGCGGCAGCACGCGCATCAACGTGTACCGCTCGGCATTCGCGGGCACCAACCAAGCCACGGCCGTGACGTGGTCGGTCGACGGCGACATCGAGCGCATCGTGGACGCCCTGAAGTCCCGGGGCGTGCGCTTCGAGCACTACGACATGCCCGACACGAAGCTGGTGGGCGACCTCCATGTCATGGGCGACATGAAGGTCGCGTGGTTCAAGGACCCTGACGGGAACATCCTGAACCTGATCAACGACTGAGCGGCAAAAGCCGCTCGAGCGATCAGCCGAAGTTCTTCGCGGCGAAGTCCCAGTTGACCAGCTTGGCCAGGAAGGTCTCGACGAACTTCGGGCGCAGGTTGCGGTAGTCGATGTAGTAGGCGTGTTCCCAGACGTCCACCGTCAGCAGCGCGGTGTCCGCGGTG
>Ga0126362_10000182_pt1 | contig 52885 bp, 71 predicted proteins | sample ANMtaG_FD_126269 | JGI IMG/M metagenome (GOLD analysis project Ga0126362, IMG submission 126269) | Continental margin sediment microbial communities from North Pacific Ocean - ANME2c_DSS_Sorted | ecosystem: Environmental > Aquatic > Marine > Continental margin > Sediment | place: Pacific Ocean... | reverse complement strand
GCTTCGGCCGTCTCGATGGTCTCGGCGCCGGCTTTCAACGGACCGAGGAGATGTCCGTGTGCGAGGTCGCCGATGCCGCCGAGCTTCTGCGCCTTCCAGCCGCGCCGGGCCAAGGCGTTTACGTCGCGGTCGATCAACTCCGACAGACCAGCCGAGCCAGCGCCGGGCGAGACACCGCCGCCGTAGGCGTAGCGTTGCGCCCACTGATCCTGATTCCATTCGCTCCGGATGCCCTTTGCGCCGGAAACGAAGGGCACATAGTCGGACCGGAGCACGCCGACCGCGAGCTGATCGCGGAAGAAGTTCGTGATCGCGAAGGTGGGGTTCGTGACGATGCCGGTCCGCAGCAGGCTCGACGTCGTGGCGCCGAACTTCAGCGCGAAGTCCCGGGCCATCGGCGGCAGCGCGGACAGGGTCTCGTAGAGGGCGAGCCCCTCGTCTCGGGCCTGGAGGCGAACCGCGCGGAGCTGCCCGCCGTCCTTGTAGAAGACGATCGGCTCGCCGCGCTTGCCCGTGGGCTCGGCCCGGAAGATCGTCGCCATGATCGGGTCCTCGCCGAACACGTCGGTGATCGCTCCGTTCAGCACCGCGAGATCGTCGCCGGACGTGCCCGCCGCGCGCGCCGCGCTCTGCACCGCCTCCGCGAGATCGAAGCGCTTGCCGAGCATCTGCGTCGGCGGGATCTCCTCCAGGATCCGGCCCACGCCGGCGGCGCCGGCCTCGCGCGCCGCCCGTGCCAGGGCGACGAAGCTCTTGATGATGTCGTTGTGCTGGAGCGTCCGGTTCACGAGGAAGGCCTGGGTCATCAGGCTCTGCGTCGGCGGGATCACGTCGCGGTCCGAGCCGCGCAGGCGCTTGATGGTGTCGACCGTGCCCGGCCCGTCCGAGCCACCGGATCCGCCGCCGAGACCTTCGGGGCGCTCATCCATGTGCCGGTACAGGGGCACATAGAACTCCTCGTCCATCAGGCGCGCGTACAGGTCGGCGTCGATCAGCCCGCCCTCGTACTGCTTGCGCAGGAGCTGCCGGGTGAACTGGTGGATCTGGTCGGCCCCAGCCCGGAAGGTCGGGTTCGCGGCCTCGGCCTCGGCGACCGCGGTCCGCACCTCCTCCGGCGACAGCGCGATCGGCCGTCGCTCCAGCGTGCCGTCGGCGACGCGGCGGTAGAGCACCTCCGCGCGCCGGGCGACGAGGTAGCGGTCGAACTCCTCGACCTTGCCGGCGTCCCAGCGGCCGAGGATCCCGGGCTGACCGGTGGCGGTCGCCAGCGCGTCGGACATCGACGGGCCCTCCGGCGCGATGCCATGGTAGGGCCGCACGCCCTCGCGCATGTCCTGCACCGCCGCCTGGTTGGCCCGGGCGAACAGGCGCACGAGGTTCTCGGGGTTCTCGCCACCCTCCAGCCGGACCCGCTCGCCAGTCGCGGCGTAGATCGCCCGCGTCATGGATCGGACGGCCCGGGCCACGGGCGCCTTGTCGTCGAACACCGCCTCGTAGGCCCGGGACAGGTACAGGCCGACCGTCGCCGGTAGGCCGTCCCGGCGAATGGACTGAATCACACCCTCGTCCTCGGGCTTGCGCACCATGGTCGCGAGCTTCTCGCCCGTCGGCGCGGCGAGGTAGGCCTGATGGGCGGCCACGGCCTGGTCGAGGCGCTCCAGCAGATCCGGCGCCTCCCGCTGCATCAGCGCCCGGAAGGCCTGCGCAAACCCGGGCGCCTGCCGCTGCCCGGCCGCCGGGTTGAACATGGCCGTGCGCACCCACTCGGCGAAGCCCTCGCCCGCGTCGCCGCGCTGCGGGTCATAGTCCAGCGGGCCAAGCTCCGCGGCGTGCCGGTCGATCAGGTCGGACAGCGGCTCGCCGATCCGCTTCTCCAGGGCATGGCCGGCCGCGTGCGCCACCGTCTCGAAGTCGGCGACGTTCCGGACCCGCATCACCTCGTCGGAGTTGCGGAACTGGCCGAGCGCGTCCTTGCCGCCCTTCACGCGGCCGGAGCGCAACGGCACGTCGAGCGCGTCGGCGAGGTCCTGCGCCTGCTGCTGAAGGGACCGCAGCGGCTCGGCCGCCGGGGTGTCGGCGGGTGCAGCGGCGCCGGCAACAGCGTCGGGCGGTGCGGGCCGGCCGGGCTCGCCACCGGCAGCCGCGGGCTCGCGGTTGCGAAAGCGGAGGTCGTCGCGCCCCGACAGGGCGGCCCGCCCCTCGGGCTGCACGCTTACGATGTGACGGTCGCCGGCGCCGACATCGATCCCCTGCTGCCCGCGGACGCTCCGCGGGTCGCTGTACTGGCTCAGGTTCGTGAGGCGCTTCGCCTGCAGGCCGTGCATGGCCCGCACGAAGTCCGGTTCCGACATGCCGGGCAGGCGCTCACGCACGTCCCAGATGTCCTTCCCGAGCCCCTTGCCGTCGGGCGTCGCCTCGATCGCGCGGAGCACACGCGCCTCCAGGGCGGTCGGGCGCTCGACGGCGCGGCTCGGCGCCGGCACTTCTGCAAGCGCCCGCTCCAGAGCCGCCGCCGGGTCGCCACGGGTCGGTGCGTCAGCCTTCAGGTTCTCGGACAGCGCACGCTCCAGGGCCGTGATCGCGTCGTCCTGCGCGGGCGTGACGGCCTCGGCCTTCGCGTCCGCGATGCGTGCCTCGATGTCCGCTAGGAGTGCCTCGGGGCTCTGCTCCGCCGTGGCAGGCCGGTCGAGGTTCCGCGCCAGCGCCGCCTCGAGGTCGGCGATCGGGTCGCGCTCGGCCCGCGCGTCGCGCAGCAACCCGCCCAGCCGGTCGCGCTCTGGCCGCAGTGCAGCCTCCTTGTCGAGGGCCGCGGCCAGGCGCGCGAGCATGGAGGGCTGCGGGCGCTTCATGAACTGCAGCCCGTCAACGGACTGCTCCATCTGCCGCCCCCGCGGTGCCTCGCCCGACATCATGGCGTGCTCCAGCGCCACGAGCGGGTCGTCCGCGTCGCCGCGCCAGAGCATCTCGGCCGCGTCCATCATCGTTCGCTGGTCGACGTCGCCCGGGCGGATCCCGACCTTCTTCGCCGCCGCGGTGATCTTCCGGGCCTGCGCCTCAATCTCGCGCGTTTGGTTGTCGGCCCCTCCCGTCTCCGGCGCCCGGTCCTGCGCGCTGTACTGGCGCTGGCCGCGCTGCTCGCGGTCAAGCGCGTCGAACAGTTCCTTCTCGATGTTCCGCGCCGCCATGCCGTCGGCGTCCGGCGGCAGGTACCCGTGCTCGATCATGGCCTCGCGCCAGAAGCCGTCGATGCTGTGGCCCTTTGCGCGGGCGAGCGGCCCGCCGCCGGGCACGAAGACGCGGTTCAGATCGCGGGCCCGGGCCTCACCATCGAGCGCGAGGCCACCGTTGCGGGCGATGAACTGTGACAGGGATAGGGGCTTGCCGGAGGAGGAGGTGTTGACGGCTGCCGCTAGCGTCGCTGGGGTCGTTGCTTCAGGGTTTGGCTGCGCGCCTGCCGCCTCTGGGGTCGGCGCCTCCTGCGGCTTCGGCCGGCGAACCGTGATCTGAGTTTCTGCGCCGCCACGGATCGTCTTGCGCGCGCCGCTTACGCGGTTGCCGGTAATGCTCTCAATCTCAGGGTGCTCGGCGAGGAACTGCCGCGCCATCTTGCGGACTTCGCGCAGCCCGATCGTGCCGACAGGATCAACGCCAAAGTCCAGGCCGTGCAGATAAATGTTGTCAAAATATGCCTCTTTACCTTTCACATCGACGACGGCCGTGCCGATCGACTCTCCGTCTTTGACGATGTCGAAGTTCTTCCGGGTCTCGGTGGACTTCTCAAAGGGGCTGATCTGAAGGCGGTAGCCTTCTTCTGGAGCGGCCGGCGTCTCTGCCGGAACGGCGCTCTCATCCATGACAGCCGGGCGCTGCTCCATAGCGGGCGCCGCCGGCTCCTCGCGCGGTACGTCCGCCGCCGCCCGCGCGGCCGCTGCCTCCGGGTCCGCGGCCACGGCCGGGGCGTCCATCGCGGGGGCTTCGGGGGCGGCCTGCATATCCGCCTGCATATTCGAAGGCGCTTTTTGTAAATCGGCCCGCGGGCTAAGTGCCTGATCCTGTTCCGTTACGGGGATCCCCGCTTCGGTCCGGCCCGCATCCGGTCGCGCTGCGGGTTCCGATATCGGCTGGCCGATATCGCCCTGCTCGCCGCCCGGCCGCAGCGCCGGATCCTCGGCCGCCAGCGCCGCCATGTTCCGGCTCTCGGCCGCCTGCTGCTCGGCGATGCGCGCGCGGGCGAGCGCGTCGGTGTCGACCTTCGCCGCCCGGCCGGACCGGGCCAGCGCGCCGACCGCCTCGCCGGCACCATGCAGCGCGCCGCCCAACACCGCGCCGCCGGCCGCCGCCGCGAGGTTCTCGCCCAGGCTGTAGTTCTTCCGGAGCCCGGACTGGATCTCGCTCGCCTGGATCGCCGGGTTCGCCGCGCCCTGCACCGCCGCCTGCGCGCCGGCCGCGCCGAGCACGCGGCCCGCGACGCCGCCGACGCGCCGCTCGACGAGGCTGTTCACGCCCGGCACGCGGGTGATCAGCGCTTCGGGCGAGGTCATGCCGCCGCCGAGCTGCCCCGCGAGCGCGACGGCGCCCTCCAGCGGCCCGTCGAAGCCGCGCATGGTCTCGTACCGCGCGAGGTCCTTCGTGATCCGCTCGTACTGGTCCGGCAGCGCCCGCTTGAACTCGGCGAGGTCGGCTGAGCCGGCGATGGTCCCGCGGTAGGCCGCCTCGACCGCATTCAGCCGGGCGCGCTCTGCCAGCGAGACCTCGCCCAGCGACGGATCCGCGGCGAGCCGGTCCGCAAAGGGGTTCGGCCCGTCGTCCTGGAGGGACGCGGGCGCTGCGCTGTCAGCCATGTCGGGGTCTCAGTTCAGGGGCGGCCGGTGATCGCCAGGACGCGCTCGGAGGCGCCCGGGCCATAGGTGCGGTCGAACTGCCGGGCGAGATACGGCTTCTTCCGCAGCATGTCGATGGCGCCGGCGTCCGGGGTCTGGAACGTCGGGCGCGCGGCGGGCGCGGGCTGCGGGTTGAGATAGTCCGTGCCGGTAGAGCCCGCGGTCGGGTCGAAGTTGAGCGGCAGCGCGCCGCCGCCGGCCGGCGCGACGCCCGCGACGGCCCGGTCCGCGGCGCTGGTCTGCTGCGCCTGGTCCAGGGCGCGTGCATCCTGCGCCGTCGGCATCTCGCGGTTGGCGAGCTTCCGCAGCACCACCGCCGCCATCTCGGCGCCGGCCCGGCCGATGTGCGCCTCCTTGATCACCTGCTGGAGGGCGGTGTCGCTCTGGTCGCCGAAGCCGGCCTGGAGCTGCTTCACCGTGTCGGTGAGGACGTCGCGGATCTCGCGCGGGTCGCCGCCCTGCTGCGCCAGTTCCAGCGGCCGCGCCACCTGCTGCGCCTCCGCTCGGGTCATCGGCACGCGCAGATCCTCGGGGATCCGGAGCCGCTCTTGCGCGATGGCGCGGGCCTTCGCGACGGCCTGGTAGCTCTCCGGCCGGTCGAGGCTGGCGCCCTGGAGTGCGGCGCGCACCTCCGGCGTCCGGTCCGCGGCCGCGGCCGGGTCGGTCTGCCGCTGCTTCTGGATCTCGGCAGCCTGCTTCTCGGCCACGGAGAACAGCCGGTCGGCGTTCTCGAACCCTGGCACGCCCGGCGCGGGCTTCAGCGTGCCGAGCCGGGCTCGGATCTCCTCGATGGGGATCTGGCTCCAGTCGTTCGTCGCATCGTGGAAGGCCACGGCCTGCGCGCGTCCGCGGGCGAACTCCTCGGCCGCCGTCGGCCCAAGCGCCGCCGACACGCGCTCCGGAGTGATCTGCCCGAGCGGCGCGCCCTGCGCCATGATCGACGCCTCGTCGTCCTTCATCAGCGACCGGACGGTGGCGGTCTCGTTCGCCTGCGCGTTCTGCGCGGCGCGATCCTGATTCACGAGGTCGCGTGTGGCGCCGTTCGCCAGGGCGAGGCGCTGCTGCGGGTCGAGGTAGCGAGCCAGCGACCGCTCGTTCGGGTCGCCGGCGCCGGGGCCAGCCTGCGCCGCCATGCGGGCGTAGCTCGAGATCTTCGAGCCGTTCCGGTCGTTCGCGTCCGCCCCCCCGCGCAGCCAGCTATCCGTGCCCTGGATGCCGCCGAGGTGCGCCGCCGTGTAGATGCCCTCGCGCGTGATCGGCACGCCGTTGACCGTCTTGCCGATGAACTGGCCGAGCCCGCGGCGCTCGATCTCCCTGTCGTAGTAGGCGGTCGAGGCGAGGAACGCGGCTCGCTGCGCCTCCGGGTTCTCGCGGAAGTCCGAGAGCGTGCGCACACCCGGGAAGCCCGGGATGTTGAAGGTGCCGGACCATTTGCCGGGCGCGTCCTTCGACGAGGTCGACCAGCCCCGCAGATCCTCGTTCGCGCCGGGCGTGTAGAGGCCCAGCGTCTGGAGAAGCGGCGCGCCGAACTGGTACAGGCCCGCGTAGCCGAGCGAGTTGACGATGCGGGGGTTGTTCGAGCTCTCGCGCTGAATCAGCGCGCCCTCGTAGCCGCCGCGGGCCGCCGCGAGCCGCGCCTGCGGGTTCATCGCGTTCAGCGCGTCGACCGCGTAGGACCGGCCCCAGGACTCGCGCTGCTGCTGCGCCTGCACGGAGGTGATGTAGCCCTCCTTCTCCAGGCCGCTGATCAGCTTGTTGCCGGCGTCGATGTAGCCGGCCTTCTTCTCCGGATCCTGGTCGTTGATCGCGGTCTTCTTCAGGTCCTCAAGCTGCTGGAGCACGCCGGCCCGGGTCGCGTCCGAGGTGATGTTGAAGGCCTTGTCCTTCGCAGCCACACCGAGCGTCTCGATGGTCGGCCGGGCCCGCTCGAGGAACAGCGCGCGGCGGTTCGGGTCCGTGATCCGGTTGGCCGCCGCCTCGAGGTCGGCCTGCGCGCCCTCGCGGTTCGTCTTCTCCAGGTCGGTCGCGTCGGTCGCGTCGCCGATCGCGCTGCGGCGCTTGGCCGATGCGGTGAGGAGGTCGGCCTGCGCCTGCGCGTCCTGAAGGGTCTCCTCCTGCCGGCGCTCCTGCTCCAGCTTCTGGATCCCGACGGACAGCAGCGCGCCGCCGGCCTGCTGCGCGGCCTGACCGATCGCGGCGGCGCCCCTGGCAAGCGGCGTCGCGTCATAGCTCGCGATTCCGCGCCGGCTCTCGAACGAAGGCGACGGGCCGAGGTCGGCCTCTGAGGGAAGCTTGGGCATCAGCCGAACAGGCCTCCGGAGCTACCGCCGAGGGTGGCGAACCGCGATGCGAGCGAGCCGACCCCGCCCAGGATGGTCGCGTTGGCCTGAGCGTTCGCCCCGGCGCGTGCCGCCGCGCCGGAGTAGCGGTCGGCATAGGCCTGCTGCCGAAGCCCGGCCGCCCGGTCCTGCCCGGCGAACAGATCGCCCAGCGCGAGGTACTCGCCGCGGCCTGCGATGTCCTGCGACAGGTTGAGCGGCGTCGCGTCGGTGGCCGAGCCGCCGTCCGCCGCAGCGCGCGCCTGCAGGGTCGACTGCGTGAGCGCCGTCTTCCGGTTCGTGTCAAACATCTGTCGCTGGCTCGCGGCGATCGCCTGCGTCGCCTGCTGCTCCTCCTGCGCGGCCTTGAAGTTGAACTGCGCCTGCTGCGCCTGTCCGGCCTGCCGGGCGGCCGAGGCCGAGCCGAGCGTGCCGAGCGCACTGATCCCCGCGCCGACCCCGGTCAGCGCCGCTGCCATCCCCACGTCAGGCCTCCCAGATCCACACGTTCGGCACTTCGGTCTCGCGGAAGCCGAGCCGCGCGAGCCAGCGCGCGGCGGCCTCGATCGAGGTGTCGCATTCGGCCACGATCCGCCGGACGCCCCGGCCGCGGGCCTGGGCCAGGCCGGCGATCACCGCCCGGGTGATCGCCACGGGGAAACGCTGCACCGCCTCGGTGCCGGCGTAGAACGCCATCGCCTGCCCGTCGGGCGTGTAGGCCAGGCCGCACAGCGCCACCGGCCGGCCATCCTCGCGCGCCGCCACGCCGCGGATGCGCCACGGCGGCGCGACGCCAAACACGGCCTCGAAGTCCGCGGCGGTGGCGGGCGCCAGAGCGATCACTGCTGCTGCCCCCCGAGGACGCTCGTCTCCATCGTAAGGCTCGCCGCCATGACCGTGCAGGGCCGCGGCGCCTGCCCGTAGAGGCAGAGGCGCGCATCGGTGTCCCACTGCCCGGGCAGCTCGATCTCTTGCTCGTCGAAGGCAGTCTGGCCGCCCGCAGGATCGATCAAGCCGTCGTCCTCAACCAGCGGCAGCGGGTCGAGCGCGCCGTAGCTCTGCCCGAAGAACAGCCCCTGCTCGTGCGTGTCGGCCAGGATCAGGCCCAGGCCGATGAGCCGCTTGCGCCGGTTCAATGCCGTGCCGCCCTGTGGCGCGCCATAGGCCAGCTTTGCCGATCGCCATCGCGCCACGTAGGGCAACCCTACGCACACGCTCATGGCGGGCGTCGCGAGGCCGACCGCGCCGTTCGTGACGGTCGCCACGCCGCGGTCGATTCCGTCCGCCCAGACCGTGACCGTCTTCCCCTCAAGATGGTCGAGCCCGGACACGCCGGACGTCGGGACGTTGCCCGAGTAGCTCACGAAAGCGTCAGCCATCAGGTTGAGGTTGCCGCCGCGGGCTTGGTCAAGGCGGGCCGTCCGCTCCCGGCAGCGCGTGCCGCCCCGGTTCACGGTGTAATAGACCGCATCCTCGATCAGCCCGGGCAGCACGTAGACGTCCTCGACCAAGCCGTCGGTCTCAATCCGGTACCAAGCTGCGACGTCGTCGTTCGGCTCGAACACCAGCACGGCCACCGTACCGTCTGCCCGCACGCAGTGGATGCGCGTGTTCGGCTGCCGCTGGACGGCGAGACGGATGATCGGGTTGCCAAGATTCAGATCCGGGTGGAGGCGCGTCAGGTCCGTCGCGCCGTAGTCCTGCGAATTCACGTCGTAGGCGAGTTGCAGCAGGCGGCGCCCCGACCTGTCCACGAACAGACCGCGGGTGTCGCACTTCGCCGCCGGGACAAGCGCCGAGCCATAAGTCGAGCAGTCCCGCATCGCCATGCCGCCGGTCGGCGTCAGCGGCGCGTCGAGCGCGGAGGCGCGCACCGAGACCTCGCTGCCGGCCGTGCCGAGCAGAAGCCGGGTCAGCGGCAGCATCCAGTTGATCGTCGCGACCGGGCCGTAGCCGATCGAACGCGAGATGGCAGAGGAGTCGCCGACGGTCGTGCCGCCCGTGCCGTCCTCGATCTCGGCCGCGAAGCTGTCGAAGGCATCCGACACCGACATCCAGAGGCGGTCGCGGCCGGTGAAGCCCAGGCGGCCATCGAACAGGGCAACCGCCGTCGGCCAACCCGCGGCATCGGACCAGTCGCCGAACTGCCAGGAGTCGGACGGGTTGTTGCTCGACGGCGGACGCAGCACCTGAGCGCGCGCGCTGGTAGGGGAATCCACGGCGATGATGCGCAGGACCGCCGTGCGGCCGCCGGTGCCCCCGTGGATGATCTGGGCATTGATCGCGCCGGAAGCGTAGCCCGTGCAGGCGATCCGATACCACGCGATGACGTTGTCGAGATCGTCCTGGAGCGTGCCGGAGCCAGCGCCGCTTCCTGAGAAGACGGAATTCGGATCCGCGATACCGCCGCTGGTCTTCGTAGTGGCGTCAGACCCGGTCCCGACAACGGTCGTGGTCGGGGCCGAGACGGCCGCGAACCCCTGGTCCTCGCCCGTGATCGAGCGCTGAAGTTCCCACGACCCGCCAAAGGTGCCCGAGACCTCCCAGTGGATCGATCGCGCCGAACCGACCCCGGACACGCGGACCGAAGGCATGGCGGCGCCGACCGCGCCCAGGGCGAAGGTCGCGTTCGCGTTCGGAGTGAATACCTGCAGTAGGCTGTTCGCATGGCCCGAGCGGAACACCGGGCGCGATGCCGAGACGGTGACGTAGCCCTGGGCGTTCGAGACGGCGAGCGTGCAGGCCGGCGGTGTCCCGGGCATGAACGGCCCGTCATCGGCGTGGAACGGGATTACGGACCAGGAGTTCGGTGCGGGCCGCTGGATGCGCTGCGGCGCCTTCCCCGCGCAGGCTACGAAGACGACGTCCGCGGACTGATCCCAGCGCACGCGCGCGAGATCGGCGTCGAACCACGGCGTCGGCAGGTTCAGTTCTCCGGCCGGTTCCAGCGTCGCGCCCTGCAGGAGGGCGGTCGCGAACTGCCGGTTCTGGAACTCGACCCACGCCGTGGCTCCGGGCGTGAACGCGATGGAGTGGAAGCCGACGTCCAGGCTCAACTCGCCAACCAGATCGTCCAGACCCTGTGCCGAGCCGATGCGGCACCGGACCGGGCCGCGCAGGACCGTGATCCGCAGTGCATGCAGGACATTTGGCGAGCCGACGGCGATCTGCCCGTCCGCGATCGCGAAGCCGCCGATCGACGGCACGTCGAGCGCCATCTGGCCGCCCGCGATCGTCACGTTGCCGTTGCCCTGCGTCTGCGTTGTCCAGCCGCCCCCAAGCATGGAGCCGGCAGCAAAGCTCGATGCGACGGCTGGGCGCGCCAGCGGCACGTCCCCAATCAGAATGCGTAGGAGTCCCGGCGTGAGCTCGATCAGCGCCGTGTCCTGCGTCGAGTAGACGAAGGGCAGCGTGTAGGCCCGCGCGTTCTGCGAGGTGCCGCCGACGTAGCGCATGCCGGGGCGCACCTGCATCGGGCCCAGGGTATGCGGGACCCAGTTCACGCACTCCTCCGCAGCAAGCCGGAGCTTGTCGACGTCGACGCGCCCAAGTGCGAGGCGCGAGACCTCGCCGCGGTTAAAACTGGCGAGCGGTGCCGTCAGGGGGGGCATCGGGCGATCTCAGGGGCCAATGAGGCCGTGGGTGCGCAGCGCGGTCTCGAGTGCGAGAACCCGCTGCTGCGTGAGCTGCAACTGGTTCTGGAGCGCCTGCACCTGCGACTGCGTGTAGGTCGCGCTGATCGTCTGCGTGTAATCCGCGTTGAAAGCCCCGAGGTTCGGGGTGCCGGTGCCGGCCGTCCAGCCGGGCACGCGAGCGCCGAGGACGGACTGCCCGTTCACGATGACGCCATGCCCGGCGTCGAGCGCGAGGTCGCCCTGCCGCACGACGATGCCGCCCCAGGATCCCTGCGATAGGTCGCTGAAGACCATGTATTTGTCTTCCTGGCGGATCTGCGCGGTGCGCTTCGTGCCAGTGCTGTCGAACGCTTGGAGCCAGATCGGAATGCCGACCTTGCTCGACCCGGCGACCTCGCTCGCGCCGATCACGAGGCCCTGCTTCGCGGCGCCATCGAGGACCCAAAAGCCGGTCCCCCATTTGTTGCCGTTGCCGAGCGTGTTGACCAAGAAGCCGTTAGCGTTCGTCGGCTGCGCAAGGCTGTTGCCGCCGATCGAGACGCCGATAAGCTGCGTCGTGGGGCGCATGACGTTGAAGTCGAGCTCCGCCCCAACCGCGATGCGCCCGGCCCCGCCGGCAGCGACGGCACGCTGATCGTTATCCGTCATGAGCGTGTTCACGCCCCACATCGCGGAATTATCCGCGCTGATGATGCCCGTGCTGAAGAAGCCGACCGCGTTGCCGCCCGCGCCCGGCGTGGCCGCGCCGCCGCTACGATTGCGCATGTAGGCGGCGAACGCGCCGAGGTTCTCCTGGGGGGAGCCGGGTGCCACGTCGAGCATGGACTGCACGGTGTCGCGGAAATTCACGCCCGGGTACGAGGCTTGGTAGATGCCCTGCGGGGTGATCGTGCCGGGGCCGAACATGCCGGTCAGGCTACCGCCATTCCGGGTGCGCAACTCCAAGGCGTTCACCGCGTCCGAGACCTTCTGCCAGAGGCAGTGGTTCGTCTCTCCGCCGACGCCGAGCGGCGGCTGCCCGAGGTTCAAGGCCAAGGGGAACGTGTTGAACGCGGCGCACCGCACGCTGGTCTGCGCGGCGGCAGGCCCGGCGAACAAGATCGCCCCGAGCACGGCGAGTTTCATGATCAGAGCGCGCTTCATGGCCTTCTCCAGCCGCAGATTGAGACGAGTCACCGGCCGTCGCCGGGCGTGTGGACGGGCCGGCCCTGGTCATCGACGACGTCCGGATCGCCGGGGTCTGCGCCGCCGAGATCGGCCACCGAGCCGCCCAGCCGTCCTGAGGCGCCGCCGAGACCATCCGGCAGCAGCGGGATCGAGCCGCCATCCGGGTACTCGTCGAGCCTCCGGCCGCCCCAGCCGGACCGCGAGCGCACCCAGGAGCCAGGCTGCGCGAAGACGGGCGCGGTGTTCAGTGCATCATTCGCGCGGGCCTCCTTCATGGCCCGCTGCTGCTGGCTCACGATGTTGCCGAGATCCGCGTCCGAGCCGCCGAGGCGCTTGCACGCCGCCCAGGCCAGCCGCAACGCGAGCAGGCCGCGGAAGGAGGGCGTCCACCGCAGCGGGTTGAAGCCCCAGTCGGTGCTCTGGGAAACGTAGCGAACGGCGAGGTCGCAGGTGCGCGTGTACCAGATGCCGTCGGCGTCGATGTAGTGGATCAGCGGGTTGCGCAGAAAGTCGCCCGAGGCCGACAATGTGACCGTCTTCACCCAGTCGTCCGGCTTCATGAAGCTGTTGTCGAAGCCGTTGAACGGCAGGTAACCGGCCGGCTGCGCGACCGCCGTGCGGGTTGCCCATGTCCACGGCCCCTGTTCCAGCGACCAGAGCACGCAGTCGTTGAAGCGCTCGTTCAGCGCTCGGAGGTCGATTCGGGCCTCGGTCAGTGCGGCGAGGCGCGGCCGACCGAGATGGGTGAGGGCGCCGTTCAGGACCTCCAGCCGCACGGCCGCCTCCGGCGATGGCGCCGGCACGATCCTGGCCTGCGTGTTGAGCTCCATCGCCCCGGCCGCGGCTTCGGCCTCCGCGCGCTTCTCCGTGATCGACTGGAGCATCGCGCCCGCCCCTACACGGCCCGCGCACAGTTCGGCGAGCGTCAGGGCGACGAGGGTGACAAACTCCTGCGGCCACAGCTTCGTGGCGGAGCCATAGACAGCGCCATAGGAGATGATCCGGGCGGACAGGACCGGGACGTCTGCATACCAGCGGCCGCTCTCTTCCGCGTATCCGTCGAGCGGCTGCGTGATCTGCGGGTCCTGCGCGAGATCGAGCGTTGCGATCCAGTCGTCCGGCTTCAGGAAGCCGTTGGCGAACGGAGTCCCCCCGGCGAGCCCTGGCGTCGGGTTCACGGTCACGACGCTGACCGCGAAGAACCAGGGCGCGTGCCGAAGCGCTCGGCGGATTGCCGAGTCGTACTGATCGTTGAGTGCCCGCAGCGTGCTCGAGACGACAGTGAGCGCGTCGACCCGGGGAAGCCCCAAATAGGCGAGCGCGTCGTTGTAGACCTGAAGCTGGGGAAGGATCCCGGAGCCGTTCGCCGGCGGCGGGACGCGGCCAACTGTCTCCGCCTCGACGGAGAGGGCCGCGCTTTCGGTATCCTCGCGCAGCTTGACCAGGTTCGGCCAGAGATCCTTCGCATCGGCAGCGAGGCGCCCGCAGCTGACCTCGGCCAACCGCAAGGCGACGAGATCACAGAACCGCGGCGTCCACCGCGACGGGTCCATGCCCCATGCGGCGTCCCCCGAGACGTAGCGGATCGAGAGTTGCGCGACGTTCGCGAACCAGTATCGGTCATCCTCGACGTAGGGGCCGACCGGCACCGTCAGGTTAGGGTCGGCTGCAAGATGCGTCGTCAGGATCCAGTCGGCTGGCTTCTCGAAGGCATAGGCAAGATCCATCAGCGGGAACACGCCGTTGGCGGGCGTCTGGGTATAGACCCGGCAAGCGAAGTGCCAGGGACCGCGCTGCAAGCAGTACCGCACCGCCGAGCGCCACTGGTCGTTCAGCTCGCGCAGCGTATCGGTGGTCTGGGTCAGGCTGTAGACGCGGGAACGGCCGAGATGGGCAAGCGCCGCGTTGTAGATGGAGAGCCGGGTTTCTCCGGCGACCGACGCGAACGGATAGGTGAACGCGGCCGTCGCTTCCTCGAGAGCGAGCGCGTCCTTCTGCGCGTCGTCACGCAGCTTCACCACCGCGCCGAGGATCTGATCTGAGCCGGTCAGGCGCCGGCAGATGCGGGCAGCAAGCGCGAGCGCAACGAGATCGGCGAATGTCTGCGGCCAAGCCGCGATGTTGTAGCCGTAATTCGGATCCGTCGAGACATACCGGACCGTGATCTGGTCGACGCTGGCGAACCAGAAGGCCCCCTCTTCAAGATAGGCGTCCAGCGGAGCTGTCAGCGCGACGTCGGTCGCGATATCGGCCGTGCGCAGCCAGTCTGCCGGCTTCTGAAAGGCGCGTGTGAAGCCCGCGCCGCCAGCCGCAGTCGGGCTGAGGGTCTGACGCCGGACTGAGAAGCTCCACGGCGTCATCTGGAGGCAGGAGCGCACCGCCGCATCCCACTCGTCCGCCAGCACGCGCGCGGGCTCGCGCGGCTCCGCGAGCGAGGCAAGCCGCCGCTCGCCGACGTGTGAGAGGGCGACGTTCCAGATGGCGAGCTGATCGGCCATGGGTCAGATCCTCGGCGGCTTCAGGCGGCCTTGCGGATACCGTCGAGGTAGATCGTCCGCTGCCTGCGGGCCTCGCGGCGCTCGCGCAGCTTGTCCTTGATCACGTACTGATCGGACTCGCGGATCACGCGCCAGCCGGTGGCCTCGTCGACGAACTCGACCCGGACGCCGTCGATCACGTCGCGGCCGTCCTTCAGCTCGACCATCTCCTCGTCGACGAAGCCGCAGAGCTTGCGCAGCACGGGCCTGTTGGCCTCGACGCTGACCACGATCATCTCAAGGTAGAAGGAGCCGTCCGCGGCCCGGATGTTGTAGCGGGCCCAGGGCTTCAGGTAGCGGGAGACCGCCGCCCAGAACTCGGGCTTCTCCAGATCGTCCATGGTCGTGCCGACCGGCGCCACGACGGAGCGCTGCTCCTGGCCGAACCCGATCTCCTGGAAGTCCCGCTCTCGCAGCTGCACCGGCATCGTTCTCTCCATGAAAAAGGGCGGCCCGTGAGGACCGCCCGCGGAAGGCTTTGTGAGGCGCCGACGATCAGCCGGCGTTGGTGGTGGCGAGCGCCGTGCCGTCGGACAGGTCGACGGACCCGTTCGCGTTCAGCGTGAGCACCTCGTGCAGGGTGACGACCGGCGGGGTCACGCTGATCTGCGTGTACCGGACGCGGCTGCCAACCTTCATCTTCCGGGCGACGCCGTCGGTGATGTAGCCGTTCGCGGCCACCACCGCGGCGGCATCGGAACCGGAGAACTCGAACTCGCCCGGGGCGGAATTGGTCACGTCCTGCTGGACGATGCTCGGACCGTGGATGCTGTCGTAGGCCATGCCGGCCTCCTCTATGGAGTTGCGAGGGGCGGCCCCGGAGGGCCGGCCGGTTGCGTCAGCGATCAGCCGATGGCCGAGCCATCGTGCGAGAACTTCAGGACACCCTTCTGCTGCAGGATCGTGGAGCCCATGAACTGGGTCGCACGGGCCCACGAGTAGTCCTGCTCGGCGTTCCGGTCCGCCTCGACGGCGGCCTCGCGGACGTTGGCGGCGTGGCCGACCGCGTCCTTGTGGAACATGAACATCGTCTCGTTCGCCGTGCCGGCGCCCGGGAGCGAGTTCGTGAAGATCCAGGTCACGCCCGCCCAGCGCGCCAGCTTCCGGACCGGGCCCGCGAGCGGCTTGATCTCGTTCCAGTCGTGCGAGGTGAACTGGTTGATCTGGTAGAGCTCGGAGCGGGCGGCGATCGAGGCCACGACCACGATGTCGTCCGGGTTCTCGATCGGCACGTCCTGGCGGCCGAGCTTGGCGAGGTTCTGCTCGATCATCGCGAGGGTGATCGGGCCGCCGATGCCGGTGTTCGCCGCGCCGGCGAGCACGCCGGTGATGTCGGCGTCGACCTGGCGCGCCATCTTGGCCGCGACCGAGTCGGACAGCTTCTTCCGGCCGTCGCCCTGCGAGGCGAAGATGTTGTAGCCGGTCTTCCGGTCGAGGGCGTGCCACTCCTTGAGGAAGATGGTCACCTGGTTCTCGTCCGGGGTCGCGGCCGGGATGAAACCGTTCAGGCCGCGGGTGACGGCCGAGCCGCTCGACCCGACGATGTCCCACACCGCTTGGTTGCCCTTGGTCTGCACGTCGGTGTTGACGACGAGGGACAGGTCCGAGGTGCGACGCTCGAAGGCGGCCTCGTACTCGTCCTTGAACTGGGTGAGAAAAGCGTAGTCGGCCATCGCGCCGCGCTCCTGTCGTGCTCAGAGGTCTCGGGTGAGCCGCTGCGACAGGGTGGCCTTCGGCGGGGGCCCGGGGTGGCCGCCGAGGCGGGGCCGGGTGAAGCGCTCGAAGGGGCTTCGCTTTGGCGAGGGGGCCAGTGCGTACACTGGTCGCTCCGCGTGCTGATTTGCTGCCTCAGTCACGGGGAAAGGTCAACCGCGCTGACGCATTTTGTTCTGCACTTCCAACAGCTGTCGGTAGCGCTTCTCGTTCTTGCCGCCGTCGGCCTTGTAGTAGGCGTCCGGATCGTTCCGCATCATCTGCTTCAGCTCGGCGATCTCGGTCTCGACGGCCTTGCCGCCGTCCTGCACGCCGGCCGGTACGACGGTGCCGAGCGGGTTCACCTCTCGGGCCAGAGCGTTCATCAGGCGCAGGAAGGCGGGGTTGTCGCCGATCAGCTTCCCGTCGGCGCCGCGCGCGCCCATCAGCGCGTCCGCCACGCCCGGCTCGCCGAAGCGGTCGACCATGTTGCGGAGGTTCTGCAGGTTGGGCCGGAACTCGCGGCCCCACTCCTCCTGCAGAGCGTCCTGCGCCTCCATGCGGAAGCTCTTGTCCTGCTCGTCCATGGCGGCGCGCTGTTGCTCGCCGAGTTGCGCCACGAACTGCGCGCCCTGGTTCACCTGGCTCGGCGTCCAGTTGCGCTCGTGCGCGAACGCCCGGAAGGCGTCCAGCATCGGCTTGTCGGCCTCGCCGAACACCAAGCCGTCGCCCGGCTCAATCTTGTAGTCCTCGGCCTTCTCCGGGATGCCGTTGTCCTTGCGCCAGGCCGTGAGTTGCTCGGGCGTGGCGTTCTCGGGGAGGGGTTCCTTCGCGGCGCCGGCCCGGATGCGCTGCTGCGCCTCGTAGCCAGCCTTGGCGTAGTTCGCCGGGCTGGAGTAGCGCCGGAGCTGCTTCAGGAACGCCTCGTCCCCGCCGGCGAGCTCCTCCCGCCAGTTGTCCGGCCACTTCGCGGTCGGGGTCGGGTCTTGGCGCTCCTCGCCGCCGCCCTGGCCGAGCGAGCGGCCGCCCTGGTCGCCCTGTCCCTCGCCGCCGTCCTGCCGGCCCTGGTCGCCGCCCGCCGGCGCGCCGCCCTGGCCCTGACGAGCATCGGGGGCCGCTGGGGCCCCCTGGCTGGTCTGCTCGGTCTGCACGGTGCCGCTGCCGAGAGCGGTGCTGTCCTCAAGCGCCATGGGCCGGTCCTTCCAGGGGCTGCGGGTCGAGCTTCAGGGCTCGGACGATCTGCTGCCCGACGAACATCATGCCCGCCGAGAAATCCGTGGCCCGGGCGCCGTCCGCGCCGCCGGGCCTGAAGGGCTGGTCGTAGGTCCGCGCTGCGGCGTTCAGGATCCAGTCGAGGGCAAGCTTCTGCTGCACGTCGCTGGCGGTGCCGTTCTGCAGGTTGGTGAGCGCGTAGTGGACGGCCTTGCTCGGCTGCGCCGGGGTCCAGGGATCGCGCGGCGGGACGGGGGCGGCGCGGGTCATACTGGCGCGCCCTCAACCGCGTTCGCCTGGGCCGGGGCCGGCAGCAGCCCGGCGGCCTGGGCCTGCCCGACGGCGCCCGCTACCGCGCCGCCCGCGTTCGCCATGTCGGCCACATGCTGCGCGTCCTGCTGCTCCCTCTGCCGCTGCGCGGCGGCCTCGCGTGCGCGCTGCGCGACCTCGTCCGACACGATCCAAGACGGCTCGCCGAGGCCGTCGAGGGCGCCGCGGAAGGCCTTGCGGGTGTCGAACTCCACCGCGGACATCGGGTCGATCTGTACGGCCGCCGCGAGGAGCTGCCCGGCCTGCTGGAAGGTCACCGCCTTCTGCTGGCCCTGCGCGGTCTGGAGCGGGCTCTCGAAGGTCCAGCGCAGGTCCTGGCCGGCGAGGAGCCGCGGCATGTCCGCCTCCGGGTTGCCGAACAACCCGTTCTCCCAGCACAGGTTGAACGTCTCCTCGCACAGGGCGCCGCTGTAGTCGGTCTCCATCGGCTCGAAGAGCGGCAGGGCGGCGCGGATGTACTCCTCGACGCGGGTGCGGATCTCGGTGGCGGTCATCGCCTCGCCCGCCGGCGGGAGCCGGATCTGGTCGAGGTAGAACGCCCGCTTGATCATCATCTCGGCGGCTTGGGCCATCGTCACGCCGAACTGGATCCCGGTCTTCGACGAGGCCGCCTCGAGGATGCGCAGGGCCTCGCCGGACCGCTCGTCGTAATCCGCATCGACCCACGTCACGCCGCCCGGGTAGACGTTGAGCCCGCCCTGGATCTTGTCGCCGGCCGCGACCATCGGCGGGTTCACCGCCTTCTCGGCCGCCTCCAGGAGCGTGAGCGTCATGCGCTGCAGCAGACGCGCGTCCGGTAGGCCGACCACCGCCGCCGGGCTATGCGCGATCGGCGAACCCGACACCTTCACCCAGCGCGGCACAATGTACTGGAGGCGCCGCCGCGGGGTCTCCTCCAGGATCGTGTCGTGGTCGCAGTCGATGAAGATCGAGATGAACGGGAAGCGGTTGGACGTCGCGCGCGGCCGCGGGTTCTCGAAGTCGTACTCGTCCGACGGAAGCATGATATGCCGGAGGTGGACGAGGCTGTTCGGGTCCTTCTGCGCGCGCTCGCGCAGCTTCGGGTCCACCTTGTCGGGCCACATCTTCAGCACCGAGCGGGCGGGGAGCCTCCACTTCCGGTGCATGGTGTCGACGGCACCTGCCGCGTTCTCGGCCCAGGCGCAGTCGCGCAGGTGCCAGGTCCGGTACAGGATGCCGTCGCGGGTCTGATTCATCTCGACCGACATCACCGCGTTGCCGAAGCCGACGAAGTCGCCGTCCGCCTCCTTGGTCGCCCGGGTGAAGTTCGAGTGCGTGTCCTCCATGACGCGGCGCATCGTGCCGGCCTTGTCGTCGAACCACGCCTTGACGGTGGAGTCCTGCGCGATCCGCTCGATGCCGACCGTCATGCCGAACCACTGCTTGCCCTTGGGGCGCAGCATGGCGGCGAGCTGATCCGTCAGCTCCCGGTGCGCGAGCACGGGCGAGCCGGTCATCAGCCCGTCCATGAAGTCGCGGCCCTCGGTGTAGCCGTAGGGGTCGTGGCGGGTGAAGTCGGCCCGGGTCGGGTGGAAATTCTCCGCCGTCTCCTGCCAGAGCGACATGATGCCGGACCGGCGGCTGAACAGGACGTCGCCCTGCGCGCGCAGATCCTGGACGCGCGCTTTGATACTCACTGGCCGCCTCCCAGCGTGCGGCTAGCGTAGCTGTCACCGATGCCGCCGCCGGCGATCGCGTTGCCGTTCGAGCTCGATCCGAGCGCGCTGTTCCCGACGCCGCCGCCCATGATGGTGCTGGCCCGGCCACCGCGCACTGACGCTTCGGCGAGCGCCTTCTTCTGCGCGGCGAGCACCTGCGGGTCCTGCGTGTCGGGCATCGGCGTGGGGGCCGCGACCGTCGGCGCCGGCATGTTGATCTTGGGGGCGGAGAACAGGGAGGACATGGCTACATCTCGTCCAAGCAGGCGCCGGCTACAAAGCCAGCCGCGACGCTCGCAGGCCATCCAGCGAGCGACCACCAGCCGAAGCCGCCAGCCCATAGAGCGACGACCATCGGCACACCGAAGAAGGCGCCGGCATAGACGCCGAGGCCCTTCCCGAGATGCTGAAATCCGGATCCGTCCATCACGCTACTCCTTGGTCGAACACGGCCGGCAGCCGCGGCACGACGCGCCACCGAAGCACCACCAGGGCGCCGATCAGCCCCTGCACGTGGCCGCCTATGCGCACGGCTTCACGGCGGGTCTCGCCGGCCCAGCACCGCACCTGCCTGCCGTCGGGCATCAGGTACTCGTTGAACCAGAACTCGGCTGTCACGCGCGGGCTGTCTCAGCGATAGCGGGCTGCTCACCGTGCCCGAAGGTCATGCCGTGCTCGGCGCAGTATCGGCGGAACGCGGACTCGTGCAGCTCACCGGGCAGCATCTCGATCGCGTGCCCGAGCGTGCCGCCCTTCCACGAGCCCTTGCGCTTGCCAGTCTCGCCGGAGAACCGGAGATCCAGCGAGCGATGAATCATCGGCCTGCGGAACAGGGACAGCCACCTGAACCATCCGGAGCCGAAGCGCCATTCGCGCTCCTCGATCCGGGTCTGGACAGTCAGCGGCTCCCCGTCGAAGTCGCGGAATGGGAAGGTCCGGGAAGGGCAGGCATCCTCGGCTGCCTTCAGCGCCTCATAGCTCCCATCGCCGAGCCGCCGGGCGGCTGGCGGCTCGGTCCAGATGTGCTCGCCGTCCAGGCCGTATAAGCTCCGGCGGACGTGCCGCCACTCAGTCCACGGCAGGAATTTCGACCAACGCTTGGTCGTGGAGCTGTCGTGCGTCTGCGGGCCGAAAAACACCTGCAGGAAGCTGCTCCCGCCAACGTCACCGGCGCCGCTCAGCGTGAAGCCATACTGGCGCGCGTGCACGTCCCAATAGCCGGCATCGGGGCGCTTCGGCAGCGGAGCGCCGTCCGGCCCATAATACTGGCGGTCCGACAGGTCGACCCAGCGCCGCCACGGCCGGATGATCGGCGGAACGGTGGCGATGAGCGTGTGACCGAAGCCGCTGATGCGCAGCGTGCAGTCGCCGCTCTCGTCGTCATCGTCGCCGCGCGACTGCATCACGATCGCCAGAGGACGGTAGCCAGCGGTATCGCGCGCATAGGTGAAGGGACCCCAGTTGCGATCGTTGTCGCCCCAGCGGTTGCGGTTACGCCACCTGAAAGACATCACGCTCTCCTCCGCGCATGCACGGCGGCATGCCGCGCGCCCATGTTCGCCACCGTCGGGCGGGCGGTGCTCGAACGCTTCGCCACGGCCTGCACCTGCGCCCGTGCCCCCTCGGACATGCACATCACCACCGCGTCGCCCTTGCCGGTCGAGCGGCCGAGACGCTTCCGCAGATCGTCCTTGCTCTCGATCTGGATGCCGTTGGCTCGCATGGTGAAGGTCGGGGCGCAGAGGTCGGCCCGCATCTCGGGATCGTCCGGCAGCGCGACGGCGGAGCCGCCCTCCTGGTCTGGGTCGAGTTCCTCGCGGAACTTCCACCACGCCTCGGCCCGCTTGTTCACGAACCCGAGCTTACCGTCCTGCGTCTTGGCGGTGGAGGCGGCGGAGGCGTTGAAGCCGACGTTTTCGATCTGGTTGTCGTCGAGCCGCAGCGTGACGGAGCCGCCGTAGCCGCCGCCGACGTCGACCACGACCCCGGCGCCGTCGCGCCGCACCTTCACGATGAGCGCAGCAGAGGCGGAGCCGTCCGCGGTCTCGGGACCGGTGTCGCTGTGCAGCGGGCCGTACCAGCCGCCGTGCCGATACGCGAGCGTGCGGGCGTCCCTGCCGCCGCCAGCCGGGTCAAGAGCCAGCGCCGACATGGGCTCGGCCCGCCAGCCGTCCGCTCGCCACCGCGCCTGAGCGGCGAGAACCCACGCAGTCGGGATCACCTGGCGGTCAGCGTCGGCACGGGCGGCCATGAAGTTGCCGTCGCGGACGGCGGAGCGCAGCGGCTCGGGCAGGGCGTCGAGGCGGGCCTGATAGGCCGGCGTCGCCATCAGATACGGGTTGTCGCGCAGAGCGGCCGGGATGAACGTGCGCGAGGTCGGGATCGACGGGCGCTCCGCTCCGGGGATCAGGATCGGCTCGGGCCCGTCGACCTCCATGTCCGAGCCGTCGGGCGCGGTGACGTACCAGCGCAGTTCTCCGGGCTTCGCGGGCCGATGATGGGTCAGGTCTAGCCACGGCCGGAACATGCCGATGATCCAATCGCCGTCGGCGTCGAGCGGCGGGTTCGTGCAGAGCAGGGCGCGGGTGCGCTGGCCGGGCGTCGTCGTGCGCAGCCAGCCGAGATGGAAGCGGACCATCAACTCGAGGAACTGCACAGCCTCGTCGAACACCTTCAGGTCGAAGGGATGGCCCTGCCAGTCCTGCTCGTCGCCCAGATGCTGGTTGCCGCCGAACTGAATCAGGCGGTCACCGGCGCGGAGGGACGGCGGGGGTGAGCCGTTGAAGCCGTCGCGCGAGCCGTGGATCTCGATCGCTCGCTCGGTCAGCGAGCCGAGGTTGGCGTACTTCCGGCGCAGGATCAGCGAGCGGCGGTGCGCCGTGAACGCGAGTCCCAGGCCGAGGTCGGTCTTACCGCCGCCGCCCTGGCCGCCATAGAGCAGCACGTCAGCCTTGCTGAAGTAGGCGTCGGTCTGAGGGCCCGGGTTCGGGAACCAGTTCTGGCCCGCGGTCGCGGCCATGACCTCTTTCTCGAGCTGCGCGCGCGCGTCCGGCGCCATGCCGGTGATGCGCCCGATCCGTTCATCAAGGAGGGCCATGGCCGCGGGTGAGCCTTAGTCCTCGCTGGCCTTGCGGCTCTGCCGCTTCAGCGCCTTGTTCTCGCGCTCGTCGTCCTTGCGGGCGTCGTCGTCGCTGTACTCGGCGGCCTCGAACGGCACGCCGGTGAGGGCGTGGAGGTCGTTCAGGCGCTGATCGCGCGAGGCCTCGTCGCCCTCGTGGACGACTTCGGCGTAGGACGCGGCGTGAGCCGCCGGCAGCTCCTGCAGGGGGGTGAGCTTGTAGCGCATGGTGGTGTCTCCTCAGTTCAGGGTTTCCTCGACCTGCGAGACGATCGCAGCCGAGCCGGTGCCGCTCACCGTGGAGACGAGCCGAACCCAATGGCCGGCCGGCACGACGTAGGAGAGCTGTGCGGTGTTGCTGGTGGTGAGCGCGAGGGTGACGGAGACCCCCACGCCGGACGTTGCCTCGACGCGGCCGCGCTCCGTGGTCGGCGTAGTTGCGGCATCGCTGAGCAGGGTCACGGTCGCGGTAGACGTGCCGACAAGGAGCGGGTTCGTGACGGACGTCTTGACCGAGTAGGAGACGAACGTCGCCTTCGTCGCGCTAGGCTGGAACGCGGCGCCGAGGGCGCGGGTCGGGGTAGATGGGGCGACGGAGACGAGGCCGGGCGAACCGGCCGGGCCCGTCAGTCCTTGGGCTCCCGGGCTTCCTGCAGGGCCCTGATCGCCTTTCTGGCCTGCCTGTCCGCTGGGTCCTGCCGGTCCCTGGGGGCCGGTGTCGCCCGGCGCCCCTTGGTCTCCCTTCGCGCCCGCAGCTCCGGCCGGTCCTGCATCGCCCTTCGCTCCCTGTGGTCCCGGAACACCATCCAGCGCCGGCCACGGCGAAGCGGTGCCTCGCCCGAGAGCCGGCGTCGCGGCGAGCAGCAGCGCGAGAGCCCATGCCGCGCGCATCACTGGCCCGTTCCGAACTGAAGCTCGACGACGCCCGAGCAGGCCTTCTGGGCCGCCTGGACGCTCGCGAACGGCCCATCGACGCCCATCGCCACGACGGAGATGGGCTGTAGGGACGTGAAGATGTCCTGGGTGGCTGGGAACCACAGCCAGCCCGTTGTCGCCGTCAGGGGCACGAAGGGCGCGCCCGCGACCCTGCCTCGGAAGCGCACCGAGCAGGGGGCGTTCACGCTGTACCGGAACGAGGTCGCGCCGGGCGGCGGGGTGACGGGCACCTCGACGCTGCCGCTCGTGGGCGTGAAGGCGATCTGGTACGGCTCGCCGATCCGGTAGAACGGGATCTGCGGCGACATGCGGGCGCCGGCCGTGGACAGGTAGTCCGCGTTCGGGACGGCGGCCGGAACGGTCTGGGTCTGGCCGTTGACCAGCAGTTGCGCCGAGGCCCCGGCGGACGCCAGGGCGAGGGCTGCGGCGATCCCGAATAGGCGGCGCATGATGCGGCCTCAGTTCGTGGCAAAGGCCGTGTTGACGGAAGCGTTAGCCGCCGTCGTGCCGTTGATCAGAACGACGCGATAATATCTGTAAGTCAGCGGTAGAGTGCCGACGATGTTATTCGTTGGGCTCAGCGCCGTGGTCGTCATGATATTGGTCAGCGAATTGGTGCCGTCGTTCGAAACTTGTACAACCGCCGTTCCCGACTGCGAGGACACGAACGCATAATTGAACTTGGTGTATGGCGACGGGCTCGCGCCAGCATCGCGCCAAGGCCCCGTGATCGTCCCGCTTGAAGCGACAGCCTGGTTCGTGAAGTCGGCGAAGAGGGCTGACCGCTGGTTCGCGGCCGTAAGCTGAGCGATCTCGCTCGTCTGGTTCGCCGACGTTGCCGCGCCGGCCGGCAGCGGCAGGGCGGCGGCGCTGATCGGCTGCGTGGTCGCGGAGCCGTCCGTCTTGACCGCCGTGGCGTTGCCGCCCTGGATCGGCAGAGGTACGCCGCCGTTGATGCCCTGGACGGCCTGCGCCGTGGTCCCGTTCGTGCCGGCTGCCGTGGCCGACCCGCCGCCCCCCGACGCAACAGCCACCGGCAGCGGGTTCGAGCTGCTGATGTTCTGGCCGTTCCAGACCACCTGCACGATCTGCGAGATGGTCGATACGGCACCGTTGGTCGTGACCTGGGCGAACGCGGCCGCGGACACGGCGAGAGACGCCGCCCCGGCGAGGAGCAGCGTGCGGAAGCGGGTGCGCATGGGGATCAGTCCTTGGTCGGTGCCTGCGCGGCCGCGCCGCTGGCGAGCATGAAGGCGAGGCGCCGGGCCACGTCCGCGTCCTCGAGGCCGTCGACCTTCACGTTCACGTCGACCTTCTCGGGCGCGTTCAGCCCCATGCGCCGGATCAGCTTCTCGAGCGCGTCGAGCTTGCTGTGCGTCTTGAGCCGGATCCCGTCCTTCGTCTGGGCGACCTCGGCGACGATGGCGGCCTGATCCCGGGTCAGCGCCTTGCTGTCGATCAGCGTCACGCCCTTCGGCCCCCAGGTCATGACGGAGCGCGGGTCGGCGAGGGCGATCAGGGCCACCTCGCGCATCACCCGCTCGGCCGTCACCTCGGCCACTTCGGAGAGGTTCGCCTGGCCTTCCGAGATGGCGGCGGCGATCTCAGGTTTGCTCAGGTTCTCGTGTCCGACGCTGTAGGCGCTGCGCTCGCTGTACCCGGCACGGATCGCGGCCTGGGTCGCGTTCAGATCGACGAGGTACTCCTCGACGAAACGCTGCTGCTTGGGGGTCAGGGCCACGGGTGGCGCCTCAGTCCTCGAAGCTCATCCGGTCGGTGAGCGGCTGCCGGGCGGTGGCCCGCGCCTTCCCGAGCAGGTAGCCGAGCATGAACGTAAACGCCCCGAAGGATCCGGCCATGATCAGAGCGGCTTCAGCCTCGTCGCTCACAGCCGCCCCGTGAGCAGCAGGATCACCAGGACGATGATCAGCACGCCCCCGATGCCGAAGCCGGGCCCGCGGTAGGCGCCACCCCAGCCGAACCCGCCACCGCCGAAGGCGAGGATGATCAGGATCAGCAGGATGATCGCGACGGGGCTCATGGAGCGCTCCAGAAATGCGAACGCCCGCGGCCCCTTGGAGGGACGCGGGCGCACTGCGCGGCGTACAAATGGCTGTCAGAAGCGCCGTCGGGTGTCAACGTCCGGCCCATGATCGGATGGGGACGGCTTGCTCGTCGTCTGCGCCGCTCAGCGCCCTGGTGGCCTGCCGCAGCAGCCAGCGGAATCGGCTGGCGATCTCGGACGCGGCGCGCTCGCCGGTCCGGCCCTCGGCTGCGGCCATGTCGGCGAAGTAGCCGTGGCCGCAGAGGACGGCGCGGAGCTCTCGGAGGCCCTCGCGTCCGACGGTGTCGCGGATCTCGGCGTTCAGGTCCTCAGCCCGGCGGGCGCCGACGATGCGGCGGATGGCGAGCACCTCGGCGGCGCTGAGCCCGTCGGTGATGCCGCTGCGGCGCGTGCCGCCGGACCAGTCGGCGCCGGAGACGCGGCTGCCGTCCTGGCCCTCCCAGATCGCCTGCATGGCGCGGCCGGTGTGGAACTCCTCGTGGCTGATCCGCTTCTGGGCCCGCTCGTGGGCCAGCGTGTCGACGCGGCGGTTGACGGTGACCTGGCGCGTGACGCCGGGCGCGCCGGGTGCCGGTCGGTCGACGAGCACCACGTCGCGGTTGCTCCGCCCGGCCTCGCCAGCGGCGTGGAGCAGCGCGGCGGCGCGGCGGCGACGCGGCGGGTAGCCGACGGGCGACTGCCACCGGCAGCGTTCTCCGGCGCCGATGCTAGGATCTGCGGGGAGGGTGGCGGCATCGGTCATGCGGTCACCTTCGGCGCGCGGGCCATGTCGGCCAGGCTGGCGCCGCCCGGGGCTCGGCCGGGCTGGCCGCAGACCTCGATCAGGTGATGGCCGCACCAGCTCGTCGGCTTGCCGGCCTTCCAGGCGACGGGCTCGCCGCAGAACCGGTGCTCGTGCGGTCGGGCCCGGTGCGGCGTGACCGGGAAGCGGCACTGCCCCTCGACGAGTTCGGCGATGCGAAACGTCCCGGGTGCCGGGCGCGGCGGGACGCTGGCGGGCGGCGGCTTCACCGCCGGCGCAGGATCGGCGGCGGGCTGGCGGGCCGCCATCGCGGCGCGGGCCTGCTGCCGCTGACGATCCCACAGCCGCGCCATCGCGGATTTCGGAGCGGGGCGGCTCATGCGGCCTCCCGAATCGGACGCGACAGGCGGGGGAGCGCCCCAAGCGCGGACCCGCCAGCACCCGACGTCCGAGGGTCGCGCGCGGATCCTCTACGGTTACGAGGGTAGTTATATCGGGATCTCTGAAAGAGATCCCTATAACTACCCGAGGAGTATAACCCCCGCGTATGTGCGCGAGCGCGCGCGAGGCCGGACAAAGTTCGGACAGGACTGGACATGCGGACTGCTCCGGTCATCGCTAACCCTCTGAGGATGTTGGCGGACTGACCGGACAGGTTTCGGACAAAGGCTGGACAAAACGTGCTGTCTATGGGTTGAGGCTTGAGCCTGCCCGGACAGGGTTTTGTCCGCGGTTTGTCCGGATCTTGTCCGGCGGCTGAGCCCGTCAGGAGGTGTCGAACTTCTTCAGGATCGGGAACACGTAATCCCCCTCGACGCCGACGCGCTGGTCAGCTCGGAGCACGTCGAAGGCTCGCCCGAATGCCTTGCGGAAGGCGTCTTCACCGCCACCCGGGGCTACGAGGTTCTGTCGACGGCACTCCTCCTGCCAGGCAGTCAGGGTGATGCAGACCCGGTCCCGGCCGAGCAGGTAGCGGCGCTGGCCGCTGTCGTCGCAGTGCCGGAACAGGATGTTGTAGGCGTTCAGCGCCTGCGGCGGCAGCTTGGCGCGCCGGGGCTGCGGGCCGAGGCGGGGCGCCTCCACGGCCTCGACGAGGCAAGAGGTGATCGCGTCGCCGTCCTCGTCCAGTCCGACGACCTGGCTCGCGAGCGTGAACGAGAAGACCTGACCGTCCTCCTCGTCCTTCTGCTTGGCGACCTTCCAGCTATTGCCGGCCTCGCCGCGCTCGACCTCGATCATGAAGTCCAGGGCGCCACGAAGCGAGGAGTGCCCGCGCTCGCGGGTGCCGGCGGCGTTCATGTGGTGGACCGGGACGACGGTGGCGCCGTTGGTCGCCTCCTGGATCCGAGAGCAGTTCCGGATCAGTGCGCCCATATCCTCTGGCGCGTTCTCGTCGCCACCGGCGAGCACGCGGTTCAGCGTGTCGACGATGATCAGGCCGAGCGGGACGCCCATGCGCTCCTGCATGCGGGCGCCGATGGCCTTCAGCTCCTCGCATAGCGGTCCGGTGTCACCTTCCGGGTTCCGGAGGTCGAGCGCCGTCGGATACAGGACGAAGGGGAAGCGGCTGAGATCGTCGACGCGGTAGCGCTTGAGCAGCGCCTCGACCCGCTTCACGAAGCCCGTCTGACCCTCGGCCGCGATGTAGACGACGCCGATCGGGCGGACCCGGCGGCCGAACCAGCGCGAGTCCTCGCCCTCGGTGAAGGCCAGCACTGACACGGTGAAAGCCAGGTCCAGCGCCAGGAACGACTTCCCGCACCCCGGCTGCCCGATGACGGCTCCGAAGCCACGGCCGGGCACGATGCCCTTCACGATCCAAGGCGTGTTGCTCACCTTGCCGGGGATAGCGTCCAGCCAGAGCGCGCCAAAGCGCGAGGCCGGCGGCACGTCCCACGGGGCCCGGGCGCCGCGCTCGATCAGGTGGTAGAGCTGCTCAGCCGAGCCGCCCGCATCCAACCAGTCGGACACGTCGCCCTTCACCGGCAGATCCGGCAGTTCAAGGCTGCGGATGCGCTTGGCAACCGACGACAGCCGGGCGGTAACGAGATCGCGGTGCTTCCGGCCCGGCTCGTCGTTGTCCGGCAGGATCACGACGTCGGCACCCTCGAAGTGCCGGTCCAGGTCCGGAGACCACTTCCCGGCACCCATTGGGTTGCAGGTAGCCGGGATGCCGCGCAGCCAGAGCGCGTCGGCGTCCTTTTCGCCCTCGACGATCATCACGACGTGACCGTTCGCGATGGCTTCCTGGATCTCGATCAGGCGGTACGGAACGAGCGTGATGCCCTTTACCGACCAGACGAAGCCGTCGCGGGTGTCCTCGCCGAAAGCGGCCGGCCGACGCTGACGGAAGGTCTTCGGCTCGAACCGTACGACCTGAAAGACGACTTCGCCGTTCTCGTCGACGTAGTCATAGACCTTGTCGACCCGGGCGCGGGCAGTCTGGGCCGACTGCACCGGCTGCTCCCGCTCCGGCAGGAATCCGCGCTCGCGGAGCCACTCCAGCGCAGAGCCGTTCTGCAGGCCCTGCTTGTCCTTCAGCAGATCCAGCACACCGCCGCCGACCTGACGCTCGTGGTCGAACCAGATGCCGGCGTGGCGGTCGATCGACAGCGAGCCATTGCTGCCGTAGCGCAGCTCGTTCGGCGTCGTCAGGCGCGGATTCGGATCGCCGAGCATGGCCCGGGCGACGGCCTCCATGTGAGGCGAGAAGGCGTCACGGTCGCTCACGCCGCGATCCTCCGCAGGCGTCGCGGCAGCATCCGCTCCAGCATCATCACGGTGCCGCGGGCGATCCGGCAGGGCAGCTCGGTGCCATCGGGATGCCAGTGGCGCCCATCGACAAGCACGCCGCGCGGCTCGCCGGTGTCATCGAGCTCGCTGCCGACGTGGAACAGCAGGCCAAATCGCTCGGCGGCGGCCATGCACTCCTCGCGGGAGCCGCGGTAGAGGATGCGCCCTTCTTGGACGATGACCCAGGTCATGCGGCCCTCTCAGGCGCAGACCGCGTCCGGTATGCCGCGATGATTTCTTCAGCGGTGAAAGCGATGCGCCCGGCCCCAGCACACTCGTTGCAGCCGCGGCGCTTCCTGCGACTAGTCGCGTAGCTCACCGCGTCCGGTGGGCCGTCGGGGAAGCAGCACGAGCACCACCGGCCATTGCCGATCAGGTACGGGACATGGAGATGAACGCCGCGGACTTTCATGCGGCCTCCGGAACGACGACGGACACCTGCACGACCAGCTCGGGCTCGTCGGCGTAGTATTTCCGCACGTAGCCATCGACCACGGAGGCGTCGTCGCCCCAGACCACGCCGTTCAGCGCGTCGGTGACCTTGGCGACGTTGTCCCAGTCCGGCTTCGTGACGGGGCGGATGACGCGGTCGCGGGCCTGCTGCCGCTTGCGCTTGGGCCACGATGCGGGAATCGGCATGAAGGCGAACACGGCGACGGAGAGCATGCCCGTGAGCAGGGCGGCTCCATCCATCTCGACGGTCGCGGCGGCCCGAAGCCGGCGCTCATAAGCGACGGTCTTCGGATCGCTGTACTGGCTGGCGAACGACTTGCCGCCCTTGCCCGCCACGACCCGGGAGCGGTGGCGCTGCTTGCCCTGAGGCGGCCCGGGCAAGCGGATCGTGACGGACGAGGGCATAACCCGGGCTCCGATCAGGCGGACGGAGCGGCAGGCATCTCGGACTTGGGCAGACCGTTGCCGGTGGCCCTGCCGCGGCCGCGACCCGCCGTCTTCTCGCGCTCGCGGCGGATGCTCTCGTTCGGCGCGGGATAGGCGTAGAGCTTGCCGCCCTTCGCCAGCACGGCCGCCTCCAGCTTCTCGCGGCGCTCGCCTTCGGGGAGGTGGCCGGTCCGCACGGTCATGCCCTGGAACGTCTCGGCGCCCGCGACGAGCTCCTCGGCCTGATCGATGGTCAGGTCCGAGGCCTCCTCGATCACACCGTCCTCGTCGTGGATCGGGAGCCCAGGCTGGTCCTGGTCGACTGGCGCCGGCGCGCGCTCGCCGATGAAGTCCTCGACGTCGGCGAACACCAGCACGGCCGGGCCGGGCGGGTTCTCGCCGAGGATCGTGCAGTTCTTGGCGATGCGCGAGGCCGAGACCTCGATCTTGATCCCGTCGGCCAGCACGGCCTTGCCGGTGACGACCGGGATGTGGACGAAGCCGCGATCCAGCGCGATGAACACGGCGCGGGTGACGAGGACGCGGGCGAGGCGGTCGACCTCCTCGTTGATCTGGCGCTGCTGATGCTCCGGCAGCTTGGCCCAGGGCTCCCGCACGTCGCGGAAGATGGTCAGGAAGCTGTCGCGAATGTCGCCCGACAGCGTCTCAGCTTGCACGTCCTGCTGGTCTGTGGTTTCCATGGTGCTCTCCAGTTACGAAGACGATGCGACCGCCGCCGCCCGCTGAACCCGGGCGGCGGTTCGCGTTCAGGCGGCCTGCTGCTCGGGGGCGGTCAGGTCCTCGAGGGTCTTCCGCAGCTCGGCGACCTCGGTCTCCAGCGCCGCGACACGCGGCTCCACGGCCGCGGTCTCGTCGCCAGCCTCGTGACTGAGCGCGTCCTTCAGCTTGCCGACCAAGCTTTCGACCTCGTGCGCGGCGACGCCGAACAGGTTGGCGAGGAAGTTCTTCTTTGCGTCGTTCATGGGTTCTCTCCCTTCTGGCCGGGTTGGCCGAAGCTCAGGCGGCCGCGAGGGCCGAGACGGGGATCAGCGGCGCGCGCCGGAAGCGCAGATCCTGGCGGCGACGCGCGGGAGCACGTGCAGCAGCCGGGACAGAGCGCGCAGCAGATCGCGAAGTGCGCGCAGGAGCTTCATCGGCGTAGTCCTCCAGCGCGTCGGCGAGCGCATCGACGCGAGCGGTGGTAGCCTCGACGCGCGCACAGACGCGGTCGTAGGCGGCGCGGATGTTGAGGGCGTCGTGCAAGCCGACGGTCGCGCGGGGATCGCGACCGAGGACTCGACGCACCCATGCAGACGAGCGACCGACGAGACCGGCGACGCGACCATAGGCCTGCATTCGGTCTGCGCCCTGCTCGACGTGGTGATCTACCAGTAGGACCAGCGGAGGCCGGACAGCCTCTCGCGCATCATCAGGTGTGATCATCCTGCGCGGACCTCTTCCATTTGCGCACATCTGCGCATTCCCTCGTGCTGTCTTACGGACGCACGAGAGAGGGGCAGCAGATGCAGGGGGATCCGGTACGCAGAACAACAATCCGGATTTACAGGCGCGCGCACGTCTTCGACTTGGCGGAAGAGCGACGTGTGCGAGCGATAGGCGACCCCGCGGCGGGTCACGGCGATGTCGCCGCGGGGCGCTCGATCCACGCGCCGAAGGCCCAGCGCGCGGAGAGCTGAAAGAAAGAGGCTCGGCCCGGTGGGCGTTATGGGCCGAGCAAGTCTCCGCGACGGGCCGGAAGTGGTGGCGTTGGACGCCCGACGCGGAAGGGTGAAAGAGGCGACGGTGCTCACGTGAGCACCACGCAGGCGGCGACGACGAAGGTCGTCGCGAGGATCGGGACGAGGCCGCGGCACCACAGCAGGCAGGCCAGCGGCACCAGCACGGAGCAGACTGCGGGCAGCAGCAAGAGCGTGGTGAGCGCGGACGGCATCAGGCGGCCTGTTCCGGCTGCGCCACTGGAAAGACAGGAGCGAAGCTTGCAGCAGTCAGCTCGATGCCATTGGCGGCGGCATGCTCAAGAAGCTTGCCGATGTGCCAGTGCGGCACCATCCCGCCAGTGCCGCCCTTGGCCTTTGCAGCCTGCCATCGGTAGGGCGCAGTGATTGCCACCCCCGCGATGCGGGCAACCTCGGCCTCTCCGCCGAGCAGCTCAATGATGGTACGCGCGGGCTCCATCCGCGGAGCTTCTGATTTTCAGAAGCTCTCGTCAAGCGGCGTTTCTGAAAAACGAGATTGCGCCCTTCTGGCGACTGCGCACAACGATCTCATGGACCATAAGCAGTGGATCAGAGACGTTGTGGATAGCGGGGACGGGCAGGCTCGCGGGATCAACCGCGCCGGCCTCGCTCGCGTGCTAGGTCGTTCACAAAGCGCAGTGAATCGGCTCCTCGACGGCGATCAGGAATTGAAAGTCTCTGACGTCGCCAAAATTGCTTCATACCTAGAAGTTGAGCCGCCCCCTTTCCATCGGACTGCGTTTGTTCCACTCCTAGGCAAGGTGGCAGGAGGGCGGAACGAGGCGGTGCTCTTCGGCGAGAACGGAGGGCCGGTCGATTGGATCGCCCTGCCGGCTCGGAGCGCACCAGCTCGTGGCGCCCTGGAAGTTGAAGGCGACTCGATGCGCGGCATAGCGGGGCATGGCTTCATCGCCTTCATCGGTGAGAAGCACGCGCCTCCGACGCCGGACCAAGTCGACCAGCTTTGCGTCTGCGGGCTGCCTGGCGGCCAGCGCGTCGTCAAATTCCTCCACTCCAGCAAGTACCCCGACCGCTTCGACCTTCTCAGCTCGAACGATGAGCCGATGCTGGCGCAGGCGGTCGAGTGGGCCGCGATCGTTACCAACATCGTTCCGGCTACGCAGGCCGGCACTCTCGCGCGCCGATCGGAAGCCGACGACGACCACGTATTTCTGAATTTCGAAAATCGCGCTTGACGCGCTTCTGAAAAACAGAAAGTATCAGGGCGTTCCCGATGGAGCGCCCCAATGCTCGCCGCCCTCGATCTCTACCTTGCCACCGCCTCGGCATCTGCCACGCAGATGGTCACTTACGCCTCGCTCGGGATCGTCGGGCTAGGCGGTTTCTTCTGGGGATGCGGTCACGTCGGTGACCAGCTCCTGTCGGCCCGCCGCGCCTCGCAGGGCATCAAGTAGATGTCGGCCCCCTTCAACTGGGACGCCGCGCTGCTCGACCTCCGGGCCCGCCGCGCTCTCGCCGCCGCGCAGGGCAAGCCCGCGCAGCGGCTGCGTCCGGCCCCGCGCCGATACGCGGCCAGCGTCCCCTTCGTCGTCGTGGCCGAGGCTGACGACGACCGCCTGACGCCGCGCGACGTGCTCGGCGCGGACGCTTTCGAGCGGAGGCGCTGATGTCCGCCGCTCAGACTCTCCCCCGCGAGGAGCTGCTGCGCGCCGGCAGCGCGATTGTCGGCTGCCCTCCGCTCGCTCTGACGAAGTGGCGCGGCCACTCCAACCGCATCTACGTCGCCGGCATCTACCTGCCGAAGGACCTCGACCCGGCCGACCTGATCGACGCCGTGGTGATCGCGGTCCGCCGCGACGGCACTGGCAACTCGAACGGCCTCGCCCAGCCCGTGCGCGTCACGCTGTGCCCGGACGTGGTGACCGCCCGCGCCTTCCTCGCTGTCCTGCCGAAGGCGGTGACCGAGCTGCACCTCCACCGCACCGAGCCGAGCGCCACGGAGCGCGCCCGGATCGTCGCCGACCTCCAACCGGAGTGACGCGCCGTGCCGAAGGGAAAGCCCGTCACCAACCGGATGCGCGAGGAGATGCGCCGCCTGCGCGCAGAGCGGATGCCGCTGGACGACATTGGTGCGCTGCTCGGTGTCTCCGGCCGCTGCGTGCTGACCTACACCGCCGACATGGACGTGCAGGTTGATCGCCCCGGCCGCGCCGGTCGCGGCTGCAAGCGCACCGCCGCGCAGAACGCCCGTCTCCTCGCCGCCAAGCAGGACGGTCTCTCGAATGAAGAGATCGCCGACCGCTTCCGCCTCGCCCCCAAGAGCGTCGGCCCGACGCTGTGGCGCCTCCGCCGCCAGATCCGGGAGCACCGCGCATGACGCCCGCTGTCGCTGCCCCTCTCACGCCGACCGAGCGCGAGCGCCTCGTCGAGGTCGTGGACGAAGCCCTGACCTCGTTCGGGCTCCCGTCCTACACGGTCCTGCAGGCCGACCTCGCCCTGGCGCATGTCGGTTTCAGCGCCGCAGTGCGCGAGCGGGCGATCGGTCTGGCGAGCGCCGAGAACCGACGCCTGCGCGTCGCCCTCGCCGTCACCTTGAACGACGTGCTCGCCATCCAGGAGCTGATCGCGAAGGGCCGGTCCAGCGAGGCGACGCACCTGATCGCGGCCATGCTGCCGGACCTGTCCGTCGCCGCGCACAAGATGCAGCCGGGCAAGCTGCCTCTGTCCGTGACCGTCCTCGACCATGCGCGTAAGCGCCGGGACGGTGCGCGATGAGGGCCGCCACGCACCCCGCGCACGTCGAGGGCGTGACGCCTCGGCAGGCCGCGCAGCGCCTCTACGACACCGGCCGGCGCTTCGCCTCGCTGCCGTTCGGCAATCGCGCGCTCGCCGTCGAGATCGTCCGCGCCTTCGAGGGCACGAGCGTCCGCCTCGGCGACACGCTGGCCTCCGGCGAGGCCTTCACGGCGGTCCGCTACGAGCTGCAGCGCATCTGCGCCGCCGCGATCGCCGACCCCTACGACCCCGAGCACATCGACGGCGTGAAGGCCGAGACCGCGCGGTTCGCGCGGCAGGCCGGGCGCGCGTCCAACACGGAGACGCAGCAGTGAGCCAGCCCCAGCAGCAGATCGCCACCGTCGAGGAGCCGCGCGCCGCACCGCCGGCGGTCGTGCAGAGCGAGTCCACGGCGATCATCAGCATGATCGAGCGGGCCGCGTGCGACCCGAACGTCGACATCGACAAGATGGAGCGCCTCCTCCAGATGCAGGAGCGCGTCCTGGCGCAGCGCGCCCGTGCCGCGTTCGCTTCCGCCCTCGCCGAGCTGCAGCAGGAGCTCCCTGGCGTCCGCGAGCGCGGCCGCGGCGATAAGCAGGCGAAGTTCGCCCTCTGGGAGGATTTGAACGAGGCGATCCGGCCCACCATGGGGCGGCACGGGTTCTCGCTGACCTTCCGCGTGGGGAGCAACGCGGGCGGCAAGCTCTCGGTGACTGGCGTCCTGATGCACCGGGACGGCCACGCCGAAGAGACCACCATGGAGCTGCCTCTCGACAACAGCGGCTCGAAGAACGCGGTGCAGGCGGTCGGCTCCTCGACGAGCTACGGCAAGCGCTACGTCGCGATGGCGATCCTCAACATCACCAGCACCGGCGAGGACGACGACGGCCGAGCCGGCGGTGGCGCCCCGGTGATCAGCGACGACCAAGCCGACGAGATCCGCAATCTGATCAAGAAGCACGGCGTGCGCATCGACCAGTTCCTGCGCTTCTTCAAGGTCGAGAGCATCCCGGATCTGCCCGCCACCCGGCACGCCGAGGCGGTCAGCATGATCAACGACTACGCCCGCAACCAGAGGGGGCGCTGATCATGGCGGAGATGCGCCTGACCTTTGTTCGCGCGCTCGATAGCCGCTCCGGCGATGGGCACCGCATGGGGCTGTACCAGTGCTCATGCGGTAATGAGGCCACGGTGATGATCAGCCGGGTCAAGTCCGGCGTCACCAAGTCCTGCGGCTGCCTTCGTCACGTGGCGCCCCCAGGATCCGTAAAGCACGGGATGCGCGGTAGCCGGGAGTACAGTTCATGGACAGCAATGCGTCAGCGTTGCTTGAACTCGGCGTCCAAAGATTTCCGCAAGTACGGAGCCAAAGGGATCACGGTTCATCCGGAGTGGATCGAATCGTTCCAGTCCTTCTTCGACCATATCGGGCCTCGCCCGCCAGGAACTACCCTGGACCGAATTGACGGACGTCGTGGCTACGAGCCGGGGAACGTCCGCTGGGCCACCGCTGAAGTGCAGGCCCGCAACCGCCCCGGTCTAACGATGGTGCGCACGCCGGCGGGCGTGATGCCGCTCGGCGATTTCGCGAAGTCGATCGGCATCACGATTGGCGCTGCGCACATGCGCCTTCGCCGCGGAAAGCTGGAGGGCGCGACCCATGCTTGAGATGGTCCAAGGAAGTTCAGCCTGGCTGGAGGCCAGAACAGGCAAGGTCACCGCCTCGCGCATCGCCGACGTGCTGGCTCTCAAGAAGGACGGCAAGCCGACCGCGGAGCGCGAACGGTACCTGATGGAGCTTGTCGGCGAGCGGCTGACGGGCCTCGCGACGTCGCATTACCTGACCGGGCCGATGCTGGAGGGGCAGGAGCGCGAGCCGCAGGCCGCGGACGCCTACGCCTTCCTGTTCGGGGTGGATCTGGATCAGGTCGGCTTCGTCGAGCACCCGCGGATCCCGATGTCGGGCGCCAGCCCGGACCGGCTCGTCGGCGCTGACGGCCTGCTGGAGATAAAGGCTCCGACGCTCCGGACGCACCTCGACACCCTGCTGACGGGCCAGATCCCGGAGCAGTACCTGCCGCAGATCCGCTGGCAGCTCGCCTGCACGGGCCGGCGCTGGTGCGACTTCGCCTCCTGGCACCCCGGCGTCCCGGCGCACCTGCGGCTGTGGGTGAAGCGCCTGCACCGCGACGACGCGCAGATCGCGAAGGACGAGGCGGCCGTGGTCGCCTTCCTGGCCGAGGTCGATGCCCGGGTGGCGAAGCTGCTCGGCACCGGCGAGATGGAGGCCGCGGCATGAGCGCCTCCGATGAAGTCCTGATCGCGGATCTTAGCTCGATGCTGCGGCAGGCCGTCGAGTTCATCGAGATCGAGATGGACCCGGAAAAGGCTTTCCGTGGCGGCCTCTCGTACAACGGCAAGTTCGATTTCGCCGCGGCGGCGGAGATCATGAAGGCAGCGGCCGCTCGGCTCGCTACCGTCCAGCCCCGTCCGCCCGGACTGGCCCTGCGCTTCACCACCGACCGGGCCGCCGTCCTCTCGGAGGGCATGTCCGATCTGCTGTGCTGGTGCGCCGGCTTCTCGGCCGCCATCAGCCACGAGCCCGACCGGCATCCCTACGGCGTCGAGGCCGTCCGCATCGTCCGCGAGGAGCTGCGCGCCGCCGTTCTGGCCGCGCGCGGCCTGCAAGATGAGGAGCTTCCGTTTTGAGCGCCCTCGACCTTTCCACCATCGACCCACTGCGCCTCGCGCTCGCCGCCGAGGCTGCGGCCCGGGCCAGCCTCAACGCCGCCAGCATCCTCGGCGGATGCCCCGAGCGCCCGACGCACCGCGCGACGGTCCGCGCGATCGAGCACGGCCAGGCCATGGCCGATGCCGCCCGGTTCCTAGCCTTCATCGCCGAGCACCACGAGGCGCTGTTGCCGGTGCTGGTGGCGCTCCAGGAAGGCTCCGTCGTCGCCGTAGAGGAAGCCCCGCCCGTGCGGCGCAGAGAGGACGGGCGCCCCGCGCTCGCGCTGGTGTCGGGATGATGTTCTGGCTGGACGTCTTCGTCGGCCTCGGTGCCGCAAGCCTCGTCGCGCTCCTGGTGCTGGCCGTCATGTCCTGCGCCTCGGACGAAGAGGAGGAGGAGCAGGCCGGCCGCCTGTTCGATCTGCACGCCGCGGAGTTCGGCCGATGAGCGCCGGCGCCCGAGATCTGTTCGGCTACGCGCCGGCCGAGGTCGAGGACGCAGCGCCGCTGCGCGAGGCGTTCGCGAAGTTCCATCGCGAGCACCCCGAGATCTACGCGCTGTTTGACAGGTTCGCGCGGCAGACCATCGCGCGCGGACACCGCCGGTTCTCGGCCGACGCGATCCTGCACCGCATCCGCTGGGAGGCGTCCGTCGAGAACACGGGCCGCCACTACAAGATCACCGATCACTTCAGCGCCTACTACGCCCGCCTCTGGATCGAGAACAACCCGGCGTGGCCGCACTTCTTCGAGCGTCGCGTCGCCGAGGGCGAGAAGCCGCCGCGGCCGCCGGGCGCCGCCCGCAGACCCCATCAGCAGGAGCGCATCCGATGACCGTCGAATCCCTGCCCGTGCCCGGGCCGAAGCGCCCCACCGACCGCGACGCTCAGATCGGCAGCCGCATCCGCGCCGCTCGCGAGGCCGCCAAGGTGAGCCAGACGGAACTCGGCACCGCCCTCGGTGTGAGCTTCCAGCAACTGCAGAAGTACGAAGCCGGGGCCAACCGCATCGGCGCCGGCCGGCTTGAGGAGGTCGCCATCTTCCTCGGCGTCCCGGTGGCGTCCTTCTACGACGAGCCGGGCCCGGTCCGGGTGCCGCCGCCTCCGACCGTCGCCGAAGCCCGCGCCGCCCAGCGTGCCGCCACCGAGGCGCTTGAGGAAGCCGTGCGCCGCGAGGCCGCTGCCATGGCGGAGGCCGCGTGATGGATCGCCCCATCCTGTTTAGCGCGCCGATGGTCCAGGCTCTGCTCCGCGAGGCGCGCAAGCCCGGCACCGGCAAGACGCAGACCCGGCGGCCGCTCACCCGCCTGTCGAAGGTCGGCGCGGTTGCCGAGTTCGGCCGAAGCGATACGGCCGGCTACGACTGGCACTTCCGCGACAAGGGCATGCGCTGGCACGACCTGCGCGACGCCGAGCTGAAGCCGCGCCTGTCGTGGCAGGTGGGCGATCGCCTCTGGGTCAAGGAGACCTGGCAGACCGGTAGCAGCAGCAACGGTCCGCAGATCGCCTACCGGGCAACTGGCGACTGCCACGACATCGAAGCCTGGGACGGTGAGGACGAGGGGGCCGGCCCGTCGTACAACTACGCGCGCTGCCCAGGCGCGAAGTGGCATACGTGGCTGCCGGATCTGCTGAGCGGAGCCGAGGGCATCTGGCGGCCGTCGCTGTTTATGCCGCGCTGGGCGAGTCGCCTCACCCTCCTGGTGACGGCGATCTGCGTCGAGCCGCTGAACGACATGAGCCCGGCCGACGCGATCGCTGAGGGCATCCAGGATCTGCGCACGCCGGAGCACTCGGACTTCGGCATCCCAGGCTTGATCAACGCCCAGCATCCTGTCCGGGCCTTCTGGCTGCTCTGGGATGGCATCAACGGCGAGGGCGCTTGGCTCCGCAACCCGTGGGTCGTCGCCGTCACCTTCACGGTCGAGGAGCGGAACATCGATGCCGGGCTCGGAGCCGTGGCATGACCGGCTCCCTCACCCTCGGGATCCTCGCCGCCTTCGTCGGCTTCGTGGCGATCGTCGGCGTGTCGGTCTGGTCCGACCGCCGCCGGCGCGTCCCCGCTCTCCCCGCCACCGATGCCCTGGCCGCCGTGAAGGCGGGTGAGGACGAGAATGGGAGGGCGGCGAGAAGCGCTCCGCAGTCGCGGCGGCTCACGGCGTTTCGGTCCACGCCATCAACGACATCATGAGCGGCAAAAACTGGGGGCACGTGCAATGACCGTGCATCATCACGGACTCCCAATCACGCCAAATCGCGTACTAATGAGCCTTGCTGGTAAGCACTTCTGTGTTTCGCACGCGAGGCCAGAGCAGGTCGAGGCCGCCCACAAAATCGGCCAGAGCGTAATGCTTGATAACGGCGCCTATTCATTTTGGAAGAAAGGAAGAGAGACCGACTGGCCGGCATATTACGCTTGGTGCGATCGTTGGTTGGATTATCCCACGACCTGGGCTGTGATCCCTGATGTCATCGACGCCGGCATCCAGCTTCAAGAAGCTTTGGTCAAAGAATGGCCTTTTGGTCATCGTGGTGCTCCAGTTTGGCATCTTGATGAAGATGTCAGTCGGCTTTTGGACCTCTGCGACAGCTTCCCGCGAGTGTGTCTAGGATCAACGGCAGAATATCGCGTCGTCCTCTCGGACCCATGGTGCAGGCGGATTGATGAAGCCTTTGAGGCCCTGACCGCGCGTCATCGCCGACTGCCCTGGCTTCACATGCTCCGCGGCATGCAGCTCGCCGGCAAGCGCTGGCCGTTCGCCAGCCTCGACAGCACCGACGTGGCCCAGAACCACAACCGCGGCCACCGGAATGGCGGCGACCTGATCGGCGAGGCTGAAGGGCAGCACGCACCTGAGACACACGCCCAGCGGATGGCGGCCGCTTGGGACGCGAAACAGTGCGGCGCAGTCTGGACCCCTATCCCTGCCCAATTGGAGCTTGTCGCATGACCCAGCCCCACACCGAAGCCGACCTTCGGCGGAATATCGCGGTCTACCGGCAGGAGGCGGAGCGCGCCCGGAAGTGGGCCGCCATTCGCCGGCAGGAGGCCGTCAACGAGGATGCGCGGGCCGCCCTTCTCGACGGCCGCGCCGCCGAGATCGAGGCGATGCTGCCGGGTCTGCCGCAGCGGACGGAGCGTACCGAGCGGCGTCACGCGAGAGCAGCGAGGTCGCCCGCATGACCTCCTCCGAAGCCTGCTCGCTGGCCGCCGGAGTGCTGGCCTACGCAGCCGCGTCTTCTGCCTTCGTTGGCTACGTCCTCCGTCCTCTCGTCCGCTCAGCAGGAGCGAGGCGGACTTGGCTGCGCTGCCTCATTCGATCGTACCGATAGGAGACTGACCATGGCCGAGACCAGACCCATCACACGCGAGATGATTGAGGCGGCCGCCGCTGCGATTGCGAACGCCCGCGGTGGTCGGCGGGGCGCCCCGCAGATCCGCAACATCCTCAGGATCCTGCCGGAGAAGCTGCTGGATGAGGTTCTGGAGGATGCCGAAGTCGCGTTGAAGGCCGCTCTCACCCCCTCGGAGGCATGACATGGCCGAAGCAACCAACCCGATCACCACCGCTTCCAATGCGCGTGTCGGAGAAGATGTCGGGCAGCCTCAGCCCGGCGACCTGAACTACCGGAGCGAATGGGAGACCTCGCGCGAGATCTCGCACGATGAGGCTCGGGAAATCGCTCGCCGGCTGATCGCCTCGCACTTCCGGCGGACCGACTGCGAGACGGCCCGCGTCGGCATCCCGGCTCGTCCGGACTACGACGATGACCTGCTAATCTGCTCGTACATCAAGCAGCAGTCGCGGAAAGAAGCCGAGACGCTTCAGGCGCGCAACGCTGCCTGGATGAGGATCGCCTTCGCGGACGATCCGACCGATTTGCCGGAGCGGATCGCCCGGTTCGGAGAGGAAGCGCTGGAGCTTCAGCAGGCGCTCGGCCAGTCGCGTGAGGATGCCCACGCCCTCGTGGACTACGTCTACAGCCGGCCGGCGGGCGCCCCCGCTACCGAGTTCGGCCAGGCGGCGGGCTCGCTCGCCTGCCTCGCCGAGTTCGCGGGCCATGATCTGGAGGCCGCCGCCGAGGCAGAACTGGACCGCGTCTCGACGCCAGAGTTCCTCGCCAAGCTCAGGGCCAAGCGCGCGACCCGTCACGGCCGCGGCCCGCTCCCGGGCTTCTCGGCGCCAAGCACAAGCGAGCCTGAGGCGCCGACGTCCGACGCATGCCGGCAAGCCGCTCGGCGCGCCTCCGAACAGATGGCTTGGGCCGCCCCCTCAGACGCTCCGTCCACCCCGGAGGCGGGAGAATGACGAAGGCCGAGCGCTTCGTCCTCACGCTGACGCTGCTCGCGTCCGGCATGGCTCTGATGCTCAACGGGCAGTTCTTCGCCGGCTTGCCACTTCAAGCCTGCGCAGCCTGGCTCATGACAGATTGGGGGAGGGCCAAGCCATGAGCCCCGCCCCCGAGACCGGCCGGACGGCCGAGGAGCTGAAATCCGAGATCATCGCAGCCCTGAACGCCGCCTTCCGAGGCTTCTCTTTCCCCGGCGGACGCTGGAGCACCGGCTACGGGGCTGAGATGGCTGCCGACGCCCTCCTCTCCGGCCCGCTTGCCCCGATCCTCCAAGAAGCCGCCACCGCACGGAAAGAGCGGGATGAGGCGCGGGCGTCCGCCCAGAGGATGCACAGGCGCTGCCAGCATGGCGAGGCCGCGTTGCAGAGCCTCGTGGAGCATCTGCGCAGCGGCGTCGACGTCTGGATGCGATCCTGCAAAGCCGCCGAAGCAGAAGCCGCCCACCGCCGCGCCGAGAACGCCAACCTCCGGGATAGGGTGAGGGGTGCGGAGGGAGCAGCCGAGGCGATGCAGGGCGATCCCGGCCGGGCCGCCTACGAGGCCCGCTTCGCCCACGCCCGCCCACGTGACGTGGAGCCGTGGGACAGCCTGCCGCCCGAGGTGCGGGCGATCTGGGCGCGGGTGGAGATGGTCGGATGGCGCGCCGGCCGGGACCACATGTGCGAGGCCGCGGCGATGGTCTGCGACGTGGTCGCGGAGGGCGCCGATGCCTCTCTGAAGGAGAGCGCCCCGGAGTTTGCCGAGCGATGGCAGGCCGCCAAGCACTGCGCGGAAGAACTGGCGGCCGGAATCCGGCGGCTCAATATCATGCTGGAGGAGTGGGGGCAGCCCAATGTCTGACGCATCGCGCCACGTCGTGCCGTTCCAGGTCGCCGCCCGGGAGCTAGGACTCAGCGCCGCGACGCTTCGCCGGATGTGCAAGGACGGCCGCGGCCCGACGCTTCTTCGGCTTAGCGAGCGCCGGCTCGGCATCCGCCGAGGCGATCTCGATGCTTGGCTTAAGGCCTGCGAGATAGGCGCCGAGCGCGTCTAGGGCCTCGCGCTTCTCCGTGGCGTAGAGCGCCCGGTTGTAGATGCCGGCCACGCCCGCCTTGTGGCCGGAGATGTGGTTCAGCACGGCCTCGATCACGTGCGGGAGCACCTTCAGGCGGTCGCCCATGACGGTGGCAGCCGTGCGGCGCAGATCGTGCAGCCGCCATCCGGTGACGCCAGAGCGTTTGTCGAGCGTCGCCTTCGCCCGGGAGAAGCCCTGAAACCCCCCGTCGCCCTGGCCGAACACCAGCGGTCGTCCCTCGATGCGCTCTGTTCCGGCGAGGATCTGCAGGGCAGGGGCCGACAACGGCACGTCGTGGTCCTGCCCATTCTTCACGCGCTCGCCCGGTAGCGACCACAGGCCCGCGGCCAGATCCACCTCGGTCCAAGCCATGTCGGCCACCTCGTCGCGGCGTTGCCCGGTGAGGAGCAGCAGGCGCACGATCCGTCCGAAGTCGTCGTTGCGACAGGCCTTCAGCACCCGGGCGATCTCGTCCTCGGCCAGCACCCGGGCGCGGCGCACCTCGGGCGCGGGCTTCGGCACACCCATGACCGGATTCGTCTCGGCCTTGCCCGTTCCGACCAGCCAGGCGAAGTGCGCCGACAGCGCGGCGCGAGCCCGATTTGCCGCGTGCGGCCCAGTCTCGTTCCGGATCTTGGTCAGGTGCTCGGTAATCTCGGGGCGCCCGACGGTGTGCAGCGGGAGCTTGTGCAGCGGCTTCCAGGTCGTGCGCAGGTAGCGGCCGGCCTCGGCGAGGTAGGCTGGCCGCAGGCCGGGCCCAACAGCCTCCAGATACGGCTCGACCACCGCGCCGAACGTGACCGCCGCCCGGGCTTTCGCCTTCACCTTCTCGGCGTGCGGATCCTCGCCGAGTTTGGCCCGGGCGAGCCGCTCGCCGGCAGCGCGGCGCGCATCGGACGCAGACAGCAGCCCGACCTTGCCCAGCGATTCCCGTTTCGATTGCCCGAGTGCGTTCCGGTACTGGACAACCCACATGCGGGACCCGCCCTTGCTCAGGCTCAGCCCGAAGCCCGGGAGGTCGTCGTCGAACACCACGATCCGATCGCGCCCGGCGGGGAGCCGCACGGCAAGGGCAGACTGGTTCGTGAGGCGCATCGCTGTCCGGTAAGCACATGGTAAGCGGCGGTGACGAACCGAGCGGTCGGTCTCGTCCGCTTAATGAGAGGGTACGCGCACACAAACCCCTCGCAGATCGACGCTTCTGCAGGCCGGTAAGCAGTCCTGTCAACTAATTTGCTGGGTAACCCATGTTTCGTAATGAGGGGGTCGGGGGTTCGAATCCCTCTTGCGGCACCAACACTTACCCCTCTGCTTGCTTACCGAAACTGACGACCGGTAAGCACATAGTAAGCAGGCCGAGGAATTGCCGTCCGAACCGATCGCACCCGTCCGCGGCCGACAGCTCGCCGCGCTCCGCGCCTGCCTGCTCTACCCGCAGGGGCTGCGGCACGAAGCCTACCCGTCGGCGATGCCGACGCTGCGGAAGCTGGGGCTGGTGGTGTCGCGGCCGGCGCGGGGCCCGGGCCGTAAAATTTCGGCTTTCCGGATTTGAGTGTTGAAAGTAGCATCAGACGTTCTATCATCAATCCGGATTTCGGTGTGGGTTGCCGAAGCGCCAGAGCACTGAGATGCTCTTAAGATGGAGCAGTGGGATGGAAAATTCCGTCAATGCCAACTCGGCCGCATACGATGCAATTCTGGAGGTCGTGCGTTCAGCGTGGGCGCTTGTTGATAATACCGGCTACCATGAGTGGCTACCTCTCGCCGTCAACCGGGATGACTGGAATGCTCTCGCCACCAGTATGACGGCTTTGAGCAACCTGATCCCGGCAGATGAACTCCCAGCAGAACCGCCTCATGCTGTTGTCTGCCTATGGCCGAAACTCAATGAGGCTATCCGGATTTGAGTGTTGAAACTAGCACCGGGCGTGCTATCGTCAATCCGGATTTAGGTGTGGATCCTGACCGGAGGCGAAACGCCCATGATGCGGTTCATCGTCCAACGCTGCCCGGCCTGCATGTCGGAGCGAACCATCGACAAGCTGGACAACCCCGATCTGCCGAAGGCCGTCGCCCTCGTTGAGGAGCGGTGCGCTGACTGCGAGCCGGACGGCTACGAGGAGTGGTTCAATGCTGAGGGCGGCAGCATCCTGACGCCTCTGTCTCTCCTGAGCACCTCAGGTGCTCTGAACATGGAGCACTGAGATGAGCTTTCATGCGACCGAGAAGACGGGCGATCCCATCATTCAAAAGCTGAGAAATCTTAGCCTTCACCTTCAAGGCGCCCTCGCAAACCGCATCGAAGAGGGCGATACAGATGCAGCAAACTGGCTAACGGACGGCGTTTGTGCGATCCGAATTGCAATTGATGCTATAGGTCTGTGCAATATTACAGACGCTCTATGGCGTGACGCAGAAGACGATAACGAACGTCTGCGCGGCGTGCTTCACGAGATCCATAGCCAGTACATTGTCAATCGTGGCGATATGACAGATGCGGAAGCTCTGAATGCAATTAGGTTGCTCGCTTGTGCCGAGGAGAAACCTGAAGGGAGCGAGGTCCCACCGGCCGAAGCCGATGGGGTGCCTCGGACGCATCCTTCGGCGGGGACAGCTTTAATATAGCAGGCCAGCATGCGCGAACAAGGTGGCCCATTGGATCAACGAACCGCCACATCCGGCGGGGCACTAACAGATGGGGTGGCCGGACTCCACATCGTAATCCGGTTCTGACATAGCCCGGCCAGCGAGGAAGCATGGCCGTCAACGCACTCTATCTGGACGACTGGACCGTGGAGAAGGTGGAACGGTCGCAAGAGGGCTACCGGCTGGTGGCCCGCTACGATGTCGAGCCCACCCACTGTCCGAAGTGCGGTTCCACCCGGCAGCCCTATCGACATGGGACACGGGCCATCGATTACGTGGATGCTCCTGTACACGGACTCCGGACCATCGTCGCGGTCGATGTCCAGCGCTACCGCTGCCGAGACTGTAGCGCGACGTTCATGCAGCCCTTGCCCGACATGGACCCGCAGCGGCGGATGACGCGGCGATGCGCCGATCACATCCGCGAGCAGGGTCTGATCCGGCCCTACGCCCACCTCGCCCGTGAGATCGGTCTGGACGAGAAGACCATCCGGGACATCTGCAACGAGGAGATTGAGAGCCTGTTGGCCCGGCACAAGCCTACGGCACCGGTTGCGCTCGGCATCGACGAACTGCACCTTCTCGGCCGCAAGCGAACCATCTTCACGGATGTCGGCGAGCGGCGCATCCTCGACTTGATCGACAGCATGAACCGGCCAGCGGTTGACCGCTGGCTCAGCATCCTGACGAACCGCCGTCGCATCAAGATCGTCACTATCGACATGTGGGGGCCGTACCGCGAGGCGGTGCAAGCCCTTCTGCCGGATGCCGTTATCATCTCCGACCGATGGCACGTTCAGAGCAAAGCGAACGCTGCACTCGATGTGATCCGCAATCGGCAGCGGCGGGGCGCCAAAGGCAAGGATCGGCGCAACCCGTGGCGGGCTCGCCGCCTGCTGCACGCGCATGGCAAGACCCTCAGCCCGCAGCGCGCGTTCGTCCTCGACGGCATGCTCAAGAACAACGATCTGCTGTCGGCGGCTTGGCACACGAAGGAAGCGTTCTACGACATCTGGGGCGGTGAACAGCGGCGGTCTCGGCACGAAGCCGAGACCATGTTTGACCGCTGGAAGACGAGCATCCCGAGCGAGGTGGATGAGTTCAAGGGCGTCGCCAAGACGATCGACGCATGGCGGGAGCAGGTCTTCGCGTACTTCGATCACCCCTACACCAACGCCTACACCGAGGCCGCCAACGGGCTGATCAAGATCGTCAACCGAGCCGGGCGCGGCTACCGTTTCGACGCGATCCGGGCTCGCGCGCTGACGCTGCCGACCCGCGGCAAGCTCCGACTGGCAGTATGCGAGGAATGCCTGGGGCAGTTCCCCGTCGCAGAGATGGACCCGTTGCACCTTATCGGATGGGGGCGAGGCTTCTACGGCCCTGCTGGGGGACGCCAGTACACACCGATTGCGCAGATTGATCTCTGCAATCGGTGCAACACATTCCACACCAAGGGCTGGCTTGATGGCTTCGCCGACTCCACGCGATAATCCGGATAACCAAAATTTCAGCGTGGTTCATCACTGCTGCGGGGCGACAGCACCTCGCTGAGATCGACGCGAGCAAGCCCACTAGCCGTCTCTCCTGCCGGTGAGCTATGGCTCGGTCAAGCGCTGCGGCGCTTGGCATAGACTACAGCGGAGCCGCCTTGATGCCCGATACCAACTTCATCGCCGGCGTCGTGAGGGACATCAGGACGGCGCTTGCCGAAGGCGATCAAGCCCGCGCTAAGTATCTGACCGAAAAGGTGCTCGCCGTTGAAGTTGGCACCAAGGTTGCCTTCAGAACTCTCGCGGCCTTGATCAGTGAGCGGCGCGCGGTCTTATCGTGACATAGAACTCGACCGTGTAGGTCTCTGGATCGGTCGCTCGGACCCAATCGAAATCGATCACGCCGAGATCTCGGGCTTCATCCAGCAGCGCGCGGAACCCGTGAGCTGTGAACACCCAGCAGTGACAGTCCCGATATGTCCCATTGATGTGCGCGTCGCGCGCCATCCTGAACGAGACGTCGCGAGGGAACTGGTATTCGAACTTTGCGGGATCCGCGCCTTCCCAGAGGGCGCACACGTCGTTCCGCGTCGCCTTGCTGAACCCGTCATAGATCGAGGCGAAGGACGGCCGCTCCCGCTTCTCGACGTGCGCCTCGAGCAGCTCCCCTATGGTGCTGTGCTCGCGCAGGCAGTCGAAGGTGTAGCGCTTGTCCGGGAGCGCCAGGATCACGACGCCGCCGGGCTTGAGCCATCCGAACAGGGTCTTCAACCAGCCCAGCAGATCCGGGACGTGTTCGCCGACGTGTGACGCGATGACGTAATCGAACTGCCGCGGCAGCCTCTCCGGCAGCGGCGCGATCACGTAATCGATCTCGGGGATCGCGTCGATGTTGACGTTCGGGTCGGTTTCCGAGGCCGCCCGTAGCGCGGCCCTGTCCGCGTAGTCCGCGTAGAAGATCTGTCGCCCCTCGGTCCGCTTGACCAGCGCCTTATCGAGCGGCCCGACCTCGAGCCCGACCAGGGCGTCGACGTCGATGCCTTCCAACAACTGCGCCGCACGATCCATGCCTAGGGTCCTCCGCGAGCGCGCCGCATCGACCAGCGCGCGAACATGCGAGGCGTCTATAGCACCGGCGGTTGAAAATGCACGGAAATGTGACCTGCTGGCGCACTGTGAGGGCCAATATGCGGCTTGATGATCGAGCGCCCCATTGCAAGCGGAACTGCCGCGGGCGATCTTGGCTTTGTCAGTCGGCGAACGATCGGCGACACGGGAGGAACTGATGACGATTTTTCAGGTGAGGCAGAACAGCAGCCGCGCGGTGCTCTGGATTGGACAGGCCGAGAGCGCGGATCGTGCGCTGGAAGTCGCCGCCCAGGCGGCCGGCTACCACGGCTTCGAAGAACTGCCCGAAGCGGCGCGCGCCGATCTGTCGGCCGAGGCCGTGACGGTCTGAGCGCAGGAATGAAAAAGCCCCGCGCGGCGGATGCCGGCGGGGCTCTATAGGTCGGGCACTGGAGTGGCGGTCATTCGCTCGGCGGGCACCTCTTCGTGGCGTTCCCGACGATCAGGCCGACCATGAGGGCGATCAGGGCATAGACGATGCCGAGATCCTGCTCGACGGGCGCGCAGGTCATGGCGAGGCCTGCCGGGTGTCGTCGGCGATGTCGAAGCGGAGCACCGTCTCCGGCCGCGTGATCGGCCAGTAGTACTTCTGCAGCGGGTTACAGTGGTAGGCGGGGAGCGCGCGGTACTCCCCCGGCCCGGGGCCGAAATTGGCCGGCACCTCCTCCTCGAAGGTGATGGTGCGCGTGCCGAGACCCAGTGGCGGGTACTCGTAATCCACGTCGCGCAGGAACTCGCGATGGGTGTGGCTGTCGTAGAGCACCCGGTCGATGTGCGCGGAGCAGTTCCGGATGTACCGCAGGCGCTGTCGAATCACGAGCTTATCGCCCGGGCGAACCCGAGGCGTCAGGACCTCCGAGGACAGCACCTCGACCGGGACGGCCCTGTCCGCCGCGAACCACGCCATGCAGCCGGCGGCGGACAGGATCGAGGCGCTGATCAAGCTCAAGCACGTGAGGCCGAGAACGCGCACCATCATTTGCCGATCCCCCGGAAGAGCGCGAAAGCGTCGTAGCCCGCCTTCGCCAGCGCGATTGAGCCGGTGACGAAGGTCACGGCGACGCCGCAGACCCACATCAGGACCTTCGCCGCGGTACGCGAGGACGAGATGAACTCGACCGCCCCGTCGAGGCGCTCAAGCTCGCGGCTGTTCTTCTCGGCGACCCACTTCACGGTCTCCGGCCGGAGGGCGATCAGGACCTCAAGCTTGGCGATGTCCTCGACGCTGAGCGTCGAGAACCACGATTCAACGTGCGCGTGGTGCCGGGGCGCCGGCTCTCCCCGGCCCCGGGCGTGCGCATAGGCCGGTTCCGGCACGAACGGACCTAGCTCGCATTCCTCGACGGGATCCGGGAACATGGACCGCATCGCGCGCCGGGGCTGCTCCCGATACTCGTTCTGGATCTCCCGCCATTCCTCGGCGGTGTACCGTCGTTCATCGGGAGCCATCGCTTCTCACGCAATATCGAGATGGTGCTCACGGACGCGCCCTAGCGCTTGATGGCCTGAGCGACGGTGGCCGCCACGACGCCGGGCGGCGGCGAGACGGCGCTGCGGGCCACGTCCCGGATCGTGTCGGCGTTGCGGCGCGAACCTTCGGAGGAGCCGAGCCAGTAGTTCCCGACCTGGGTCATGAGGCTGGCGAGGACGCCGAGGATGACGCTCAGGAGCTGGAACACGCTCGACGGCATCTCGACCCGCACGAAGAAGAGCATCGTCAGGACGGCGAAGAACCCCACGCAGATGATGCAGGACACCACCGGGGCGCCCCAGGCGATGTTCGAGCCGACGGTCGCGAGCTGCACGGTGGTGCCGCGGGCGTTGGCGATGTCGGCGAGCTGCGCTTCGTTCGCCTTGGTCTCGGCCTCGATCTGCGCCAGCTTCACGGCGGCCGCGTTCGGGTCGGCAGAGATGGCGGTAGACACGGCCTGCGGGGGCGGCTCGACGCCCAGCGCCGCGGCCACGCCTTTGCCGACCAGGCCGCCGATGGTGCCGCCAAGCGGACCGCCGAACAGGGTACCGAGGGCCGGAAGCCCGATCTGCGCGAGCTGACCCGCGATGCTCTGCCAGTTCATGATCAAGCTGCCTTTCCGGTGAAGAGGGATTTCAGGGCGGACCAGAAGCCGCCGGTCTGCACGACCGGGCCGAGCGGCGCCGGGGTGGGGGCAGAAGAAAGCCCGCCGGAGGGGGCGGGCTGGGTCGGCGCTGCGATGGGCTGTGCCGCGACGGGGGGCGGTTTCAGCGGTGCGGTCTCGACCGGCGGAATCGGGATCGTTGCCGCGACGGCGCCCGGCTTGTGGCCGGCGGCGCGCAGGGCGTTCGCGAAGGCGCGGTAGGTGACGGCGATCGACGCGCCGTTGCTGTCCGGGTTGACGATCGCCCGGGCGCCGGTGGGGTTCTCCAAGCCGGTGCCGAAGAACTGCGCGAGCTTCTTGCCCGTATACCAGCCCTCGGACAGGCCGACGAACAGCATGGCTGCCGCGATGTCCGGGTTGAGCATCAGCGTCGGGGTCACCTCGAGGTCCTGATCGGCGGTGAGGTAGCCGAGCGCCCAGAGCCGGATGGTCCCGCGGCGCGCGTTGTCGCGGCCGGTGGCCTGGACGAGGCCCATACCGCGGAAGTCCCAGCCGTCGTTCGGCTGCGTGTTACCGAGCCGGCCACCATAGACCTTGTTGGCGAGCGCCTGCGGGTTGCGCACGTAGGGCACCGCCGCGGCCTCGGTCGGGAAGCGCGACGGCCAGACGGCCTTGATCCGCGAGGCGGTCGTGTACGTCAGGTTCTCGACCCGCGGCACCATCGCGCCGCCGGTTTCATGGTGGGCGGTGGCGAAGCAGTAGCCGAGATCCATGGTCGCCATCATCGGCGGCGCCATGTCGAACATCGCGTTCATGCCGTCCACCTGCGACTGCGAGAGCCCCCCGCCGAAGGGGGCCTTGCGCACAGCCGCGTAGAACGTCGCCCGGTCCAGGGCAGCGGTCATGTCGTCCTCGCTATGGTCAGGGGGAACGTCAGCGCCGGGCGCGGGCCGGGCGGGCGGAGATCCACACCGTGCCCACGCCCTCGATGAAGACGGGGACGGACACGGCGCGGGGGTGATGGTGGCGCGGGCGGGTGGCGGCCTGCGCGCACGTCGAGAGAGCCGCCAGCAGAGCCGCGGCGTAGACGAGGGGCATCATGGGGAGCCTCAGTTGAAGGGGTTCGGGACCGGGGTCGTGTTCGGGACCGACAGCGCGGGCGGAACGCGGCGCTCCCCGCGCGGCGGCGGCGGGGCGCTCGGGTCGATGCTGACGCGGCGGCGCTGCGGCTTGCGGACCGCGTCGCCGTCGAAGGCCCAGCCGTCGACCTTGGCGTCGAGCGCGAGGTCGCGGATCTCGGCCTGCGTGCCGTCGGCGAGGAGCCGGCGCTGCGCCTCGGGCCAGAGCTTCGCCACGGTGTCGGTCGGCAGGATCTTGTTCGTGGCGTAGCGGGTCGCGAGCTCCGCCGCCGCGACGGGGCTCTGCGCCTTCAGGACCGCGAACTGATCCTCGGCCGAGAGCATGGGCCGGCCCTCGTAGCCCTTCTGCTCCGTGAGCACGAGGGCGTTGCGCTGCTCGATCGCCTGCAGGACGCGCAGCGCGTCGATCACGTCCCGGCGCTTCTGCGGGTCCATCCCGATCCGCTCGCCGTCCTCGAAGGTCTTCTGGCTGTTGTTCGTCAGCTCCTTGATCAGGCCGCCGACCACCTGCACGGCGTTGGCGGCCCGAGTGATCGGGTGCAGGCGCTTGTCGTCCGCGTTGAACGAGGCCTTGCCGGTGTCCTCATCGCCGCCCTGCGTGAGCATGACGTAGGCCTTCTGCGCCGCCGGCAGGGCCGCGAGGTAGTCCGAGGCGTCGCGGTCCTGGTAGCTCTTGAGGAGGTCGCCATAGTGCGCCGCGGCCTGGGCGAAGGCGCCGTTGCGCTGGGCCGCCTGCTCCCAGAACAGCTTCGTGGTCTCGCTCGACCGGTCCGCGCCCTTGATGAAGCGCCGGAGGAACATGGTGTCCTCGTTCGCCGCGGCGGGCTGGTTCGGGTCGGCCTGGTTCGAGACCGACATCAGGTCCCGGCCCCAGTTCCCGAACATGGAGCCGACGGCGTAGTCGACCTTGATCGGCGAGATGTTGAGGGCGTTCCCGATCGCCTTCGCCGCCGAGGAGGTGTTGGGTTTCACCTCGAAGCGCGGATTCTCCTTGTTCTGGAGGTTCTCCGGGACGATGTCGCGGCCGGTGAAGAAGGATCGGTTCAGCGTCAGCTCCGCGGCCGTCTTCACGAGCGGGATGCCCGTCAGCGGGTTCGGCGGCTGGATCACCTCGCGCACGCCGTCCATGGCGAACGAGGCCGCGCGAGGGTCGCCGGTCGCGATCTTGAGGCCGACCGCCTCGCCCAGATTGAAGCCCATCGCCAGTTCGAACGGCTTCGGCACGACCAGGATCTTGCCCGGCCGGCCGAACGCATCGCCGGGCAGGATCAGGTGCGTGGCGCGCAGCTCCTCGTTCGCGTCCCGGTAGGCCTCGCTCTGCGATGCCCAGAGGCCGTACATGGTGCCGCGCGCGCCGCCGACGCCGGCCAGCTTGAACCAGCCGATGCCAGCATTCTTCAGCGCGGCGGCATCCTGCTCTGTCACGATGCCGTCCCGGGCCGAGCGCCAGAGGGGATCGATCAGCGTCCGGCGGGCGAGGTCGAGCGCCTGCAGGTGCGCGTTGAGGAAGGGGACCAGCGTGCGAAGGTAGAGCGTCCCGGACCCGTGCCGGCCGAAGTCGAGCACGTCGGTCGCCTGGGCCGCCGCCTCGATCATCGCGTCGTAGTCCGACAGTCCCTGCCGCTTCTTCTGCTCGAAGACGGTCTTCATCACCGAGAGCCGGGTGCCGGCTTCGGCCGTCTCGATGGTCTCGGCGCCGGCTTTCAACGGACCGAGGAGATGTCCGTGTGCGAGGTCGCCGATGCCGCCGAGCTTCTGCGCCTTCCAGCCGCGCCGGGCCAAGGCGTTTACG